>Ga0187878_1003704_pt1 | contig 12366 bp, 10 predicted proteins | sample June2016WEW_17_1_FD_132979 | JGI IMG/M metagenome (GOLD analysis project Ga0187878, IMG submission 132979) | Peatland microbial communities from SPRUCE experiment site at the Marcell Experimental Forest, Minnesota, USA - June2016WEW_17_150 | ecosystem: Environmental > Terrestrial > Soil >...
GCGTTGTACAGGTCCTCAGCTGATTCCTCAGCGGACTTGCGCCCGATTTCCGGGTCGCCGCCCGCTCCGAGGCCGCGCGTCAGCTTGTTACCGATGCGCACCCGTGTAGGAGCTTTCGCCAGCATCAACGCCTGGGCATCGGTGTTGATGGCGACGAATTCCACGCCCTGGATGCCTTCCTCGATCATCCGGTTTACAGCGTTACTGCCGCCGCCGCCCACGCCGACAACCTTTATTCGGGCAAATGTTTCAATTGAATTCTTTTTTGCGTCCATGTTACTGCCTCCTGAAAGATAAAATGGGTTACGATTCTTGGTCAAGGAACGGATTCTTATGTAATTTCTATGGTTTTTTACGGGAGCAACCGCTTGAGCCAGTCCTTGACCGGTTCCAGGTTCAATTGGCTATCTCGTTTCCCGCCGCGTGGTTTGTGTCCGTGGGCAGGGGAAAGGTCGTCTTCTGTCAGTGCCGCGGCCCAGTGAAGCAGGCCAACACTGGTGGAATATGCAGGGCTCTTCAACTGGTCCACCAGACCGATCAGGTTTTCCGGTTGGGCTGTACGGACAGGGAGTCCAAAAACCTGTGAAGCCAGTTGGCGAATACCAGGCAGGGCGCTGGTACCTCCTGTTAATACCAGTCCTGCTGGCAACAGTCCATCATACCCAGAGCGCTTGATTTCCTGCAATGTCAGGGTAAAGATTTCTTCAACTCTGGCCTCAATAATGTGGGCCATATCCTGGCGGCTGATTTTCACAGGTTGGTCTTCTCCGAAAGTGTGTACCATGAAGGTGTCTTCTATCCCAACGCCGGATTTCATAGCATAGCCATATTTTTTCTTTATTTCCTCAGCTTGTGTTAATGGCAAACGTAGCCCGGTTGCAATGTCGTTAGTGATGTGGTTACCTCCCACTGCCAATACCATTGTGTGCCAGACATGACCGTCTACATACAACGCAAGGTCGGTTGTACCCCCACCAATGTCGCAAACCGCCACTCCCATCTGGCGCTCGTTGTCCGTTAAAACTACGTCCCCGGAAGCCAATGGGTTCAGCACAAATTGCAGGACTTCCACCCCGGCTGCGTTTACACATTGGCGAAGGTTCTCAACAGTCGCCTGGCTGGCAGTGATGATATGGGCTTCCACTTCGAGCCGGAAGCCGCGCATGCCGATCGGCGTGGATATTCCATCTTGTCCGTCCACGGTGAATCCGCGCTGGATGATGTGTATGATTTCTCGATTGTGAGGGATGGCCACTGCTCGGGCGGCTTCCAGAGCCCGCGCCACGTCTATCTCGTCGATCAATTCGTCAGACACCCCAGCCACACCCCTGGAGTTTATTGAAGAGACGTGCGCGCCTGCTAGGCTGACCATCGCCCCGGTGATTTCAACACCCGAGGTCTGTTCAGCAACTCCCACCGATTTTGTGATTGCTTGTGCAGCTGCAGCCAGGTCTACGATTACACCCTTTTTGATCCCTGCCGAGGGTTCAATGCCTACCCCCAAGATGCGGATCGCTTCTCTCTCGATCCGCCCCACCAGGGTGCAGACTTTGGTCGTGCCGACGTCAATCCCAACGACAATTTCGTCCATAGGGTCCTTGGGCTACTTATAGAACGGTGCGTCCAGGTATTCCACGCTGATTAGCGTGGGCTGAACGCCCTGAAGGGTGAGTGTATCTACAATTGCCTGGTAAACATTCTTTTTCATCGAAATATCTTTGGCATCTTTGCCGAAATAAACGCTCCAACCCCGTGGGTCCTGCCAGCCCATTCCATAAACGGGGTCGAAGGTCATCGGCATGCCTGCTGGAACATCTTTTGCCAGCACGGTCATGGCTTGAACCATCTCTGGGGGAATGAACTTCTGCGCATAAATTGGCAGGGTCGTGTCCAGCGGGGCATTCGTCGGGGCGCCAGTTGCTGACACCTGAATCAAACCAGGAACCTCACCGCGTGGAGTGAATGCCACTCCGCTTGCATCGATCCATGTGACCACTCCGTTTTGATACCAAGCCAACACAGGCATTCGCTCGACGACATCGACGGTGATACGGTTGGGGAAACCTACTGTTACTTTGATGGAAGCCAGGTCAGAGTAAGCTGTGTGTAGGTTTGCCTCGATCTGCGCCGGGACAGCTTTGAAAATGGGTTGACCGATCATTCCAAGCACGGCATTGATTTCCCCTGCACCGATTCGCTGATTCCCTACCACATCAGCTCCCTTAATAACGAATGGCGATGCGGTCCACAAGGTCAGGAGCATGAATCCCAGGAGCAGGGTCAGACCCCCAGAGATCCAACGCGGGCCCAATTGGGGGATATTGAGTGACGGAGCGTGGACCTTCGTGTGACCCAGAGAAAAAGCGATATCGTAGCCATTGTTGGTCGAAGTTTTTGTTGCCCGTTTGGAGGATCTGCGCGCCACCACCCGCGGTTCAGCGGGTAAATACACCGAGTCTTGGTGGTAGGTTTTGCGGGAGAATTCAACCCCCCTTTGCGCCATACGCACCAAGGGTGTTTTTTGGTTGCGTCGTTGGCGAATGAATTCGGCGCGGCGTGTTTTCTGCAGACTAGTCATGATATTCTCCGAAAATTGCGTTCAGTATGGTCGCGGTCGGTTTTACGCTCGATGGCCAGTTCGACCAAACGGTCTACTAGTTTAGGGTAAGAAATTCCACTGGCTTCCCATAGTTTGGGGTACATGCTGATACTTGTAAAACCAGGGATAGTATTTAATTCGTTCAGGTAAATTTCGTCGGTACCCTTTTCGACGAAGAAATCAACGCGGGCCATTCCAGCACAATCGGTTGCCTTGTAAGCAGTTACAGCCATTTGGCGGATATTTTCGGCAATCACTGGGGGAAGTGTGGCTGGAATGACAAGACCGGAGGTTCCGTCAATGTATTTTGATTCGTATGAGTAGAACTCCCGGCTGGGAAGTACCTCACCTGGAACGGAGACCATTGGAATATCATTGCCCAACACCGATACCTCAATCTCACGTGCATTCACACCGCGTTCCACAAGTACGCGCCGGTCATACATGGCAGCTTCCAATAGCCCTTCTCCAAGGTCTGATTTGCTCGTGCACTTGGAGATGCCCACCGATGACCCCAGGTTGGCAGGTTTGACAAACAACGGATAGGGTGCAACCGTTTCCGCCTTCTGGATGACATTCTGAATGTTCTTTTCAATCTCGCTTCGCAGGACAATAACGGATGCTGCTGTTGGTATGTTATTGGCGCGCATCACGTCCTTGAAAATGCCTTTATCCATGCCAACCGCTGACCCGGTCACTCCCGCTCCCACGTAAGCCAGGTCTGCCAGTTCGAGTAATCCTTGCAGTGTCCCATCTTCGCCAAAAGTGCCATGCAAGACTGGGAAGACCACATCCACATCCGCTTTTAGCGTAAGATTCCAAGGGGATTTTTTATTCTGGATTTCCCAGATATGATTGTGATATTGGTCGGGTATGATGATCACCTGGTTTAGGTTGTTATCTTCCGTCTGGTTTTTACTTAATGCTTCCAATATATTTTCACCTGTTAGCCAGACACCTTCTTTTGTAATCCCAATTTGTGTAATCTCATACTTTTCCGGGTCGAGGGCAGATAGCACTGACCGGGCTGACATGAGGGAAACCTCGTGTTCGCCAGATCGACCGCCAAAGAGAACTGCTATCCGAAGTTTGTTACCCATTCTTACCACTCGCCGATTAATTCCACTTCAAGTTCAAGTGTTATTCCGAATTTCTCTGCAACGGTATTTTTTACCAAATCGATCAATGTCTTCATATCCTCAGCGCGGGTCTGACCGTGATTGATAAAATAGTTCGCGTGTTGGTTGCTGATTTCAGCAGAGCCTATCATCTTCCCTTTGAGACCTGCGGCTTCGATCAGGCGGCCTGCTTTATCCATGGAGGGGTTCTTAAACATCGAACCCATGCTGGCTCCCTGTGGTTGGCTTTCATGCCGTTGTTCTACGAATTGTTCCATTTTTGTTTGGATGGCTTCTGTGTCGGCATGACTGAGCGCCAGCTTCGCGGAAAGGATGACCACGGGGGGATGTTCGCGTTTGAGTACACTGGTGCGGTAGCCGAATCCCATTTGTTCCACAGTCCAGATCTGGCGACCCTTTTGACGGTCGATTAGTTCCAGCGAGATCAGGTTCCCGGCGATATCTCCGCCAAACGCTCCTGCGTTGCCATAAATTGCTCCACCTATGGAGCCGGGTAGACTCGCGGCCCATTCAAATCCTGCTAGTCCCAGACGCGCAGCTCGTTGCGCAATATCGTTAGGGGTTACACCCGATTCGGCCTGGACGGCAGGTGGTTCAGCCTGTGAGTCGAATTTCACCTGCCTGGCACGGTTGATGATTACCACACCGCGTACGCCCTTATCGCTGACCAGCACGTTTGAACCGCCACCCAGGAGGATGAAAGGAATTTCCAACTTCCACAATTTATTCGCTGCATTTGCTAGCTCGTCCGCCGAGTGGACGAAGATCATGACATCAGCCGGACCACCAATACGTGCAGCCGTATAGCTGGAGAGGGGGACATTCTCCTGCATGTGGTCGCCAAAGGTGGAGCGTAAGTCGGACAATATGGATGGTTGCATAAAATCTTTGTCCAAAGTGGAAGACCTTCGGGAGTCACACCTCGTATCAACCATAATGGACTTCCTTTAATCTAGATAGAACCTCGGTGCTTATTTGGTCGGCATTTCCAGCGGAGAGTACTAATAAGGCATCGCCAGGCCGTAAATTTGTAATTAGATAATTGCTCACTTCAGACAATTCAGCGATGAAGTGTGCCTGGCGGGGCATGGATTCAACAACTTGCTTGGAAGAAAAGTTTTGCTTTGGTTCACGTGCAGCATAAATCTCAGTGACAATAACCTCGTCTGCATCGGAGAATGCCGCGGTGAACTCTTTGAACAAAGCGCGTGTTCGCGAGTAGGTGTGTGGTTGCCACACCGCCCAAATGCGACGGGATGGGTAGCGGGTCCGCGCGGCAGCCAAGGTAGCCATGATTTCGGTCGGATGGTGCGCATAGTCATCAATGACAACAATCCCGTTTGATTCACCCCGCACTTCAAACCTGCGCCCGGTTCCGGTAAATTGAGCCATCGCCCAGGCAGCGTCTGCCAGTGGCAAGGAGATCAGTTGTGTCACGGTCAGCGCTGCCAATGCGTTACAGACGTTATGTTTTCCCGGCACCTGGAGTTCTACTGCTTCTACCTTGCCAAGCACGGATGCGTTAAAAGTGAAGCCGCCTTTTTCGTTAGGGACCAGCGCGTTGGCGAAAACCTCCAGATACTTGCCTGCATCGGAAATTTGATGAATTCCATAAGGGATAACAGCTTTGCCAAGTTTTTCAGCTTTATCCATCAGGTCACACGCCCCGGGATCATCAGCGTAGGCCACCAGGGTTCCGCCTGCCGGGAGACGATACATGAACTCCACAAAGGCTGCTTGAAAATCTGCCGGGGTGGGGTAGCAATCGGGATGGTCGTATTCGATGTTGGTGACCACTTCAATCTTCGGCTTAAGGCCCAGGAACATGTGATCGTATTCGTCGGCTTCTATTACGAAAGAATTGCCTTTTCCTGCCCGAGCATTAACGCCCAGGTTTGCGAGCACACCACCGGAGATGAAAGATGGATCTTGGCCCAATGCCGATAGCATCCAGGCGATCATCGATGTGGTGGTTGTCTTGCCGTGCGTTCCAGCAATGGCGATACCGATCTTGCCATCCATCAGGGTGCCAAGGAAATCGGCTCGCTTCAATACCGGGATCCTGAAAGCGCGCGCAGCCATTACTTCGGGGTTGTCATCCGGTATGGCGGATGAACGCACAATTAGGTCGGCATCGCGAACGTTCTCCGGCCGGTGACCGATGCTGATGGTTACACCCGCAGATTGCAGGTCCCGCGTGAACGAACTCTCAGCGCGGTCAGACCCGCTCACCGTGTGTCCCATTTCAAGCAGGACGCGTGCGATGGCCGAAAGACCTGTACCGCCAATTCCAATCAGATGGATGCGAGTCATAATTATTAGATGAATACCACAATGACAAAGATGAATGAAATTACTACCGCAAAGTAAATGCCGGGGATGCCGAGCAGTTTGGGCGGCATGTAATGAAGCATTGCCTCGGCTGCCTTTGCAAAATCTCCTGTTGGAGCAGTGATAACCTGGGTGAATGGATAGGCAGCATCTGCCATGTAGTACCAAATGGTTCCTGCAATCAGGTACCCGTTCAAAGCGCCAATAACCACACCAAGGATGATATCTTGCAGTTTCTCGCGGTTCATCTTTGGAGCAAAACGCGGGATATTGGGTGTTTGGTAGCCGAAAAATACAAGCATGCCTAGGATAATGGCACGTAACCAGAAGAAAAGGACCTGGTTGTCTTTCTGGAGTACATCACGAATGAAAGGAACATAATTTGAGAGCAGGGTTGTGAATGTCATCGCCAGGATAACGCTGAAGGAGACCATTAATTCTTTGGCCCAACCGCGCATGCCGCCGATGATACTAAATAAGACGACATACATCCAGAAGACGAAGGACAGGCTAACCATGGTCTAAGCACCTCTCCTGGCAAAGTGCGAATAACTGATGAGCGATTTCTGAGGCGGCCTCCGGGTGAGCAAGGCGTTGCATGGCAACCCGCATGGAAACCAATTTTTCAGGGTGATCAATTAAATCGCTCACAGTTGAAACGAGTGTATCTGATAGTCGGTCATCTTCCAGCTTGATCGCTGCTCCTTGCTGGACAAGGGAATCTGCGTTTACTTTTTGATATCGCCAGGTGTATGGATAAGGTACCAGAACTGCAGGCAACCCGAAGAGGGGGAATTCGCCGAGGGTAGAGGCACCCGCGCGGGAGATCGCCAGGTCTGCCGCGGCAAGCGCAGCGCCCATCTCGTCGTGCAGATAGGGGAACATGTGGTAACGATTGGCTTGATCTCCACTGATCTCTTTAGCTTTGGTTTCCACGGTAAGCCAGTCCAATTCTCCTGTTATGTGGATGACCTGTACCTTTTCAAGTAGAGCGGGCAGATTTGCGAGGACTGCCTCGTTGATAGAATGTGCGCCTTTGCTTCCACCGAAAACCAGCAAAACAGGGACATCATCGCTCAGACCAAGGGATCTTCTACCTGCCGATCGCGTCCACTTTGCAAGGTCAGGGCGGGTCGGGTAACCGGTCAGGACCAGGTGATCTGTACGCTTGAAATACCGGAAGGAGTCCTGGGCGGTAACGGCAATTTTGTCTGCAAAGCGTGCTAGGGTCTTCAGCGCCAATGCCGGTTGGATATCCGGGACGTAAAGGGCGATCGGTACCCGTTTACCTGCCAGGGCCATCGGAACAGCCACATACCCGCCGGTGAAGAACAGTACATCTGGATTAAAATCGTGAAGGATGCGTCGTGATGCAAAGAAACCACGCACTAACCGGATAATATTTCCCGGCAGCGATTTCAGGCCCACACCGTGGATTCCAGCCGCTGGGATGGCTTTAAATGGTACATTTGCCCGGGCTACCAATTGGGCTTCCATGCCGCCTTCTCCACCCACCCAGAGAACTTCAGCCTTATTTTGCATGGTTTGCAGGACGGCGAGTGCGGGGTACACTCCGCCTCCGGTCCCTCCCGCGCAGATCAACAGACGCACTATAGGTTTTCCTTTCTTCGCCGGCAGGCGCTGTCCCACCGGTTTGACGGGAGATATTAAGCAGAATGCCTATGGCTGCCAATGTTGAGATCAGGTTTGATCCGCCTGCACTTACGAAAGGCAGGGCATTTCCAGCAAAAGGCAGAAGGCCGACCATAACTGCCATGTTAATGACGGCTTCGAAGGTGATCCAGAAAGTCAACCCGGCAGCCATCACAGAGCCTAGGGAATCGGGCGCCTTGCTCGCGATCTTCATTCCGCGCCAGGCAAGGACGGCATAAAGACTAATTAACCCTGCGGCGCCGACCAGTCCCAGTTCCTCAACGATCACAGCAAAAATACTATCAGTGGCGGAAAATGGAAGACCAATCAATTTGGTCGTCGCTTGTCCAATTCCAACGCCGAATAACTTGCCTTTGAAAATGGCTTCGAGTGACCATAAAACATGGTCGCTGGATTGCAGTGGGTCTTTTAATCCGGCAATATATGACCCTATCCGGGCTCTACCCGTAGAGCTAAATTGCACCACCAACCACCCAGCAGCCAAAGCAACTATACTGAATATGATGATTTGTCGCATTTCCCCCCCGGCTAGGAAGAATAATAACCATCCCAAAACGAAAATCGTAACGGCCGCGCTCAAGTCGGGCTGCAGGAAAATCAACCCGCCAATGGCGCCTAGAATGAAAGCCAGTGGTATCAAACCCAATTGAAAATCATGCATATGTTCGCGTTTGCTATATAACCACACTGATAAATAGATAACAGTGGCTAATTTTGCTAATTCGGAAGGTTGGACTGAACCTCCAAAGAATGTTCGTACTGCGTTATTGCGGACCTCGTTATTGATTAAGACGGCGATAAGCAGGATCACAGTTATGGCCATTAATGGGACGGCGACCTTCCGCCAGAGATGATAATCAACACGGGAGAGGATGAATGCAGTCAACGTTCCGACGGCCATCCATAACAGTTGTTTATCGAAGATATAGGTCGCCGAACCATAAGTCTGCAGGGAAAAATCGGTGCCGGCGGAATAAAGCATCAGCAAGCCAAAAATGCCCAGGGCAATGATGACTGCTATCAGAATTAAGTCACCACTATTGTTGCTGCCACGTTTTGACATCACGGCTGCAGGTTTTGTGGAGTGTTTTACGAAAGTTCCGATACCCATTTTCTAAATGCCTCACCACGTTCTTCAAAGTCACTGAATTGGTCAAAACTGGTGCCACCGGGAGAAAGCAGGATTACCTCTCCCGGTTTGCTCATACGCGCTGCGATCTGAACCGCTTCGTCAAGATTCTTGCAACGTGCAACGGTTTTTTGTAGCGGGCCGTTAGCCTGCTCCAGTGCTTTAGCGATTTTTTCCGCAGATTCACCAAAAACAACCACTCTCTCAACCCGTTCGTGTACCAAGGCAGCTAGTTCTCCCCAGGGCAGGTTCTTGTCACGTCCGCCCAAGAGAAGGATGATCGGTTCAGAGAAAGAACGGACGGCTGCCATCGTGCGTTCCGGGGCGGTGGCGATGGAGTCGTTGTACCATTTGGCGCCTTTCCATTCCCGGACAAATTCCAGCCGGTGGGCAACGCCGCGGAAATCCTTAGCTGCATTCACCATTGCATCCACGGGCAGTCCGGTCGCGTATCCGATTGCAAAAGCTGCCAGCACATTAAGTACATTGTGATCTCCGCGCAATTGAATCTGGTTACGGTGGAGCAGGGGGGTATCCGACCCGTGCTTGCGTAATAAGAGAATGCCATCTGATACCAAAGTACCGTCCTGGTCGCCAGGGACGTTTCCAGTTCCAAAAGAAACGAGCTGCCCCTGCACCTTTTCACGCATATTCCAGGATCCGGAATCTTCACGGCACAAGATTGCACTATCGACGGGTTTTTGAAAATTCAGGATTCGCTGCTTGGCTGCTGTATAGGCTTCCATTGTGGTGTGCCGGTCGAGATGATTGGGTGTGATATTTAAAATAGCTGCCACATTCGGAGAAATGATCATCTGTTCCAACTGAAAACTTGAAATTTCCTGGATGGCAACATCTTCGGGATTCATCTCGTCTACATAATTGAGAAGGGGGTCGCCAATATTCCCGCCAATGTAAGCCTTTTTACCAATTGCATTTTTTGCCATTTGCCCGACCAGGGTGGTAGTGGTGGTCTTCCCCGCCGAGCCGGTGATACCCACCGTCTTGCAAGGGACATTTTCCATGAAGATTTGTGTGTCGTTGGTCAAGGCAACGCCGCGCCGGTTGGCTTCGACCACAATTGGGTTGGTCAGAGGTACACCGCCGGATAAGCAGACAGTATCTGTAGTGTCGAGGATGTCAACGGGATGACTACCTAATACCCAGGTAACCCGAATATCGGATAATGCAGATCGTGCTTCTGACAATGCCTCTGCCGGGCGGTTGTCGTTTATGGTCACAAGGGCGCCGTGATGGGTCAACCAGCGCGCAGCCGCCTGCCCTTGGCGGGCGGCCCCGAGTATGGTCACGCGTTTACCAGTCCACTCTGTTTTCAAGGTCTACACCATCACTAATCCAATTCCAAGCATTGCAGCCAGCAAGCCGATCAGCCAGAATCTTTGAACCACTTGCATCTCAGACCAACCAAGTAATTCAAAATGCAAATGAAGTGGCGCCATTTTGAAAAACCGCCGTCCATGTGTGATCCTAAAATAGGCGATCTGGATAACATCGCTTAATGCCTCGCTGACCGGTATGACAGCAATGACTGGCAAAATAGCCCATTGACCTGTCATCAGCGCGATCACAGCAATGGTGGCGCCTAATGAGAGTGAGCCGGTATCTCCCATAATTAATTGCGCAGGGTGGACATTGAACCACAGAAACCCGAATAATGCTCCGACCATAGTGAAACAGAAACGGGCGATGAAAACTTGTCCTTGCATCAGGGCTACACCCCCGTAAGCTGCGAAAATGGTGGCTGAAATCAGCCCGGCCAATCCATCCAGCCCATCAGTAAAGTTGACCGCATTGGACATGGCGACAATGACAAAACCTGCGATTGGAATATATAGCCATCCCAGCTCAATCTCAATATTGATCCCTGGGATATAAAGATCAGGCACATCTAGGAAGAATCTCAAGACAGCTGCAAGCGCAAGGGCTAGCACAATTTGGGCGATCAGTTTAGTGCGGATGCGCATCCCTTCGCCCTTCCGTTTACCCCGGATACCTTCCCAGTCGTCAAGGGCGCCCAGAACAGCGTACCCCACCATGGCTGCCAACGGGACGAGTACCGAGGCACCGAGTACTTTCATTCCGATCAGGCTAACAGCGTTGAGCAATACCGTGATGAGTGCCACTGGCAAGATAATCATCACGCCACCCATCGTCGGAGTCCCCATCTTGACTAAATGTGCACCCGGCTCATCATCGCGGATAATTTTCCCAACTTTGAAATGTCGTAGAATGCGCAGCAACGGTCCGCCCCAAATAACGGTCATCATAAAAGCTAAACCAGCCAGGCCCAGGGCCAACGCAGCGTTGTTCATTCAGGGGCCTCCAGGGCAGCCACAATGTGGTCCATGCGGATTCCGTGTGAGCCTTTAACCAGGACCACATCTCCCTCGGTGAGGAGTTTGCGCAGGTGTTTTATTACTTCATCCTGATTTTCGAATTCTGCGATCTTTTCGGATCCTAAACCTGCCCGTTGGGCTGCCGCAGCGATCATGTGACCGAGCTTTCCCACTGTAACCAACATATCCGCCACTTCGGCTGCTCGTACACCCACTATCTCGTGTCCCTGTTTTTCGTATTGTCCGAGTTCGAGCATGTCGCCTAGAACCGCTACTTTACGGCCTTCCAATTCCGCCAGCAGGTTAAGGGCTGCCAGCATGGACTCGGGCGATGCATTATATGTATCATCCAGCAGCAAAGCCCCGCTTTCCGTATGGACAGCCGTCAGACGCAGTTGGCTGTGCCCTTGTCTGAGGCCATCCAGGATTTCCTGCCACGTCAACCCATCTGCCAATCCGACCGCCGCAGCACGCAAAGCAGTATGTACCGAGTGCTGACCGATCATCGGAAGGTGTACGTGCATGGTCTCCCGTTGGTAATGCAGCCGGAAACGGATACCTTCCAGTCCGAGGCCTTCTAGTTCATCAGCCCACAGGTCGGAAGTTGGATCTAGGCCGTAAAAAAATACCCTAGCGATGGATAGCTCTGCCATTTTACGAACCCAGGGATCGTCTTTGTTAAGGATGGCTACTCCGTTGGACGGAAGTGCCCTTACAAGTTCAGATTTACCTCGGAAAATATCTTCCTGTGAGCCGGCCCGTTCAGCATGTACGGTGCCAATGTTGGTGACCACACCAATTTCAGGCAAGGCAATGTCGCACAGAAAAGCTATTTCACCGGGAACATAAAACCCCATTTCCAATACAGCGCGCTCGATTCCCGGTCCGATTCTCAGGATGGTTAACGGCAAGCCGATTTCGTTGTTCATGTTCCCGGGGCTTCTTAGTGTCCGGTATCTACGGTCGAGCACCTCGCCAATGACTTCTTTGGTGGTAGATTTCCCCACGCTTCCAGTAACACCGATTACTCGCAGGTCTAATTTACGCCTCCAAAAGCGTGCAATCTGTTGGAGTGCGGCAAGCGTATTTTCCACCAGCAGACAGAGCGGAAGTTCCACATCGATATCTTGTTTTATA
>Ga0187878_1003708_pt1 | contig 12359 bp, 17 predicted proteins | sample June2016WEW_17_1_FD_132979 | JGI IMG/M metagenome (GOLD analysis project Ga0187878, IMG submission 132979) | Peatland microbial communities from SPRUCE experiment site at the Marcell Experimental Forest, Minnesota, USA - June2016WEW_17_150 | ecosystem: Environmental > Terrestrial > Soil >...
CGTCCGCGCGAACAGGGCCGCAATCACCACAGCCAGCGAGGCGAGCGCATCCTGCAGGAGGTGCAAGAATGCGCTCCTGACATTAATGTCCTCGGCGCTATGCGTCCGCAGCAGGAAGACCGATGCGAGGTTTGCCACAAGCGCTACAACTGCCGCAACCAGCATCACCGAGGCGTTCACCGGTACCGGGTGGAGAATCCGGCCCACAGCCTCACGCACGATCAGAGCGGAGATCGCAATCAGCGCAGCCGCGTTGACCAGAGCTGCCATGACCTCGCCGCGTTTGAAACCGTACGTGTGCCGCGCCGTGGGCGCGCGCCTCCCCAGGCGCCGGGCAAAGATCGCCAATCCCAAGGCTCCAACATCGGTGAGGTTATGAGCCGAATCGGCCAGCAGAGCCAGGCTTCCGGCCCACAGTCCTCCGGCGAATTCGATTATCGTGACAGCCAGGTTCAGGAACGCGCTGGCCCATAGCCGGCGGTCAAGGTGCGTCGCTTCGTGCTCGTGGTGATGGTGTTCCATTTGGAATCAGCGGCCAAAACCGGAGCGCGGAATGCAAACCGGCTTGCCGTCCCAGAAACGCGGACATCGCTCGAAGACATACTCAGCGCAAATCGAGCGCCCCCTTTCGCCCCCCCCTCAGTTGTACCGAAGCCGGATGGCCTCATCCTCCAGCACATGCTTGATTCTCTCCTGCCATGCCGGGGAGTCCCAGGTTCCCAGTGCCTGGTGCGTCAGGAAATATTTCTGAGGAATCGCGTGGGTGCCCAGGATCGCCTTCATGCCATAATATCTTTCGATGAATTCAAGAAAGTGATCGATGTGCGGGCAGGGGGGGTATCCCACTACCAGGCCCGTGGCCAGGTGGACGACCTCCGCTCCGTTTTTCTTCATCTCTTCGGGAGCGTACTCGACGTTTCCACCGGGACACCCGTCGCACTGGTATAGCCCACGAGTTCCACTTCCCGGTCCCGGTAGAGATGGAACGCCCCTTCCCGCGCGCGCAAGGACCTGAAGCATTTTCCTCCCGCGCAGGTGTGATAACGATTGCAGATGATGATTCCTAGTTTTAAGGGATTGGCCATGATCTTCCTTCCGGCGCCTAAATCGATCGCATCGGCGCTTCCAGGCCCCGCGCCTGCCACCGCTGACACGGAAATCCAATTCGCGCTCATTGTCGCACAAGATGCAAATGCTCGCTAGATGTAATTAGCACCGCCGCATGACGAGCTGAAAGCGATCCTCGACAAGTTCGGCTGCAAAGTCATCGATGTTTTGGAGTTGCCAAAGCACCCGGACCCGGTTTTCAGCCGTCCGCAGGCTCCTTGGAGGCAATGAGTATTTTCTGACAGCCACCGTGCCGCAAAACTGCAGACCATCTTTTCGCGGTGAAATAATCCACCAGATCCTCAAGGCTGTATTGGATACGCTCGTGGCTTCGCCCTTCATGAAGATGGATCTGGTCAAAGATCGCAAATCCCTCTTCACTGAAATCCGCAAGCACGATTTTTCTCTGCGGTCTCACGACGCGCAGCAGTTCATCCAGGATACGCGGCAAATTCTTCATTTGATGGAGCGCATTCATCGATACTGCGCTGTGAAAAGCTCTTTCTCCAAATGGCAGATCCCCGGCATCCGCAATGAGGAACTCAGCTTTCCCGGCCGGGCTTTCGTATGCGACATTCAAGCGTGCGAATCGCTGCTCGGAAAAATCAAGATCAATGGTCGCAACCCGAGATGCATGTCGAAGCAAAGCCGCCAGAAAGCGGTCCTTGCCGCTTCCGATCTCAAGAACAGGGCCCGGCAGCGGCAGAGCCTCTGAAAGAACAAAAGCCACACTTTCTTCAGTATCGTAGCCATAGCGTCGAAAGAGGGCGTTGCGCTCCATCAGACAGGTATGATTTTCCACGATTCCCTGTTCTGAAAAACGCAGTGCGTCGAGAATTCCCATTTGACCAACCCTTTGATTACACATCTGCGGTCAATGCCCGTGCTCTCCTCGGCGGCCAGGCCACCACTCGCCGTCAACCGTGAAGACGCTTTTCAGGTTTTCTGATCCCGAAGCCTTGGGGCCTTAGGAGAAGGATTTCTGATTGGACGTTGGAACTCGGCGAACCGCGCGTCGGCCAGCTTGAGCGCTTGCTCAGGCGATGAAATCGTTATAGTTACGCTCCCCTTCCAGGACTGGCGGAAACGATCTTCATATGCTGGCCGAACCACAGCGATCGCCAGGCAGTACGCCTCACTCTCCAGCTCCTGGAAACATGCGGTCATGCCGCTGCCCGCATCGAACTCCAGCGGACCGACTTCGTCCACTATCAACAGATCGCAGGGCGTTGCACGCCGGAGTATTTCGTTTCCCCATGCCAGTGCCGCCTCGCTGAAGGTCCAGCCGCAGAAGCGGAACCCCTCGACCTCGTTTTGCCGCGTGGAAGCCATCAATCGTGATACCCCTCCACGCAAGTCGAGGATTTGAATCCCGGTCTTGACCTCACGCTCATAACGCGGCGCAGAAAGGAGTCCTGCCACATCCCAGCCTGCCGCGCCGGACATCTCCATTAATCTTCGGCAAAATGTGGTTTTGCCGGCGCCGTTGGGCCCGAGAACCGCCGTGATGCCTCCCTTGGTGATGTCGAGCGAGACCTCTTGCAGAGCCAGTGGCAGGCCGGGGTGATACCCGTAGCTGACACCTTCGAACCGCATCATTTGGATTCTCCTCGCTGAACACCGATGCCCTTCTGCACCATCAGGATGAGGAATACAACCGCGCCCAGTAGCGAGGTGATGATTCCGAGTGGTATTTCTCCGCTCAGCAAAATGCGGGCCAGGTCGTCGCAGAACAATGTGAAAAGGCCGCCCATCAGGAGGGCGGCAGGCAAGGAGTAGCGCGTGTCGGCTCCGAAGACCCGGCGGGCGATGTGCGGGACAATGAGTCCTACCCAGCCGACCATCCCGGCAACGGAGATCACGGCCGCCGTGGGCACAACAGCCACAACCAGCAGCAGCAACCGTTCGCGGCGGACCGCAACTCCCAAAGAGAAGGCCGTTTCGGCCGGCAGACATAGCGGGTTAAGCCGCCAGCGCATCGCCAGCATGAATCCTGAACCCAAAACTACCGGTGGCAGAATGGCAAGGGCTCGCGGCCAAGTAATCCCAGCCAGCCCTCCGAGCATCCAAAATGTGATTTCCGGCAACTGGCGCAAGGGATCGGCGACGTATTTCAGGATGCCAAGGCCGGCAAAAAACAGCGCGGAAACCGCGATTCCAGCCATTACCAGGCGTAGAACCCAGCCGCCGTATCGGATGTTCCGCGCCAGCAAATAGGATGCTGCTAACCCGACGAAAGCGAAAAGCGCAGCCGCGCCCTGCACAAGCCAACCTGCGCTCCCGAAATAGACAATACACAGGGCCGCCCCAAACGCCGCGCCTTGTGAAACTCCGAGAAAACCCGGCTCCACCAGGGGATTAGCGAAGACGGTCTGGAAGACCATGCCGGCCGCTGCCAAAGACATCCCCAGCAGCACTGCTGCCAAAGCTCTCGGAAGTCGGAGATTCAGTATCAGACGTTGTGATAACTCATCCGAGAAAATCTGGCCTCCGGCAAGCACGCGCAAGGTGGGATAGCGCCCGATGAGCAAAGAAAAAACGAACATGGCGGCCAGCCCGATCAGCAGCATTAGCAAAATGCGCCGGCGGCGGGTGTCCCAAACGTCCTGGGCGGCTATCTGCGCATCACGAGACAGCACGACTTCTCTGTTCAATGCAGGTCCCCTTGGAAGGCATTGCGGATCTTCTTCAGGAAGAAAGAGCTATTGAGACCGTACGCTACCCGGTAGAAATCCTCGGCAACCGCCATGATATCAACGTCGGCAAAGCTCTCGGGATAAATCTTCTTGGCCATCCATATCAGCCCAAGAACCCAGCGGGGGCTGGGCTGATCCCAACTGTATAGGTCGCCGGCGAAGGCATACACCTTCTGGGTTTTCATGGCCCTCAACTGATTCCAGGTCGGATCGGATCGCAGGCCACGGACCACATCCTGAGGATTCCTCCAATACGAAATCAAGAATACGACATCTGGATCCCACGCCATGATTTGCTCAAGGGTAACCGTGGCCCAGCCTTGGCCAGGATTGGCGTCTTTCCTCACAGGGATACCACCAGCCATTTCAGTCATTTTGGTCTGAATCCAGGAAGAGGGCGGCACCCCGAAAGCCACCTTTCCGTCCTTATCGGAGTAATACAGCAGCAGGACCCGACGTTTTTGCTTTTCCTCCAATCCTTGCAGATTTCTCTGAACGCGTCGAACTGACGCGCGATAGTATTCAATCAGTTCGGCGGCCCGCTGGCGCTGCCCCAGCAACTGTCCAAGGGTTTGCAGATCGCGGAAGTACTGATCGGGGGTCTCAAAGTCCACATAAACCACGGGAATGCCCAGAGCCTCGACCGCATTCCCGAGGCTTGGCGCCAGATAACTCTTCAGGATCACGGTGTCCGGCCTGAAACCGGCGATCTGTTCCGGGCCCGATTCCTCGGTTAGAATTGCCTTCGATGCGAGGTCCGGATCGATCAGCGAAATGAAATTGGCTGCACCCTGGCCCGACTTGCCGGTGGCAACGATTCGCTTTCCGACGCCTGGAAATAGGAGGATTGCATCGGCGGTAATGAAGACCGCCCGCCCGGGCAATACAATCCGGCGGGGCGGCTCCTGAAATCTCAATCGTCGCCCGAGCGCGTCGACGACAACCAAACTGTCCGCCGTCGATTGCAGGGCCGTGTGCGTCAAGACGGGCGCCTCGTCATGTGTGGCTCTTTTCGATGTCCCGGTGGGAGCGGGCGTGCACGACATCAGCAGCGGAGCCAAGCCAAGCATAATCGATACGGCAGCAGTTTTTGCGTTTATCATATCGTTGGCACAAGCTGGACCAGGATGCGTCAGACGTGCACATCGGCCCCTTATACAATCGCTATTATGCCGGCAAGCACCCCAAAACCATGAGTCAATTCGGGGTGAATTCGACGAACCCTCACCGAATTCCGGACTATCGCCGGCATCCTGCGCCATCTGTTGAGACCTGCAAGGAGTGTATCTCATTCGAGCCCTGCTGGCTGGTTTCCCTTTGCTCTGCTGACTCCATGTTCCTCGCATGAGTCGCGCCCTTGCGCCATAAGACTGGCGGGAGCCGGTAGCCGCACTCCATGGTTCAACATTTTGTTGCGGCAGGGCGCGAGAACAACACTTGGAAGGACAGTAGCAACAAGCCGGCATCGCGCAGCAGGTCGAGCTTCATGCCGGCAAACAGCGCTAAAGGAGTCTTTGCCTCTGCTGCAGTGGGGAAGCAGCCGCACTCAATGGCGATCCCGCGGACCAGATCTGTGCTAAGGGCGACCATGAAAACCACCAGCATCACCCCAATTAGCAGCGCAGCGCCTTTGCGCAAGAATCCCGAAATGAGGGCAAGGCCGGCAAGCAGTTCCAACCATGGGAGCACGATCGCAACCGGATTCACCAGAAAACCCGGCAGGATGCGATAGTTCCACACCATCTCCGCGAATGCCGGTGGGTCGGCGATTTTCGCCCAGGAAGAATAGACAAAGACCAGCCCCAAAGCGACCGGGACGAGGAGGGATATCCAGCGGGATTCCAGAAGCCGGATCATCGCTGTTTCCCCCGTGTGATCGGCCATCCCTTGCTCTGCCATGCCGGAAACCCGTCCTTGTCGACATAAACATTAAAGAATCCGGCCTTTGCCAGCTTGAGGGCAAGCCGGGCGGCGTCCTCACAGTTGCCCCCCGAACAGTAGACCACCACCACAACATCAGGCTTGATCCCCTTCGCCTGAAGCGCGGAAACCCGGTTGTCCGCATCATATTCCCAGACCGGTATTGAGATCGCGTTCTCGATATGGCCCTGTTCGTAAACGCTGGTCCGCCGGGCGTCGATGAAGATGGCGCCGGCACGATGCAGGCGTAACGCAACCTCGCCCGTAATCTCCACGTAGAGGAGGCTCGGGTCCTTCGGGGGTGCTACCACTCGCGGAATCCAAGAGACCCTTCGCGCTTCAGAACGAAAGCCGTTTGTGCCGGATCCCACGAAAACCGCTGCGATAAGTATGATGGCAGCCTCAGCGGAAATCCTCTTCCAGTTCACCAGATGCTCCTTTGAAGATACCAGAATACAACCCGCCAGGAATCGCACACACACGAATCTTTAAGTCACCAGATTCATGGCTGCTCCATAATCGGCTCGAAACCATGATCCCCTTCTTCTCGTTTGATGAACTTGGCCGCTGCCCGCACCAGCACGCGACCGTCCTGGGCAAGCTCCGCCTCGAGTACATAGAGCGGCGGTTCATTCTCTCTCAGCCAGGCCCGGACGGCGGCGCTGCGCCCGATAACGACGGGACGGCTGAAGCGAATGATCAACCTGGCGGTGACTCCCGTTTTGCCATGTGCGAAAAGGCGATTCGTCATCGCAGCATCCAGCAACATGCAAGTCACGCCGCCGTGTAATAAACCCGGGTAGCCTTGATACATCTGCCGGCAGGGAAATTCCGCTTCCACTCCGCCATCCTCGCGGACCAGGAAATTCAGACCCAGGCTGAACGGTCCGGCGGAGCTGCAGCTGACGCAGTCCGGGTGGACTTCCTTCCCGATGGTTTCCAGGCAGCTCTGGAGCTGGCCGACGGTCTGAGTCATTCTGACTCCTGTAATAGAGCCGGCATGCACCGGGCTGTCAGGCACATTCGCCTCCGAAGGCGATTGCTTCAGCATTGAAGTGACTACCTCTCTAAATTCAGGCATGGCGAAGCCGTATCTCTTGCCCCTCGCCGCAAATCCCTGCCAGTCTTGCTTAACCGGAAGTTGGGTGGCGGAAAATGGCGGCAGCACGCGTTTTTTGTCGCTTCAGATGCAACATTATTCTAGATGTAAATGTCACATGGATGCTATGATCATTTTCAAAATTGCGTATGTCGAGGCGCTCCCAGGGGATCATTACGGGGGGACATAATGCAGTCGTTGAGTGCTGAGGAGAGGAGCAGGGCCCTGGCGCTGCCGAAAAAGACGGAGGTGATCGAGCGCCAGCGCCTCGCCGTCCGCTACCATGTCGAGGATTTCCAGGCCGGGGACCGACCCCGCCGTTTCCTCGAGGCCTTTGCTGCCATTCTCAAGCACACCAACTACCGGCTGGCCCTCGATCACTACGTGCGCGTCAGCGCGAAGTGCGCGCGTTGCAGCGTGCAATGTCAGGTCTACCTGGCGACAAGGGAGCCGAGAGACATTCCTTGCTATCGGTCAGAACTGCTGCTATCAGTCTATCGGCGCCACTTTACCGTGTCGGGCGCGCTCCGCGGGCGCGTGCTCGGCGATATCGGCTTGACCGACGAGAAGATCCAGGAAATGGCCGACTCCTATTACAACTGCACTGCCTGCTGGCGCTGCCATTTTGAATGCCCGATGGGTATTGACCACGGCCTGATCACGCATCTGGGGCGCTAACATCCTATCCGAGATCGGCATCGCCCCGCGTGCCCTGGTGGTCAGTACGCGCGAACAGCTTTTGGGTACTACGGGCAACACTTCGGCGATTCCCGTCCCCGCCCTCCTCGACAACCTCGAATTCCTCAGTGAAAACATGGAGGAGGAAAGGGGTATTGAGATCCCCTTCCCGATCGACCAGGAGGGGGCGGAATACCTCTTCCTACCTGCCGTTTCTGACTTCCTCATGGAAGCGGAGACCCTGATGGGCAAAGCCGCCGTGTTCCGGGCCACGGGTGACAGCTGGACGATCGGGACGGGGTACTACGACGGCATCAACTACGGTTTGTTTTACCACGACCAGGTGCTTGAGCACGTTCTGCATAAGGTCCGGCGGGACGCGGAACGTCTGCGGGTAAAGAAAATTTTCATCGGGGAGTGCGGACACGCTTCGCGCTCGGCCAAGTTCTTCTACCCGACTTTCTGCGGCGGCAGGGATGCGCTTCCCGTGATGAACATCCTCGAGTACACGCATAAGGCCTGGAAAGAAGGGCGCCTCAAGCTCAATCCGGACGTGATTGCCGAATCGGTCACTTACCACGATCCCTGCAACATTTCCCGGCCCGGCTGGATCGTCGAGCAGCCGCGCGAGCTGCTGAAGGCATTTTGTAGAAACTATGTGGAGATGACTCCCAACCGGCGCGACAACATCTGCTGCGGCGGCGGAGCCGGGGCGGTGTCGATCGACGAGATCCGCCCCTACCGCACTCTGATCGGGGGTAAAGCCAAGGCGGAGCAGATCCGCGAAACCGGCGCAAAGTATTGCGTTGCGCCGTGCGCCAAGTGCAAGAAGCAGCTGCGCGAGCTGATGGAAGACCAGGGGATCGACTGCCAGATCGTCGGGTTGCACGACCTGCTGTACAAGGCGATCATCTTCGACTGAAGGTTCTGCTCCGGAGGTAAATCAAGTGGAAGCCTGGATCAATTTCGGCCGCGGACCGCTGTTTCGGCTGACATTCTCACCCATGGTCCTCGGCCTGCTGCGCATATTTCTCCTGACTCTCTTGGGGCTGAGACAGGCATACCGGCAGAGCCCCGACCAGATCGTTCCCTGGAAGGAAATCGGAAGAAAGACGGCCGGCTGGCTCTTTCCTTTGGTCCGCCTGTGGAAGCGGCGGCCTGTTTACAGCGTGCTCTCGCTCCTCTTTCATACGGGCTTGCTCGCCGTCCCTCTGCTTCTGGCCTCCCATGTTCTGCTTTGGAAGCGCGGGCTGGGCTTTGCCTGGCCCACTATGCCGCAACCGCTCGCCGACTGGCTGACCCTGCTGGTGATCGCAACCGGGCCGGCCCTGTTCCTGGGCCGTTTGCTCGATCGCGGCGCGCGTGTGCTGAGCCGGCGGCAGGATTACCTGTGGCCCCTGCTTCTGGCGCTTCCTTTCGCGACCGTGTATATCTGCACGCACGGTGCCATCGGACCCGAGGCTTATCGATGGATGATGCTGGTCCACATCTATTCGGCGAATCTGATCATGGCACTGATGCCGTTCACCAAGATCGCCCACTGCGTACTGGCGCCGCTGTCGCAGCTGGTAACCGCCATTTCGTGGAAGTTTCCCGAGGGGGCGGGTGACCGCGTGGCGGCCACGCTGGGCTATGCCGATCGGCCCACCTGGGCGGAAAAGTCGCGTCTGGGAGGCCTCGATCCGGCGCCCGCGCCTGCCCGGAGGGAAGCGCAGCCGATGATCAAGGAGGTTTGTCCCAGATGAAAGCGGCCATTCTCACCGACACCACGAAATGCATCGGCTGCAGCGAGTGTGTGATCGCCTGCAAAAAGGTGAACCACCTCGCCCCTGATGTTCCCCGGCGCTGGGACCTGAACGACGGCCTGTCCGCCCGGAACTGGACATCGGTTGTCAAGGGGTCGAAGGAAAACTTCGTACGCAAGCAGTGCCGCCACTGCCTTGAGCCGGCCTGTGCTTCGGCCTGTCCGGTCGGCGCCCTGCAAAAGACCGACACCGGCGCCGTGATCTACGATAGCAGCAAGTGCATGGGGTGCCGTTATTGCATGATGGCCTGCCCCTACGGGATTCCCCGTTATGACTGGGCCGAGACGGTTCCTTTCGTGCGCAAGTGCATCCTGTGCTACGAAAGGATCAAGTCGGGGAGCCAGCTGGCCTGTACCCAGGCCTGTCCAACCGGAGCGACCGTCTTCGGCGACCGTGACGTCCTTATGGCCGAAGCCCATCGGCGCATCAGCGCGACCCCGGGCCTCTATATTCAGAAGGTCTGGGGGGAGGACGAGGTCGGAGGAACGTCGGTTTTGTATGTCTCGAACGCCGATCTCTCTTTCCTGACCCATAACGTCGCATTGGGCAGGGCCCCTCTCCCACAGAGGACCGCTCCGGCCATGAATGCCGTGCCGTACGCCTTCACCGGTGCGCTGGCGGCGATGGCGGGGCTGAGCTGGATCATCGGCAGGCGCATGAAAAATCAAGGCGGGAATCAGGGAGAAACTGAATGAGCAGGGTTCGCAAACTCAAGTTCGCGCTCTGCGTAGTGACCGGCCTGGCAGCGGCGGTGGCTCTTGCGCGCTTTCTGCTGGGTCTCGGCGGGACCTCAAACCTCTCCGATGCCCGTCCCCTGGGGACTCTGGGTCGGGTTTGACGTCATGGGCGGTGTTGCGCTCGCCGCAGGCGGGTTTATCATCACCGCGACGGTCTACATCTTCAAGCTGGAGCGCTATCACACAATCGTCCGCTCAGCGGTGCTCACGGCTTTTCTCGGCTATGTCGCTGTGGCTGTCGGCTTGCTCTTCGATCTGGGGCTCCCCTGGAACATCTGGCACGTGATCGTCTTCTGGAACCCCCATTCGCCGTTGTTCGAGGTCGGATGGTGCGTCATGCTTTACTTGACCGTCCTCTCCCTCGAATTCTTCCCCGTGCCAGCCGAGGAGTTCAGCGCGCTGGCCCGGATCCGGCGGTTTCTGATCCAGTGGCGGCTGCCCTTGGTGATTGCGGGGATCGGCTTGTCGATTCTGCACCAATCCTCGCTCGGGTCGTTGTTCCTGATCATGCCTTACCGGCTGCATCCGCTCTGGTATTCGCCGATCCTCCCCGTAATCTTTCTCGTCTCGGCGATCGGGCTGGGCCTCTTTACTGTGATTTTTGAAAGCCACTTTACGGCCTACCTTTACCGCCGCAAGCCTGAGACCGAACTTCTTGCAGGGCTGGGGGGCGCGGCGCGCTGGGTACTGATTCTCTACCTGTTGGTCCGCCTGGGCGACCTGGTGTTGCGGGGGCAAATAGGAGCGCTCGTCGGCCGGGGATGGCAGGTGCCGATGTTCTGGTTCGAGCTGGCGTTGATGGCCGTCGTTCCTACTGCGCTCCTGTTCGTTCCGGCCGTCAGGCGCTCACAATCCGGCCAGTGGGCCGCGGCCGCCAAGGACTGCTCCGCGTGTCACAAGGATCTCTTTCCCGCCGGAGCCTTGATCCAGGTGAAGCAATATCGGGCCGTCGGGTACGCGCAGGCCATGCATCAACTGTGCCTCGGCTGCCACGTGAGGGCCGCGCGGCAGAAAGGCAAACCGGACCTGGCGCGCTGCGCCAATTGTCACAAGGAGGGCATCGACATCGTCGACGCCAAGGGTTTCAGCTACCGCACGCGCGAGTTGGCCGGCGCGCGCAGCGTGTTGCCGCCGTATTGACATGATGAACGACATGATACCGCCGGAACTGGAAACGCTGCTTGGGCGCGGGCTCTTTGAGCACGTGCCTTTCAATGTAGCCGTCATCGACCGAGACTTCAACATCGTCGCCGCCAACGAGAGCTTTGAAGAATACTTCGGCGACTGGCGCCGGAAGAAGTGCCACGAGGTTTATAAGGGTTCCTTGCAGAGATGTGCCGGCTGCCAGGCCCAGGCGACGTTCGAGGACGGGCGCGCGCGCGTTTCAGACGAAACCGGCGTGGACCGCCACGGCCGCACCTGCCATTAGGTCGTGCACCTGGCACCGGTGAAAGACGACCGGCAGAAGGTGCAATACATCATCGAGATGACCACCGACCTGACCGAAACGCGGCGCTGGCAACGGGAATACGATCTGTTCCTCGAGCGTGTGCCGTGCTGCGTGCTGGTGGTCGACCGGCAATTCCGAATCATCCGCGACAACGAGAAGTTCAGGCAGACCTTTGGAGACGGTCGGGGAAAGCTCTGTTACGAAGTCTGCAAGCAGCGCAAGACGATCTGCGCGAGCTGCCCCGCGGCCCTCACCTTCAAGGATGGCGCCGAGCACACCTCCAGCCAGGTCGGCATGCACCAGGACGGCACCCCGGCGTATTATGTCGTCACCAGCTCGCCGCTCTCGCGCGGCGCGGGCGGCGTTGCCCACGTCATCGAAATGGCCACCGATGTTACCGATGTCCGCCATCTGCAGGGAGAGCTGAGAAAGGCGCAGGATTATTATGAGATCCTGATTCGCAACTCCGGGACCGGCATCGTCGCGGTCGACATGCTGAACCGGGCAAAAGTCATGAACCACGCCGCCCGGGCCTTGTTGGGCTGGAACGCCGGGAGGCTGCCCGGCCCGGCGCGGCTGCGGCAGATGCTGCCGGCGGAGTTTTTTGCCTCCGACCTCGGGGAGGGCAAAGCGCTCGACTTGCCTGAAGCCTTGATCCGCCCTCGACAGGGACTGGAAGTGCCCGTCCGGTTCTCCGCGGTGGGATTGAAGAGCCGAGGAAAGCAACTCGGCCGCGCCGCCTTCCTGCAGGATCTGCGCGAGATTAAGAGCCTCGAGCAGGACAAGCTGGAAGCGGAACGTCTGGCTGCCGTGGGCCAGACGGTCGCTGGACTCGCCCACACTGTCAAAAACCTTCTGATGGGCCTC
>Ga0187878_1003712_pt1 | contig 12347 bp, 5 predicted proteins | sample June2016WEW_17_1_FD_132979 | JGI IMG/M metagenome (GOLD analysis project Ga0187878, IMG submission 132979) | Peatland microbial communities from SPRUCE experiment site at the Marcell Experimental Forest, Minnesota, USA - June2016WEW_17_150 | ecosystem: Environmental > Terrestrial > Soil >...
GCCTCCAACCGGATCAGCGCACCGACCGCCCTGTGGGTCGCCGCCTTCCTGGCGATCACCGCGCTGGCTGCAGCCTGGGTGCTGGATGTTCAATTCCTCATCTGCCTGACGGTGTATGGCAGCATCAATGTGCTCTACTCGTTGGTCTTGAAGCACATCATGTTGCTCGACCTGTTCGTCATCGCCGCGGGCTTCGTCTGTCGCGTCGTGGCGGGGGGCGTCGTGATCCACGTCGAGATTTCGTCCTGGCTGGTCGTCTGCACAACCCTGCTGGCGCTCTTTCTGGCGCTTACCAAGCGGCGCCACGAACTGGTGCTGCTCGGGTCGAGTGCTTCGAACCATCGCTCCAGCCTGGCGCATTACAGCCCTTACTTTCTCGACCAGCTCATCGGAATCGTCACTGCTTCGACGTTGATGTCCTACGCACTCTATACGCTCTCGAGTGACGCAACGAAAAAGTTTCCGGGCAAGCGCCTGGAGCTGACCATTCCTTTCGTTCTGTTCGGAATCTTCCGCTATCTCTATCTGGTGCACCGGGCGAGCGAAGGCGGCAACCCTACCCGCCTGCTGCTGACGGACCGCGTCCTGCTGATGGTGGTTGTGCTTTGGGCCGCCGCGGTCGTCCTGATCATCTACGTCTAGGAAAACTATGGTGCGCGCCAAGGTCGCCGTCCTGAAAACCAGCCCCACGACCGTCCTCGACGATTACGGGCGTCTGATGCGGTTGGCGGATTATCCGCGCTTCCTGCCCCGCGGCCCGGACGTTGCGCTCAAAATTAACATCTCCTGGCACTTTTTCTATCCGGCGTGTTCCTCCCCACCCTGGCAACTCGACGGAGTGATTTCGGCGCTGCTCAAAGACGGCTACGAGCGCGAGAAGCTCTACGGCTGCCACAACCGCACCGTGGTGGTCAGCGCCAGGCGCGGCGAGCTCGCCAACAAGCACAAACAGGTCGTGGTGGACAAGCACGGGCTGCGCAACGTCCACCTCTATGAAAAGGGCGAGGAATGGGTCCGTTACGAGCCCAAGACCAAGATGCTGGCCCTCAATGAAATCTACCCGGAGGGAATCCTAATCCCCAAACGCCTGATCGGCTCCAACATCATTCACCTTCCCACGATGAAGACCCACGTCTTCACCACGATGACCGGCGCGATGAAGAACGCCTTCGGCGGCCTGCTCTTTGAGAAACGCCACTGGACGCATAGCGTGATCCACGAAACGCTGGTGGACCTCCTGGCGATTCAGAAGGAAATTCATCCCGGAATCTTCGCCGTCATGGACGGGACTTTTGTGGGCGCGGGCCCGGGACCGCGCTGCATGGTTCCGCACGTCAAGAATTACATTCTGGCCAGCGGGGACATGGTGGCGATTGACGCCGTCGCAGCCAAGATGATGGGATTTGATCCGCTTTCGATTAAGTTCATTCGTCTCGCCCACGAGCGCGGACTCGGGTGCGGCGACATCCGAGAGATCGAAGTTGTGGGCGAAGACATTGGAAACGTGAATTTCCATTTTGAGAATGTCGGCGACACCTTCGCCAGCCGCGGCCAGAAACTCATCTACTGGGGCCCCCTGAAACCCCTGGAGAAATTCCTCCTCCGCACGGTGCTCGCTCCCTGGTCCTACGCCGCCTCGATTCTCTATCACGACGCCTTCTGGTATCCCCTGATCGGCCGAAGCAGAGTGAAGGAGGCTCTCCGAACAGATTGGGGCAAGCTCTTTTCGGCCTACTAGCAATTCTGTTTTCCGAGTTGACAACCACTATATAATAAGCATCGGTGGCAAGATTCGGGGACGAAATGGGGTTGACTGCATCCTCGTCGGCGCGAGACCGTGTGATCGTCACGCGGTTTACCCTGATCGGACTTACACTTGGTCTCCTGCTGGGGTTCGTCGAAGCCCCACTCCGATACTTCACACCCGTCGTGCCCATATCCTCAAGCCCGGGCGCAGATCCGGTCATATTCTTTCTGGCTCCCCTCGTAAACTTGGTGTTCATGGGCATGGTTGGCCTTTTCCTGGGATGGCTCGCAACAACGCGCTGGCTCTTCGATTTCTGGAAACGTGTGGTCCTAGGGTGCGTGATGGTCGGGGTGGCAGGTGCGCACATTGGGTGGACGATCCACCTTTTGCAGGTTTGGGTCGCCGAACTGGACGTTATCGAAAACCCGCGTGCTCCCTTGTTATGGTTTGCGATAGTCTTCACTGTCGCATTGGCCGCTGCGCGATTCGGTCACCGGAGAACCATCTGGCTGTTCGATCCAGAAGTTCATTGGCCGGTTCGACCGTGGTTCAAATCGCTCACGGCCATCACACTGATGCTTCTCTCAGCCATCACCATTCACAGTGCTGACACCTTCGATTTTTGGCGAACCGTTCATTCCCATCCTGCCCTTCCGTTGCGCCGCCCGAATATCGTGCTCATCACACTCGATACGGTGCGCGCGGATCACCTGTCCGCCTACGGCTACCAGCGGCCTACCACACCCAACCTCGACCGTCTCGCCAGCCACGGCGTCCTGTTTGAGCAAGCCATCGCTCCCTCGTCGTGGACTCTCCCGTCGCTCGCTTCGATCTTCACGGGCCTGCTTCCGCACCAACATGGCGCCAATATCTTCAGCCCGCTTTATGCCGGTCCGCGAACGTTGGCCGAAATTCTGGCGTCCTACGGTTATGAGACTGCGGGCGTCAATGCCAATGGGTTCGGATTCCCAGACCGGGGATTGGACCAGGGCTTCGAAATCTATAATGACGGCGGAGCTTCGCTGCCTTACAACCTAGTCTCCACCCTAGTGGGAAAGGCGGTCCTTCAGCCCATCTACCTCAACGCCGTGCGGCCCGACATGTATTTCCGGCGCGAGGCGCGCGATGTGAACCGCGACGTCTTCCACTGGCTGCGGGGTCGATCGAATCGTCCCTACTTTCTCTTCATCAACTACTTCGATGCCCACGACCCTTATCTGGCCCCGCCTCCTTACGACCGGCGCTTTGGGCAAGCATCCAAATCCGCCGTGCGAAGGGTGAGTTTTACACGCGGATTTCCGCTCAACCCACCGCTCGCGCCTGAGGAAAACGAGTCGCTCATCACCGGATACGACAACTCTCTCGCCTTTCTGGATGACCAGGTCGATAAGCTCCTGCGGTCGCTTGCTGCCTCACCCGACTGGGCCAATACGATCGTCATCGTAACCTCCGACCACGGCGAGTCTTTTGGCGACCACGGTCAGTACCTCCACGGACGTTCTCTCTATCGCGAGCAGTTGCACGTCCCGCTGATTCTCGCCGGGCTCGGAATCCCCGCCGGTCTCAGGATTCCGCACCTCGTTCGCACACGCGAACTCTTCGGGACCGTGCTCGACCTGGCCCTGGGAGACTCCATTCCGTTGCAGCTCTTCAGCTTGCGCCGCTTCTATACTCCGGGCTACAAGGCGCGGCCCACGGACGATTTGGCCGTCTCCGAACTGGTGCCGTTTCTCCCCTATTTTCGCCCCGTGGAAGCCAGCTTGATGACGTCGGAATGGCACTATCTTCACGACTCGCATGGCCACGCGGAACTGTATCACTGGACTACCGACCCGGCGGAAAAGACCGACCTCGCGGAAGACCCGCAGTACACACCGATCGTGGAGAGCCTTCACAAGTCGCTCGAAGCACGCCTGGCCCATTCGAGCCGGCCTTGGCGCGGACCCGAATACCTCTACGCCCTCGACCGGCCAGGGTACTCGTACCATCACGCAGCCCTTTTCGGCGCAGAATTCCAGGATTTGTCATTGGTTCAGGGCCGCCCCGTGAGGACTGTGCAGTCCCTCTTCGATCCAGACTCTCCGCCGCCGCGCAAACCGCTTCCGCAAGATATCGACTCGGTCAATTCTCTTCCCTACCGCTAACTACCGCGGCCTGTGAAAACGCGCATGGGTGATCGGGCGCGCCGACCATAGTGTACGTTTCCGGCTGGACTGCGGAAAAGGGCTCGACGGTGTTGCTTTTGGCGGGCCGAAAATGCCATAGTTACGGATTCGCAGAAGGCTTCAGGGCAGGCTGCGGCAGTGATGACACGGGCAATCGCTTCACCCCACCGCCGGCAGACCACGCCGCGACGGAATCTTGATGGCCAACGGAAACTCGGACCAGGCACTCCCCCCCAACAATCCTCCCTCAACGTCTGGCGCCGCCGCCGAACTGGGCGGGGTAAGTTTTCTGATCCTCTTCCTGGAGCTCGCCTGCATCCGCTGGTTCCCGGCGCACGTCCTCTTCCTGACCTTCTTCACCAACATGGTTCTGCTCGCCTGCTTTGTGGGCATGTCGGTGGGCTGCCTGGCGGCGCGCCGAAAGGTCAACCTCATTTACTGGACTCCGATTCTCCTCGCTCTGGCCATGCTCGCTGCTCACTTCATCGAGCACGAGAAAGGGAAAGTCGAGAAACTGGTGAGCGTCGCCAACCAGGCCTCGCCCCAGCTCGTCTTCTTCGGCACCGAGTACGTTACTCCCGACCCCACGAAGTTTTTTGTTCCGGTGGAGGTGCTGGGAGGATTTTTCTTCCTGATTGTGGCTCTGGCGATGGTCGGACCGGGCCAGGAATTAGGACGCGCCTTTCAGCAGATTCCCGGACGCGTGCAGGCGTACAGCATCAATATCCTGGGCAGCCTGGCGGGGATTGCGCTTTTCGCGGCCTGCTCGTGGCTGGAACTGCCGCCGGTCTGGTGGTTCTCCCCGATCGCGATTGGAGTGGGCTACTTTGCCGCTGTTCGCAGCGCCCCACGGGGGCGCCTGGCGCGTGCGACACTGCGGGTCATCTTGCTCATTCCCCTGGCCGCCATCGTCTATTTGGCCACGCTGACCTCCGGCGCCTTGAAGGTCCAAGGTGCTGACGCGGGCCAGTACTTCTGGTCGCCGTACTACCGCATCGATTTCAACCGCTTGCGGCGCTCCATCAGCGTTAACCAGATCACCCATCAGGACATGGTCTCGCGCAATAACAACGCCTTGCCGTCCCACGCCTACCCACTGCCGCATCTCCTCAATCGCGATTCCGGCGGCACGCCCTTCGAGAACGTGCTGATTATCGGCGCCGGCAGCGGCAACGACGTCAGCCGCGCGCTGCAATGGGGAGCTCAGCACGTTGACGCCGTGGAGATTGACCCCGTGATCTTCCGCCTGGGCAAGGTGTATCACTACGATGGGCCCTATTACGATCCGCGTGTGAATGGCGTGGTTGACGATGGCCGCAACTTCCTGCGCTCGACAACCCGGAAGTATGACCTGATCATCTATGCGCTGGTCGATTCGCTCGTCCTGCACAGCGGCTACAGCAACATCCGGCTGGAGAGCTACCTCTTTACGCGACAGGCGTTCGCGGACGTGCACCGCTGCCTCAACCCGGATGGGATGTTCGTCGTCTACAACGTCTTCCGGCAGGGTTGGATCGTGGCGCGCATTTTCCGCGGCATGCAGGACACCTTCGGATCAGACCCGCTGGTCCTCACCCTTCCTCCCCGGCCGGTCATCGAACCCCTCAGCGCCGGCGGATTTACGATGTTTCTGGCAGGCAATACCACGCGAGTGAGAGAGGCGTTCGTGCGCCACCCCGAATACTGGCTGCGCGACGGCCGCGCCCCTGATCTCACCACCCCCAACGGCTTCGAGCAACATCCCGCCCCAGGGGAACAATCGCAGTGGAAGCGCTTCATCCTGGCCCAGGTGAATCTTCCTGCCGGCACACGCATGGCCACCGACGACTGGCCGTTCCTCTATCTCCGCCAGCCGATGATTCCATTTCATGCCCTGCGCGGCATGGCCATCATGGGCGTCCTGGCCTTCTTGCTCATATTCCTCTTCACGCCAAAGAACGCCGCCGCCCCAGCCGGCCCCGCGCTCACGGCGCGAATGTTTTTCCTCGGCGCTGGCTTTCTGCTCGTCGAAACCAAGGCAGTGGTCCACATGGCGCTGCTGTTTGGCAGCACCTGGATGGTGAATTCTGTGGTCTTTTTCGCCGTCCTGGTGATGATCCTGGGCGCCAACCTTTTCGTGCTGAGGTTCCGCCCCGCAAACTTGCGTCTCTATTATGCGGGATTGTTTGTGACGCTCGGCCTGAACATTCTTATCCCTCTCGACTTTTTCCTGGGGATGAACCGCATTCCGCAGGTCGTCGGATCCTGCCTGCTCGTCTTCGCACCCATTCTCTTTGCGGGCGTGATTTTCGCCGTCTGCTTCGCGCAAAGCACGCAGCCCGACCGGCACTTCGGCGCCAATACGGCAGGCGCAATGCTCGGCGGCCTGGCCGAGAATACTTCCATGCTCCTCGGGTTTCGGTATCTGATGCTCGTCGCCGTTCTGCTCTATGCGCTCTCGGCCGTCCTCTATCGCCCGCGGACAAGCTCATGAGATTGCCCGCTACTCCGCGCCGAACGCCACCGGCGAGGGCGCTTGGCTTGCGCCGCCCGCCTGTGCTAGCTTTCCTCTCCGACTAAGCGATGCAGAATTCCTCGCAGCACAATCCCTCTGGAGCCTCCGCGCCCGGCGCTCCGCCGTTCACGCGCCAGGACGTCGGGCCGCTGGTGCTGCTCGCCGCCTGCATGACCGCCCTGTTCTGGCGGGTGTTATTCACACCCGCCATGTTCTTCTATCGCGATGTGTTCAATTACAGCTATCCCCACGCGAAGTTCATTCAAGAGATCTGCCGCCAGGGCCAGCTTCCCTATTGGAATCCATTCCTCAATTACGGCGAGCCCGTGCTCGCCAATCCCAACTTTCTCTTTTTCTATCCTTCAACTCTGCTGCTGATTCTTCTGCCCATCGATCTCGCCTACACGCTCCACTATGTGCTTCACTTCGCGCTCGCGGCCGCCGGGACCTATGGCCTGGCCCGGCGCTGGGGACAGAGCCGCTTCGCCGCATTCTTCGCCGGATTCATCTTCGGCTTCAGCGGTCCACTGCTCTCCCTGGGTAATCTCTACAACCACGCCGCGGCCGCCGCATGGATTCCCTGGGCATTGCTCTTCACTGACCTAGCCCTGGCGCGCGCCTCGCGCCGGTCGTGGGTTCTTCTCACATTCGTCTTTGCCCTGCAATTCCTCGCTTCCGAACCCTTCACGCTCATCGCGACTTTCATCCTCTGCCTGGCTTATGCTCTCTTCCAAAGCGGCGACTTGCACCGTCCACTGGCCGCTGCGAACCTGCGCATCGTAATCACCTTCGCCATGATGGGGGCACTCTTCGTCGCGCTTTCGGCGGTTCAATTACTTCCCTCGCTCAGCCTGCTCAGCAATTCGCGGCGCGGTGTCGAAGGCCTGCCCTTCAAAGAAACCACGAGCTGGTCATTCCATCCTCTGATGTTGCTCGAATTCGTCGTTCCCGGATTCTTCGGCCCGGCGATAGACTCGCCGACGCTTTGGACCTCCGTCCTGAGCAGTCACAACCTGCCCTATTACTGTTCCGTGTTTGTGGGATTCATCCCTCTCTTCTTCGCCTTCGTAGGTGCGGTGCGCGGCGGCGATCGTCGCCACAAGTTCGCGGGCTTTGCGGTCATCGCGCTGCTGGTCCTTTCCTTCGGCCGCTTTACTCCGGTTTTTGCTCTCGTCTACCTGCTCTTCCCGCCGCTCGCGCTGGTTCGTTTTCCGGCCAAGCTGCTGATCCCGATGCTGGCGCTCGTTGCACTGCTCGCGGGCTGGGGCCTCGACGGGCTGAGTCGGGATTCCGCCGACTGGAGGGACCAGCGGAATCGGCTCGTCCGTCCGCTCGCCATCCTGTTGGGTATCATCGTCCTGGCGTGGCTGACTGCGTTTCTATTTCCCCGCGCGATCGAGTCCTTCGCGGGATGGGTCCTCCTGCGGACCAACCGCATGTTCATCCGCTCGGCCGCCGGGGAACTGACGGCAGATCAGGTCCTGTGGGCGCTGCGCTACTTCACGAAGATGCTGCTGGTTCATTTGCCCGGCTTGGCAGGATTCACCTTAGGCGGATTACTGCTCATTGAAGGACAGGCGCGGAATTTACCTGGGGCGCGCCGCGCGACTCTCGCGCTGGCACTTCTCGGTCTCGCCAACCTGGCCTGGGTCAACCAGAGCGCGAACCCCGTCGTGCCGAAGACCTTCTATACCTACCGGCCGCCGGTGCTCGCGCAGTTCGACCCCACAGGACGGCCCTACCGGTTCGCCTATGTGTTTCACGAGTCTGAGAACGCGCCACCCACGCCGCCTTCTCAAGCCTTTGTCAACTTCGATTCAATCCCCGAGGCGCGCGATTTGCCGCCCTTGGCACAGCTTCCCTTCCGCGACCGCCTGATCCTCGCACGCTCGACCCTGCTTCTCGATGCCGAGGGTGTCGCCAACATCGACGTCGAGCGGTCGTTCCCAATCTACCTCTACGACTTCTGGGTGTTTGCGCTCAAGGGCCTCAGTGACCCCGCGCGCACCGCGTGCCTGCTGGGGCGAACCAACGTACGCTACGAAGTACTCCCCTCGCGCAATGCCGCCGCACCCAGCACTCAGCGCGAAGTCGCCAGCATCTCCAACGGCTCCCCCGACCCTCATTATCTTTTCGAGAATCTTTGCGCGACCCCGCGCGCATTCGCCGCAGCCTGGGCGACCACGCCACCCAGCCTGCGCGAAATGTTCACTCGCCTTTCCGACCCCGCCTTCGATCCCAGGAGCGAAGTTTTCCTATCAACCGCTGCCCAGCCGCTTTCCGGCTCCGATTCAAGCTCACCGCCGGGAGACGTCGAGATCGTCCGCCACGAACCCAATTCTGTAATTCTCCGCGCTCGCATGGCTCGAGCCGGCTACGTGGTTTTGCTCGACCGCTTTGACCCCAATTGGCACGCTTCAGTCGATGGCCAGGAGGTAGAGATCTACCGCGCCAACGGCCTCTTTCGGGCCGTATTCTGCCCGGCAGGAGAGCACGAGGTTCGATTCAGCTATCGCCAGAAGGGTCTGCGCGCAGGGCTGGTGCTTAGCCTCGCAGCACTAGCGCTCCTAGTGGTTTTGTGCGTGACAGGCGGCAATAGAAAAGATAATCAGGCTGACTCTTAACGATTAACAGAACAACCCTTCGGTGGACATGCGGCCGGTTTACCCCGCCATGAGTCTAATCCTTCCTGTCCTCCGTGGCGGCATGAAGCCCCCTCTACTTCACCTCTCGCCGCCAGTACAGCACGAAGCTCCCAAAATCTTTCGCCGGCTCGTAATAATCGGCGATGAATATCGCGAATTCGGGGAAGACTTGGAGAAATTCTTCCGAGTCGAGCTTGGTGTAGGTGATCAGAGGCACGGCGTCGTCGCGCGCCACGACGAGGAAGCGCGGGGGCGACGGGCGGAGGCGGTCAACCAACTCGCCTCGCCAGGCGGGCGGCGACCAGGGCGAGACCAGAGCGAGATTCGTCACGAAGCGCGCAGGGCACGGGCGCGCGGTCAGAAAATAGATCAACGGTTCGCTGCCCCAAACGAAGACGCCATCCTGCGGCCCGAGATTGGCCCGCAGGTAGCCGATCACGCGCAACTGGTCGGGGTAATGGGAAATGGGATGGAGCCAGGGATAATGGGAGTAGTAGGGGTGCCCTTCTCTCCACCATTTCTCCAGAGCACGGTAATGGACTCCCAAATTGATGACCTGCTGCGGCATCGGCCAAAACACAAGATTGGCAAACACCACCCAGACGAGCACCCTCGCCAGCTTCCACTCCCGCGTCAGGCAGGCACGCGCCGCCGTCCGGCAGCCCTGATAGAGCTTCACGGCCAGATAACCCCAAACCATCGAGAAAAACGGGAAGGCGGTCTCGAAGGTGTAACCGTGGAAGCGGACCTGCATCGCCACGCAAACGTAGCCCAGCGCGGCAGAGGCCGCCAGAGGTGCGAGGCGAGAAAGTTCTCGCTGCCGCCAGGCTACCACCAGCGCCGCGGCCACTGCGATCTCCGTGGCAAAGCCCAGCGAAAACTCTGTTTGGCCCAGAAGCCAGAAGACATAGTGAGGGGTGCGCGCCAGAGCCATCGCCGAGTAGCGCGGCAGCACCTCAAACTGCACTTCCTTCATGGCCCCCCAAGCACCCGAAAACGCGATAAATCCCAAAACCGCAAACAGCGCGAGCGCGAAACCCGCCACCAGCGGCAGAGCGCGGCGCAGCCACCCCCGCCAGGGCAAAATCAAGGATAGGCGACGCGGGACCTTGTCGAGACCGCTCCAGTCAAGGAATGGAAACAAGACAAGGAATGGAAGAAAGGCGACGGCGTTGTATTTCAGCCAGAACGCCGCCCCGAAGAGCAATCCGGCGGCGATATGCCGCGGCCACCTCGCGCTTTCTTCGTGTCTCATCAGCAAGTAGCCACCGAGCACGAAAAGGACCAGGAATGTTTCCGCCTGCCCCGCTTCCCAATATCCAGCCCAGCAGTGCCAGAAGGCGTTCCAAACCACCGCGACGCCCGCCGTGGCGGGGCCCGCGTATTTTTCTGCGAACCGGAAAATGAGATAGGAAACAGCCAGGAGCCAGAGGATGTCCACCACAGCCACGCTCCACATGACGTGACCGAACACTTTTGCGATAAGCGCGTAGAGAAGGAAAATCCCCGGCGGCTTGTTGTCCCACAAGTCGAGATACAACCGCTGACCGTGGAGCAACCCCTCGCCAATGACCAGATAAGTCGCCTGGTCGCGCCCGATGGGATAGTTCAAGTTGGCCAGCGCCCGCACCAACACCAGGCCTAGCGAAATCAGGAGCCAGACGAGGCGCGTTCGGCGACCAGAGGAACCTGCGCTCATGGCAGTTGTCAGGATGGACATTGCACCAGACCTGCGGCGCCCGCCTTCTCAGCGGCAAGGCGGCGGCAATGTGGAAGATGCCATCGCGCCTGGAAGCTCCCTTCTCCGGTAGATCTTGAAAAACTCGAGCTTCTGCGCGAGTTCGTAATCATCCGCCAGGAAGATCGCAAGCTCCGGATACGCTTGCAGAAATTCCTCCGAATCCCAGGGATGAAATGCGATGTAAGGCAAGGCGTCATCCCGTGCCACGATGAAGTAACGCGGCGGGAATTTCTGCAGGTCGGCCGCCACTTCGTCCCGCCATGCCGGAGGCGACCAGGGAGAAATCAGCGGCAGATTGAGGACGAAGCGCGTGGGTTGGCAGGTGCCGGTCAGAAAATAGATCAACGGCTCGCTGCCCCAGACAAAGACGTTTTCCCCGGGCCGGGTGTTCCGCCGCAAGTATTCGACAACCTGCATCTGGTCGGCGAAGTGCGAGATGGGGTTCGACCACGGGTAGGAACCATAGGACGCCTCCGGCGCCCGCCACCACGTGGCGAGAGCCTGGTAATGACTGCGGATCTCAATCGCCTGTCCCGACACAACCCAGCCAATCACATTCGCCAACACGACCCAGATCAACACCTGCGCCACCCGCCAGCCTCTCTTAGCGCAGGCCCGGGCCATCGCGCCAAAGCGATGAAAGGTCTTCACGGCCAGGTATCCCCAGGCCATAGCGAGGAACGGCAGGCAAGTCTCGAATCCATAGGCGTGAAACCGCACTTGCGCCGCCACGGAAAGATAGCCCAGGGCAGCCGCCACCAGGATCGGCGCCATACGCGCGAGGTCCCGCTGCCTCCAGGCGACGTAGAGCGCCGCGGCCATGCCCGCCTCCGCTAGAAATCCCAGGACCGCCTCGGTCTGCAGGAGACTCCAAAGCCAGAGGTGGGAAGTCCGAGCCACGGCTGTCGCCATATAGCGCGGCAAGATCTCAAATTGCTGATAATGAAATTCCGCGAGCGAGCCGACATGCCAGAAATAGAGAAATACGACACCGATGGAGAGCAGGAAGCCCGCGCCAAAGATCACTGTGCGTGCGAGCCATTGCCGCCCGGGTATCGTCAAGCCAAGCCGTGCCGGACGCGCGTCCAACTCCGAAGTTTGAAGGTAGGGTAGCAGAATGACAACGGGCAGCAGCGCCCCGCCGTTGTACTTGGTCCAAAAAGCGGCGCCAAACATCACGCCGGCGGCAAAGTGGCGCAGCTTGATCCATCGATCCTTGCGGGCGACAAGGAAGAACGCCGCGAAGACGAAGGCCATCAAGAAGGTTTCCGCCTGCGCGGCCTGCCAGTAGCCCGCGTAGGCGTGCCAACTGACATAGACGGCGACCGAGATCGCCGCGGCCGCAGGGCCGAGATAACGCTCAGTGAAGCGGAAAATGAAATAGGCAATGACCAACAGCCAGAGAATATCCACCGCGCCCACGCACCACATTACCGGGCCAAACACCTTGACGATAGCCGCATAGATGTACGCCAGGCCAGGCGAGCGATTATCCCAATAATCGATGTAGAGCTGTTTCCCTTCCAGCAAGCCCCGGCCCAACACGCAGTACACC
>Ga0187878_1003713_pt1 | contig 12346 bp, 10 predicted proteins | sample June2016WEW_17_1_FD_132979 | JGI IMG/M metagenome (GOLD analysis project Ga0187878, IMG submission 132979) | Peatland microbial communities from SPRUCE experiment site at the Marcell Experimental Forest, Minnesota, USA - June2016WEW_17_150 | ecosystem: Environmental > Terrestrial > Soil >...
CGTGTCGTGAAAGCCGTTGATGTACTCGAAAATCAACGCCACCACGATGACCGTGAGGATGAGCGTCATGGCCGGGAAAGCGGGTGGTTCAGGAGTTCTTCAGCACCACCTGGACGACGACGTCGCCAGCGTTGCGGCCAAGGTCAATCGGCTTCTCCATCAACTCGTAAAGGTCCTTCAGGAAGACCATCTTGAAGGCAGCGGCGGCCGTTACGAATGCCACGGTTTGAACGAGGACGGGAAGTGTCGTCAAGTCAACGCGCAAATGAAGGAGCGGTTGCATCGTGTGCGGAAGGTTAGAACCGGGGTCCGTCCGCCGGCAAGCCCTATCGCGGTTAAGCGGCATGAAAAACGTAACAATCGAAGTCTTGCGTTGTTTGTGAAATTGTCACATAATCGTTACAAATGACAACCGCATGACGGATCGAGAACCGGCCGTTTCATGTGTCGGCGGCATAACTTATGAAGACGAGCAAGATCAAAAAAGCAGAGGAGAATGCAGCCCTGCGTTTGCGGTCCTTGGCCACCAAAGCTGCCGCCGCAGAGAAAGCGGCGGAAGTCGCTCGAAAGAAGGTGCGGCTGGCCAAGGCCAGGTTCAAAGCGGCTCGCAAGGCCTTCAAGAGCGCGAGAAAGGCGGCCAGGAAGGCTCGCAAGGAGGCCAAGGCAACGGCCAAGATCCGCGCAAGGCCCGCCAAGAGCCCGAAGGCTCCGTCGCCAAATCCCGCAAAAAGATCCAAGCCGCAAAGTCCGGGTGTCAGTCGGCCTCGCAAAGCTTCGCCGCAATCGAATGCGGCAAGGCCCGTCCCTGCAGCGACCGCTTGGAAGATGGGGACTGCACCACCGCGCATAACCAGGACAACGCCAGCTTAGCGAGCAGGGATTGGTATGCTCCCCACCGGCTTCGGACACCGCGTCCGCAGTCGCCAAAACTGGTTCGCGCCCTGTAACCGGTCTGACGTTTGAGCTAATCCGCCCACGAGAACCACGGTCACCACATCACTCGAACCCGCAACCCGGCGCCAGCACCATCACGAGCGAATGGTCGTTTACCCATGCCGGTAGTGGAGGAGCAACTTGCTGGTTCCGCCCTCGTCCGGACAAGTGCGGCTTGAGGCGCTGGTTCAGTTCATTCGCCCACAGTCAGCGACACCTCCGGCAAAGCCGGAGGCTTGTATCGCGGGCACCGGCTCAAAGCCGGCGAACTTCGCCAGTTCGTTTGCCAAACTGTTCTTCGTGGCCCTTCTATTCATCGCCTCTCCCGGTCGTTTTCCGTGCCTCCAGCAACCAGTTCAAACCCTCCCCCGCCCTACGGCTTCACAAACCACCAACGCCACCTGCGTGACTTCTCGGCTACCGCACCGGAGCAGATTCTCGGAACTGTCAAACTCTGGGAGTCTCCCCGGCAAAGCCGGGGGGGTTCCTCTTCATCTAAAGTCATAGCTTCCACCGGCGGTGAGGAATAACTGCGGGCGCAGGATGGCGCGATCGCCACCGGCAGGCGCCACCTCTGCACCCTTCCGTCAACCCGCCGTCACCACGAATTCACGGTACGTTTCTTCCCCCCGTCCCCGGAAGAACGCAGGATACTTTCCGTTCTGCAACGCGGGACAGACAACGTTTATCGAAATTAATGACTACCATGCTTGCGACCTCCCAACCGCTTCCCGGAGCGGCGAGTACCCCGATGGGCGAACGTGTGCTGGCTCGTGGCGGCGTCTGCCCTTACTCCTTTCGTCTCGCCCGCGATCGCAGCGACGTGCAGGCGGTTCAGGCGTTGCGCTTCGCCGTCTTCAACCTCGAACTGAACCAGGGGCTTGAGAATTCGTTTGTCACGTTGCGGGATGCCGATTCGTTCGACGAAGTTTGCGATCATCTGCTGGTGGAGGAAATCGGCACCGGCGACGCGGTGGGAACCTATCGCCTGCAAACCGGTCGCAGCGCGGCCACCAGGCTCGGCTACTACAGCGAGCAGGAATTCGACTTCGGACCGTTCGAGTTCGCACGCAATGAACTGGTGGAACTGGGCCGGGCGTGCGTCCACCGCCAGCATCGCAACCTCGCTGTCCTGCGCCTGCTGTGGAAGGGCATCGCTGCCTACGCCCGCGAGCGCGGCTGCCGGCATCTGATCGGTTGCAGTTCCCTCTCGACACTCGATTCGGAGACGGGCGCGCGCGCCTACTCGGACCTCATGCGGACTCATCTGGCGGCCCCCGCCTGGATCACCCGGCCGCTCCCCGCCTGCGCCTGCCCGCTGGATCGGCTGGCCCCGGTGCCGGTTAAAATCCCGCGCCTCCTGGGCGCCTACCTCTCGCTGGGCGCCCGCATCTGCGGATCGCCGGCGATTGACCGCGCCTTCAAGACCACCGATTTTCTGACCCTCTTGGACCTGGCGTCCCTTCCGTCGCGCGTGGTGGATCAATATCTGACCTGAGCCGCAATCGGTGGTTTTGTCCGACGACGATCAACCGACCGTCTGCTACACCAGCGCCATGCGGCATCCCTTGCGCGTGAGCTGGCGGCTGGCGGGGTTCATCGCCGTGGTTATCGCGGCGCTGGTGGACTTCTTTGTGCGCTGGGTGGCGTGCGGCGGTCGGATGGACTATCCACAACGCAGTCGTTGGCTAAATTGCTGGGCGGGTTTGGCGCACCGCGTGTTGCAGGTGCGGGTAACTTGCACAGGCACACCGCCGGCGCGGGGCATGCTGGTCGGGAACCATCTGGGCTACCTCGACATCACCGTCCTCAGTTCCCTGCGCCCCTTCGTGTTCGTGGCCAAGGCCGACGTGCGTCGCTGGCCGGTGATTGGGCAGTTGGCGACCTGCGCCGGTTCGCTGTTCGTCCGCCGCGACCAGCGCAGCGATGTGGTCCGGTTGGCCTCGGCCGCCACCCCCGTCGTCGAACAGGGCTCCGTGCTCGTGCTGTTTCCGGAAGGCACGAGTTCGGATGGCCGGAGCGTTCTGCCCTTTCATTCATCGCTGCTTGCCCCGGCCGCGAGCACCGGTTGGCCGGTGACGCCCGCGTGGATCACTTACACACTGGCCGACGGCGTGGTGGCGGACGACGTCTGTTACTGGCGCGACATGACCTTCGTCCCGCACTTTCTGAACCTGCTTTCCAAACGCGCCATCAACGCTCATGTCGTGTTCGGGACCGCGATCACCGGCACGGATCGCAAGGACCTTGCCCGCCGGCTCCATGCCGCCGTCTGCGGTCTCGGCGGGTTGCCGGTTCCACCGGCGAGTGGGTCGTCCACGGCCCCCGGCTACGGCGCCTGATTCGATGGCGCCGATGGCTCTGACTGCTTGGAGAGGGCGACGGATCCCGGCTGTCTGTGCATGTCAGCGGGTGACGGTCGTGACACGCGCACGTCACAGCCGGGCAAAATAGCACACGCCACCCCGGCCGGTTCTTGCGTGCGGTCCGGGTTTCGGAGATTGCTGGGGCGTCAGCGAAACCGGGACGCGGCCATGAGCAAAATCTTCTTCAGCATGTCGGGGGAGGGCCGGGGTCATGCCACCCGCGTGCGGGCGATGGTGGAGGCGCTGCGCCAGGAGCACGAAATCACGCTCTTCGCCCCCGGTGACGCCTACAGTTTCTTGTGGCCCTTGTATGGCGGCTCGGAGGTGCGGGTGCGGCGGATCGAGGGGCTGCATTTTTCCTATACATCGGCGTGCCGTTTGAACTACCGGTTGACGTTGGGCGACGCGCTGGATTACGTGCGCCAGCTTCCCGGGCTAGTCCAGTCCCTGTGCGACATCATCCAGCGCGAACAGCCGGACCTCGCCATCACGGACTTCGAGCCGGGGCTGCCGCGCGCGGCCAAGCGCTGTGGTTTGCCATTCCTGAGCGTGGACCACCAGCATTTCCTTTGCACCTACGACCTCAGCGGCCTGCCGCCGCGACTGCGTTGGCACGCCCGCTACATGGCGCTTGTCGTCCAGGCCTACTGTTCGGGGCAGGCGGAGACGGTCGTCTCGTCATTCTACGCGCCGCCGCTGCGGCCCGGGCAGCGCAAGGTGACGGCGGTCGGCGTTCTGCTCCGGCCGGAATTCAGCGCCATCGAAGTGGAGGAGGGCGAGCACCTGGTGGTCTATTGCCGTCGGTTTGCGAGTGACGATTTCCTGTGCGCCCTGGCGGCGACGGGTCGCCCGGTGCGCATCTATGGGCTGGGCGAGCGGCCACGCGCCGGCAAGCTCACGTTCCACGCCATCAGCGAAAACCGTTTCCTGCGCGACCTGGCGGGCGCGGCGGCCTTGGTTTGCACGGCGGGCAATCAACTTGTGGGCGAGGCCCTCGCCCTGGGCAAACCGGTGTTGGCCCTCCCCGAAGCCGGCAATCACGAGCAGTTCATCAACGCGCATTTCCTGCGCGAGAGCGGCGCGGGCGACTGGGTTGAACTGGAGGCGGTGCGTGCGTCGCACCTCGCCGCCTTCCTGAACCGGCTCGTTGATTTCCGCCGCCACATCAACCCGAAGAACATGAATGGCTTGCCGGCCACATTGGAGGTTATTCGTCGCCACCTGCACACGGCCAAGCAGCGCGTCCCGGCGTTGGCTCCCGCGCTGGCATGAACCCGCTCCGCCTCGCCTCGCTCCCGCTGACCATCGCGCGCAACCGGCAGGGCGAACCGACCGCTCCACGATTCCTGACCTTCATCGTCACCTTCACCTGCAACGCCCGCTGCGTCATGTGCGACAGTTGGCGGAAGCCGTCGCCGGAGGAACTCACCACCGCCGAGATCGCCGCGATTTTCGAGCAATTGCCCCCGCTCGATATGGTGCGCCTGACCGGCGGCGAGCCGTTCGTCCGACCGGACCTGCTGGACATTGCCCGCCTCGTGCGGCAACACCTTGTCCCGCTCGTCCTGCACGTCACGACGAATGGGTTTCTCACCCGCCGGATCGTCGAGTTCTGCGAGCAAAGGCCGCGGGACCTGCCGCTCAATCTGCTGGTTTCGCTCGACGGGACCGAGGCGAGGCATAATGAAGTGCGCGGTCGCGACACCGCCTGGGAGACGGCCACCGACACCCTGTGCGCGCTGGCGCCGCGCCAACGGGAGTTGAACCTGTCCCTCGGCGTCAACCAGACCGTTCTGGACGCCGGGGATGTCGAGGAGTACCGCCGGTTGCGCGATTGCCTGCAGCCGCTGGGGATTCGCCACCATGTCGTCATCGCCTACCGGAACAGCGCCACCTACAGCGTGGCCGGCGAAGGTGACGCCGCCCCCACGCAGCCCGGCGGGTTCGGCGCCTTCGGGGAACTACCCACCCGGGCCCTGCGCGAGTTGTTGGATCTCGCCGAGGCCGATCTGGTTCTCGCGCCGTTGCCCGAGCGCGTGGCCAAACGCTACTACTTGCGCGGCCTTTGGCGCCGCCTGCTCGACCACGCGAGCGAACCGCAGCCGCCGTGTGTCGCGCTCCGTTCCCACCTGCGACTGTATCCGAACGGCGACGTGCCGACATGCCAGTTCAACTCGCGGCGGGTGGGGAATTTGCGTCGGCAACGCTTTGCCGAGGTGGGGGCGGGAGGACGGGCGGGCACCCAACGCGACTGGGTCCGTCGCTGCGCGGGCTGTTGGGCCGAATGTGAGGTGCTGCCCAACGCGCTCTACAGCGGCGACCTGTGGCGCAGCCTCCTGCCGGCGGGAGGGACCCGCCGCCCGACCACGTGAAGGCGTCGCCCGTCGGCGTGAGCGGTCCCGAATGGCCCCGATCTGGCACTGGACCGAGCGCCGCATCGAAGCGCATGTGCTGGTCGCGTTTCTGGGCTACTGTCTGTGGGTCTGCCTGAAGAAAAAGGCCGAACGCAGTGCGCCGAGCCTGACGCCCTGGCAGATCCTGGATCAGTTGGGGCGGATCGCGCTGGTGGAAATGTGGTTTGAACTGCGGGACGGCCGGCGGATGTGCCTGCCGCGGATCACGCAACCCGAGCCGGCGCAAGCGGTGTTGTTGGAACAACTCCAGTGGCGTCTCCCACCGCAACCGCCGCCCGGGTTTATGCCCAAGACCTGCCACCCGCGGGACCGGCCCTCGCGGCGCGGCCGGGGGCCGCCTGAATCTGTGTGGCTGACCTGCGCCCTTCGCCGCGCACAAGATCCTGCAAATCAACCCACCCCATGTCCGCCGTGCGGAGGTCGGGCTGCGGGAGCGAGCGGTGGCTCGACGGCGTTCCGATGTCAAGGACACCTCAAACCGCAGCCGGTGGGAGGACACGATTCGACAGTCCGCTGCGGCGCACATCGCAGGAAATGATACAGCAAGCTTGCCTTGGTGCGGCATCGTCGGCATGATTCGCCAATGAAGAACCAAGCGGTAGCGGAATCGACACGGAACACCTTTGCGCCTTTCGAGAAAGGCCAGGTCTGGCAGATCGGCGATCTGAACCTGGCCGTTACGTCGGTGGGCAAAACCCTGGTGCATTACAAACGGTACAAGACGCAGCCAAAGGGGATTCAAACCACGCTGACCTCGAAGACGGACCTGCAGAAGTACCTGGTGAGCAGCAAGGCCGTCCTCGTTTCAGCCTAGTCCATGAACGTCATTGCCGATTTCTGCCTTGTCCCCCTCGGCACGGGCGTTTCATTGTCGCCGTACGTCGCGGCCTGCGAACGGATTCTGCAGGAGGCGGGTTTGAAAACGGTCCTGCACGCGAACGGAACGAACCTCGAAGGAGAGTGGGACAGGGTATTTGCCGCCATCAAGCGGTGTCACGAGGTTGTTCACCAAATGGGCGCCCCCAGGATTACGACCGTCATCAAGCTGGGCACGCGCACCGACCGCCAGCAGACAATGGAGGAGAAGGTGGACAGCGTGAAGGCCAGGTTGATGCGCCTTTAACCAATCAAAATGGAGGACCTGCTTCGTTCCGGCAGGCGAAGGTTATTTCCCGTGGTTCACCGTGAGCGTGATCCTGGCCATCCTGCCGATATTGTCACTGACGACATGGGTCTGGGTGACCTGGATTTCCGGACAGGGGAATGGCGAGCATGGGGCGCTGACCCGTTCAACGAAGGGTTAAACAACTCTCGGAGCTGGCTGTAAGATGCCATCCGGCGCGCTTGACGCCTTTTCGGGGCGACGTAGTCTCCAAACCATGCCAGGAGACGAAATCGGATGCCGCCTTGGATCCTGCGCGTCCGCCGGATGCAACATGAAGGTTCGGGTCCGTTTAAGGTGGCTTGTTCTGGTTTTGATCTGGTTCGCCGTTGTGCCGCCGGCCTGGCCGGCCTCTTATTACCCGCGACGGTTGGAGGACACCCAAGCCGTCTATGTCGCCGGCCCGGCTGCTGCGGGCGACGACACCGCCGCGCTTCAGCAAGCCATTGATCGGGTCCAGGAAACCACCGGTCAGGGCATCGTTTTCCTCCCTGAAGGCCGCTATCGCATCAGCAGTACCCTATACATCTGGCCTGGCATCCGCTTGATCGGCTGCGGGGCCACGCGGCCGGTCATCGTCCTGCCCGCCAACACCCCGGGTTTCCTGGATGCCGCACACGAGAAGGTAATGTTCTTCTTCGCCGGCGGCCGCCCGGGCTTCGGCCGCGGCCGTCCGCGCAATGCCGGGGCCGCGCCAACGATCATTCCCGACGCGAATCCCGGCACCTTCTACTCCGCCATCTCGAATATCGATATCGAAATTGAAAACGGCAACCCCGGCGCCGTCGCGGTGCGCGCCCGCTACGCGCAGCACTGCTTCCTGGCCCACATGAACTTTCATCTCGGGACCGCGCTGGCCGGAATCCATGAGGCCGGCAACGTTGTCGAAGACGCTCATTTCTTCGGTGGCCACTACGCCATCTGGACCTCGAAACCCTCGCCCGGCTGGCAGTTCACGGTCATTGACTCCGCCTTTGAAGGCCAAAGCGAGGCCGCCATTCTCGAGCGTGAAGCCGGACTCACGCTCATTCGCCCCCACTTTTTGCGCGTGCCCACGGCGGTGGTCATCGAACCGGGCTGGGCCGACGAGTTGTGGATCAAGGACGCCCGTCTCGAGGAGGTCTCCGGGCTGGCGTTCGTCTTCGGTCTCGAGAACAACCCGCGTAACGAGATCAGCATGGAAGGGGTCACCTGCCGCGCGGTGCCGGTCTTTGCGGAACTGCACGACATTCGCAAACAGTGCGCCGCACCCGCCGGCACGTACGTGGTGAAGACCTTTTCCCACGGACTCCACTATGCCGACATCGGTGTTGTCCCGCAGATCACGACCGTCTTTGAGGCCGCGCCGCTCGCCACGATGCCGCTCCCGGTGGCTTCCGATCTGCCCGATTTGCCCGCGCGCGACACTTGGGTGAATCTGCGCGACCTCGGCGCCAAAGGCGACGGCGCCACGGACGACACCGAGGTGTTCCAAAAAGCCATTGCCGCTCACCGCACCATCTACCTGCCCTCGGGCTTCTACCTGGTGCGCGACACGCTCACGCTGCGCCCCGACACGGTATTGGTTGGCCTCCATCCCGGCGCCACGCAGATCGTCCTTCCCGACGGCACGCCCGCCTATCAAGGCGTGGGCGCCCCCAAAGCCCTGATCGAAGCGCCCAAGGGAGGCCACAACATTCTCCTCGGCCTCGGCCTCTACACCAGCGGCGCCAATCCGCGCGCGGTCGCCGCCTTGTGGAAGGCCGGCGCCGGCTCGCTGATGAACGATGTTCGATTCCTCGGCGGCCACGGCACGCCCAAGCCGGACGGCTCTCGCGAAAATCCCTACAACAACACCCATACCGCCGATCCGGATCTCAACCGGCGCTGGGACAGCCAATATCCCAGCCTCTGGGTTACCGATGGCGGCGGCGGCACGTTCCTTGATCTCTGGACCCCTTCGACCTTCGCCCAGGCCGGCCTGCTCGTGTCCGACACCGAGACCAAAGGCCGCGTTTACCAGATGTCCAGCGAACATCACGTCCGCCACGAAGTCCAGGTCCGCCACGCCGCCCATTGGCGCTTTTACGCGCTCCAGACCGAAGAAGAGCGCGGCGAAGGCGGTTTTGCCCTGCCGCTCGAAATTGACTCCTCGCGGGACGTTACGGTCGCCAATTTCCACGCTTACCGCGTCATCAGCACCGTTCAACCGTTTCCTTGGGCCGCCAAGGTATCCAACTCGCGCGACGTGCGCTTCCGGAACCTGCATTGTTACAGCAACAGCAAAGTGAGCTTCGACTCCTCCGTTTATGACCAAACCCACCACGTCGAGATCCGCCAGCGCGAGTTCGCCTGGCTCGACCTCTCCGGCCGCGCGTCGCAGGCGAAACGTCCGGTGTCCTCACCCGTCGTGGCGCCGGACGCGAAAGTGGAAAAACTCGCGGGTGGCTTCCATAACATTTCCGGCGGTGCCGCTGGACCCCACGGCGACTTTTACTTTGTGGATGCCCACTGGCAGCGAATTTATCGCTGGCTCCCCGCCTCGCACCAGTTGTCCACCGTCAGTGACTTCTCACTGGACCCCGTCAACCTGGCCGTTGACCGGGCCGGCAATCTGGTGGTGGTTTCCTATGCAGGCAAGGGGGTTGTCTATGCCATGCGCGCGGGTGCCGTCCCCGTCCTGTTGAAACCCGAAGCCGTCGCCGACCGGACGGGCAAGCGGTTCTATCTGCCCGTCAGCGACTGGCGGGTGAACCGTGAATCGCTCTCTCATCCGGCCGCCCACTTCCTTTCGCCGGACGGCACCACCGTCCTGCCCGTCGGCATGGACTTTCTCAGTGGAGCGATGAGTTGGGGCGTCAAATCCAGTCAGCAAATTCGCTCCTTCGGTCTGGCCCCGGCCGCCCCTGGCCGCCCTTTTTACGTCACTGACGAAGCCGAGCTCACCACCTGGGCCGCGGACGTCAAACTGGATGGGAGCCTGGAAAACCTCCGCCTTTTTGCCGAGCAGGGCGGCGAAGGTGTGGCCGTGGATTCGCGCGGCAACGTCTTCATCGCCGCCGGCCAGGTTTACGTTTACAACCCCGCCGGCAGGCCCATCGCCACGGTTGAAGTCCCCGAACGGCCGCTCCAGTTGGTCTTCGGCGGCCAGGACCGCCGGACGCTGTTCATTCCGGCCCGCACGTCGCTCTATTCGGTTCGGGTACGTTACCCGGGCCGTTAGATGGGGTCCGGTTTTCTCAATTCTGCTGGTGGCTGCCAGATCCGTCCTGCCCTCGCACTGGCAATTCGCGGTGCATGGCGGTCAGACGGCGCGAACAGAACCGGAGCTTGTTCGACGATCTGGAGGACAATCCCGCACTCACGCCCGCTCGGCAGGTGGATGTGCTGCGGAAGGTCTTGTCTGCTCGCAACCACATCGGCTGTTGCGGCCCGAAGGACGCCATCGCCAAAAACTTCATCAACGTGAAGCAATACAGCCTCAGAGCGCCTGAGCGGTTCTTCGCTGCCAACCCGGGGCACTGCCGGTCAGGGTCGTGATCAAGATCGTCAACCGGAGCATCGAAGTGAGCAAGTCGGTGGCTGCTGAAGTTGCGCCCGCCCAGGATATGGACGAATGCAACGGCCCGTTTCCCATGGTCAAACGCACCCCCACCACCGGCACGCCCGGGAACCAGCGTTGACGCGGACCACGCTTCGGCGCAGGTTGGCCGACCGAATACGATGAAACAACCGATCCGATCGTGCCTGCTGCTGGCCGGCGGCCTGTTCACCACCGTTGCCGTTGTGGCCGCAACCCCGGGCGTGCCGGAGAGGCCCGCCATGACGCCCCCATCGCTTCAAGCCTTCGGCTCGCTGACCGGCACGGCGGCCGATATCGCGCCGAGTGCGTATCAATACCGTGCCGACCGGATGGCCGTGGATAACCCACCGGAGAGCTGGCTGGCCCTGATGTGGTACGCCCACCAGCCGCTGAACACAGCCGTGGACGTGAATGCTCCCGCCATCAAGCAGGTCTTGTGCAGCCTGCTCTGGGAGGAAATTCGCCCGGTGCAACAACTTGAGTTGACCTGGTCCGCCGACCCGAAGCGTCGGCCGGCCCCCGGCGAGGTGGTCATCACGACCCTGGATAACAAAGGCAGCGCCAGCTCGTGGTGGAACAACCTGGAGGCGGCGCCCAAATCAGTCGTCCCTCTTCTGACCAACGATGGCCAAACCTATCTTTATGACCTGCCCATCGAAACCTGCGGCGTCGTCGTCAGTGTGGCTGGCGCTCGGAGTGCCTCGGATTATGACGTGCCGGCGGTGCGGGTGTTGGTGGCGGACCTCTGGAAGCGGATGGACGTCGAGATCGAGTGGGGCTTCGACCCGGCCACCCGCGACAAGGATTACAGCGGACGGGTCGAAATGTACGACGGCAAAACATCCGGGCTGCGTCCCTTGGACGGCGATATGGTGACCACGACCACCGGCTCGAGTTCGTGGCGTTCGGTCGGCCAGGGCGCCCCGCGTCGCGGCGTGAAGCTCAGCCTGCTTTACATCGGCACGGCAACCTGGCGGCGGGTGCAGCCGTTCACCAGCCAGGCGGACGACGTGGCGCGTACCATCGTGACCTTGTGGACCCGGGCGGGCAACTTCTCCTTCCTGGCGGCGGACCTGGAGAACGGACCAATCCTGGCGCCCGAGTACGGTTTTTTCGTCCGGCGGACCACGCCCCTGGCGCCACCCCCGGCTAAACCAGCCCCGGACTTGCGTGTGCCCCGGATGCTGTTGGCCAATAAAATGAGTTCCATCGCCGGCAGCGCCGAACTGCGGGGATGGGGGAGTGACAGCACGCCCTGGTTCGGCGGCAATCCAGCCGGCCAGCCGGTTTCCGTGCGGGGCATCACCATCCCGGCCCGGAGTTTGGCCATGCACCCGGGGCCAACCCAAAATGTGGCGGCGGGTTGGCGCAGTCCCCTTACCGGACGAGTGAGAATCGAGGCCCGCGTGGCTCATGGCCAAAGGGGTGGCGACGGAATCGAATGGTGGATTGCGCGCGAGACCAGCACCCAACGACAGAATCTGGCCCATGGCACCACGGACGGAAGCGGGGCGCAGGCAATTCCCGCTGAAGCCGACACAAAGACATTGGGCGAAGTTGCCGTCGAATCGGGCGACATGGTTTCCCTGGTCGTCGGCCCCAAGGGAACTCACTACTGCGACACCACCCTCATCGAATTCGTCGTCACGGAGGTGGGCGGACGTGAGCGGGTCTGGAACCTGACCCGGGAAGTGACCGGCACGCTGCTGGCGGGCAATCCCCACGCCGATGGCCAGGGTCAGGCCGACGTGTGGCATTTTTATGCGGAGAAATCGGCGCTCCATCCACCGGTGGTCCCCGCGGAACCTCCCATCGTGCTGGCCTCGCCCGCCGCCAGCGCCCGGGAGTTCATCACGGAACTTCGGGCCAGGAAACTGAGCACCGTCCGCGCGCAGGTCCGGGCGCATGA
>Ga0187878_1003714_pt1 | contig 12341 bp, 14 predicted proteins | sample June2016WEW_17_1_FD_132979 | JGI IMG/M metagenome (GOLD analysis project Ga0187878, IMG submission 132979) | Peatland microbial communities from SPRUCE experiment site at the Marcell Experimental Forest, Minnesota, USA - June2016WEW_17_150 | ecosystem: Environmental > Terrestrial > Soil >...
GCGTTAGCGGAGGCGGAAATGAATTATCTACAGTGTAAATCCTGCCGTAAGGCATCCCTTTCGGGAGTGTTAATCCGTGTCTAAATCACTGACCAATTTGTTTCATAGGCACTTTCCTTTCCGTCGATCACTGGCATGGACCGACTGTTTTAAAAACTGTTACTGACCGATCTTTATTTTTACATTTTTACACATACACATATCACTGGCCGAGAGCATGGCCGACGATGCGGGGCATAGGCCCCGCATCGAGGCCATTTCAGAAATTACTTACGCACTGCGTTTTCTGCGAATTAAGCCCAAAGCACCAAAGCCCAGCAGTCCAATCGTCGCCGGTTCGGGAACAAGAGTCGGCGTCAAGACACTGTTTTCGCCGATTGGGCTGGTGAACGAATATCCAAGGACTTCGGAGTTTAGGGTAGCCCCGTTGAATACCTCAACACCGTTCGCCGCAAGATTGTCCCAAAGGAATGTCCGATACCCGGCCGTGGGGGACACCCGCAAGAACGAATTGTCCACGATATCTCCTGCGAGGATTGTTTGATAGAAGTCGTTGTTGGTTTGCTCGTAGTAGCTCAACGTCCACTGTACCCAGGATTCTCCACTATCGGGGGCGAAATGCTGTGCAGTCAAAGGATTAGCGTCCGTATAGTCCCAGATACCGATGGGCAGGCCGCCAGTGGAGCTGATTTTCAGGTAGTAGGCAGCCGGGGAGTTCGTTACATAGTCTGGAAAGTTCAGGTGGCCGCCTGAGCCTAACGTCACACCAAAATTATTGAAATTATCGATGGCACTATCCGGTATGCCGGATTGGTATAGGAGGTTGAATTGGAACTCCTGAGGCACTATGTAGCCCCTGCCGGAGACATTCGCACCAAGGGTAAGGCTGCTTGAGGGCACATAGTTGAGGTTACTTGTTATGTCTGCCAGGGCTATACTGCCCACTGTCAGAATCACTGCGATTGCTGCGTAAATTATTATTAATTTTTTCATTTGGGTTTTCTCCAATTCAATTTTTAAGTTTTTATTTTTTTCACTGACCGTTTCAGAGAGGACAGCCGGCACAAGAGGCGTCCTGTGCCGGCTTTATACCCTCCTCACTGTTTAATTATCTTTTCTTACGAATCAAACTCAGTGCGCCAAGACCAAGCAAACAAACCGTCGCCGGCTCGGGGGTTACGTTGATCGAAGCGCCGGACGAAGGCAGGACAACGTCCTGAAAGTCGGCATCTCCGTAGCAGAAGCCCACAGGACCGTTGCCGCTGCCGCTGGCGTCTCCCCAGCTCAGCGCGGAAGGTCCCAGGGGCGCACCTGCATTCACCTGCAGAGTGAAGGTGAACAACGTTCCATTCCCCGCCGCAAGAACCTCTCCACTGAAGTCAGTCCAGTCAATGGCAGTGACTCTCAACTGCATCATCCCAGCGCCTGCGGATGAGGCTGCACCCATGGGAGCCCAGTTGTCATTGAGAAAAGCACCTTGAACCACGGGGTCCATGTAGGTAAACACAGTGGGATCGTACAAGATGACCGCGCTAATGGCGGTCATAGTGAAGCCGGGCGAGTCAGACATATTAACCGACACGGTCACCGGAGAACCCGTGGTTACGTTCAGCGTATCCGGCACCAATGCTACGGAGAACTCCGCCAATGCGGGCGACGAAACCGCCAAAATCAACGCCGACACTACTGCGCAAATTATTATTAACTTTTTCATTTGAGTTTTCTCCAATTCAATTTTTAAGTTTTTATTTTTTTCACTGGCCGTTTCAAAGAGGACTGCCGGCACAAGATTTCTGTGCCGGCGCATCCTCAACAATTGCATTTACTGTTTATTTCTTTCTGCGAATTAAGCTCAAAGCACCAAGACCGAGAATCGCAATCGTCGCCGGCTCTGGAATGACAGTCAAGGTCGCGTTATCAACTGCCAGGCCACCGCTCATGGTAAGTTGGCTGAACCAACCATAGTCGGGGCCGCCCGGCTGGTGGGCGGGGTCGAGGCCCAGACCCTGGTAATTCTTCGTGTTGTCAAAGGAGTATATCTCCGCGCCATTGAGGGGTTCCACAAAGACATGGCGGGTCAGGAAACTGCTTCCAGCTGTCCATACGGCCCCGATAGTGTACCACCCGGACGTGTCGATCTTCGTGCCACCGCCGCCATATTCGCCGGCGTTGCCCGTATAATCCACGTACCACCCATCTGCGGCCTTTCCGGCACCGATGCCGGTATCGTCCAGCCAGGTTCCGTCCGAGGCCCTGCGAATGCCCATATCGAAGTTCCACTTGTCGCCGACGGCACCCGCGGTGGTGTCGATGTACACATCGATGCTCTGGGTGTAGGGACCGGTCCAGACGGTGGATGCTGCGTGGTCAAAATAAGTATAAGCGTCCTGCTGGACGATCGCGTAGTAGCTGCCACCGGCAGGGGTAAGCGGAGAATTCACCCGAGTAATCGTCCCGGCCCAGTCCCCCGTGTCTGACTCAAAGCCCTGAACGGTGGTCGTTGCCTGCGCGGCACCACTAATTGCTAAAACCGTTACTACTAAACAAATTGTAATTAACTTTTTCATTTGAGTTTTCCCCAATTCAATTTTTAAGTTTCTATTTTTTTCACTGACCGATTAAAGAGAGGACAGCCGGCACGAATGTTTCGTGCCGGCGCATCCTCAACAATCGCATTTACTATTTATTTTTTTCTGCGAATTAAGCTCAAAGCACCAAGGCCCAGCAGTCCAATCGTCGCCGGCTCGGGAACCACCTCGAAGTTATACGTGGTCGTTCCGGCCGCGGTACCAATGCTAAAGTTGTCGACATTGGCGTTGAAGTTGTCTTCGGGGCTGGCAAAACCGGATGCTACCCGGATACCGCCAATGCTCTGATATGCGTCGTTAATAATGGTAGCGTTCGGCTTTTGGGCCAGATAAGCAGCGAGGGTAATAGCGTTTGACCCCGGTCCGGCGATGTTGTCGGAGTACCACATGCCGTTCAAGGCATCCCACGTTTGCCAGGTATTCAGCGCCAAGTCCTGCTGCGGGAAGGGGTTTCCGTTCCCCGCGTCGGCTTCACTATAGGTGGGCTCAAACCACAACCGGTCATCCCGCGCGCCGTCACCGTCCGTATCCAGCCAGATCGTCAGGTACGGCAACTGTTGCCCGTTCCATGCGGTGGCGTAGGTGCTATAGCTAAGGGTAGTCAAAGCGTCGATCCGCGTCCCCGCCCAACTCGAATTCCGGAGTTGGACGCTTCCATCACCGTAGTTCGCGGCTGTCATTAAATGCGCACTGCCCGTGCCCAGCGGAGGGGTGGCCGGGCCAGTGACCATTTCCCCGGTTCCAGTTCCCGTTCCGATTATGCCACTATCGTCAGTGGTATAAAACGCCCAACTATCCATGTTGCTCGGAGAGACCACAACCGTATCGCCAAAAGATACACTGGCCATTACGACGCAAATTGCTCCGATAATAATTAAATTCGTTTTCATTTGAGTTTTCTCCAATTCAATTTTTAAGTTTTTATTTTTTTCACTGACCGTTTCAGAGAGGACTGCCGGCACAAGATTTTTGTGCCGGCGCATCCTCAACAATTGCATTTACTTTTTATTTCTTTCTGCGAATTAAGCTCAACGCGCCGAAGCCAAGCAGACAAATCGTCGCCGGCTCGGGAATGAGTGTTCCGGTCGCCGTGATATTTGACGCCACAACCGATCCGCCTGCCCCGTCTGTCCACCATGCCCCGGTGAAGACCTGCATCTGGGTCATGTCACCTTTGAAGCTGAGACCTGCGGGATAGTAAGTTCCATCGACCAGGAATTCCTGGTACACGGTGTCGGTCCCATTGCCATTGATCGTCGCGATCATCGAGCCCAGGGTGGGACTGATCGCGTGATAGACGATCTCGATGTCGTAGGTGCCGCCCGTATTTGCCATCTTGGTGTCCTGCCAGGGGTCAACGCCGTCACGGTCACCCCAGATGTACTGTGTATCGAAGCTGCCAAAGGGCGGCGCCACGACCGTGGTCGGGTCTGACGCATAGACATCGTAATCGCTTTCGCCGCGTCCGCCGGACGCTGCAAGATTATGCTTGTCATTAATATTCAGACTAGTCGGGTTCGAGGCCAAGTCGCCTACCAACGAACACATCCAGCCACCCTTTCCACCCTGATAGGTACCAAATGGACCGGGATTGAAGTCGCCCGCACCAACCTCACGAAGCCCCACTTCCACATAGGGGGTTTCGTAGGCCGCGGTCTGGGTTACGCCGCTCAGATCAATGCTGTACTTCAATACCAAATCGCTGGCTGTAAGGTCCCAAACCGGGGCATAGTGGCCGGCAGAATACGAAGGGGTGTAGGTAACATTGCCGAAATTGGTCGTAGTGGTCGCCTGTACCACGCCGCTAATCACCAAAACCATCATCAATACTGCACAAAATGTAATTAACTTTTTCATTTGAGTTTTCTCCAATTCAATTTTTAAGTTTTTATTTTTTTCACTGACCGTTTCAGGAGAGGACAGCCGGCACAGGCGTCCTGTGCCGGCTTTATACCCTCCTCACTGTTAATTACCTTTTCCTGCGAATTAAGCTCAAAGCACCGAGACCGAGAATCGCAATCGTCGCCGGCTCGGGAACCACAGTAAAACTACCTGTGTTGAGATTCCCGCCTTCGACATACACCTCAACAGTCCATAGGCCGGGATCGAGACTCCCAGTGACTTGGTCCTTGAGGCTTAAGGTGGGTGTAACGCTCTCGTCTGCGCTCCAAATATCCAGAGACGTATATCCTGCGACACGCCATGCATCGATCGTCGCCCAACTGTAGCTGGAATCGTCGTCGATGGCACATCGTAGGGTGTGGCTGGGGTCGTAGAAATTCATACTAAAGTCGAAAAACCCAGGGTTGATAGCGTCATCAGTGGCAGAATTGAGCTGCGTGAGATCAAGTTCGGCCGCGACCCAGATGTCATCAGTTGGCAGAAAACTGGTTTTCACCGCCGGGGGGTTATAACTAGCTGCCATGTGAGGCGTCGGCCAGTCCGAATCACCTGCGCCATACGAAACCGCACTGGTATCGCCACTTGCCAAGTGAGTCTTATAGATGACAGCGGCGTTGGCTGTCGAAGTGATTACAAAGAAAACCAACATCGAAACTATGCAAATTGTAATTAACTTTTTCATTTGAGTTTTCTCCTTTTTCTTTGAGCCACCCTCCTTCGCCAAGGCTACGGAGGGCAGGCAAAGACACAAAGTATTGTTATTCTTTTTTGTTTTTTGCGATGAAACGCTCACCGCAAAGTTTTATTTTCTCAATCCATTGGTTTCAGCCACAGAGGACACAGAGTTCACAGAGAAATAATATACAGTGTAACTCCGTGTTAATCCGTGTCTGAATCACTGACCGACCATTTTGTTTCATAGGTATATTTCCTTTCCGCTGATCACTGGCATGACCCTGACGAAAAGTTGTTACTGACCGATCTTTATTAACTTTTTACTTCTAATCACTGGCTGAAAACATGGCCGACGATGCGGGGCATAGGCCCCGCATCGAGGCCATTTTAGAAATTACTTACGCACTGTGTTTCCTGCGAATTAAGCTCAAAGCACCAAGACCCAGCAGTCCAATCGTCGCCGGTTCGGGAATGCAGTTCTCACCTGCCCAGATGTTTGTCACATGATTACCAGCAGTCAGCCCCGGCACATCAAACGACAGCTTCACATAATCCGGCTGAGGGCGAATAACGCCATCCACCTTATAACTCCAACTCCCGATTCCATCGCCTCCAGGAAGTTTCGTTCCACTGAACGTCCCACTATCGGTGTCGAGCTTGACATTCTCCGGGGCTTGTCCCCCATCGCTTGTCCCCTGTACGAGAATGAAGATTTCCTTGATGAGGTCCGGACGGAGATAATTCGTCAGGTCGATTGAAAAGGTGTTGCCAACCAAACTGGCCTTAAAGTCGGTGTTGCTTAACCAATTTGAAGCCCAGTGGCTGGGATTGTCCGGCGGCGGAACGTCGGTGTCACCTGGTCCGATGGCACTCTGCCACCATCCATAGGCGTAGTATTGGCACTCTACGTTCCACCAACTGGGGGCACCTGGCGGAGGCGTGACCGCAGGAACAGCCCATGATACGGATGCTGAAATCAGCATCAGACTTGCTACCAAACAAATTGTCATTAACTTTTTCATTTGAGTTTTCTCCATTACCTTTTTTGTTAATCACTTGCCGTTCAAGGGGGAAGGCCGGCACAAGATAGCGTCCTGTGCCGGCTGAACCCTCCTCACTGTTTAATTACCTTTTCCTGCGAATTAAGCTCAAAGCACCAAGGCCGAGAATCGCAATCGTCGCCGGCTCAGGGATTTCTGAACGAGTCGGCAACCATGACGATGGTAGGATATACCACTCACCACCGATACTGATTGCTCCCGTTTCCCACTGATTAGTTATACAGCCAGAATCAACTATTGTCTGGCCATTGAACGTCACAATATCAAACTTTGTAGGATACATTTCATTACCCTGGAAGTTTGTATTAAAATAGACGATGTCCGCAGATGGTCCCGAAATGTATGATATTGCACCGTTGGTGCCACTAACCCACGAGGAAGACGTTAGCCCAGGATCCTCGAATGCGCTTCCAGCAACACTTATCGCGGCAATTAGGTCAAACTGACCAACCCCGTTTTCGTACCAAGGCACACTCCAGCTATCTGTAATAGATGTACCACCTATAGCGACTATATTAGCGTTACTGGGTGCCGCAATTGCCAAAAGAACTAATACCAAACAAATTGTAATTAACTTTTTCATTTGAGTTTTCTCCCGTAGATAGTTCATTGTTATGTGCTCATAGACAACAAACTCTCTACTAAACATTAAACACCTAATTCTTTCTTTTGCTGCGGACAGTCCGCAGCAACATCACATTTTTCCCTTTCCCTGGACGATGACACTCCCCTTTACCCCTTTGGGGGCACTAATCACTGACCAATTTGCTCCATAGGCACTTTCCTTTCCGTCGATCACTGGCATTAACCGACTGTTTTAAAAATTGCTTCTGACCGATCTTTTTTAACTTTTTACATTTTTACATCTAACATTTGACCACTGGCATAATCATGAATCAAAAATGGGGCCGGCCCAAGATCGGCCAGTGATCTTGTGGACCGACCCCTAAACTCATCGCGGTATCTGCCGCGTTTTTTCTCTGCCGGGCTTAGCGTCTGACCACTGACCGTCAAACCCGGTTAGAAGAAGAAAAGAGAGTTCGTTTCCTCATTGGAATCTATTTACTTTTCATTATGTCATCGCACATATAGTGCGTTAGTTTTCTGCCGGGCTTAGCGTCTGATCACTGACCGTCAAACCCAGCTTTTAAGGAGGATGAAGAAGATTTTTAAGCTTCTTTTGCTTTCAATATTCACTTTTCATCTATGTCATCGCACATATAGTGCGTTTGTATTCTGCCGGGCTTAGCGTCTGATCACTGACCGTCAAACCCGACTTTTAGAAGGAGGAGAGATGAAGACGTTTTGTTTTCCTATCTCCTGTATTAACTTGTAATTCTATATACCTATCAAAGCCCTTTGGCTCTGTTCACATTCTGCCGGGCCCAACGTTTGATCACTGACCGTCAAACCCAGCTTTTTAGAAGGAGGAGAGAGAGTTCGTTTCCTCGTTGGAATCATATTCACTTTTCATTGTAATTGATGTGACCTCTTCAATATGGAGTATCTGGCACATCACATCCCTGAAGTACCCATCATCTATATCCTCACTGAGCACGGCCGTTACCCCGATGCTGCGGGCGGCTATTTCCTGTTTGGCATCGCCGGACCGCACAAACGCTACCGTCGGGATCCCAGGGTTGGCTCCAATCACCATCTCGAGCAGGCCGCCATTAGGCACATCAACAAGATGCCACTTGCTCACGACCGCATCGACCGCTTCCTTACGCAGGCATCGCACCGCTTCAGCGCCGCTGTCGAGCAGAATCACCCGCACCGGCAGCTCGCGTAACGCTTCGCCGCGGTTTTTGGCTCCTACGATCAAAACTGTGGTATTCACAACACACATCTACAGCATCCTTCTTACTTACTTTTTTTGCTTTTCAAGTTCTCCGGCTATCGTCACCGGCACGTATTACTTAGTAACAACGGCTGTGCCAGAAATACTTTTCAGCAAAAGAAATTTACAACTGCTTTGCCGGCAGAGAGTTATAAAAACATTTTTGAGAAGGCATTGAGGCGTCGGGTTCCGAGCCATTTACCGATATGCAACGGTATGCGTACTTGGACGATAGCAATGTGTTGTTAACGCGGCAGTTAGAAACGAGTTACTTTTATGTAACGGTGTTACAGAATGGTAACAGTAACGGCAATAAAAAAACCGGCGTATGCCGGTTTCATATTTTTTTTGATAATGGCGATGAAATTATTTCCAGGTGGGTGCAATATCGAACTGCTGCACCAGATGGTCAAGCCTGCGATGATCGATCTTGAGCAGCCGAGCCGCGGCCATCTTTCGGCCTCGCGTCTTTTTGAGTGCGCGGATGACTAACTTTTCCTGCAACTGGTCGAACGACATAAACTCCTCATCCTCCAGGGCCAGGAGAATATCACGATTAATAATATCTTCCGGCAGTGATTTAGCATCAATCACAAGGTCGCTGCTGATGATGTGCGCATATTCGATTACATTAGCAAGCTCACGAACATTGCCGGGCCAGTCGTATTCAAGCAGCAATTTCGCGGCTTCGGGCAGGAGCCGCTTGACCGGCTCGCCGTAAAGGGTCGCCTGCTTTTTAAGAAAATGCGATGCAAGTGCAAGGATGTCGTCCCTTCGCTCACGCAGAGGCGGCACTTCGATCTTGAATACATTAATGCGGAAATACAGATCGCTCCTGAATTTCCCCTCCCTGACTAACTGCTTAAGATCGCGATTTGTCGCACACAGCAGCCGAATATCAATCGGACAAGATTCTGTTGCGCCGACCGGGATTACACGAGATTCCTGCAGGACGCGCAAAAGTTTGGCTTGCAATTCGAGGTCTAATTCTCCGATTTCATCGAGGAATATAGTCCCGCCGTCCGCAGCGCGGAAAAAACCGAGCGAATCTCGTATCGCGCCGGTAAATGATCCCTTGACATGACCGAAAAGCTGACTTTCAAATATCTGGCCGCTTAATGACGTGCAATCGACAGGTATGAATACTTTCGATGCTCTTTGACTGCGGGCATGGATCTCACGAGCGACCATTTCCTTGCCTGCCCCCGTTTCGCCGAGAATGACGACAGGGCTTCTTCGCGGCGCGACGGTACTAATGCTTTCGAGAACGCCGCTGAACGTCGGCGATTGGCCGACAAGCTTCGACTTTAACGCGCTTGCTGGTTGCTGCGAGGTAGTCCCGCCGGATACCCCGATACTCTCATCGGAAAAGCGCTCCACCCTGTTTCTCTCCTCCAGTAATACAATAAAGCTGTGCTGTGCGGCACAAACCGCACAGCTTTTAAATTCATCACCTTATCCTTTTAGGGCTTTTCTTCTCAAAACAAGTGCGCCAAGACCAAGCAGACATATAGTCGCCGGCTCGGGAATGTCGCTTATGAATTTGTAGGTTACTGCGTCGTTGCCAGAAAGGGTGGGCCACCCCGGCTGACCGGACACTGGCGTATAGACCACACCGTTCATGCCATTCTCAAGTCCGACTTCGTCCACATAAACCACGTTGCTCAGCAGTTCGGGAATTCCGATGTCCGCCGGCGAATCGGCGCCATCGCTATTGTCGGAGTATACAGCAAATTGGGCACCGACGAATCTCACAACGTCACTAATCGTGGTGGTCCCAGGCTCCATAACCACGAGGTCTCCTGACACAAACGGATATACGTGCAGGGGGGGCTGGTAGGTCAAACTTGGGGGGCTGTTGAGTATTTTGTATGCGAGCGGGGTGATCACACCATTATTGTTAACGTTGCCGCTGCCATTCTCGTCGAAACTGACGATGATATTACCCCATGCCGCCGTCGTTAACAACACACACACGCATACTGCACAAATTGCAATTAACTTTCTCATACTCTTCTCCTCTTCAAAAAATCAGATTTCAAGACGTGAGAGACGATGCCGAGGAAAACAAAAGGGGGATACTCATTGTGACTACGAGCACAAAAACAACGCTCTCTTTCGTTGCTTCTCATCACTCTCACTCTTCGTCCTTCTTCTTGCCACCGGCTGGCCTGGTATGGCCTACGCAGCCGACAGTTAACATCAATTTATGCGCGGAGACCGATAATGTCAAGCGTAAAATAGGAATTCCAAGTAATTTTTTTTTAGGAATCAGGCAAAAAGATGGTGAATATCAGGTAAACCCTGATTCTGAACTGAAAATGACATATAAGCCACAGTAAAGATGGCGTTAGCAAATCTGAACAGGCCTCTCCATGCCCGGAAATCCTGTTTTTTGATAATTTTTCCGACTTTCCCGAACGAACGCCTATTTTTAGCTCAAAAACGCGGTAGATTCCTTCATAAAATTTGATTTCAACGCATGAATAGAAAAAGGGCTGTGTTGTTTGAACACAGCCCTTTGATTTGTAAAACATGTTGTCTTTTCGAGCTTTTTATGCTCTGCGTTTTCGCTTTAGCGGAACCTTCGGTTTCTCAACAGACTCAACGCGCCAAGACCAAGCAGACATATAGTCGCCGGCTCGGGAATAAGCACGTCTTGCGCAAGGGTGCCATCGCTCGTGGTAAGATTAAGCACGCGGATGCTCCCGAGGTCCGTTGCTCCGGAAGCAACAGCCGCATCGTAGTAGGGGTTTGTGCCGGCAGCCGGTGCCGGGATATCATTCTGCAGTGCCCAGAAGGCGTTCTGCATATTCACGCCGTCGGAATTGCTGCTGACGAGTTGCGCCCCGGAAAGGTACTGGGCGTACAGCCAGGCCGTTTCCGGATTCAACGGTTCGCCTAAGGGTCCCACGCCTCCGGTAATAACCTGGGTGTTGACGGCGGCAATATTGAACGTACCGTAACCGATCTTTTCGACCAGTTCGGCACAGAACGTCGTGATCATCGTGCCGTCGGGAATCCCAGGAACACCGGTGACATATCCTTTCAACTCGCCGGCCCAATCACTGCCCTGCAACATGCCATACCCTGAAATCGCGTCACTTCTGAACTCAATATACGCCCCCATGAGCTGGGAGGACAGACAAACAAACAAGACTACTGCACAAATTGCAATTAACTTTCTCATACTCTTCTCCTCCAAAAATAAACAATATTAGATTTCAAGATGTTAGGGACGATGTTGCGGGAGAGAAAAGAGGGATACTCATTCTGAGTATAAAACTAACGCTCTCTTTCGTTCTTCTCATCACTCTCACTCTTCGTCCTTCTTCTTCGTGCTTGTAAGTCCATAAAACAGACCTATCAGCAACCTATATACTAACCTACCTCCATTCTGAATGTCAAGGTGAAAATTTGAAAAAACAGCAAATTTGCCGCTTCTCTGGGACGAACGCCGATTTTAGCTCAAAAACGCGGCAGATCCCTTCATAAAATTTGATTTCAACGCCTTTTCAAGCAGTAAATAGCCGATTAGTTTCGCATCGGCGGCAGGCACGCTGGCCTGCACCAAATTCGGGGCGGTGGACACAATGCCCACAAAGGCCGAGAGAATCGAGCTGATGCAAAAGCAGGAGCCGGAGTAATCCGACGGCTGTCCGCATTTTTCCACAAGAGGCGATAAAGGGCACGCCAAATTCGTCTATTGACAATTGCGAAAAGTCATTTATATTAAAGATGCGAAATAGTTATGGGAGGCCCAGGCAATGAAATGGACGATTGAATATCTTGAAAAAGACGGAATCGTTCGTATTAAGACGTTCGGCCCGGCGGACTGGGACCAGCACAGGAGAATGAGCGAAGAGGCGCTTGCGCTGGGAAGGAAGAACGGCTCGCACAGGTTTCTTGCCGACCATCGGAAGCTGGAACACGGTCTTTCCATACTGCAGGTCGATGACATACCCAAGATGCTTAAAGAAATTGGCGTTACTTCCGAGGACAAGGTTGCAATAGTGTTCAACCCGGCGTCGCCGATAAACAACGCGGTTAAATTCTTCAGGGACGCGGCGTTTCTCGCGTCTCTTCAACTCCTAATCTTCTCCAACGAGAACAAGGCGATTGAATGGCTGAAAGCGGGTTCACCCGCCAAATCCAAGAAGTAACTGACCCTCAATTCGTTACCTACGAAATCGCCCTCTTGCCAACTGTTACGTTCACAGTAGAATAAGGCAAATTGTGAACGGCTTGCGCAATAGAATTATTTAGAGGGGGCAC
>Ga0187878_1003721_pt1 | contig 12327 bp, 6 predicted proteins | sample June2016WEW_17_1_FD_132979 | JGI IMG/M metagenome (GOLD analysis project Ga0187878, IMG submission 132979) | Peatland microbial communities from SPRUCE experiment site at the Marcell Experimental Forest, Minnesota, USA - June2016WEW_17_150 | ecosystem: Environmental > Terrestrial > Soil >...
CGAAAGCATTCCATCGGCACTGAGGCCGGAGCACATTCAGGCGGTATTGATGAAGACACGCCAGGATCGATCTCGAACGGGTTTGCGAGACTATGCAATCTTGATGCTGCTCTCCACCTACGGATTGCGGGCCGGAGAGGTCACGGCGCTCCAGTTGGACGACGTGGACTGGCAAAAGGAAGTACTTCGAATTCGGCATTCCAAAACGGGAGTGCAGTCCGAATTGCCGTTGCTGGTTCCTGTGGGCGACGCCATTCTGGATTACCTGCAGGAGGGCCGTCCCCGAACACCAGAGCGTCGAATCTTTATCCGCGCTCGCGCTCCCTACCGGCCCTTTCAGAGCGGCGCGAGTTTGTACACACCTATTCAGCGCCGGCTCGCGGCCGCTGGTGTCGAGCCCGCGGGTAAACGAGGACCCCATGCCTTCCGTCACGCACGAGCGGCAAGTTTATTGCGTGCCGCAGTGCCAGTGAAGGAGATCGGCGACATCTTGGGCCATCGGGCCGCGGCTTCCACGGCCGCTTACCTGAAGCTCGCAACCGAGGATTTACGCAGTATCGCTTTGGAGATTCCGGTGGAGGTGAAACCATGAAGCCGTATCTGGATGCCGACGCCGCCATGCCACGCCTCTACGTCCAGCACCTCCACTTGCGCAATCCGGCCACGCGCCACGTCTATCGCTGCATTCTGAGTGGATTCCAGCGCTTCATTCGGGAACATCACAGAAGTGAACCCATCTCGCTGGAAGTCGTACAGGATTGGTTGCGCGATAGGATCCTGAGGTGGCCCCTTCATCTTGTGATCCACCGGGCCAGTTTGGTGGACCGCTTTCTGGATTGGATGATCGACACGGGATCTCTCTCGATCAATCCGTTCGGGCAACTGCGAAAGCAATACACTCAACCAAGCAGGCGAACCACGGCGCCGATTGTGCGTGCCTTGTTGAGTCCTGACCCTGCCGGGGCACTCCAGCAGTTACGGCCACTGCCCCGTTTCGGAAGCTATCTTGACGCAGCGATGCGTGAACACGTGGCGTTGATGAAGTCGATGGGATACCGCTACGACACGTATGAGCAGGGCCTGCTCCGCTTCGATAGGTTTCTCCAAAACCGCCCCAGCCTCTCTGGCCAACCATTGAAGGCGTTGGTGCGGGAATGGGTCGACAGCGGTTCAACAGCCCAACATGCCCTGGAACGTAATACGATCGGCAGAGTTCTTTCCAAGGCTCTCCGCCGCAAAGACTCTGCAATCGAAGCCGTTCCGTTTGATCGGCGTCTTCAACAGCAGGTTCGGCGGATGTATCGCCGTCCATATATCTACTCTGAAGACGAGGTGCGGCGACTGCTCGAAACAGCGCGGCGATTCCCTTCGCCGCATTCACCGCTGCGGCCACAAATGCTCTACACCATGCTGGCCTTGGCGTACTGCGCGGGACTTCGCCTGGGTGAGATCGTTCATCTGAATGTGGGCGACATTCACCTGGGTGATGAAACCATTGACATCCGTGACAGCAAATTTTTCAAGTCACGCCGGCTTCCGCTTGCCCCCAGCGTCATCGCCGCGCTACGGGATTATCTGGATGCCCGCAAGCTGGCAGGTGCGCCAGATGCCCCGTCATCCGGTTTGTTCTGGCATCAGCAGGCCTCTGGCCGATACTCCCACGTGATGACAGGAAAGCTGCTCGTGCGGGTCCTGCGTCTCTCGGGCCTCAAGCCCGCACAGGGACGCGCCGGGCCGAGGATTCATGACCTGCGCCATGCCTTCGTTGTGAACCGCATGCTCGCTTGGTACCGGCAAGGCATCAATCCGCAGTCCCGTCTCCCATATTTGGCCACTTATCTCGGCCATAAGGACATTAACTCAACGCTGGTTTACCTCACCATCACCCAAGAACTGCTTCAGCAGGCAGGCGAGCGATTCCGAGCTTCTGCATCGGCGGTCCTTGCCAGTTTGACGGGAGGCCGCGCATGAAGCCAATTTCGTTTCCTCAATTACTCCACGCCTTCTTTCACGGCTGGTTGGCGGAACAGCGCAACGTCACGCGTCACACCGTCCGCTCCTATCGTGACAGTTGGCGGTTGTTCCTTCGGTTCGTCGCTGCGCGGAAAAGCAAATCCGTTGCGCAGCTCGATCTAAAAGATCTGACTGCCGCCGAAGTTTTGACATTTCTTCAACATGTTGAGCAAGAACGGAAGGTCTCGATTGGAACTCGGAACTGCCGATTGGCCGCGCTCCGCAGCTTTTTTGGTTTTCTGGCCGACCGTGAACCTCTGGCCGCAGCTCAGTGTGCTGAGGTGCTACGCATACCCACAAAACGGGCGCCGCAACCCGCACTCTATTATTTGGAGGATAACGAAGTCGGCGCCATTCTCGCCCAGCCGGACCGCTCGAAGATTGAGGGCCAGCGGGACCATGTTCTGTTGACCGTCCTTTACAATACGGGTGCCCGCATACAAGAAGCATTGAATCTTTCTCCCCAAGACCTTCGTTTGGAATCACCCTGTCACGTTCGATTGTTTGGCAAGGGACGAAAAGAGCGAATCTGCCCCCTCTGGCCTGAAACCGTCCAGTTGCTCAAGGCTCTGTTGAAAAGGCAGCCCCGAGGGGACGACAAAACCATTTTCATGAACCGGTATGGACGTCAACTTGGAGCTGCCGGTGTGCGGTTCAAATTAAACCGATACGTGCGCACCGCTGCCACAACCGTTCCATCACTTGTCGGCAAACGAGTCTCGCCGCACACGTTCAGGCACTCGACAGCAGTTTCTCTTGTAGCAGCCGGCGTCGACGTAACCGTCATCCGCAGCTGGCTCGGCCATGCCAGCCTCGACACCACGAACCACTATGCGCGGGCCAACGTTGAAACAAAGCGCCAAGCTCTCGAAAAAGTAGGCGCATCCGCCAGAGCTATGAAACCGCCTCGATGGAAATGTGATGTGGAATTGATGGCCTGGCTCGACTCACTCTGATCTGAGAACCATCCGATTATCCGAAGATGGATCTGGCCGGACACCTGTCAGTACAAGGTTCCGGCCATTTCCTTCGCATTATTCCGTCCTTGCGATTACTGAATCTCAATGTTCATTTCCACACGCTCGCGATCGATGGCCTCTATGTCGCTGACGACGGGGGCAACCTCGAATTCCATCGGGTTGGCCCGCCCAGCGACGCCGAGGTCGCCAGGGTCGCGGAACGCGTTTCCCGCGGTGTCGTCCGGCTATTGGAGCGGCGGGGGCTGGGACCACGGGTGAGCGCTGATGAGAGTGATGCGCTTCCTCAGAGCCAGCCGTTGCTCGCAGAACTATACGGAGCTTCGATCTCAGGGATCGTAGCGGTCGGCCCTCGCGCGGGCGCGCGTCTTTCGAGGGTCGGCGACGCGGTTGAAGTGGAAGATCTTCCTGCTGCAAGCGGCCGGAGCTGTGCCGTGGTTTCCGGCTTCAGCGTTCATGCAGGGGTCGGCATTTCCGCCCGCAACCGGCTGCGTCTCGAGCACCTCTTCCGCTACGCAGGCCGCCCTCCTCTGGCCACCGAGCGTCTTACGGCCTTGCCCGACGGGAGGCTGCTATATCGTTTGAAGCGCCGCTGGCGCGACGGAACCTCCCACATCATTTTCGAACCCCTGGATCTGGTTGCTCGACTGGCCGCGCTCGTCCCTCCTCCCCGTTTCAATCTGGTGAGATATCACGGCATCCTGGCTCCGTGCGCCGCCCTCAGGCGCATGGTTGTTCCACAATGTGCGCGGTATGGGCAGCCTGGTCAAAATCGGCACCCGGGCTGTTCGAACAAAGGCGGGAACTTTCCCGATGCCTCGGGAGACTCGGAGCGCAAGGGCCAATGCCGACCGCGGAACTACAGCTGGGCCGAGCTCATGAAACGTGTCTGGTCGCTGGACGTCCTTCAATGCGATCGCTGCGGCGGGCGCATGAGGATCGTGTGCGCCAACCATCCGCCTGCGGCGGTCAAGAGCATCCTGGAGTGCCTCGGCCTGCCCTCGAGGCCGCCGCCGATTGCCCCGGCGACGCCGATCACCGAGGAGTGCGCGACGGATTTGTAGGAGAAGGGCGCGCGTCTTTGCTGAGGGACGCGAGGCAAGACGGCCTGGAGGGTTGCTTATCTGCCCCGGCCTATGGGAAGAGTTGTCGAAAAATCCCGCATCCCAACGACCCCTTTGGGGTTGCAATCCTCGCGGGGACGTGATTCCGACTGCATTTCGGGATCGACTTCCCCGGAAGTTGACATAAGACCCCCATATCGGAACTAGCGGCCCAGATTTCAAAGCAAAACTGAAAAAGAAACAGCAGCTTGTTTTTCTTACTTTTCAGCTCAAGCGGGCAAACAGCAACCGCAGGTAGTCATAAATCTCGGTGATCGTACCTACTGTGGAACGCGGATTGGCTGCAGCGGCTTTCTGGTCAACAACCAGGGCGGGAGACAAGCCCGTGATCTTTTCCACATCCGGCCGCTTCATCCTCCCCAAAAATTGCCGTGCATACGAGGAGAAGGAGCCCAGGTATCTGCTTTCGGGATCGGGGGCGGACCTGGATAAATAGTGCAACGACCGGAGATCATGCTTTCAGGAGGGTCCAGGGACAGGCTTAGCCGGGTTTTTTGACCACAAGAACAATCCAAGGCTAGACCGCGGGCGGAATGCTGAAGTTGCTAAGAGAGGTGAGCTCATGAAAAAATTTCCGGATCAGCCGCTCCACTCAGAAATCATTCTCTACCAAACTGAAGGCGGTAAAACGCGCATAGATGTCAAGGGGATGCCCGAAGACATCCCCTTTTCATGGAACGATGGGTACGGCCGATCAGGCTTTGGCAGCCGTGGCGGTCTTGGCGATTTCTTCCAGCATTGCCGTGGTGACCGACTTGGGGCGCTCGATCGGGTAGCCGAGTGCGCGGTCCCAAATGATATTGCAGACCACTCCCAGCGCGCGGCCGACCGCGAACAAGACGGTATAGAAATCATATTCCTTGACGCCGTAGTACCACTGGATGACGCCGGATTGGGCATCAACGTTCGGCCAGGGATCCTTCGCCTTGCCCTGTTCGAGTAGAACCCCGGGCACGATGCGGAACAGCATATCCACGTACTTGAACAGCGGATCATCCGGCATATGCTTCAGGCAGAATTCGCGCTGAGCCATATATCTCGGGTCGGTCTTGCGCAGCACGGCGTGCCCGTATCCTGGAACCACCTGCCCTGATTTGAGCGTATCCCAGACAAATTGCCGCATTTCCGCATCGCTTGGGACTTTGCCGCCCATCTTGGCCATGACGCCCTGGATCCAGCGCAGCACCTCCTGGTTGGCCAGACCATGCAAAGGCCCGGCCAATCCGTTGATCATTCCGGAGATGGAGTAATACATATCCGAAAGGGCGCTGGAAATCAGGTGTCCGGTGTGGGCACTCACGTTACCGCTTTCATGGTCGCTATGAAGGATGAAATAGAGCCGCGCGACGTCGTCATACGGCTTCGCAATCCCCATCATGTGGGCAAAGTTGCCGCCCATGTCGAGGTCGGGATTCGATGGGATGATCGTGTCGCTCCGATATTTCATGCGGAAAATGTAGGCCGCGATTCCGGGCAGCTGAGCTAGCAGATTCATGCCGTCTTCGTATGTCGGATCCCAGAAATCGTTTTTGCCGATTCCGGCGTTGTACTTCTGCACGAAGACGGATTCCCGCTGCATCGCCAACACCGCCGCCGACAACATGGTCATCGGGTGGGTGTCGCGCGGCATGGCGCGGAGCACGTCGAACACATACTGCGGAATCTGCGCGCGCGTCTTGAATTCCTCGGCAACGTCGCCCACCTCATTGCCGGCGGGAATATCGCCGGTGAGCAGCAGATAGACGTGTCCCTCGACATAAGGCATCTCGCCGCCGGGGACCTTTGGCAGCTTTTCGAGGACTTCCGGTATGGTCATGCCGCGGAAGCGAATCCCTTCGGCCGGGTCCAGATAGGAAATATCTGTGAGCAGACATTTCACATCCCTGGCGCCGCCGATGACCTGGCCGATGTTCACCTCGCCTACCTTAACATTGGCACACTCCTTGGTCAGCTTGGCGATGCGAGGCCGCCAGGCCTGGATCTTCTCGTAGAATTTGGCTTTCAGTTTGGACACAATTCCCTCCTTAACCTTTCAATATGACGTGTTGTTGTTACCTGACTTGATTATGATCCCATTGCTGCATTTTCAGAAGCCGACAAACGCGACGATGATGCCTGCCTCCGTGTTTTTGCGAATGCAAGGATCGGTCGCATAAGATTCAGCCGGATCGCTCGCCCCGACGAAACCGTGTTGCGAGCCAACCTGACGGGTGAGGAACAGGAGCCGGCACTCCGGTGTTTCCACCGGACGTTGGGTCGCTCTCTAACTCTCCCGCGCAGCTGCAATCGTTTCGAAAAAGGACAACCCCTACAGGCTCGGCAAGCAATTCACTAATTGACCAGGCTCAAGCCTTTGCCTGGGAAGCAGTATACACTCGGACCGGCATTAGACGCATCCCAAATCGACAAGAAAGGCTGAAGGCTCGGCGCGGGCGTCGCAAGATAGTTGGGAACAACTTTGGTTGTGGCCGCCGGCCGAACCGTGTTATTCGTGAGCGCTTTTTCCCTTGCGGTGTCCGAATCGCAGGGCTGCCACGCATCAAATTGACACCCTGGCTCGACTTCGCGTAACATGCCGCGCACATGGAAGTCTTGTCCGCAAACCTCATACTTAGGAATGGAGCCAGATGCGAAGTCTTCAAATTCTCGGAATAGTCCTGGTGCTTTCCGGATCGGCAGCCGGCCGGCAGGGGAGTACAACGATACTCCCCTCGCAGCGCCTCGATCCGACGATTCAGGAAATTGTCTCGAAAATCTCTCAGGATCGCATTGTTGAGATCCTCAAGAAGATGGAGAGCTTCGGGACCCGGAACACCCTCTCGGATCCCAATCAGCCGAACCGGGGCGTGGGTGCTGCCCGGCAATGGATCTTCGACCAATTCAAGAGCTACAGCCCGCGGCTGGAGGTCAGTTTCGACACCTATACGCAACCCAAAGGTGGACGTGCCTTTAGGGACGTCGAGATAAGAAACGTAATGGCCGTCCTGCCGGGCAAGACCGATCCCGACCGCTGGATCATCATCGGCGGGCACTATGATTCGATCAACAACCAGATACCCGCGGATCTGAGAAGTGATCCGGTCAAGTCCGTGGAAATTGATGCCCCGGGCGTGACGGACAACGGAAGCGGCCTGTCCGCCGCCATGGAATGCGCGCGGGTGATGAGCCAATATGAATTCAAGGCCACGATCGTTTTCGTGGCATTCATCGGCGAGGAGCAGGGGCTGTATGGCTCGACCCATCTCGCGCAGCGTCTCAGAGAGAAGAATCAAACGGTTGAGGCCGTTTTTAACAACGACATCATAGGCAGTGATGTCGCCGGAAATGGCTCAGAGAGCACCGAAAGGATTCTGGTGTTCTCGGAAGATCCCAACGACTCTCCTTCGCGCCAACTGGCTCGCTACATCCGGCTTATGGGGCAGCGCTACTACCCCGAGCTGGTAGCCGATATGGTGTTTCGTGCCGATCGCTTCGGCCGCGGCGGCGATCACACCCCATTCAATACGCAGGGCTATGCTGCCGTTCGTTTCACCTCGCCCAACGAAAACTTTTCCAACCAACACACTCCCACGGACACATTCGCCAACACCAATCCTCTTTATACAGCCAAGGTGACGCGGCTCAACGCGGCAGCAATTGCCTCCATGGCGCTCGCACCCCGTCCGCCAACCACGCCCAACCCGCGTGGTTCGGCGGAAGAACTGGCGCAGGCCCGTGCCGCCGCCCGCGGGGCAGGAGCGCAAGCCCAAGCCGGCGCGGCAGCCGGCACTCGCGGCACTGGGCAACCGGCCCAAGCGGGTGCGGCCGCGGGTGCACGCGGTGGCGGACAACAGGCTCAACAGGGACAGCAGGCACAGCCTGGCGCGGCCCCTCAGGGTCGCGGCCAGGGCGCACGAGCCGGTCTTGCGCGCGGTGCCGGCTATGACGCCGCGCTGATTTGGGAGTATCCCAACCCGGATCCCGATCTGGCCGGCTTCATCGTCGTCATGCGTTCAACCACGGCCCCTGACTGGGAACGGGAGATCTTTGTCGGAAACGTGCGCCAGTTCACCTTAAAAAACACGCCGATCGACCAGCTCGTCTTTGGCGTCAAAGCCGTGGATACCAACGGGCACGAGAGCCCCGTATCCGCCTACGGAGCTGGCCGCTCGTCAAGTTCCAATTAATAGGCACGCCTCAAAATCTAACGCCAAGACGCTAAGGCGCCATGAAATCAAGGATAAAACTCTTGGCGCCTTGGAGTCTTGGCGGTAAGAAATCCCTTCCGCCCGCCAAAGGATTTGCGGGTAAGTAGTACAAAGCAGCAGTTCAAAGCGCCTTCGGCGCAGCGGCGCGGTATGCTACGATTCATCGGATCTTTGAAGCAAAGGAGGCTGCGTGCCGACCAACCCGGCTGTGCCCGAACTCAAGTACGAAAAATACAAACTTGCAAACGGTCTCGATGTCATTCTGCTCGAGGATCACCGGCTGCCGCTCGTGGCGGTTAACCTCTGGTATCACGTCGGTCCGGCGAACGAACGTCCCGGGCTTACCGGCTTTGCCCACCTTTTCGAGCACCTGATGTTCGAGGGATCCAGGCACATCGGCGAAGAGGGCCATTTCCGCTATCTCGAGGCCGCCGGCGCCAGCGAGATCAATGGCACCACCGACTTCGACCGCACCAACTACTTTGAAACGCTCCCTTCCAACCAGCTGGAGCTGGCGCTTTGGCTCGAGAGCGATCGCATGGGATTTTTGCTCGACAAAATCGACGAGGCCAAACTCGAGAACCAACGGGATGTCGTGCGCAACGAACGCCGGCAGAGCATCGAGGGCCAACCCTACGGCTTGGTGCAAGAGGAGTTGTTTCACCTGCTTTACCCCAAGGGACACCCCTACTACGCCTCCGTGATCGGCTCGCATGCCGACATTGAGGCCGCGCGGCTCGACCATGTGCAAGAGTTTTTCAGGCTCTACTATGCTCCCAACAATGCGAGCCTCGCAATCGTGGGCGACATCGACCCTGATCCAACCAGGCTCCTGGTGGAAAAATACTTCGGCCCGATTCCTGCCGGTGCCCACGTGCCTAAAGTGGAGGTGAATACACAGCCCATCCTGGAAGAAAGACGGGCCGTGGTGACCGACCAGGTCGAACTGCCGAGAGTTTACATGGCATGGATCACCGACCCAATCTACACCCAGGAGGACGGCGAGTGCGACATGCTTGCCAAGATCCTCGGGGGAGGCAAATCGAGCCGCCTTTACAAGAGCCTCGTTTACGAAAAACGGATCGCGCAGGACGCCGTCGCCCAACAGTACTCGCTTTCTCTCGGCTCCATTTTTACCATCGAAGCAACAGCGAAGCCGGGCGTCAAACCCGAAGATCTGGAGAAGGCTCTTGACGAGGAGATCGAGGCTTTTAGCCGGCGCGGCCCCAGCGACGCCGAGGTGGAACGGGCGCGCAACACGATCGAGAGCGCGATCATTCGCGGACTCGAAAATCTCGGTGGCTTCGGCGGGGTCGCCGACCGCCTGAATCAGTACAACCATTTTCTCGGGGATCCAGGGTACCTTCCGAGCGATCTGGAGCGCTACCACAAGACCACGGGTTCATCGCTCCAGGCGCTTGCGAGCTCCAGATTGGCGCGCAGCGCGCGCGTCGTGCTCCATGGTGTTCCCGGCCAGAAAGTGGTGGAGGACTCGGCCCGCTCGGCTCACGTCACGGGAAGCACCCCTGCATCCGCGCCCACGCCGTCGGTTACAGAGCGTGATTGGAGGCGGACCGTTCCCGGCATCGGGCCGCCCTCGCGTCTGAGGCTGCCGGTGCCGACGCGTTTCCAGCTCGAGAACGGACTCTCCGTTTACCTGCTCGAGCAACACAGCCTGCCGATCGTGTCGGCCAACCTCGTGGTTCTTAGCGGCAGTGACCGCAATCCGCCCCGGCTGCCGGGATTGGCATCCTTCACCGCGGATATGCTTGACGAGGGGACCAGGAATCGCTCAGCCTTGGAGATCGCGGGCGACGCCGATCGATTGGGAGCGTCAATCTCGACAGGGTCTGCGGTGGACATGTCCGTCGTGGCATTCCGATCGCTCAAGAAAAACGTCGATGCCCTCTTTGAGCTTGCGGCGGACGTGCTGCTGAATCCCGAGTTCCCCGACAGCGAAGTCGCGCGGCTTCGGCATGACCGCCTGACCCAAATCCTGCAGCAGAAAGACAACCCCAGTGCCCTGGCAGCAAAGCAATTCTTCAGCGCGCTCTATGGGCCGGATCATCCGTACGGCTACATTGAGCTGGGCACGGAAGCCTCGAACAAAGCGATTACGAGAGAGAATCTTGTCCGATTCTGGAAAAGCGGATATTCGCCTGCTCTGGCGGCACTGATCGTCGCCGGCGATCTTACGGGAGACGAGCTTCGGAATCAGGCCGAGGAACATTTCGGATCATGGGACGGCAGAGGAAACGCCACGGCGTTCCCGCCGGTGGCATCGAGGTCGAGCCGGCGGATCGTAATCGTCCATAAGCCCTCTTCGCCGCAAACGGTCTTGCGGGTCGGCCAGATCGGCATCGCGCGGGATAACCCCGACTATGCAGCAACCAGTATAATGAACGCCGCACTCGGGGGGCTGTTCTCCAGCCGGATCAACGTGAACCTGCGCGAGAAGCACGGCTATACCTACGGAGCCTCGTCGGCATTCGTCTATCGACGCGGCCCGGGACCCTTTCTTGTCGGCACCAGCGTGCGCAGCGACGTCACGGCTCCGGCCGTCGCTGAAATTTTGTCCGAAATCGAACGCATGCGCGGCAGCGACGTCCTCCCCGAAGAACTCGCCACCGCCAAGGACTCGATCGCGCGCAGCCTGCCCGGACTCTTCGAAACCACGCCTCAGGCCGCCTCGACCACCGCCCAGCTCTTCGTGCACAATTTGCCTCTCGATTACTATCGCGGGCTTCCCGCGGAAATCGACGGCCTGACCGCGGCCGATGTGCGCCGCGTTGCGGAGAAGTATCTGCAGCCTGAGCAAATGGTCATAGTCGCGGTCGGAGATCAGACCAAAATTCGCGCTCCGTTACAGCAGCTTCAACTTGGCCCGGTCCAGTGCATCGATGTCGATGGCAACCCCATGAATGAATCGTCCTGCGATCCTGACGGTGGGAAAACACATAGCCACGAATAACACGAATAGGAAGGTGGAAAGGATCTTTATCGCCAAGACTCCAAGTCCCCAATAGTCTTAATCTCTACTTATTGAGAATCGCAAAAGACAGTGACAAACACCGCGCATGGATCAAGACTGCGGCCTCCTGGGACCGCGGGCGTCCCGCCCGCAAATTCCTTGGCTATGCCGCGTCCCCAAGCTGCGGGCGAGACGCCCGCGGTCCCAGGGGCGATCGTCACTATAAAAGGCGAGACTCGGTAGATTCGAATTTCGAATCTCGAATCGCAGATGAATCGTCATTCTTTAGATTTGGCCGGCCGCATGGTAGTTTTAGTCAAATGAATAAATCGCTTTACATTGACATTCAGACGGAAACTCTCAACGTAACCGAGGCTATTCTCGAGCGCTACAACGTGCCCGGGCCTCGTTATACAAGTTATCCTACGGCTCCCGAGTGGGTCGATTCGTTCGGTCCGGGCGACTTTGATCGGGCCTGCATGGAATCCAACGCCTTCCGGCCCCAGATGCCGCTCTCGCTCTATATCCACCTCCCGTTCTGTGAGAGTCTTTGCCTCTTCTGCGGCTGCAACGTCGTGATCAACAAAAACCACGAGGTGTCGCATCCATATCTGCAGAATCTCCAATGGGAGATCGATCAGGTCGCTCGCAGGCTCGATCCTTCGCGTCCCGTGGTGCAATTGCACTGGGGCGGCGGCACGCCGACCTATCTCAGCCCTGTCCAGATGGAGGACCTGTTCGACTATATCAGGCAGCGCTTCACCTTCACACCCGACGCCGAGGTGGGCATTGAAGTCGATCCGCGCACAACCACGGAAACTCATATCACGACGCTCAGGCGCCTGGGATTCAATCGGATTTCAATGGGCATTCAGGACTTTGATCCCGCCGTGCAGAAAACGATTCATCGTATCCAGCCGTATGAGATGACCAAAGCCGTCTTTGATCTGTGCCGCGGCCAGGAATTCGAGTCGATCAATGTAGATCTGATTTACGGGTTGCCTCACCAGACACCCGAGTTATTCGTCGATTCGATAGAAAAAGTGATCGGGCTC
>Ga0187878_1003726_pt1 | contig 12321 bp, 12 predicted proteins | sample June2016WEW_17_1_FD_132979 | JGI IMG/M metagenome (GOLD analysis project Ga0187878, IMG submission 132979) | Peatland microbial communities from SPRUCE experiment site at the Marcell Experimental Forest, Minnesota, USA - June2016WEW_17_150 | ecosystem: Environmental > Terrestrial > Soil >...
TCAGTGCCGGTTTGATGAGCTTCTATCGTTCTCTGGGGATCATCCTGGGGGCCGATATCGGGACAACTTTTACCGTTCAACTGGTGGTCTGGAAGATAACTGATGCAGCGCCGGTTTTTATCATAATCGGTGGCGTATTGTGGTCTTTCGGCAAAGAGAAATGGAAATCATTCGGTGAGGGGGTCTTTTATTTCGGCTTGCTGTTTTTTGGTTTAAGCCTCGTATCCGAGGCAGCAGCACCTCTAAAAAATAGTCAGTCCTTCCTTCATTTTTCTCAAGAGACGAGGAATCCGGTTATGGGTGTTTTAATCGGGCTTCTTTTTGCCTTCATTATCCACTCTTCCGCCATTCCCATCAGTATCCTGGTGATTATGGCCCAGCAGAATTTGATCACCCTTGATAATGCCCTTCCTATCGTTTATGGCGCCAATATCGGCACCGCTGTAACGGCCCTCATGGCAGGCTTTGTGTCAAATATCAACGGAAAGAGAAGCGCCCTCTCCCACTTTCTGTTTAAACTATTTGGGGCCATGATCTGCATGTCGGCTGCAGCGGTATTTATCCAGGTGCTGAGACTCACTACGAACGATGTACCCCAGCAGATCGCTTACGGGCACCTCCTGTTTAATGGGGTGATTGTCGTTGTCTTTATTTTTCTGCTCAAGCCATTTTCTTATCTGATCGAATATCTGCTCCCCGGCAAGGCGGATATATTGCCGATCTGGCCGGAATTTCTCGATGAAAAATGCTTATCAAGGGCGGAAGAGGCCCTGGGGTGTGTGAGGAAAGAGCTGAGAAGAGAACTGGTGCTTGCCCGGGGCATGTATTTGAAGACAATGGATCTGCTAAGAGAATTCAAGGAAGGGGCCAGAAAGGAGATCCTCTATGTAGAGCTGGTTGTCAATAATCTAAGAAGAGAGGTCGGCCGTTATCTATGCAGAATTCCCCATGACTCTCTATCAGCGGATTTATCCAGGGTCTTTTTTTCATATTCGGCCATGGTTGATGACATCGAAAGGATTGCCGATCACGCTGTCAATCTGGCCAATCTGATACAACAGAAATATGAACGGAAAATTTCATTTACACAGTGGGGCCGTGAGGATCTGAATGAGATTGCGGCACTGGTTGCAGATAACCTCAACGACGCCATTTCTCTTATGGAAGAAACGGATGATAAGCAAATAAGGAACATCACAGAGCGTGAGAAAGTTGTGGATCAGAAGGTGAAAGAGTCAAGAGAAAGACATCAGGAAAGGTTCAACAGAGGGGTTTGCCAGGTGCAGGCGGGACCGGTTTTTGTTGAAATGCTCATCAACCTCGAGAGGATTTCTGATCACTGTCAGAATATTGCGGACTATGCTGAGGATATGAAAAACTCTAATCATGAATAATCGTTTGGCGTTTAGGGAACTATGTTAAAAATATGGAAGTCTTTTTTGCCCGGGAGGGGATGCAGATTGAATTGTAAATTTATCAGGTGGGGGGCACGAACAACATGTTGTTACATCTGCTGCCCCACATAATCTAAGCATTAATAATGTACTTTCTAAACCCTCTTTCAAACATGGCCGCCTTATCCTTTGGCATGTGATACTTTTCCAGGCCAAATTTGAAATAACCTGTATGAACCATCCCTATCATCTCGCAATATCTCTCAGCATCCTTGATAGAATAAAGAAAAAATTCTCCTTCTAAACCTAAAGACAGGCTTGTCTTAATAGTAAAATAAACAAGACCGGACCCTATTCTCCTCATTTTACCGGCAATACCATAGTAATTCCACGGGGCCGTGGCAAAAAAATCGAGATAAAAATTATTTTGATGCCTCAAAGACAATAAACCATCCAATCGTTTGCTGGTATAAGCCGCAAAACACTTGTCGTCATATTTTATATTGAGTGACATAAGCATTATTCTATCCCATTCAAAAATACGATAGTTAAAGTCTTTATCCTTTTCCCTCAAAATTTTTTCATCAACATACGGGTCCCACGTCAAGCTGAAATCCCGAATAGCATCTGAATCTGCATTTCTTATTTCAGTTTCAGTCTCAATCTTTTCGATGCTGTCATAGGAAATGAATTTCATGCCAGATTTTCCTTTTTCTCATCATCAACCATCTTCCAAGAAATGCTCCTGCTAAGCCTGAAGATTACAAGTAATCATCCTCTGGATGAAGATATTAACTTTGGTGTGGATAGGGCTGTTGATAATTATGTTGACAATTATCACAATTGCTTATCTGACCTAAATTTCCACCTGATTGCACAAAAGATAAGCACTAATATATGCAATAATTTCAACTACATAGAAAATACGCCCTGATTTCATTGCCTTCCGTCGTGCCTCTAAAAAGTTATACACTGTATTTCGAAAAAGTGTATGAGATTTATTAAAAAAATGAATAAGAAAGAGCCGCTTTTTATTACAGTCAGTTAGCTTATTTATGGCCTTTCGAAATGCCTCATGGACGGGCTGAATCAGGAAAATAATATTACGGTAAGATGCTTCCAAAAATCATTTGGGTGTGCATGGTTTCACACGATTCTTTTACGCGCCGCTTAATATTATTAGCTATCCTTCTTAATCAGAGCCACTCCCAAAATCGCCGCCACACCACCAATAAGCGCAATTGGCGGTGGAAGCTCTTGCAGCATTACATCTCCAAGCAGGCTGACAAATGGAATCAAGAACAGAAAGGATGCAGCCCTCGGTGCGCCGATGGTCTCGATCGCTTTGAAATAGAGGATATAACCGATGGCGGAAGAGAAGACACCGGAGAAAAGAATACCAAGAACCGACCACACATCCAGGACAAACACCAGCGGTGATGAAAGCATATAAATTCCAAGAAAAGGTGCGATTAACAGAGACGAGATAGTATGCTGAACCCCCAAAACGGTAACCCGATCGGCTCCTCCCAGATAATAGAGCGTAACGGTGTAGCCGGCCCAGGCCGCCATGGCCACCATTGAAAGCAATACGCCTGTCCCCACATTAAAGTTGCCGCCGCCATATATGGAATTATACAAAAACAGCAGTCCGCCGAGGAATCCAAGGACAAACCCGGTGGTTTTTTTAATCGTCAATTTTTCTTCCAGAAACCATATGCCGTATATCAGCACCAGAAGGGGGCACAAGTTTATGATGATGGATGTTGTTCCCGAACTGACATAGAATTGACTTTGATTGGAAGACAATACAAAAATGGAAGAGGCCAAAATGCTTACTAAAATGACTTTGATGTAAGGTCTCATCTCCTGATAAATTTCTATAAATCGACGTTTTCTGACGGTCAGGATCATGATCATGGTGAGTGCCCCCGTCAGGTAACGTAAAAAAGCAAAGAGCACGCCTGTTATATGGACATATCCGAATACCGCTGTAGACAACAGACAGCGGCCAACTATGAAATTGAGTCCCCAAATAAGGATTACCAGGGAAAGTATAAGGTATGGATGGCTGGATTTAGATTTTTTCATGTTACATGCGTATAAGCTGTCTTGCCACATGTACCATATTCTGGGTCAGAGGTCTGCGTTTTTTTTGATTTTCGCTGATTTAAATATTGTATGGGTGTTTTTCTCGGCAATTCTATTTTGTCGTTATCACCCAGACGCCCCGCCAGTCTTCCGGCGGCTGGCCGATAAGCTCGCGGCATTTGGTCACGTAAGAACGTGCGGCCGGGTCGGCATCGGCAAGCTCAGAGAAGACGGCCACCGACCCCGGGAAATCACCACGGTAGAACAGCGCGAGGCCCTCGGAGAATCGGGCAAGCTGATTTTGCCTGCTCTCGACATCTTCCGAAAGCAAGGGCTCATACACGACTACCGCCTCCTTGCGGCCGACGACGGCGACCCGCGAAAGCTCACGTACGGGGAAGGCACTGTCCATCTGTTCCATCGTGGATTGTGAAATCATGGTATAGGTCCCGAACTGTTTATTGATACCTTCCAGGCGCGCCGCCAGATTGACGGCATCACCGATCATCGTATAATCAAAACGGGTGTGGGAACCCATGTTCCCGACGATAGCCGGCCCGCTGTTGATGCCGATACGCATCTTCAAGTCCCTGCCGAGGCGTTCTCTGAACATAGGTCGCATCTCGGCCAGCCGGCTCTGGCACCGCAATGCTGCGCGGACGCAGCGGCGGGCATGATCCGCTTGTTGCAGGGGGGCATTCCAGAAGGCAATAATCGCATCCCCTTCGTATTTGTCCACGGTGCCGCCTTCCTCATGGATAATGTCGGTCATGGCTGAGAGGTAATCGTTCAGCATGGCCGTGAGCACTTCCGGTTCCAGCCCTTCGGATATACCCGTAAATCCTTCCAGATCGGAAAAAAAGATGGAAAGCATTCGTCGTTCGCCCCCCAGCTTCAGATTTTCGGGATGTTGAATAAGCTCTTCGATGACCGCCGGGCTCAGGTACTGCTTGAAGGCGTTCTTGATGAACATCTTCTGACGACCCTCGGTTGTATAATAGATCAGGCCGGCGCTGAAGAGTGTAAAGGCAACACCCGTTTCCTGAACGACCAGCGGCAGCCAGAACCCCTCACGATAAGCAATCAGGCAAAGAATAACCGGCATGGCGATAAAAAAGACATAGACCAGGGTACTCTTAAAGATGCCGGATACAGAAGACGTCGCGAGCCCCGCCAGGAGAGCGATCAGCAGGGTCATTCCGATGACGAGGGCCGTGGGGACGGGTCGCATGAAATCATTAGCCAGCAGGTTATCGAGCATGGTGGCGTTAATCGCCACGCCGGGATAAATACCGGACACGGGAGTGGGGCGCAGGTCGTATAAGCCAGGGGCAGAGAAGCCAAAAAATACATAGGCATCCTTAAAGGCGTCCGGATCGGTAATCGTGGGCTTCTCTCCCTTCTGAATTCGAAGTTCGCTCTGAATTACGGATGCAGCGCTATAGGTTTTATGGGTTCCCGCGGGGCCGCGGAAGTTGAGAATAACATTCCCCCGGTGATCGATCGGAACCTCCTGGTTGCCAATGGAAAAACGCCCCTTAATTATTTTCAAAGGGATGTCCTGTTGCGCAACCAGATAGCATCCCAGGGCAAGCGATGGCAGCACCCTGCCGTCAAAGACATGGAAAAGGGCCGCACGGCGATAGACGTTATCCCGGTCCGGGTTCAGGTGAACATCGCCCAGGATGCCGGCGCCGGCTGATATCTCGGGAATGGGAAAAGTGGCCCGGGAGAAAACTGTGTCGCTTACACCGGTTGCCGACAGCCACTCGTCGAGACCAAGAACCTTGAATGCCGGTTCCGGGGCAAAAGCGGGCCATCGCCGCTCGCTGCCCTCAGACTGGCTTAGAGAAACGGCTCCGACAAAATATTTAAAATCATGAATAGCAGCAGCAAAAGCCCGATCGTCATCCACCCCGTATTTGGAGGGTTCCGTGAAGAGCACATCAAAAGCCAGGGCTTTAGCCCCGCTCCGCTGGCAGTATTGAATGACCGCGTTGTAAACTTCCCGTGGCCAGGGCCAGGAGAGCCCATTCTCTTCCTTGGCCCAATCCAGAGAGTTCTGATCAAGGAGGATGAGGCGGATGCTGTCGGTGGTTTTTGCCGGCTTTGCCATTGCGCCCACACGCCAGTCCCAGGTCTTTGCCTCCCAGACATCCAGCCAGCCCGGCAGGAAAAGAAATAGCGCCAGAGACGCCCCGATCACACCAGCAATCAGGCCCAGCGCTAATTTTTTTAAAAGACTGGTTGGAATATTCACAATGGCCTTTGTACAAAGTCTTCAGGAAGTGTCGAAAAACGCACTTTCAACGGGCTGTTCATATCCGGGCGATGGCGTTGAGAAAACGCTCCTGGCGGATCTCCGGCGCTGCGACAGAGCTAAAAGTCCGGTTGTGACTCCGAATCTCTGCGATCCGATCCTGGGGCGCGGGATGGGTTTTTGCAAAATCGTGCCCGCCCGGCTTCAGTTTCTTTTCCATAATCTTCAACACATCGATCAGACCCTCGGGGTTGTAACCGACACGTTGGACGAGGACGACAGATGCCTGATCGGCCTGATACTCAAAAGTGCGGGAATAACCGTTGTTGATCATGGAATTGGCGATGTCGGATATCGCGCCGGAAAAGGTCTGCGTCAATTGAGCTACTTCCCGGGAGCCAAGAGTTTTAGCGCTTTCCGTTGCAAGAACCGTAAGCGCCTCAGTTACCCGCGCCTTCTCGATAGACTGCATGCCATGCCTCAACCGGACGTGACCGATCTCATGAGCCAGAATGGCTGCCAATGCGTCTTCCGATGGGCAGCAGCGGATAAGACCCCTCGTTACAAAAATGTGTCCACCGGGTGTGGCGAAGGCATTGATATCATCGGAGTCCAGAACAAGGAAATGATAGCCGCCGAATATCTCCGGCTTGTCTGAGGCTGCCGCGAGCGTCTGTCCGAGTGTATTGATGTATTGATTGACCTGAGTGTTCGCATAAGCCGGATATTTGGAAAGGACGACGGCGGCGACAGCCCGGCCAATATAGTATTCCTGCTCCGGCGTAAAGTCTTCCAGGCTCTTGGAAACGGCCACTGTACTTTTGCGGATGGCTTCTCCCTGCGTCGGGCTTATGACTCCCGCTGTTTGACCCACGACTGTGGCCAATGTGGTAGCCTGCTCAACCGCAGCGCAGGCCGTGATAGTCAGAATGGCCGACATGATCAGCCCTGTTATCCAAAAGTGTTTTTTCATGGCTTGCCTCCTTCCGAAGACGGAGTCACGTCTCCCTGAACAAGAAAATTACGCATCTGGTCGGGAGACACTTTGAAGGTTTCCATCCTGTTGATCCAGGTGTAATCGAGGTTCCTATTTTCCTTCTGGAACGACGCTTCCACTTGTTCGTTGAACCCCTTGCCGGCCAGGGCAAGCTCGTTCTGGGTGGCACCGGTTTGGACATTAGTCTGGCCGGCTTTCAAGGCAAGCCGTTTTGTCGTCAGAGCCGAGGAGTGCATCCATCCCTGAATCTTTCCATTTTTGAGAGACACTTTTTTCCATGCACCGCGTTCTTCTATCAAGTTGACCCGGTCGCCATAGGCAGCCCGGTCGACAATTTTGCCCAGAAAAGACGGTGTAGCGCGAAGTTCGCCCTCCTTAACCTGTACGCTCAATGTCCCTTGCGCATTCGCGTATATGGGCAGAAACAGAACACCCAGAAACGCAAGAGCGAAAACAATTAATCTAATACGAAGCATCTTAAAATCCTTTTTAACGGAATGTAGTGATTGTGGCTAAATGTTCAATAACTTTTTCTAATTTGTCAAGAAAAAATGACAACAGAAAAAATGACTATAAGATGTGATGAATACCGAGTGGCGGTTGATTTTGCGAAGAAGGGTTAGGGGTCAACTCTTCTAATATCGGCTAACTGGGCCAGCCCGAAACCCCTTTACAGATGGCATACTCTCTACAGCTTTCATAAGCGCGGCGCTGTTTGCCGCGTCCGGTAGATTGGCTTAGGCTTTGTTTTCTTGCCCTTTAGCCGATCGCTGACCTCATTACTCAGAATCGATCTCATAGAACTGCCAACTCTCGACTCCTGTGGATGCCACGCACCAAGGCAACCGATAACCGCTGACCTGCTTTCATTGCCCCCAGGATGGCTTCCGTAACGCCTCCCGGCGTAGTGGCTTGCGCAATATAACTGTCACGTTCTTCATTTGAAAGGTTACGAGGTTGAACTCTGCGTGCCCACTCCAAGACTTGAGAGTACTCAGGCAGTTCGAATCTTGCTGCAGTGTCAAGCAGCTCAGTCTCATCAACTTCGTGCCCCAGACCTTCCCAATACGTCAGCACAATCGGCAAACATGGTCCTAATGCAGTAAAGGCGTGTATGTCTGCTTCGTGCTGAAGCGGGAATATCCGCAATTCAAGCGCTGACAGTATCTCTTGCGCAACAACATTGCCTGCGGGGTATATCGCAGCAATTCCATTCTTCCTTCGCAACGTATCCGGTGCGCTAGTCATGATCCGCACTCGTTGGCTTTCGTCTAAAAGCACCGGGATACGTTCCAGCGAGACACCGGCTAGAAAGGAGACCAGCAGACTGTCTTCGCGCATTGTGTAGTCTGCAAGAGACCTGTAATCCTGAGGCCGCACTACGTACATCACGATTTTCGAACGACAAATAACCTCGCTACAATCAGCGACGCGCTCAGACAAACCTGATTCCACAAGTTGCCGATGCGTATCTGCCGATCCCCGATGGCAAACGATCAGCTTGTGTCGAGGAAATCCTGCATCCAACAGGCCGCACGCAATGGCCCGGCCTAAATGTCCTGCGCCAAACATCCCCAAAGTTGAGGCGCCAATAAATTGATATATGTTCTCCATTCCTCGTGCTTTCATTTGGTCAAACGTGCGGATCAGCGGCAGCTGAAAGCCGTCTGTTGAATTTGATTGTTGGGGCTTACTTAAGTGATTTTATGCCAGGGTCTTTGCATATTTTTCTTGCGAGATTATCATTGATTTCCGTATGCCGAGGCACTGATGAGCGTTTGTTTTGAGTCGGATTACACCACCATGAATGACTGCCACCTTCTCTAAGAAATTCACATCCTTGTGATCGCAAATACTTCAGCAGGTCATTGCGTTTCATATGGCGATTTTTTCTTCCTTATATCCCGCTCCTACTGCTGCAAGCGCATCTTGACGGTTAAACTCAAGCGCCTCTTTTAAGGTAGTCTGAAGACTTGATATTAATTCATTATGGGTTGGTTCTTGACAGTTAACACCGGGCACTTCCTCGATCCAGCCAATCCACCAATCACCTTCCTGCTTTATTATCGCTGTATATTCTTTATTCATGCCTAACCCCTTTACATATTTGTAGCCATTATACCCTATAATTAGATTATTTTGGTATTAATTTTATTGCCCTAACGCTAAGGGGCGCGGCTGCTATTTGCATCCAGACCAACCGGCATGTTAAGCGATGCCTGTTTGGACAGTCTGTACTCAATGACCCCATCCATACCGCCAACCAAGAGCACCTCGCTTAACCCGTCCTTGTCTGGCACAGCAATAATGGTTGATAGTTTATTTACTTCTTCCTGCCAGACAAGATTCCCTTTGGGATGAAAAATTAGCAGAACAGAACGGGCGTAGCCTGAACTTCCGTGGCTTAAGACTGCGAGATACGGGGGCTCTGTCGGGCTAAATTTTATCCCTGTCCCGTTTGGGCCATGATATGGGATAAATGAAGTGTCCTTAATAACGTGTTTTAACACCTCTTTACCGTTCGGATCCAAAACACCAAGACAGCTCCCGGCCCCAACAAGAAGATGCCCGCGGCTAGGCCAAGCAACCGCTTCAACATGCGAGGCCCATTCCGGAAGTTTTATGGTATTATACAGTTTTCCTTCTTGGTTAAATATCTTTAGCTCACTGGATTTTCCGTAACCTATTATTGCGAATGGCAGTTGTTCGCCTTCCGGTGTTTCATATCTTCCAATATCGGATACTGGTAGCTTGTTACTCCACAATATTTTGCCAGCAGCATTATGAAGTACAACATGATCGGTGTTTTGATATGTGAGGAAGTTAGGTTCTGGAGCGGAAAACCGAATCGGAACTACGCGACTAAAGCCGCTGGCCTTCCATACCCAAAGCAAACGTCCATGACTGTCTGAAACTCCATTGCTTGTTGAAACGAGGATGCTTCCCTTACCATCAGGCACCAGATAGGGATACATATGGACGCATCCATCGCAGTCTTCTTGTTTAAATTCAGTTTTTGACCGGACTTCATAGGTCGCTGGTTGTAGCAGTGTAATGCTGGTAGCTCCGAGCGCTATGATTTCGTTTCCCGGCATACTATCAAAATTGCCAAAAGCAAGAACTTCCACCCGCCCCATGAAATCGCTTCCGTAAACATGGTGCTTTTCGAGCGGCATATCTGCAACCGCTGTAAATGGAAAGCGTGACTCACGCGCAACAATAGAGCGTGAGTCGTGTAAAGCAGTTCCCGCGCCGACAACAACGGCTAATCCCCCAGCGATATAGACGATCCATGCACGCATACGATCAACTTTTACTAGGGCATGGACAATAAGGCCCAAAGCCAAGCTAACAAGTATGGTGCCAACGGCATAGACTGGTATAAATAACAAAGCAATTGCCGCTGTGGAACTTGAACTCAGATTGAGGGAACCGTGCGCCCAAAGAAGGAAGCCAATCCCACCTGCAACTGAAAACCAAAATGCAAGGGGCGCTTTCTTGCTCCTCTTTCCTATTGCATACCATGCGGCACTTGGAAGTATATTGAAAGCCGAGAAGAAGAGAAGACCTGTGAGACCGGGGAAATAATCAATAAACCATTCCCATCCACGTACTGGTACGCTCGGAAGGCGAGCAATAAAGGGCGTTAGCAAACCGATTAGCAAAGAAAACAAGAAAAGATGACTCGGCAAGTTGAGACTTAGGCGGCTTGTGGTTTGTTCTTCTGTTGTCATATGTTCTCTAATTTTACGCTTAACGACGAGCTCACCGGGCGCTGGATTTATCGGTGATCCGGTGGAGCAACTCGTTATGCGCTTTGTAAAACGTGCTCAGTTCTTTCATCGCCCAGCTTTTGCTTTGTCTATAGTTTCTATGATAAATGCTGAAGGAACAACTGCACCCAGCTTTCCGCCCGTATCATCTGAAAACGTGCCATGAATGAGGCCCACACATGCCAACCTGCCTCCAATGACAAGACCCCCTTGTGATGAATGTGCCCCTGGTATTTCAAAGATAGGCGCGCCGCTAAAGCCTCCTATGCTGGGGTTATCCAACAGATAAAAGATAGCTATTTGCTTTGTATCAAACCGAGGAATAGTGAGAAGACCACTAGCCGGCTTTGATTCTCTGGAAATTGGTGAAAACCTCTCTTGCACTCCTAAGCCTAAAGGGAACCCAATGGTTGTCAATGGGAGCTCGCGGGAAGGAGCTTCGAGTTTCACTGATACCATTTCTTTCGGGAGGAAGTGTTCCTTCAAATGCGGCATTACATCAGAGTCAGGATGTAGTAAGAGAACTGCCACATCAGCCTTATCATGTTGCACCCACTTTAATTCGCCAGCAATCCCTGATAGTTTGGCCAGAGTAAACGTTATTGGCCGATCTTCTGATGCTCTGAGAGTCGCCAAAGAATCACGTCTCATTTGCGAGGCAACATGCTGTGCCGTGACCAGGAATAGAAGGTCACCGTCACCAATAAGAAACCCTGTGCCCAATTTCTTTATGGTTTGAGGAATGAACACTTCTTTACCGATGGGCTTGAGGTATATTTCGTAGTCTATGCCGTCAATGTTGGCCGTTTGGGGAAAATCTCGCTGCAGATAGACAACTGTAGCATAAATTTTGTCGAGCATCTGCGCTTCCGTGTTTAGAGAACAGATTATCACTGAGAAAAACAGGAAGCAGCAAATGGTAATTATCAACTTCCTTTCCATATTACCTCCTAATAATGTCACCCGAATCAGTGTATATGCATAACGTGGGCATCAGCGGCGCGAGGTACGAGCGTCCGCCTGCATGCCATTGTTATACGCCAAATATTGCATCGTAAGTTGTAGCCCAATAGTAATAGTCGTTCTCACTGACCTTGTAATTTGAATTCGCGGTCAAGTATCCCCAAAAAGTACCAAAAGCGGGCTCTTTGCCTAAATCGCCAGGGGAATAAGTATCTGATTGGAATAGTATCGCCGCACTTGGCTGGATAAAGCCGACTGCTATAAAGCAGTCGCATACGAACTCAGAGCAGAAGTATTCGCTTTTATCGGTTGGCAGAGGTGATAGCTCGCCATTAAAGAAGCTTTTTAGCTTCTCGTGAATATTTGCTTCATGTAACTCCTTCCTGCTCTTAAAAGAGAAGATGCCACCAAAATTATACTTGGCTTGATTCTCCACAACTTTGTCAATAAATAGTTTCAAGGCCTCGATTTTGTTATCGCTCGCCCATGCGTCTGGTTGCCGTATCACTGCAACGTGTCCATATCTAGAGACCAATTCTGAAACCTCGATCTTCTCGATCTTGCCCTTTTTGATGCCGCCTTTGCGGTTGATTCGGCTGCCAACGAATCACCATAGTAAATTGCTGCATGGCAATACTCGCTGGAAGTCACGTAATGGATTGCTTTTGCTGCCAAATCTTTTGACGGATCGCAATGACACAGAATGACATCTCCAGGTTTCAGGTAGGAAATATTCTTGAACTCAGTATTCGGTTGCATGATGGTTGCCATTGCTTAATTGTGTATAACATTGTTTATCTGGATCCATATAATAACCCAAATGCCGTTATACATGCCGTATAA
>Ga0187878_1003729_pt1 | contig 12311 bp, 10 predicted proteins | sample June2016WEW_17_1_FD_132979 | JGI IMG/M metagenome (GOLD analysis project Ga0187878, IMG submission 132979) | Peatland microbial communities from SPRUCE experiment site at the Marcell Experimental Forest, Minnesota, USA - June2016WEW_17_150 | ecosystem: Environmental > Terrestrial > Soil >...
GGCGACGCCACAGCGCTGCTTCCTGCTCCAGTTCCAGAACCAGGTGGAGCTCGGGCTCCGTGCTCATGGGGGACATCCGTAACCCGAAACTAGAAATTCGAAACTGGAAACTGGAAACTAGAATCTCGCGGCTTCCAACGCGAAGCTGCCCGGGTCATATGGAAATTCCCAGTTCCCAAATCCCAAATCCAAAATCACAAATCCGAAACCTAAAATCCTTTCACATCTCTCCGCTCCGCCCCACGGGGCGGCTGAGGGGAACATTCACCAGGGCCGCATGTTCTTCGATGCAGGTCATCACACGCTCGGCGAGGGCCAGGGCCTGGCGCCCTTCTGCTCCGCCCACCAGCGGCGCACGCCGCGTGCGGACCGACTCGACAAACGCCTCCAGCTCCGCCCGCAGGGGCTCTCGCGGCTCCGTCTCCAACTGGCGAAAGCCGATGCGGGACTCTTCGCCGTGATGATCTACACTCATCACCAGAACGTCTCGCCGCGTAAAATCAATCGAGACGTACTCGTGGGGCTGGAAGTAACGGAACTTTCTCACCCGCTCTGTGCTTACGCGGCTGGCCGTGAGATTGGCCACCGTGCCATTCTCGAATTCTACCCGGGCGTTTGCAATGTCCACCTTATCGGAGAGTACGGGCAGCCCTACGGCGCGGACGTCGGCCACCGGCGCATTCACCATCCAGAGCACCAGATCCAGGTCATGGATCATCAGGTCGAAGACCACATCCACGTCCAGGCTGCGCGCGCTGAAGACGCCCAGCCGGTGGATTTCAAAGAACAGCGGGCGGCGCGTCACCGCCTTGGCTGCCACCACGCCCGGGTTGAAGCGCTCGAGGTGACCCACCTGGAGGATGCGCCCTCCGGCCGCCGCGCGCGCGATCAGGTCGTCGGCCTCCTCGACGGTGCGGGTGATGGGCTTCTCCACCAGGACGTCCACGCCGCGGGCGAACGCCTGGCACGCCACGGCGGCGTGGTCTGTGGTGGGGATTACTACGCTGACGGCGGCGACGGCTCCCAGAGCCTCGTCGAGGGTCGCAAAGGCTCGCACGCCCAGTTCGGCGGCTACGTCACGCGCGCGCTCCGCGCGCAAATCGTAGACACCCGCCAGTTGGGCGCCCCCGACCTCCCGGAGCTGGCTTGCATGCTTTCGGCCGTGCTCACCCACGCCGATGACGGCGACGGGGATCTTCTCGCTCAAGCTTCCCACGGGTCTCCTCGGTCCCCAATTCTCTTCGCGGCGGTCACTCTGCTAAACCCACAATCGTGATGCCCGCTGCGTCGGCCTCCTCAATCAAGCGCTGGCGTTCAAACAGCAGCGTCTTGCCCGCGTCCACGGCCAGCGCGGTGGCGTTCGCGCGCCTCATCACCTGGATGGTCTTCGGCCCCACCACCGGGACGTCGAAGCGCATGTCCTGATAAGGCTTACTCACTTTGACGACGACTAACCTCCGGCCGTTGCTCAGGGTGGCAGCGCGTTCGATGGTGACGTCGGTGCCCTCCATGGCTTCCACCGCGATGCAGGCCCGGTCGGCCACCACGATCGTCTGCCCGATGTCCAGGCCGGCAATCTTCTTGGCGATCTCGCGGCCATAGGCGATATCTGCTTGCTCGCCGGCGTCCGGCGCGCGCCGGGTCAGCGTTCCCGCTTCGGGCAAGAGTGGCTTGAGGAACAGGGTCGAGTCCACAACCTCGATGCCCCGTCCCTCCAGCATTCTCACAAACGCCCCGATCAGCGCGTCGGTGTTCCGGCGCTCGAGGCTGCCGAGAGCCCGGCGCACCAACCCGTCCGCCTTGATAGAGCTAAACAACTGGACATGCTTCACCTGCCCGGCCAGGACGACCCGCTCCACGCGCTCGGCGCTGAGCAACTCCAGCAGCTTCGTGACTTCGCCCAAGCTCAGCCAGTGAACCTGGCGCGCTTTCTGCGACAGCTCGGGCGCCGCCTCTTCCTTGATGGCCACGACCAGCGGGTCGATTCCCTGGTCCCGCGCGGCCTCCAGCACGAGGAACGGGAAACTCCCGTTACCGGCGATGATGGCGTAGCGAGGGGCAGAATCGCCTGATTGATTCATTGACTCATGGAGCCATTGAAAGCCGAAACTGGAAACTTGAAACTCATGTCCCAGCGATTTTCCAGTTTCGGTCTTCGCCTTTCGCTCACTTCACGACACCGCGTTCCGAAGTTCGGATGAACTCCACCAGTGCCCGGACATGCTGGGACTGAAAGCCGCGGGCGGCGATGGCTTCGAGGGCCTGGGTGGTATTGAGCTTGGAGCGGCTGAGCAGGCGGAAGGCCACCTGGAGTTCTTCGACGTCCCCGGCGGTGAGTCCGCGACGCTCGAGTCCCAGCCGGTTTGCGCCGTAAACTCCTGCCGGACGTTCCGCGCTGGTCCTGGAATAGGGGAGGATGTCCTTGTTGATCACGCTGTAGCTGCCCAGGAAGCTGTAAGCACCAATGCGGCAGAACTGGTGAATGCCGCAGAACGCTCCCACCGTGGCGTGGTCGCCGATCTCCACGTGCCCGGCCAGCGAAGCGCCGTTGGCCATGATGATGTGGTCGCCCAGATGGCAGTCGTGGGCGATGTGGACGTAGGCCATCAGGAAATTGTGATGGCCGATTCTCGTTACCCCCCCACCCTCGACGGTCCCGCGATGCAGGGTCGTGAATTCGCGGATAACGTTGTCGTCGCCAATTTCCAGGCGCGTGGGTTCGCCGCGATACTTCAGGTCCTGGCAGGCCAAGCCGACCGCGGCATAGTGAAAAACGCGGTTACGATTACCCAGGCGCGTGGGACCTTCGATCACTACGTGCGACATCACTTCGCAGTCCGCGCCCAACTCGACGCCCTCCCCGATGATGGAGTACGGGCCCACCGTCACGCTGTCGGCGATTTGGGCCTGGGGATGAATAATGGCCGTGGGGTGAGCTTTCATGGAGCTGAATAACCTGGGTGGTCCGTGATCGCAAACAACACGACGGCTTCTGCCACGAGTTTCCCTTCCACGGTGGCTCGGCCTTGCATCTTGCCGAAGTTGCTGCGGCGGTTCAGCATCTCCATCTCGATCCGCAGCTGGTCTCCGGGCACGACCGGGCGGCGGAACTTGGCGCTCTCGATGCCAGTGAAGTAGATCAGCTTCTTCTCTTTGTCCGGCAGGTCGCGGTAAATCATCACGCCGGCCACCTGCGCCATCGCCTCGATAATCAGCACGCCCGGCATCACCGGCGCCCCCGGAAAATGTCCCTGGAAGAACTGTTCGTTGATGGTGACGTTCTTCAAGCCCACGATGCGTTTGGCGGGCTCGAGCTCCAGGATCCGGTCCACCAGCAGGAAGGGATAGCGGTGGGGCAGGAACTTCATGATTTCTGTGATGCCGTAAACGACTCGTTTCTCCGTCTCGGGAGTTGCAGTGGGATCGGTCACGGTTCACCATCCGAATAGTCGCCAGCCTTTCCGCTAGGCGGCTTCCCTCACGCCGCAGGCCAGCGGCGACCCCTGCAGTCATGCCGGGGCGCTCGACCATTATAGACGAAAGGTCTCGGCCCTCCAAACGAGCCCTCGGCGTCATAGATCGCAGGGCGCCGCAGCGTCTTGGTCAGGGCCGGGACGTGCGCAGGCGCTCTGGGATGCCTCGAGGCTAGGCTGCGGCGGACAACCTGTCGTTTCTCCACAACTGCTCCCGCCAATCGATTTCTCGAATCTGGCAGGTGTGTTAAACTCGCTCGACTTTATCCATACGAAGGAGAACGCGCGTGAGTGGACGCATTCTTGATGGTAGTAAAATTCGTGACGAAATCAAAGCGGAACTGGGCGAACAGATCCGCGATCTGAAGGCCGCCGGTATCACCCCGGGCTTGGCAGCGGTTCTGGTGGGCGAGAACCCTGCTTCGCAGCTCTACGTACGCAGCAAGGTAAAGACCTGCGAGTCGCTGGGACTTTACAGTGAGAGAATCGAGTTGCCGGCCGACACGTCGCAGCAGCGGCTGCTGGAGCTCATTGACACGCTCAATCATCGAGATGAGATTGACGGGATTCTGGTGCAGCTTCCCCTGCCCTCGCAGATTGATTCCAAGGTCATCCTGACGGCCGTGAATCCGGCCAAGGACGTGGACGGGTTTCATCCCATCAATGTGGGATTACTGGTCGCCGGACGGCCGGGACTGGTGCCGTGTACGCCGGCGGGGATCATGGAAATTCTCCAGCGGAGCCAGATTCCCGTCAAAGGCGCGCGGACGGTGGTGATGGGCCGGAGTGACATTGTCGGGAAACCGGTAGCCATCCTGCTGATGCATCAGCACGCCACGGTCACCATCTGCCACTCGCGGACGCGTGACCTGCCGGCGGTGGCGCGCGAGGGCGATATCCTGGTGGCCGCGATGGGCAAAGCGGCGCTGGTCACCGGAGACTTCATCAAGCCCGGCGCCACGGTCATCGACGTGGGCCAGAACGTTCTCAAGACGCCGGAGGAAGTCCGCCGGGTCTTCCACGATCCCACGGGGCCGCTGAAACAGCTCGAGGCCAAGGGTTCGGTGCTGGTGGGCGACGTGCAACCGGAAGACATGAAGGAGTTGTCGGGCGCGTACACGCCCGTTCCCGGCGGCGTGGGCCCCTTGACCATCGCCATGCTGATGGTCAACACGGTGCAGGCGGCGCGGGCTCGGCGGGGGATGCGGCCCCCAGCTCCGGCGTAACCCTAGCCGGGAGTCGCGAAACACGAGAATCGAGACTCGAAGATCGGCTGCGGGGATGGCACCGGCGTCGAGTTCCGAATTTCGAGTTTCGGATTTCGTATGCGTGAAACAGGTCGTTACTTCGGGCTGACGGGCGGTGTGGCCTCCGGCAAGAGCACCGTGGCCTGCATGTTTGAGCAGTGCGGTGCCAGGAGCATAGATGCGGACCGGGTCGCGCACGAGCTAAGCCGCGCTCCGCTTCCCGCCTACAAGGAGATCGTCAGCCGCTTTGGTACGGAGATCCTCGATTCCTACGGGGAAATCGACCGCAAGCGCCTGGGCCCCATCGCTTTTGCCGACTCCGAAAAGCTCCGCCAACTCAGTGCCATCCTTCACCCGCGCATCATCGAACGCATCGAGGAGTTGGTCGCCTGCCACCACATCCTTGCCCCGGGCGCAGTCATCCTGGTGGACGCCGCGCTCATCTACGAAGCCGGAATCGAGAAGCGGTTTTCCAGAATGCTCGTGGCTTGGTGCCGGCCCGAGCAGCAGCTTGAGCGGCTGATGGCGAAGGCCGGTCTGCCTCGCGAGGAAGCCGAGCGGCGCATCGCCGCCCAGATGCCCGTCGAGGAGAAGCGCCGCCGCGCCGATTACGTGATTGATTGTTCAGGCAGCCTGGAAGACACTCGCCAGCAGGTGGAGAGCCTGTTCGCGCAGCTTAAGCAGCTTGTCGAGGGCCGCTGAGCGAGACTGGAAAATCGAAACTAGAAACTGGAAAATGGAAACTTGTGGGTTGCACTTCGCTCCCAAAGGCGTTGTGATTTTCTAGTTTCCATTTTCTAGTTTCGAATTTCCCGCTTTCTTGGCTATCCACGAATCCCCTTTCCCGCGCAACTCATCCAGGGTGGCCTGCACTTCCGCGAGCTTGCGGGCCTGCTCGGGCTCGTCAGCGTCGCGGGACACAAGGACGGGCGGAGCGATGAAGATCGCTGCCCGGGTGAAAGGATAAGGGATCTGGGTCTGGTCCCAGCTCTTGCGGAAGACGTAAGCCTTTCGCAGGGCGATGTGAAAGCAGAGGATGGCGGCGCCGGTGGGCTTCGCCAGCAGGACGGAGCCTTGCTTGGCGACAAAGCGCGGGCCACGCGGGCCGTCGATGGCGAAGGCGGTGTCCGCTCCCCGCCGCAGGCAGCGAATCATTTCGACCAGCGCCCGCGCAGCGCCTCGCGAGCTTGAGCCGCGCGCGGCCCCGCAGCCGTGGCGCTCAATAATCCGGGCGATGTACTCCCCGTCGAAGTTCTGGCTGGTCATCACCACAATGCCGCGTTTGCGCCAGAACCAAGTACCGGCGAAGATCTCGCGATGCCAGAAGGTGTAGATCAGTCCCTTGCCGGTCCTCCGGGCCGCCTCCCAATTCTCCCAGCCATAGACTTCAAAGCGCAGAGTACGGCCGATGAGCAGGACGGCCAGATAGCCAATCCAACTGGCGAAGAAAATCTGCACCCGCTGCCAGAGAGTGAAGGCACGCGGGTTCTCCTGAAGGTCTGCGCCTGCTTCGGGTGTCTGGGCGGCCGGCCGTTCCTCACGCGCGCCCGCGGATTCTTCAGGTGTGGCCATAACGCATATCAACTTACATGCCGGTTATAGCACAGGAGCAATCTGGAAGGAGATGTGACCTGTCAATGCCGCGCGCACCCCGAGCATGCCTGGCGACGCGCGGGTCGTGGCAAAAGTAAGCTCAACTCGTTTCCCGGCTGCCTTCTGCCTACTGCTTACTTCGGCGGGATACGCTTTGCGACGATTTCCGCAAGGTCAAGTATCTCGACGTCATCGCGGTTGAGGTGGTTCGCTGCGTCGCGGAGCATGGTGTGGCAGTGCGGGCAAGCCACAGCCACTGTGGACACCTTGGTGGCGATAAGCTCGGCGAAGCGCAGTTGGTTCACTCGTTCTGTGCCCTGACTCCGCTGGTCGTCAGCGACAAAAAGCTGGGCGCCACCGGCTCCGCAGCATTGCGTGTTCTGGCCATGGTGTGCGGCTTCCGTTGCCGAGACCCCGCAGGAGCGAAGGATGCTCCGCGGTGCAGCGGTGATGCCGCGTCCTCGCGCCAGGTAACAAGGGTCATGGTATGTGGTCCTCGCCCCCGAGGGTTTAATGGGGAGCCGCGGCAGGAGTTCCGCCATGAGTTCTGCGTGGTGCACTACCTTCACCTCGAGTTTCGCGTAGGCGTTGATTTGCCGGTAGTCCTTATCGAACATCGTCGTACAGTGCGGACAGCACGACACAATCTTTTTCACCCGCCCCTTCTCGAATGTCTCGACGAGCTTTTCCGAAAGTGACAGGAAAAGGTATTCGTTACCCGCCCGCCGCGCCGGTTCGCCGCAGCAGGTTTCCCGCGAAAGGACACCCCAGGAAAGACCGGCGGCATCCAGAATCTGCTGCAGGGCCCGCGCCACGGCCTGGCCGTGCTGATCGAAACTTAATCCGCACCCCAGCCAGAAGAGCCATTCCTGGCTGCCATCAAAAATCGGAAATGGCTTCGATTCGATGAGTTTTTGTCTTGTGTCGTGGGTTATGCCCCAGGGATTGTGCGGCGCACGTTCCATCGTCGTGAATAGTTGGTTCACCTTGTCGTTGGTGATACGGCCCTCACTGACGAGTCCACGCCGGAGGTCAAGAATCTTCCTTCCTGCGTGCTCGATGCCCACCGGACAGACATACTCGCAGGCGCCGCAGGAAAAACATTGGAAAAGATCTTCCTCCGCAATAAAGACCGTGCCCTGTCCTTTTTCGGCGGCAGTCCCGCTGATGAGATCTCCACCGGAGAGGAGCCCTTTTTGCAGGTCTAGGATGATTTCCTTGGGACTCAGTGATCCTCCTGCGAGGTTGGCCGGACAGAACTCGGTGCAGCGGCCGCACTCGACGCAAGCATTGACATCGAGAACGTCCTTTCGGCCCAGGTCCTGGAAGTGAATCATTCCCAGGTCATCGCCTTCTTCCCGTAGCGCGCGCATAGTGCTGGCTGTTTCTGCGCGCAGGAATATCGCGACCGGGGCAAGCAGCAGATGCAGGTGCTTGGAGAGCGGGATTACAACCAATAGCGAGAAAAACGCCGAGGTATGCGTCCACCAGTTGACTTTCCACGCCAGGCTTCCGACCGGAAACACTCGCCAGCCCAAGAGGTACGTGACCATTAGCGCCGAGATGAGGAAGGCGACAATCCCGGAGGTGACGGAAAGTTCACCGAGAGGCTTAGGTCTTAGTACGAATCGCCGGAATGACAGGCCCATCATGGCCACGAGCACGGCTAAAGCCCATGCGGCGACGAACGCGCCATACCAGGTCTGCGTCCCTGTGGCTTTTTCAAGTCCGCGCCAGCCCCATTGCAGGTGTTCGGCGCTTGCCCAGGCGAAGGCGAGAAATCCCCACAAGACCGCAGCGTGGAGCAGGCCGACGACAGGCCGTTCGCGCACCACGCGATATTGCAGGAGGACTTCGACAAAGACTCGCCAGAGCCGTTTCGGGAGGTTGTCGTGAGGAAGATCCCCATGCCGGGGAAAGACCGAAAAAAGCCGGCGATTAAGCGTTCTCACGAACAGCCATACGCTTCCTACCGCGAGGGCGATGAATATCGCCCGCGTCAGGCCGCCCCAAAGAAAGGCGGCGCCTGCGGCGAGCGTGATGACTGCCATCATCCAGGGGTCCTTCCTGAATCGCCTAAAGTCCATCCCTTACCCCACAAGGCCAAAGGAAATATCTGCCCATCGGCTTCGAGCGTCTCGCGCTCAACTTGCGGCATCAAACGTCGTTCCCAAAGCCCCGGGAGGAAAGGCGGCTAGAGACTGGTTGCGGAACTGGTCACAAAACGCACGAGACCGGCGACCCAAAAGCAGAGCCTGCTGATTTCCTGAGACGCCGAATGGCGCCAGATCCTTCCGCGCTGCCGTTCCTATTTGGGGAGGCTCGCGATTTGCTCTTTCAGGACTTGCGCCACCGCGGCGTCAGACCCGAACTTCCTTTCCAGTTCGGCATAAATCTGCCGCGCCTTGGCAGGCTGAGTGGCGCGGTAGGCATCCGCCAGTGCCAGCCGGGCCGTGGCTTCCGGCACTGTGGACGTGGGATGGGCGGCGAGCGCCTGATAAAGTTTTGCCGCCTCCTCCACCTTCCCGGCTTTCAGGAGTTCTCCGGCCAGAGCGAACTGGGCCAGGGAGGCAAGGTTGCGGTCGGAATTGCGTGCCGCCTCCTCGAGCGTCTTGACCGCTGCCGCGTGGTCGCCAAGCTGCCCCTGGCACAGGCCCACGTGGTAGCGGGCGATGGCCACAGCTTTTGGCTCCGGAAACCGCGCGTACTTCTGCAGGACTTGCTGGAATTGCTCCAGCGCCTTCTTGTACCTGTCCCGGGCGGTAGGAAACGTCTCCATGCCGGGCATCAGGCTGCCTTCCGGTGTGGGGCCCACGTAGGCGCGGAAGGTCCGGAGCGCGGTGCCGAGTTGCTGATTCGCCTCGGCTTCCTGGCGGTCCCGGTAAACCTTCAATCCGCCCGCCAGCCCCGCCACCACGATCACGATGCCCGCGACCGTGACGATTTCCTTGTAGTGTTGCTTGGCATACTCCTCGAATTCCTCGAAGCTCGTACGAAGCTGGTCCTGCTTCAGTTCGTGGCGGCTGATATGAGCCACAGTCGTTGCTCCTCAACTCAGACTAAACAAGCCATCTTAACAACCCATCCAGAAACGGTCAATGCGTTCGGGCCGCTGGACATCGCCCGGGCATGTCAACGTTTCCCTGCGCCTGGCGTGCGGCCCAACCAGAGCGCCAGATCCCCGGCATGCGGCTGGCCTACGGGATTCTGGGGGCAGAAAACCAGCGTGGACCCGGTGCGGCTTACTCTGGCGTGCTGCCGCCAATGTAGCGCCGGATTACCTCCCGACACTTGGGGGCGAGAGAGACGAATTCCAAGCCAATAGCGTCCTGCGGAGTTCTGTATCGGACTTTGCCACGCATTTTCTGCGGCCCATCCAGGGCAGCCTCAGGTTCATGGAACAAGGATTTAGCTGGCTTGTGGACAGCGGGCTTTGCCGACCCGGACGCCTGGGGTAGCACAAATTCCACTTCTGCCTCCTGACCCACCTCGAGACCGCCCGAAGGGGTGAGCGACATTCCGCCTTCGCTTATCTCCAGACTCTCGGCCATGAACTGGCCCATGTCGTGGTTCTTCCACCTGCACACCACGCTCGTGCGGAAGGGCAAGCGATGGTGACGCCGCTGCTCTCTCAGCAGGGTGCCGCGCACGGCGCTGAAGAGTCTATATACGCGCTCCCGGGTGGAGGGCTTAGCGGCAAAGAACGTGACTCCTGCCTTGAACCCCCGGCGCATGGTGTTGATATCGCTGTCGTCGGTGAGCATGACAATCGGAATGCCAGCGTTGAGAGGCGAGGTCCGGGCGCACTCGGTCACACCAAAGCCGTCCAGGTCGCGCAGGTGGGCGTCCACGATGACGCCGTCAAACTTCTGGTGCGCGAGGCACTTGGCCGCCATGCGGCTGTTGGTCAACGTGAGCACCTCGCACCAGCGCAACGCCTGAACGGTTGTCCTGATCAATTCCAGGACCGCTGGCTCATCGTCCACCACCAGGACTCTCACCAACATTGATGGTACCCCTTGACCTGACGCACCCGCGGGACTCTCGGAACTGCCCAGCACATCTCTGCCCCAACTCCCTGCGGGCGAGCGATTGTACAGCATCTGATGGGCGGAACAACCATGCCGACGCGAGAAGTTTGCTTGGCGAGCCACAGAAATCGCCCCCTCGGCCTTTTTGCCCCAACCGCTCGCCATCACCGCCCTGCATTTTTCGCTTGACTTTTGGCGGCAACTGTGATAGACTACAACAACCATGAGAGCAGGGTCCGCGGGTGCGCAGGCTGGTGCTTTAACTCTGGGGCTGCACGAACGGAACTTGCGGCGGCGTTCCATCGCCACTCCTTTGGCAGAGTTGACAGATGTGCAAACTCGAATGGGAGGCGTGGAACGCCGGTGATGCGCATTCTTTATACCCTTGAAAAAAACGAACCTGATAAGTCCTGGAAAATCAATCATTTGACTTTGTGAAAAAGAAAACAAAGCTGATAAGTTCTTTAGAATCAGCAAGTGTTGAGAAATTCAGCGAAGCTGATAAGTGTCCGTATATCAATAACTTATCAGGATGCCATACAACCTGACCTAGATTCGCGCCCCTGCTGGCATTTCTTGAATGGGCAAGCGATAAGTCAGTCTTTCCTCGTCGCTGTCGGCGACGTTACTGTTGTGTTACCTGCTGAAGTGGTCTGGGATGGCTTGGACCAGGCCTGGGATCGTGGAGCGATTTGGGGGAATCGACATCGGCGCTGCCATCCTGCCAACGCCAGCGCTCGGCCGTAGCCCCGGAACTCCCTCCCTTGACGGCGGCGGTATGCTAGGAGGTCAGTTCCCAAGGGAGGACAAGGATGAGGCCCATGCTCCGATGTGGTCTGCGGTGGTTCGCGGCGGGCGCAGCGCTCGCGACGATGCTCTCGGTTTCGGCGGCCGCCTGGGAGCGCGAGCCGCTCAACGTCTTCCACGAGCGGCGGGCGCGGCTGCTGAAGGAGACGGGCGGCGACGGCGTCGTGGTGCTCTTCGGCTACCGCGAGCAGGACGTGAGCATCAGCACCACGCCCTTTCGTCAGAACGAGAACTTCTACTATCTCACTGGCTGGACCGAGCCGGAGGCGATGCTCCTCCTGGTTCCGAAAGCCCCGAAGGGCGCGAACCCGGCCGTCGAGCTGGACAAGGAGATTCTCTTCATCCCGGCGCACGACTACCGGCAGGAGAGATGGACCGGCCCCAAACTCGGTCCCGATGATGCCGATGCGGTCGCGCGCACGGGCTTTCCCACGGTGAAGAGCGTGACGCTTTTCGCGTCGGAGCTTCAGGAGGCTCTCAAAACTTTCAACAAGATTTACACCGAGCAAACTCCGCAGCCGGAAAGCGGCGAAGACTGCTTTGTGCCGGAGATGCTATCGCGGCTGAAGAAGCTGGCCCCGCTCGCCAGCTTCAGCGACTTCCGCTCGATCCTGACCCGCCTGCGCATGGTGAAGTCGCCAGGAGAAATTGCGCTCATCCGCAAGGCCACGGAGGCGTCCATCGAAGCGCACTTGGCGGCGCTCCAGGCCGTGCGCGTGGGCGCCTGGGAATACGAAGTCGCGGCGCGCATGGTGTACGAGTTCGAACGCCGGGGCTGCGAGTGGCCGGGCTATCCGCCCATCGTGGGCTCAGGCTTCTACTCCACCGTGCTGCACTACGATCAGAACTCCAAGCAGATGGAGGAGGGCGACGTGGTGGTGATGGACGTGGCCGGCGCTTACGGCGGCTACTCGAGCGACATCACGCGCACGCTGCCGGTGAGCGGGCGCTTCACGCCGCGCCAGCGCGAGCTCTACGAGGTGGTGCTGGGCGCGCAGAATGCCGCCCTGGCGGCCGCGAAACCCGGAGCGCTGCTGGGACGTCGAGGCCCGCAGGGGCTGCATGAAATCGCCTACGAGTACATCAACACGCACGGCAAGGATTTGCACGGCCAGCCGCTGGGCCAGTATTTCATCCACGGACTCAGCCATCCGGTGGGA
>Ga0187878_1003730_pt1 | contig 12310 bp, 9 predicted proteins | sample June2016WEW_17_1_FD_132979 | JGI IMG/M metagenome (GOLD analysis project Ga0187878, IMG submission 132979) | Peatland microbial communities from SPRUCE experiment site at the Marcell Experimental Forest, Minnesota, USA - June2016WEW_17_150 | ecosystem: Environmental > Terrestrial > Soil >...
ACCGCAGAGTATTGCGCTGCCGCGCAAAACTCTGCGCTACCTCTCTCCTCAAGCCACCTGCTGGGCGGGGGCGTTTAACAAGCTGTTCAGATGCGCCAGGCTGCGGGCGGCCTGCGCTTCGGTGCCGCACTCGACGGAGAGGACGCCGCGGAAGTTCCCCGCGCGGAGAATCCCAATCACGCGTTTCCAATCAATAACCCCATCACCGCAGGCGCAGCCGACCGGTGTGCCGGTGACTTTGCCTCGTTCCGCGTCCGCATGTTCCACGGTAATGTCCTTGGCGTGGACGTGCACCAGAAGGTGGAGCACGGCCGTCAGCCCCTGGTAAGGGTCCCCTCCGGCCAGGTACACGTTTCCGGTATCGTAATTGACCCGTAAGAGCGGTGACTCCACGAGGCCGACGATCTTCAGCAATCCTTCCGTGGTGCGGGAAATGCTCTGGTGCGGTTCAATTCCGATGTAGACTCGATAACGTTCCGCCGTGCGCAGCACGGTCGAGAGTGTGTACTTCATAACCTGAAATGCCTCATCCATGCTCACCCAGGCAGGCCGGATTCCCTCATCGGTATTGACCACCGGCGCCCCGATGGCGGCGGCGAAGCGAATGGCCTTTTCGAGGTACGGCACGCTGATTTCGGGCCGCATCAGGGGGCAATGCGCGCTCAAGCCTGAGGGCTTGACCCCGTGTTGCGTGAGGATATCCTGCATCTCGCCCGGGTCATCATCGAGCGAGAAGGAGTGAAAGTATCCCGCTTCACTCAGCAGTTCCCGGCCGTTGTGGACCATGGGCTCAACGTATTTGTAACCCAGCTTCGCCGCCCGCTCCACGCCCACGGCAAAAGACTTGTCCTGGGAGCGGATGAATTCCATGTTCACGCCGATCTCGATGCTCATACATCCCACTCCTTCTGCCAGAGCGCCCGGCTTCGCTGTTTGTAGGCGATGTTGCCGATATGGCAGGCCAGCGCCGAATAGTGGCCGGCCACGACGTCAGCATTCGGTGTTTTGCGCGTTCGCATGCAGTCCAGCCAATTGGCCACGTGGTAATCGTTCGTGCCCGCGCCCGCGATCTCGCCCAGTTGAGCGTTTTCCTTGCTGGGAATGAACCGGTAGCCGCTGCGGAAGATCGAGAGTCTTCCCCCGGTGCCCATAAAGACGATGTCCGCCGAACCCGCGGGGATCATGTCGGTCAGCGTCGCCTCAAACGTCACGTTCAGCTTCTCCGGGTATTCCAGGAGGAAGTTGACGTTGTCGGGCGTGTCGCGTCCGTCGTCGTAGAGATAAATTCCGCCCGCTGCCACGGCCGCCAGCGGACGCTGGAGGTTCAGAAACCAATGAACCACGTCCACCATGTGCACGAACAGGCCGCCGGTCTGCCCGCCCGTTGAGAAATCCCAATAGGCGAAGCGGTTGAAATAGCGTTTCGCATCCCACGGAATTTTGGGAAGCCAGGCAAGGCAGGCGTTCCAGTCCAGTCCCGCGGGCTTCTGCTCATAGCCCTTGGGCACGGGCGTCAAGTAGCCGCCGTTGGCATTCCAAATGGTTCGGACCATGTTGACCTTGCCGAGCAGGCCGCTCGTGAAAAACTTCTGCCGGGCTTCCTCAAAATGGGCTGAGCTGCGCTGCTGCATGCCCACCTGGACGATGCGCTTGGAATCGCGCACCGCCCGCACCAGGGGCGGCCCCTGCTCGGGCAAGGAGGTCATGGGCTTCTCGACGAACACATCTTTGCCGGCCTGGCAAGCGTCGATCGAGATCTGGGAGTGCATGTGGTCGAAGGTCGCGACGATGACGCCGTCAATATCCTTGCGGTCGAGCAGTTGACGGTAGTCGGCATACTTGTCGAGCCGGGTCTTCGCCACATCCTCGGCCTGATCTCGGCGGAGGTCCCAGATGTCGGAAACGGCAACCCATTGAATGTTGCCGGCTTCGTTTGCCCTGGTCATCAAGTACGACCCACGCTCGCCGGAGCCGATGATGCCGAGCCGAATTCGGTCATTGGCTCCCCAAACTCGCAGGGCGGCCGCGGCCGTGGCCGCGCCGGCCATGAAAGTCCTTCGTGAAATGTGGTTGGTCACGTCAATACACCTCTCTGGTTTGGACATTAATATACTTGGTTCACCTATTGGGCGCAGGCAGAGTTTGCGTAACGTTGCCGCCCGCATCCAGAAACTCCAGTTCCGCGGGTGTCGCGTACATTGTCTTCCATGTATGCGCCCATGAGCAAGGGGGACTAAACTGTTCACGTGCCGAGGCAGCAGCAGGGTAGCGCAGCGAGGCTACCGGACGCAACCCAAGAAGGATTTCACCACAGAGGTCACGGAGAACAGACGGCGGGTGGCGCCGACATCCCGACGGTTGAGCGCGATTCCCCGGCCCCCTCCCCTCGCGGGAGAGGGTGCCCGACGTAGGAGGGCGGGTGAGGGGAGCCTGGGTCGCATACATCCCGACAAGAACCGTCGGGACGTATGCACCACCCGCAACATCTTGTCAGGGAGGACCACCGCGGAGGTCCTCCCTTGACTCACATTTGAAGTGTCGATTTCAATTTCAGAGCCCGCGCTTGCTTTCAAATAGGCTCCGCCGTTTACCTTCTTCTGTGCCCTTGTGCCGTCAACAGAAAGCTCATAGCTGAGCCGTGGAGCTTTGACGTTCCCCTGTTCAAAACTTGCCTGTATGCGCCCTTTCACATCCTTGTTCATATCTCTTTTGCCCAAAGCTTCAAGAATCGCCGATTTTCGAACAAAGCAGATCTTGAAAAAGCCGAGCCGGGGCCGCGCAATCGCTCATCAACGTATCCTACGTTGGGAATGAGCAGCCGGGAGGACATAGATACCTCCAGAAGGAATGAAGGGTGAACGGCGTATACCACCATCATGAATACAAGTCAATTGGTTGACCGGTTATGATGGAGTTAATAGTGTCGATGGAAAACAGTGAAGGGAGCGGACGGGTCTTGGCATACACACTCATCGTCCTTTCAGAACATTGCCTGCTTCAGCGAGCTTCCGCGGGTGGCGCATACGTCCCGACGGTTTTTGTCGGGATGTATGCGACCCAGGGACGATATGAGTCTTCACAGGCGGGTGGCGCAGACATCGTGGTTTGATGTCTGCGGCGCACCAGGTCGCGGTGCGATGAAATGTGAGGATGGGAGGGCAGCCGCATTTCTACGGGCTCAACCATCTACACTACCTCACCACCAGTGCCTATCGCCGCGCCCGCTTTTGCGACCGCCGCCTCGAATCTCCTAACGCAGACATCCCAAAACGATGTCTGCGCCACCCGCCCAGGGTTTTTTCATCAATCTGCCAGGCCTTGGGGCAGGGGTTCGGGGTGCATTTTTCTCTTGACATTACCGTTATGTATTCTATAGTACATATGGGCGCTTGCTCCCCGCTAGCCAGTGGAGGCCTTTGAATTCCTCGCGGAGTTTGACCGGAGCACGGCGTATGGACTCACAGCAACTTCTCGCGGGTGGCGCATACGCGCCGCTTTCTTGCATGTATGCGGCCACAGCGACCTCAAAGGGCCGCATACATTCCATAGTGCGGACCGTATGCGCCACCCGCGAACGGCCAAGGGGGGGCGGTTCGCGAACCGCCTCTACTCTCAATTGGTCGAGAATTCATGACAAAAATCAAGAAAGCAAGAATAACGCAAAAAGATGTTAAAAATGAAGGTTGCTCCCAAGATGTTGTTGAAAACAAAGGATGCAAAACGACACATTTTGACCAAGCCAATATGTATATGAAAAATATGGTGTTAGCTCATATGCCAATATGTTTATGAAAATAAATGAGATAGGTATGTGTACTCGCCACTAAAAACGGGCTAATTGCATAATCCGCACGGTAGGCCAATATCTTATAGCAAATAAACAACTTACACTTCTGCAGCCAATATGTTTATGAAAATAAAGGAGATGCTAACGGGGTAAAAGTGTCAGAATGCAGAGAACAGGAGAACCAACCCGATCGGCATAGAGGGAGCGGTTGCCAGCGGGCGGCGCATCCGTCGGCTGGCCCAGAGCGCAGCGCTGCGGTTCGCGAACCGCCCCTGGTCAGAACGCCTTTCAGCAAACCGTCAAATCTTCAAGAACAGCTTTCTCCGGTACATCCAGAGCAGCACCAGCCAATAGCAGGACAGCACGGCCGCACCCTCCAACAGTGGTTCGAGGCCCGTCCCGAGAAACTGGAAGAAGTGCGGACCGAGGTGGATGCGGAATGTGCTGAGGATGAAATTTTCCATGAAATGCGCAATGCAGTAAGCGGCGATGGAATTCATGCCGATCACCACCAGGAAGAAGGCCCACCGCTTGTACAGCTTGACTTCAATGACCCAGCAGAACGCTGCCAGCAACAGGAAGCACGCTCCACCGCTGAACACGGTCCAGCCCGGCGTCCAGATGCGCTTCACGACGGGGCAGATGTGGGTGAAGTGAAAGAAGAGGCCGGCGGCGATTCCCACCACGCCCGCGACCAGAAACTGCCGCATCGGAATCCGGGGAGAGGCGGCGCGCAGCCAGCGTCCGGCGATCAGCCCCAGGATCATGGTACCGAGCGTGGGAATGAAGCTGAGCGTCAGGTAGCCGCCCTCGTTATAGACGAAGGGCGTTGCGCGCGGGAAGAGGTTCAAAAACCACTGGTCGAAGGCGTTCCCCAGGTTGTAGTTCTTGTTCCAGTGCGCGGCAAAGCCCGTGTAGTTGTGCTGCGCATTCCACGCCGCACTTACTCCCACGGAGGACCAATCGAAGTTGGGACCGGCAAGGGGATAGAGCGCCCAGGCCAGCCAGTATCCGGTGAGGATGACTCCCAGCGCGGCCCACGCCCAGCGCGGCGGGCGGAAACCGAGCAAGAAGAGAAAGGGATATCCGAACCCGATCTGGGTGAGCGTGTCTTCCATCGTAAAGTAGGTCTGCGTGCCGTGCATCGAGCGCAGGAAGACTCCCAGCGCCGCCAGCAGGAAGGCTCGCCACAGCGCATGCGCGAACAGCTTCCCGAACGTTCCGCCCTTGGCCAGGCGGCTGGCAATGGAATAGGGCATCGCCACGCCCACCAGAAAGGAGAACGAGGGCTGAATCAGGTCGTGCAGCGAGCACCCGAACCATTCGACGTGAGTCTGGTTCAAAGCCAGGATTCGCCAGAACAAGCTGGCGGGGAAAGCCGCGGCGACCCGCGAGAATTGCAGGACTTCGGCCATCATGAGTAACATCACGAACCCGCGATAGGCGTCGACCGCGATGTTGCGCGGGACCGGCGAGCGGCTGCTCATAGACTCGGGTGCGATGGGGGCAGTTTCGACAACGGAGCTCAAATGGCACCTCCCGAACCGCGAACATTAGCACACCGAGAGTGGCACTGGCAAAGGTCTTCCGAAACCGGCCCTTTTCGAACCCTGCCCCGCCTATCGGTGCTGGTGTCATTTGGAATGGGATCCCTTTCGAAACACTGGTCATTCCCGCGAAGCTTGTCCCCGCGCAGGCGGGGAGCGGGAATCCAGTCCGGCGGCGGCGCATTTCCAATGGCTGGCGGAGTAGATTCCCGCTTGCGCGGGAATGACTGCGCCTGGGAGCGCCCGTGTCTCGCAAATGACACCAGTGCCCGCCTATCACAACAGACTCCCTCAAGGCCGACTCATTCCAGCCGATAAGTGATAGAAGGAGTTTCCGGATGTTGGACCTCAAAAACCCGGACGTCTTTCGGGCGGTCCTGGAGAGTCTGAAGATAGGGGTCTGTGTGGTGGACCCGGACCGCAAGATTGCCTTTTGGAACGATGGCGCCGAGGAAATAACCGGCTACCTGCGCCAGGAAGTCCTGGGACGGACCTGCCGTGAGGACCTCTTGATTCCCTACGACGAGAGCAACCTGGGGCCCTCTGAGCAAGTTTCGCCGTTCCTCACCGCCATGCGTGACGGGAACGCGCATGAGGTGCGAGTCTTTCTTCATCACAAGGCCGGATACCCGGTCCCCGTGACCGTGCGGGCTGTCCCCCTCCGCAACAGCCAGGGAGAGGTTATGGGTGCAGCGGGAAGCTTTGTGGAGAAGCCCTGGGCGCCCATGCGGCATTGCCCGGAAAGTGGCTTGGCCCCGGGTGAGGGGCTGGATGCGGTTACGCGACTCCCTGACCATCGGTTCACGGAACTGTACTTGGGGGATCGGCTGAAATACGCCACCGAACATGCCATCCCCTTCGGTGTGTTGTGCATCGGGCTGGACCAATTGGATAGCTTCACCTCAGCCCACGGCCGGGACGCGGCCGAGGCCATCTTGAACGTCATCGCGCACGCGCTGCGTAACGGCCTGGACCCGCTGGATTTTGTGGGCCGCTGGTCGGAGGACCAGTTCCTGGCCCTGGTTTCGAATTGTGGCGACAGCGCTCTCGTGGCCACGGGGGAACACATTACGAGGCTGGCCAGATACTCGGCGGTCACCTGGTGGGGCGATGCGTTGTCGGTGACGGTTTCTGTGGGTGCGACAGCCATGAGGCCGGAAGAGGCGCTGGAATCCCTCGTAGAACGCGTGGGGAAGGCGTTCCAGGAAAGCGTTTCGGGGGGCGGCAATCGCGTTTCCGTGCGGGGTGCGCCGGAACAGCCCTAGAGCAGGGAGATGAGCCAGGATGTTTGCGATTATCGGAATCGTTGTGGTCTTCGGAGCAGTCGTGGGCGGCTACCTGATGGAGCACGGAAACATCAAAGTGCTCTTACAGCCGGCAGAGCTGCTCATTATCGCGGGAGCAGGCTCGGGAACGCTCCTGATTGCCAACCCCCTGCACATCCTCAAGGGCATCGCCGCAGGACTGCCCGGGGTTCTTAAGGGGTCAAAGTTTACCAAGCAATGGTATCTCGACTCGCTGAAGATGATGTACGAACTCTTCAGCCGGGCGCGCCGGGATGGCTTGGTGGCTCTCGAGAGTGACACCGATGATCCCGAAAAGAGCGCGATCTTCTCCAAGTACCCCGCCTTCATGAGCGACCTTCACCTGCTCCATTTCGTCTGCGACACGATGCGCCTGGTGGCGAGCAACGCCGTGGAGGCGTTCGAGCTTGACCAGATGGTCGAGTTGGACATGGACGTTCGTCATAACGACGCCGCTCAGTCCGTGATGGCTCTGAGCACCGTGGCCGATGCACTCCCCGGTCTCGGAATTGTAGCGGCGGTGCTCGGGGTGGTCATCACCATGGGCGCTCTGGGTGGTCCCCCGGAGGAGATTGGACACAAGGTCGCCGCCGCGCTGGTCGGCACTTTCCTGGGGATCCTGCTGTGTTATGGCTTGGTGGGACCCCTTTCCTCCAACATGACGAAGGTTGCCGAAGAGGAGCACGCTTTCTTGTACGTGTTGCGCGTGGCGATGGCTTCCTTCATCAAGGGCACGGCTCCCATTATGGCCGTGGAGGTGGCACGAAGGGCAATTCCCGGCCACGTCCGCCCCCCGTTCCAGGAACTGGAGACTTATTGCCGGGCCCGCGCCGAGGCGCCCACGGAGGCCGCGGCGCCCACGGAGGCCGAGGCGCCCAAAGAGGAGGCGCCAGCAGCCTAAGCGAGGCTACGTTCTCCATGAGTGGAACTGCAACTCGGCCCATCATTGTCATTAAAAAGAAAGGCGGCCACGGCGGACATCACGGCGGCGCCTGGAAGGTGGCGTATGCCGACTTTGTCACCGCCATGATGGCTCTATTCATCGTGCTGTGGTTGATGAACAGCAGCAAAAAGATCCAAGAGGCCGTGGGGGGCTACTTCAAGGACCCCAGCGGGACAGGCAAGCTGGCCGGTACGAGTATGAAGGGCACCGGCGAGAAGATAGAGGTCAGCAAAGACAGCATGTCAAAGCTGAAAGACGACCTGCAAACGGCCATCCACCAGGTGCAAGACCTCAACAAGCTGAAGGGCCAAATAGAGATGACAGTCACCAACGAGGGCTTGCGCATTGAATTGCTTGAAAGCGCCTCGGGCACCTTCTTCGATAGCGGCATTCCTGAGCCCAACCAGCGTGGCAAAGAAGCGCTGATCGCTCTGGCGAAAGAGTTGGGGGCCGTTCCGTACAAAATCTCGATCGAGGGGCATACGGATTCCCATCCCCTGGCACGGCACGGCGGGGAATATGGAAACTGGGAACTCTCCGTGGATCGCGCCAACAACGCCCGGCGGTTAATGCAGCAGAACGGCTTGCACGCTGATCAGGTGGTCCAGGTGAGAGGCTACGCCGACCAGCAACTGCGCAAGTCCTCCGCTCCGCTGGATCCCTCCAACCGGCGAATCTCACTCATTGTGCAATATCCCGCCAAGGACTCAGTCAAGGACTCAGACAAGGACTCCAAGAAAGACTCCGCTAAGGGCTCTGATGAAGAACCCGCCAAAGACTCTGATAAGGACTCCCACAAGTGAGTGTTTTGCTCTTGTCTCGCCGCTAGTTGTCGACTCTCCAAGGTTGCCGGCCGGAGAAGGGCGCGCCGGTCGGGGGAGATGGTTTGCGGTCGTCCGCCGGCAGAGGCGCATGGCCATGCGCCCCGGCTGGCGGTGCGAAGGGTGTGGGACTAGCGCGCGGAGAACTTAAAGACCGTCGTGGTGTGGTAGCCCTTGCCCGGTCGCAGGATCGTAGATGGGAAACCCGGCTGGTTGGGCGAGTCCGGATAGTGTTGGGTTTCCAGGCAAAATCCATAGCGCTGCTTGTAGCCGTGCCCTTGCTTTCCGGTGATGGTGCCGTCCAGGAAATTGCCCGTATAGAATTGCACGCCCGGTTCCGTCGTGGAAACCTCCAGGACGCGCCCGCTGGTGGGTTCCACGACCCGCGCCGCGAAGGCCAGAGATTCGTCTTGCCGGTTAATCACGAAGTTGTGATCGTAACCGCCCCCGAGAATCAGTTGCTCATCCTGCTGACCGATCCGGGCTCCGATGGCGGTGGCCTGAGTGAAATCGAGTGGGGTCCCTTTCACGCTGGCGATCTTGCCGGTGGGGATCATGTTCTTATCCACCGGGGTGAAGTGGTCGGCGTTTAGCGTGAGTTCGTGGGCAAGGATGTCCCCCTTCCCCTCTCCTGCCAGGTTGAAATAGGTGTGGTTCGTGAGGTTGATGGGAGTGGCCTTGTTCGTGGTGGCCTGATAGTCGAGAATGAGCTCGTTCTGGTCAGTCAACGTATAGGTGACGGTCGCTTTTAGGTTGCCAGGGTAACCTTCTTCCCCGTCCGGGCTGTTGTACTTGAGAATCAGTCCGGCCTCCTGCTTCTTTTCGAAGGGTTCCGCTTGCCACACGACCTTGTCAAAGCCCTTGATGCCTCCGTGCAAGGCGTTCGGTCCATTGTTCTTCGCCAGCGTGTATTCCTTGCCGTCCAGGGTGAACTTGCCGTTGGCGATCCGGTTCCCGTAGCGTCCGATGATGGCCCCGAAGTAGGGAGTCTTGTCGAGGTATCCATCCAGCTTATCGTATCCCAGCACGACATCATCAAGCCGGCCCCGCTGGTCGGGAACGCGTAATGAAACGATAATCCCGCCATACGTCATCACGCGGACTTCCAGGCCGTGCGAGTTCGTCAGAGTGTAGAGGTCGACAGGTTTCCCGCCGCGAGTTGTTCCGAAAGCTTCTTTTTTAACCATGTGTGTCCCCTGTGGAGAAGATGCGAGTCCCGAGCCGCAACCGAAGGCTAAGAGCGTCAGACAAAACGAAAGCAGAAAAAAAACAGGGCGAACCATGATCACTCCTTAGCGACAGAAGTCGAGAGGGATGAATTCTCTGATCATATTTCTGCGTCGGGGCGGCGGTCCCGCCAAGTGCCCGGAAGGAATTCTTGCCGGACTGTGGGCAGGAGTCAAGCGCTCCTGGGTCGCAGGTGGATTCCTACCCTTCGGTCAGACTATACTCCCATACTTCAAATGATGTGCGGTATGAAAAAGCGTGGGAGGTCGGCTTATGGTGCAAACTGTGCTTGCTCGAATTCCGGCGCAGCGGGGGATCGGCATTCTTGCCGTAAGGGTCACATCTCCAGCGCACGGATGGGTGATGGGAAGGGATTAGGGCCGGCTTCTGCGGATCACGGGCCGGTGTGATTCACCGGACAAGCAGTAGTGGATTGCGTCCTCTGATAGCTGCGGGTGGTGATAAACTCGCGTTGTATCGAGCTGCAAGAGCGCTTGCGAAACGGCATGCTGCTGGTCCGTATACTCGCGCCAAAGCCCCGCCGGATGAACGTCCCTTCGGGAGATCGCAGGCGCTAAAAAGCGACCGTCTGCGCCAACCCGCGGTGCGCCGTAGACTCGAGTAAACGTCGGAGGAACTTGACCGAAAGCGATCTCGTAAGCGGACCTAATCCATTGGGAGCCACCACGAAGGCTGCCGGCCCCCGACTCCTTCTGGGGTTCGCGCTCCTGTGTACATTTGCCGCTTACAGCCGAACGCTGAGTTTTCAGTTCGTTTATGACGACCAAACTATAATCGTCGAAAACCCCGCAGTCCACTCCTGGCGCTACATTCCCCAATATTTCACCAGGCACTTCTGGGCAGGCGTTAATCCGGAAGGGCCGGGGAACTACTACCGGCCTGGGTTCCTCATCTGGCTGCGAATCAACGACATGGCGTTCGGGAACCACGCGTGGGCATGGCACCTTACGACCATCTTCGTCCATCTTGCCGTGACCCTCCTTGTGTATCTGCTGGCGGTGCGTCTCCTCCGAGACAGGTGGTCAGCAGCCTTGGCGGCTCTGATATTCGGACTCCATCCGGTCCACATTGAATCGGTGGCGTGGGTGTCCGGGGCGACGGATGCTTTGCTCGCGATCCTCCTGATAGCTTCGTTCCTGTGCTATCTCAAAGCCCGCAGTCAAGTGGGGAAGGTATGGTTCTGGATGGTCCCTTCACTGATCCTGTATGCTCTCGCCTTACTCGTGAAAGAAGCTGCGATCGTTCAGCCTGCGCTAATATTCGCCTATGAATGGATGTATGGGCGTCCGTTGACGGCGACATCCTCAGCGGGAATGAGGCTCCAGACCATTAGGCGCGCACTTTGGTCGGCGACCCCATACTTTCTCTTGATTGGCCCGTACCTCATGGCACGGGTCTTCGCATTGAAAGGCCTAAGCCACGCTGAGACCCCTCTTCCCATCTCTACGCTAATGTTCACTTGGCCATCGCTTCTCTGGTTTTGGCTGAAGCACCTGGTTTGGCCCACCGGCCTGAGCACTTTTTACGACCTTCCGGCAGTGAGTTCCCCAGGTTTTGCCAGCTTCACACTCCCGGCCGTAGCCGTAGTGGCTGTGGCCAGCATCCTCCTGTGGTGGGCGTGGCGGTCCCGAGAAATCGCCTTTGCCGCGGCTTGGCTAGCGTTGCCTCTCATTCCTTTTCTTGATCTTCGATTATTTGTTCAAAGCGATTTCGCGCATGATCGCTACCTCTATTTACCGTCGGTGGGTTTTGCCATAATCGCAGCGTGTGCCCTCCGGCGTCTGCGTCTCAGCCACGCAAGCGTCTTGGGAGTGCCGGCAATCCCGGCAGCGGCCTGCGTGGGCCTTGCAGCTTTGCTCGGCTACGGCACGGAGAGCCAGAGTGCTTATTTCCAAAACAATCTCGTTTTCTCTCAGCACAACGCTCTGGCCGCCCCTCACAACATTTACGCAAAGCTCTACTACGCTGTCGTGCTGGGCAACATGGGCAAGTACGGAGAAGCGATCCAATCTTTAGATCAGGCATTGGAGATCGATCCGGAATCCTGGGGTGCCAACTATAATCTCGGGTATACGTATTACCGATTAGGCGATTTGGATAAGGCCGAGCGATATCTCGAGAAGGCGGTGAAGATCAACCCTCACAAGCCCGCCGGATTTCTCTACTTGGGCTTGACACGATTCAAGATGAATCGCCTTGACGACGCGGCAGCGGCCATCCGCCATGCCATCCTGATCCAGCCGGACGGCTACGGTTATCACTTCGCTCTCGGTGTCGTCTTGAAGCTGCATGGTGACCTCCCGGGGGCTTTGGAACAGTTCCATGCCGAGTTGGAGATGAACCCGGGGCAATCCGCTGCGCGACAACAAGTCGCGGAGATCGAGCCGTCCCTTGAAGGGAAACCGCCGGAAGGATCCAGTCCCCACCCCTAAACCGCGGGCTGGCGCAGACCCCTGTTCTTTGGGGTCTGCGATTTCCCGAAAGGAATCCCATTCCAAATGACACCAGAACCTGGCCTGCGAGTGGATTGTGGTATTTCGGTCAGGTTATACTCCGGTACAAATCATGTGCGGTATGAAAAAGCGTGGGAGGTCGGCTTATGGTGCAAACTGTGCTTGCTCGAATTCCGGCGCAGCGGTGGATCGGCGTGCTTGCCGTTG
>Ga0187878_1003732_pt1 | contig 12308 bp, 11 predicted proteins | sample June2016WEW_17_1_FD_132979 | JGI IMG/M metagenome (GOLD analysis project Ga0187878, IMG submission 132979) | Peatland microbial communities from SPRUCE experiment site at the Marcell Experimental Forest, Minnesota, USA - June2016WEW_17_150 | ecosystem: Environmental > Terrestrial > Soil >...
ACAATGGCGTCGTCGACAACCAGACCGACCGAGAGGACGATAGCCAATAGAGTGAGGAGGTTCAGGGTGAAGCCGAAGGCCTACATCAGGAAAACACCGCCAATCAGTGACAAAGGGATCGCAACCACCGGAATCAGCACCGAACGGAACGAGCCGAGGAACAGGAATATGACAATCATCACGATAAGTAGCGTGTCGCCGAGGGTCTTGAGCACCTCCTGGATGGCGTTGGAGATGTAGTTTGTCGCGTCATAAGCGACACGGGCCTTGAGGCCGGTCGGCAGGTCGCGCTGGATTGCTTCCATCTCGGTTCGCACCCGCTTGATGACATCGAGCGAATTGGCGTTGGGGAGCGGCCAGATCCCCATGAAAACAGCAGTCTGCCCGGAAAACCGGACCTCGGCGTCATAGTCCTCGGCACCCAGCACCACTTCGGCGATGTCGCCCAGCCGAACTATCGTCCCGTTCCGCTGGCGCACCACCAGTCGTTTGAACTCTTCAACCGTGCTGAGATTGGTGTCGGCGGTCAGGTTGACCTGAATGAAGTCCCCTTTGCTGCGGCCGAGGGCCGCGAGGAAGTTGTTGGAGACCAAGGCTTGACGCACCTGAACCGGGCTGATGTCGTGGGCGGCCATCCGTTCTGGCTTAAGCCAGATGCGCATGGCGAAGGTACGGGCTCCGAGAATATCAGCCCGCTGCACCCCCTGGATGGCGGATAGACGGGGCTGGACGACACGTACCAGGTAATCGGTGATCTCGTTCTGCTTGAGAATGTCGGAACTGAAGCTGAGGTAGGCCGAGGCGAACCGGCTGTCGGCCGACTCGATGTTGATCACCGGCACCTCGGCCTCGGGAGGGAGGTCGCGGCGCACCTGGTCTACCTTGGAACTGATCTCGGCCAAGGCCTTGGTGGAATCGTAGTTGAGCTTGAGTCGCACATTAATAGTAGATAGGCCGAGGGTGCTCTGGGATTCCATGTATTCGATACCGTCGGCGGCCGCAATTGCGCGCTCCAGCGGTGTGGTGATGAAACCACGCACCAGGTTCGCGCTGGCGCCGACGTAAACGGTGGTAACGGTTACCGCCGCGTTCTCGCTGCGGGGGTACTGTCGGACGTTGACTGTCCGGATCGCCTGCAGCCCGGCGATGATGATGAGCAGGTTGACCACAAGAGCCAGGACGGGACGGCGGAGAAAGAGATCTGTAATTTTCATAGGTCAATTGTTCTCTGGACTGGGCGCCTGCCGGAATTGCGGGGCAAGCTTGTTGTCGACTACCACCGACTGCCCGTTACGCAGTTTGAAGACACCGGTGCTGACAATGGTCTCCCCCTCCTTCAGCCCGCTGGTTACGGCGACAAAGTCGCCGCGTTTCTCGCCCAGGCGTACGAACTGCTGGCGCAACGCCTTGCCCCCTTGTCGTTTATGGTCATCCGTAATAACGAATACCGAATCGCCGTAAGGGGCGTAAAGCACGGCCGTAGCAGGAATGACCAGTACGTCCTGTCGGACGGGGAGGCCGACCGCCACGTTTACGAACATCCCGGGCCTGAATCTTTCCGCCCGGTTGGCCACTGTCGCCTGCAGCCGGATGTTGCGGGTTTCTGCATCCACCAGCGGGTTTATCGCAGTGATGCTCCCTTCGACCGTCACGCCGGGCAGGGCATCACAGGTCACTCGCGCCGGCAGGCCGAGGCGCAGCCTGGCCAACTGCTGCTGGGGTGTTGTGAAGTCAACGTATATGGGGTCAAGACATTGCAGGGTGACGATGGGATCACCTTCGCGGAGTATCTGGCCCAGATTGACCTGGCGGATACCGAGACGGCCGCTGAAGGGGGCGCGAATAGTCTTTTTGGCGATAGTAGCGCGGATGTTGTTTACCTGGGACAGCGCCTGCTCATGGGTGGCCACAGCTTTATCATAGTCGGCCTGGGAGATGATTTTATCCTTCACCATTTTGGTGGCGCGCTCCAGTTCAGTGCGCGCTAGATTTGCCTGGGCCGTCGCGCCGGGGAGTTGCGCCTCTTCCGAACTGGTATCCTGGCAAACCAGCAGATCACCCTTCTTCACCGGTTTGCCCGGCACGAATGCAATCCTGACGACCTTGCCCGGCAGCTCGGCGGCTACGGTGACGCCCTGAACTGCTGTCAGCGAACCTATCGCAGTCAACGCAGTCTCCCAAGATTCGGCCGTGACTGCGGCCGTGGTCACGGTCTCGGGCGGGGGGACGAATTTCTTACCCTGATTGATCATCGCTCCGATTTGCATGGTTTTGACGGCGGCAAGCAGGGCAATAAGAACAATCAGGCCCAGGACGGCAAGCATGATGCGCTTCTTCATATCTTGATGGCTCCTGTGAAGGTTTGGGGATGTCAGTTTGTTTCCGAATTGGAATCCATTAGGTTACTTTTTATTTAGTGTCATCACGGTATCGGCTTCCGGCTCACGGTTCCACCAGCCGCCGCCGAGCGCCTGGAACAGGGCTGCGGTATCGGCAAAGCGCGCCGCCTGGGCCTGAACCAGGCTGATGCGCGTCTGCTGGTACTGTTGTTGGGCGTTTAACAGGGAGAGATAGCTCACCGCGCCGAGCCGGAACTGTTCCCTGGTCAAATCGAGGGAGTCGCGGGCGGCCGCATCCGCATCCGCCTGGGCCTTGAGAGTGCGCGCATCCAGCTCCAGGGCGCGCAGCACATCGGCCACATTCTGTAATGCCTGCAGGACGGTCTCACGGTATTGCGCTTCTGCCTGGTCATAGGCAGCAATGGCGGCCCGGCGCCTGGCCGTCAATTCTCCGCCCCGGAAGATGGGTTGCAACAACCCGGCGCCGATACTCCAGATGTTTGTACCGCTGGAAAAAAGGCCGGTCAGGATAGTGGACTCCGAACCGTAATTTCCGGTAATGGTCAGCTGGGGAAACAGGTTGGCTGTAGCTATGCCGATACGGGCGCAGGCAGAGTGCAGGAGTTCCTCGGAGGCGCGTATGTCCGGACGCTGGCGCACCAGAGCGGAAGGAAGGCTCACCGGCAGTTCTTGGGGCAAACTAATATCTTCCAGTTCAAATTCCGGCAAAACCAATGCATCTCCAGGCAACTTGCCGCCCAGAACCGCCAGTTGGTGTCGATTCTGGGCGAGCTGCTTTTCCAGCGGCGGCAGGGTCGTGCGTATCTGCGCCAGTTGCGCCTGCTGGGAGAGCACATCGGAACGGGAAGCCCCGCCGAGCTGAAACCGGCGCTCCACCAGATCCAGCTGTTGCTCCACTACGGACAGGATTTCCCTGGTTGCCCGGATCCGGGCGCGCAAGGACGCTTCCTGCACCGCAGTGGTGACGATGTTCGCTGTAAGGGTGAGATAGGACCCCTCGAGGAGATAACGCTGATAGTCGACCTGGGCCCGAAGCTCCTCAAGTCCGCGCCTGGTCGCGCCGAACAGGTCGAGGGTATACGAGACGTTCACAGATGCATTGTAGAGGGTGAATATACTGCCGGGACTGTTGGGCTGTCCGAACGAGGCGCCGGTAAACTGCTGGCGGTTGGCAGAAAAGCTGCCATCCACGCTCGGGAACAGCGCACCCAGCTGGGCCCGGCGGTTCTCCTCCGCCTGGCGGAGCGCTGCTTGCGCCGCCGCTAGCGTCGGGCTGTCCACAAGCGCCTGGCGGATCAAACTATCCAATGGCTTGGAATGAAACAGTGTCCACCACTGATTGGGGATGTCCTGTCCGGAAACGAAACGTTGGACTGCCCCTCCGGTTCCCGGCGCGGCTACTGTCTCAGTTGCCAAGGGCATCGCGGTATACGTTCTGGTTTCCGGAGCAGCAGGAGCAAGGAAATCAGGGCCGACAGCACATGATGTCAGGGCAATCCCGGCAACCAACAGAACAAACGCATGCTTCAAATGCAAGTGTTTTGACACGTCTCAACTCTCCAGAGTCTTCAGTTATTGAGTGTTAATAAAGTGCTTAACTCAACTTTCGCACTTGCCCAAAACATCCCCTCCCCCCTGGCGGGGGAGGGTTAGGGTGGGGGGGAAGTTGCCATGAAATCACAAAGTTGTAGCTTCACCCACCCCCCTAACCCCCTCCCGTCAAGGGAGGGGGGATCTATCAGGGAAGATTTTTTGTAGCTGCAATGCCTTTATTGACAGTGCGTCGAACCACAAATACTTGTGCGAAAGTTGAGTGCTTAACTTATATTTAACATAGGCAATTCTTTCTTAAGTAACAAAATAATGAAATGAGACATTTAAAACTTGAGCGAATGTTCACTCTATTTATCTCCCCTTAAATTACTTGTCAAGGATATAGTTCATACGTGTTCATTAAACAGCTGATACAAAATAATTTCATGTGAGCGCAGTTCTCATATTTATCGTAATGAACCGTTAGCCGCAGCTTGGAAGTCTTACCTATTTCTGCTATTATGCATATCCTGAACAGGAGACGAAAGAAATCCGACACCTGTTTAGCATATATTCTTGCCTAGCCGGCGTGTTCCGTTCCGGCAACGTAATCCTAGGCGGCATGCTGTGCCACATGAACCGCACCGCCACCGTTGAATTCTCGTTCCTGCAGCCGCATCACACCATGCTGTCAGCCACTTGCAATGATGTCTACCAAAAAGCTGCAGCTTTTTAGTGAAGCGACTGGGGCAACTTAATTATCAGCTTAGCGCCTGAAGGGAGAACATTTGGGAGCTATCGGCAAAAGAGAAATAGATAGTTGCTTAAAAATGATCAGGATTTTCTGCAGAAAAAAACATGGATCAAAGGGTGATCTTTGTAAAAATTGTCGGGAACTCCTTGAGTACGTCATGCATCGTATTGCCGTTTGTCCCTTTGGAACAGAAAAGCCAATATGCATCAAATGCCCTATTCATTGCTTCCATGGGGAAAAGCGTACGAGGATTATCGAGGTAATGCGGTATTCCGGATCACGTATGCTGTACAGGCATCCTGTCCTTTCTGTATGGCATATGCTAAATGCATTCAGAAAAACGCACAAAAGGTCGAACAGTTAAAACCAGACTATGTATTAATAGCGCATTACCAACTCTATTTATAAGTCAAATTCAATGACCGGAAAAGAGGGACAGAGATTTCCATAAAAATGTCTGTCCCCATGGCTGTTCACTTCGGATCCACAGGATAACCTGATTGAATCCATTCGTTCCATCCACCTTTGAGTGCATAAACCTTTGAATAACCCGACCATCTGAGTTTCAATGCCAGACTGGCACTGGTTCCCTCGTTGTGTCAGGCACAGTATAGGACAAGGGTATTCCCCCTGGGATATTTCCCTGCCCATTGCTCAAATGCCTTGGGGTTTTCGCGTAACGCACCGTGGATCTTCTGCTCGCTGTTCGACCAGTCCCTGTCCGTTCTCACATCCAGTACAATGACGTCTGGAGAGCCCAACCGTGCTTTGAGTTCATCCTTTGTCATCCGTGGAACTATTTCATGGACGGTATTATTCCCAATCCCTGTGCATCCCCAGACCATTAACATTAAGAAAAGAGCGATCCATTTCCTTGCCATGGTGTTCACCGCCTTTCCCCGCTCAAATTTAGTTTCCATCTGGTAACTCAGGATGTGAAGCTATTGGCTTTCTGTTCGGAAACAAAAAAATATATGATTTGAATTCTTTTTTTAATATGGTACCACGCTGTTTCCCATACTCAATCCGCTGCATGGAAAAACCTGGAAAACCGGACCCTGGTTGACCCCAACAAAGTGGGCAACAACACAACAATCTGCGTACATCAGCAGCTAACTGCGTTTCAAGGTTTTAAATGCATTTACCCACTGAGTTAGCTTTAAAAAGAAAAAAACGATTGTACAGAAAAGAACCATGGGGAGATTATTACGGCAAATGTAACTTTGAACGGGAGTATTACAACAATGAGTGAAGAAGGAGTGTTCTGATTGTCTTCGTGCCGGATTTCGCCGATATCCTCATAAAATTTGTCATTGTGAAACAAATATGAATGACCCTTATTAAAAGCAAGGCTCCCCCGCAATTGAGGGAGCCTTTATTGTTGAGAACAGGAATTATTTCTTTTTTGCTTTCTTGGCTTTTTCCTGGACAGCTTCTTTTAATCCTTTACCGACGGAGAAAGTTACGGCCTTTCTTGCTGGAATCTTGATTTCAGCGCCCGTCTGCGGGTTGCGGCCGGTTCTGGCCTTTCGTTCCGCAACTGCAAAAGTACCGAAGCCCACAAACGTTACTTTGTCTCCAGCCTTGAGTCCCTCGGTCACTCCCTCGAGGAAGGCATTGGCAGCCACTTCTGCTTTTGCCTTGGTGATCTCGGCGGCCTGTGCAATCTTTTCAACGATTTCTGCTTTTGTCATGTTTATTCCTCCTTTTGTAGTGTGAAGCTGGTCCCCATCAAAAGCAATACACAAATGGCGTACCATCAGGGGTACCTTTTATGGAACCGTCAACCCCTGTCTATTTCGGGGCTTGAAAATAATCAATATCAGCATTCTTATATTGCCTTATTGACCGGTTAGCAAGAAAAAAATCAATTGCAAAGAGATTTTTTAGCATTCAGCGAGTGATCGAAGCTTTTTCTGCTGTTTTCACACATGCGAATACGCAAATAACATCCGGATAAAACGATTCAAATTATGAGCTTTTCCACTGTCAACACTAATAATAGTCGCTTCGTTCAGAATTATTATTTTGTTAGTTCCTCGTCTTCTAGTAACTATATATTTCCATCCAACAGTAGTCAGCTTCCATCCGGAAACTCCGGAAATATAGGGGTTGCGCAGAGGCGTACATCAGCACGCTGCACAAGTAAGCACACAGATTGGCGCCACCAGGGCAGAAAAAGACCGTTTCCGGACAAAAACCAGTCACCTGCCGCGCAACCTTCAAGGTTATATACTTTTAATATAATATTTGCTATCCTTATTTTCGATTCCATACAGTTTAGTCATTGAATTTCAATTCACAGACAGAGCAGAATCTTGAAAAATCAGAAATCGAAAACCTTTAAGGGGGGTCACGTATGAAGATTCAGATCAATCTTGGCAGCCTTCTTCTGGGTAAGGCGTTTCAGGAACAGCTGACTCGTGAACCTGAAACATTTCAGGTTATGGCAACAAAGGATATTCAAGACTCTGACGATTTCCAACCAGATTTCATCGTAATGGACGTTCATACCCTCAAGCGTAAGATGCCAGTTCCGCAACCACATTCGAAAATCATTCTTATTGATTATGGTCTAAGTGAAGAGGATATTGCGTCCCTCCTCCTTTCATACAAGATAGACGGGGTTATTGCAACCACGACGGATCTCACTCTGTTCAAGAAAGCTCTCAATGCAATAAGTGCAGGTCAGATTTGGATTGACAACAGCAAAATCAAAGCACTGGTGCAGCACGTCGAGTGCACAAAAGATCCAAGCCTGGATGAAAGCCTGAGTAAAAAGGAACGTGAAATCATTATTTACGTCTCCCAAGGTCTCACAAACAGGGAGATCGCCTCCGCATTATGCAACAGCGAACAGACGGTGAAGACGCACATCAGCAGTATTTTTAGAAAATTGAAGGTCTCACGTCGCTCACAGCTTGTGCCAATGGCAATAAAACTTAGAATTGCAAACGCCGTCTGATTCTCGACTCGAACAAACCCCTTTTCACTTTTCATGAATCACCCCATTTTTCTCGCGGGCAAATCAGGAAATAACCTGTGGCAATCGGCACTAAGTCCATTTGATGGAAACCGTAATTCATTCCCTTGATAGACGATAATAAAGCCATGATGAATATTATTCACCCAATTTCCCTTACCTTCCGCATCAAAATTATTTCACTTTTCACCCATAGGTAGTAACCCTTTCATGCTCAAAATAAATGGACGAATGGCTGATTGTCAGTCCTCTCCCCCACTGCTATATATAACTTGACCTTAATTTTTATTAAATATTCAATTAATATTTAATAACTTCACAATGAGTATTCTTGGTTGCAGGACCGCTGTCGGTTGGAGGAAAGCGAGCCTGCACCACTCTCCAGCATCAGTTTTGTATCGGGGTACAGTACTATCAATTAGACGTAAAAATCAATTTTGGGGGTATTAAATGAAGATTTCCAGATTTATTAAAGCATCCGTGCTTTCCTTTTGCCTGGTCGGGTTGGTTACAACAGCATGGTCGGAAGAGAAAATCGATCCTGCGAATGAAGCACAGAAAGCAGTAGGAGAAGAAGCAATTGTTGCAAAAATAGATCGTGATAAGGTCACGCTACAATCCACAACTGATAAAAGCAAGGAATACACGGTCTCCCTGAGTGATACCGGAGAATTAAAGGTCGGAGACAAAGTAAGGGTGCTGGGAAATAACATCAAGAAGCTTGAACCAATGCCGGAATCCGTTAACCCTTCGAATGACATGCGTAACAATATTCCGAAGTCTAAAGATTCTGACCGGCCCGCTGCTGTTCCCACGCCATCGACCGGAACACCCTGAGTATGGTGTTTGACAAAAACCGGCTACATTCAAGATAGCTGCACGTGCCTGTTTTTATAGGGCCATAGCAGCGGGATTGTCCATTAGACTATTAATGTGGCAGGATTGCATTTACTAACAATTTAATAATTGTAAACCTGCCTTTATCAACAACGTAATTTTTTCACCCCTGAATACAAGACAAGTACTGGAGATGATTCGAAGCAAGAACTCGGTCACTGTCAAACCGATAAGTTGACTCCCGAAAAGCCAGGAGTCTTCAGGGAGTCAACTTATCGGTACCAATCCATCCACACAATCATCCTTTCCTGTAAGATGACTCTGCTAAGGCTTTCCTCTTTCGGGATTCCCTGCGCCTTCACGGTGAATCTTCCGCGCTTTAAGGCCGCACAGGGGACAACGTTTCTCGGCCACGGTCCGCTGGCATACCTCGCACCAATAACCGGGCAGCTTCCTATCTTCACGGACTGTGCTCACCTCTCCGGACTTTTCCATTCCGCATGTGCATTTCTCAGCAGTCATAACCTTTTACTCCCTGATCCCACGCTGCTATAAGACATCAAACCCACTTTATCCACATTGCATTCTGCTCCCGATCGAGTGATGTTCTCCTTGAGGTTATCGCCATATCCACCGATAACTTTATCACATTTATTGCACCACTGAACCAGGATTTAAAACACTTGTAAATGGACTGATGTGAAATATTCCATAATCCTTGTCGAATCTTCATACGTGTGGGATAATTCCGTAGAGAAGACAAATTGTCGAGACTTTGTGGAGGCGCCTATGCACTGTATTTACTCGAGCCACTTTGCTTTGTTTTTCATCCCCCTGATTTTCATACTGCTGTTGTCCTTCGCACTGTTCATCTTTGTCATCTGGACACTGATCGACTTGCTGAGAAACGAGTTTACGGGAAACAACAAAATTATCTGGCTACTTACCATAATACTGCTGCCGCCGCTCGGTTCCGTACTTTACGTTTTCATCGGCAGAGAACAGAAAATTCAACCCGACAAAAAAGAAAACGGCCCACAGGTTACTGAGGAGCAGTCGGAAAAAAATCAAGTATAAGACACCGCAACACTTAATTTAATGTTATCTTAAAAAAATCATGAGCTGGCTTTTTTGTTCAAACTAAAGGGTTGAATCTGGCTTTACAGGCAGTTATAAGATCCCTCCATGTCGGTCGGATTGACATCCCACCACGATTCTCACCTTAATCCGCGTCGTTTTAATTCAGCCTCAACTTCCCTTTTCCCTGCTCCTGACAGGCGCCTGAAGGCAAGGAGATTTTTAAGCTCACTTAGGGGCATCGTGGGAAGAAAGACGGTAAACCAAACCAGCGGTGTTTTTTGATTTTTCAGGATGGCACGCTTCAGATTAAGTCGCGACTGCCAATGGTGGTGTCGTGCGACTGCAGAAATGGTCTCGGCCGTAGCACTTGGTCCGTTGAGAAACTGCACTATATCAACTTCCTTGAGACGGGGATTGGAAAGACAGGTGGCCACCAGAACGGGGTCGCCCTCCTTGAGCAGTGCGCCGACCACACCGGAGGTCCCCCGGCGCGCAAGGGTTATTTTGTTGCCCAACGGAGCACCGGGCAGTCGCAGAAGTAATGCCCTTTCGGCGGCATATTTCAGATCCGGAGCTATACCGGGCAAAAACAAAACATTGGCCAGCTCGAAGAAAAACAGCTGAGGCAAGAGGCCCAGCGAAATCTCATCGGGCGTGTTCGGGTTGTGTACAAGGGCAACTTTCAGTTTATGGCTTTCCATCACCTGTGGCAACCGGTGCACCGACTTGAGCAGGTTTTCCGTCAAATCACGCCTTTTCAGCAAAATCAGCAGATGGGCCTCATTAAGGAGCGGATTTTTCAGAACCGCATTCAGCACATCCATGGCAGGATCTGTAGTGACCCGAAAAAGCTCTTCATTGCCTGCAGTCAGGGCATTGTGTAATCTATGTGCAAGATCCGGGTCGAGCACCGGCATTCCATTGCAGGTGTCCATTTCGAAGGCCCCAGTACATTTAGATGACGAGTTGTCACAGTTTACAATTTTCCCGCATCGGATTACAGCAATTACTTAGTTTCCATCCAAAAACTCCGGATGGAAACCAATAGTTTTCCATCCGGAAACTAAGTATATGGCAGTATCTGTAAATGTATGTTCCGACGCTGAAAACCGTTATATTCGCTTGCGCATAACCAAATTTTTAGCTATCATCATCCGCCATTACTACTGGAAATCAGCATTATGCAGGATTTACTGTGATCAAGATTAAATCTTTTGAATTCAGCCGACGGGAACTTGCCGGCTCCATGGGCGATCTTGGAGTTCTCATCCCGTTTGCAATCGGTTACATGTCAGTCTGCGGTCTTAATCCTGCCGGTTTTCTGGTTATGATGGGACTTGCAAATATTGCGACCGGTATTGCCTACAGGCTCCCCATGCCAATAGAGCCGATGAAAGTAATTGCCATAGCAGCTATTGCCCAACATTGGACACCATCCATGATCTACGCCTCGGGTTTTGCCATGGGTATAATCTGGATTCTATTCGCCTTAACCGGTATCGTCGGCTGGCTTGGCCGGGTAACCCCCACCTGCGTTATCCGCGGAATACAGATAACTCTGGGCGTATTGCTCGTAATCGAAGCATACAAGCTGCTTGCAACCGGCTGGGTTCTCGGTATCGCCGCCACCATCTTAGCCATCATTCTTCGTCAGAACCGTCACGCTCCTGCCGCCATTGTTTTGATGGCACTCGGAATCGGTATCGTGCTTGTCAAGGGAGAGTTCCACCAGGTTTCTGCGCCTGGCTTCAGCCTTCCTCCCTTGACAGGTTTTCGTCCCGGTGAACTCTGGCAGACGCTTCTGCTTGCAGGATTCGCCAAGATCCCCCTGACTGTCACCAATGCCACAATTGCAACCTCCAGCCTGATCAGAACCTATTGGCCAAACCGTAACGTAAGCGAAAGGCGCCTCTCCCTGAACCAGGGAATCATGAACATGATAGTTCCTTTTTTCGGGGGCATGCCCATGTGCCACGGAGCTGGTGGACTGGCGGGGCAGTATTACTTTGGCGCCCGAACGGGAGGAACAAACATAATCGAAGGACTGTTCGAGATAATCCTGGGTTTGTTCCTTGCTTCTTCAGTTGCAGGAATATTTACCGTATTTCCAAAGGCAATCATTGGGGCCATGATGCTGCTGGTCGGGTTTGAACTTACCAGATTTGTCAAAAACATTCGCACAGCCGAAGATTTGTTTCCCATGGCAGTAACAGTTGCAGTTTCATTGGCGACAAACATGGCTTACGGTTTTATTGCCGGGATTGCATCAAGTTGGCTGACCAGGTTTATCCTCAATAAACTGAGAGGAGCAAAAACAATCCCGTTAAAAGAATGAACGTCACATGGATAATTACGCTCGGAATGACGCGTAAACACAATGAAATCTGTTTAATATCCTCTATTTGTCCTTGTTGACTCCGGATATACTCAGTGGTCTCTGTGTGTTCTTTAGCAACATAAACCGGAACCCAAAAACATAAAGTAATGAACGGGACGCAGATTAACTCAGAAAAAGCGGATTCACAACAAAATCAATATAGCTTTTATTTTCGCTTAATCTGTGTCCATCCGATTTTTCTGCGTCCAATAAAAAATTGAATTTCAACACAAATACTGCATCTACTTATAGTGATATAAACTGAGCCTCTTGCAAAAGTGTATGCAATAAGCTGAATATATTTGCGAAGCCTTATAAAAAGCGAGCTTCACAGGCAAGTCCATGATATTGTTGGGTTGCGAATCACAACTAATCTGGAGGATG
>Ga0187878_1003737_pt1 | contig 12295 bp, 9 predicted proteins | sample June2016WEW_17_1_FD_132979 | JGI IMG/M metagenome (GOLD analysis project Ga0187878, IMG submission 132979) | Peatland microbial communities from SPRUCE experiment site at the Marcell Experimental Forest, Minnesota, USA - June2016WEW_17_150 | ecosystem: Environmental > Terrestrial > Soil >...
AAACGATCCTCCCAAGCCAAACAGCGCACTAATTGCGTCTGCATTCCCAATATTAATGAATTAATAATTCAATCTGTCATGACCAATTTTTCAAACGGTTTCATGACTCCGTAAGGGAGTAAGGAGGCCAGGGTTACCTAAAAAAATGCTACCCGAAGCTGGCAGAGTAGCAACGGAACAATAGGACTAAATGCGAATGCGCATTCTCTATTTCTCCTGTTTCAACCGACGGGAACGCTGATGGTCATAAAGAGACCGGACTTTTTGCAGCCCCAGTAATGTAAAAAATGCAAGCAATACATGTTTCCAATCGCCAAGGGCGGCAGGTGGATAGAATCGGAAAGCCCGCCCATACGCTCGAAGGGCATCCTTCGACTGACCAGCATCGGTAAGGTAGAAGGCGTCGAACCGGTTCACTCCTGCCATGATTCGCTTTTCATTTTCTTTGATAATACCGGTAAACTCCGGTTGGGTTTTCAGGTCATCAATCAGTAATTTGGCTTCCAGTCCGTAAGCTGCTCCGCGCGTGCGGTTTTTAGCCTGCTCATGGTAACGAGCTGCCGCCCAAGTCTGTGGTACATAGGCCAAGGGGGCAATCCGCGCCATGCTAATCCAAAGCAGGTTGTCCATCAACAGGTGATAAGCGGGGTTGAGAAAATTCACTTTTTCCACCACCGAACGGCGCATAAAAGCTGCCGGTTGGCAGATGATATTGAACGCCATTAGTTCCACCAACGAGTACTGACGGGCTCGCATCAGATTCAAGGATCTGCCATCGGCATCGATTGCAAGGGCGTCGCCGTAGACTAACGCTGCAGAGGGGTTGGACCGAAAAGAAGCGACCGCAGCAGACACCGTCCCGGGGAGGTAAATATCATCGGAGTTCAACCAGCCGAGATACTCCCCACGCGCCCTGCGCAGGCCCTTATTGACCGCCTCGGACTGGCCGGAATCCTTCTCGGACACCCACCAGGTCAAACGATCTGCGAAGCGGTGGATAATATCCAAGCTACCATCAGTGGAGGCCCCGTCCACAACCAGGTATTCGAGGTTGGGATAATCCTGTTCAAGTACCGAAAGAAGGGTGGCTTCCAGAAAACGCGCCTGATTGAAGGAGGGCGTTACAATGGAAACGAGGGGAAGGTCAGTCATGCTATTTGAAAAGAGAGGCGTATTCAACCTTTTGGAAGATGGTCAGTTTTCCGCCAACGGTGGCATCCAGGATTTGCCGTCCGTCTTCCTCAAAAGCCTGACGCGCTAACCGGTACCCGATTTCGGAGGTTTCAAAGTCGGGGAGTTGCCAGCGGAAGCCTTTTCCGAAATAACCGGGGTGGAAGTGGTTGGGATCATCGCCTTGAGAGACAACCGTGGTATTGGCTTTACCCGGCACATTGGAATTATGGTCAACCCCCACCAGGATAACCTGTTCGAACCCCATATGGAAGGCTATTTGGAGAGCCACATAGGTGACCGTTGCACTTTCCCAAACCCGGTGACTAACATCGCGTGCAAAGTCAGGATTATCGTAAGTAGTGTAGAGGAAAGTGGCAGGGATTTGATCGGAGGGAAAAAAACGGTGCGAGCGCCACGATAGGAATTTCGGCATGGGCAGCCCAGAAATGTCGGCAGTGCATTGCTCGATAACCAAGTCATTGACCGACACAAAATAAGTGGTCCCGAATCCCAGCTCTGGGAACATCAGGTAGATGCGGTTCAGGCCAAACGTATATTCCGTTTTGAGTTTGCTTAAATTCGTCTGGTTGAGGCTGGGACCATTTCCAATAACAAAGGCACGTTTGCCTTTGTGGATATCTTTCAGCCCGGCCAGTCGCCTCATGCTCTCGCGCCGCCAGGGATGGAAGTAAACGCCAGGAAGGTCCGGCAGGTGAACTATCTCACTGTAGGTTCTGCGCAAGACATTCCAGGCAGGAGCAGGAATGATCTGTTTAAAGGTTTGCTTCAAGTAGCCTCTCGATTTTGATTATTCAGTGCTCAATCTGGCAGTTGCGCCGCCGTCCACGATCATGGCTTGCCCGGTCATAAAGGATGACTGGCTATCATCGGCTAGGAAATAAATGGCATGGGCGATTTCTGCAGGTTGCCCAACGCGCCCATTCACAGTCTTACGCGCCAGGTTATCCAGACGGGCGTAAATATCATCCCCCGTGACATGACCCCGGTTCAATCCAGCCCGCAGCATGGGGGTATCCACTGCACCCGGCAGAATGGCGTTGACGCGGATGTTATCCTTGGCAAACTCGATGGCAGTGGCGCGAGTCAAAGCCAATAGGCCACCCTTGCTCGCGGCATAGGCAGCGATATTCGCTGAGGTCTGCACCGCGTGTACGGAGGAGACGTTAACAATCGCCCCCCCTCCCGCGGCTTTGAAGAACGGGTAAACCAGTTTCGCAAGAAGGAAGGCCGGACGCAGGTTATTGGCGATTACCATGTCCCATTCTTCAACCGTGGTTTCTATCAACGGCTTGGCAACCTGCACAGCGGCGTTGTTTACCAAGGCATCCAGTGTTTGTGTAAAAGCCTGCACTTGAAGAAAAATAGATTCCATTGACTCCGGCTTGGAAATCTCAGTTTGTATAAATAGACCTTTGACTGGAAAACCTTTACCAAAGGGGAGACGGTCCACGCCAATGACACGCCAGCCATTATTGGCAAAGAGATGGACAGTGGCGCGTCCAATGCCGCCCGCAGCACCGGTAATCAAAACACTTTTAATTTTCGGCATAATCATTCCTATTCCGTGCCCTGGAACGGGATCCCAAGGCCGTCAATCAAATTCTTAATCGTGTTCCAATGTACACGCTCCCAGGCGGCGGGGCTGGAATTGGCATTGTGCGGAGCAAGAATAACGTTATCCATTTGTACGAGGGGGCTGCTGGCTGGAAGCGGCTCAGTTTCGAACACATCCAGAGCCGCACCAGCGATTGTACCAGCCAGAAGTGCCGTGACCAGCGCCGGTTCATCCACAATGGGGCCACGAGCGGTATTAATGAGGATCGCTTGCGAACCCATCAGGTTCAAAGTATGGGCGTTAATAAGGTGTTGGCTGGTCGGGTTCAGCGTGCAGTTCAAGGAAACAAAGTCGGAGCGGGCAAGCAAATCGTCCAACGACGTCATTTTGATCCCGGTTTCAGCGATGAAAACGTGGTCTATTTCGACGATGTCATTACCCAGGAGTTCCATCCCAAAAGCATGCGCCCTACGGATGACAGTTTTTCCGATCGTGCCCACTCCCACCACACCCAGTGTGCATTCGTGCAGAGCTCTACCGGCGCTTTTCTTCCATTCGCCGGCTTTCATGGCCTTATCCATCCAGGGTTGCCGTCGGGCAAATGCCAAAATGTAACCCATCACTGTATCCGTGACCGGCAGGGTAAATGCATTAGGCGTGCGGTAGAGTTTCACACCAAGGCGTTCGCAGGCTGCGGAGTCAATCGAGTCTACACCGGTGCCCCACTTCGAGATGACTTTCAAACGCGGTGCACAGGCGGCAAGAACCTTGGCTGTGAAAAAATCGTCCCCGCAGATGACGCCATCGAATTGACCGGCGTATTTCAGTAGTTCGTTTTCTGACAGGCGTTCCAGAACCTTAGGGGTAATCAAATCCAAACCGTGACGTTCCAGCAACGGGCGGAAACGGTCGATGGATCGGAGCATATAGGGAGAAGAGAAAAGAATGGTTGGCATAGGCAGTTTCGGAGATCAAATATGGATTGAGAGGTTATTGCTTGCGCTGCTTCATTAAGAAATCAGTTATTGAAAAGTCAATTTCTTCATCAATGTCCCAGGCTTCAGCGGCGTTGATCTCGAACATCATGGGATTTTCTCCGATGCGGTTGCTTCGCTTGGACAAGTTTTCACGGGTGAAAATATAGATGCACGAATTTTCTTCATAAACCGGTGGCAGATCCTGAGTTTGTAGTAGGACATCCGGGTCGTGGTTTAGCGCATGTCCCTCACGGTCGTAAAGGCGGGTGTGCAAGCGGGTTACCGAGAAGAGCGAATCATGAGCGGGATAATCGACTAAAAATGCCTGGATGGCTTTCGAGATCGTCCATGGGCGGAGCAACGGATTGGTGCTGTGAGTTTGGAGGTAGAAATCGGCCTCCGCTTGGGATGTATCATATAATAAAATTTCATTCATTGAAATCGAGTCAAGGCGCAAATGTGCGGGACGCTCGATCACCCTTATGTTCGGGAAATCCCGCTTCAGACCTTCAATTACCGGGGGTGAATCTGAATCCACCAGGATTTCGTCGACCTCGGGAACTGCCACCAGTGTTTCGATGATGTACTGATAGAGCGGCTTGCCGGCCAGCTGACGATAATTCTTGCCAGGAACACGCTGCGAGTGGTGGCGCATGGGGACAAGGGCGACGAGTTTAGTCATGGTTTATGTATTATACCGAATCAGCTCATCTATTCGCTGTGCGGGTTTTGGGAGCATTTCATTTCGGCGGATCGGACGAATAAATTCATAAGGATTTAAATTATGCCAATTAATACACGTATTGGCTTACATCATCCCATTGCTGTGCCTATTATTAAGTGTGCAATATTGTTCGCTTAACAACCTTACCGCTGCTCTTTGGAATAGACCTGCCTGGTTTGGTAGACCAAAATGGCGCGACTTCTTTTTAATAATGCCTCGGTGATGCCTGTTTATTGAGAAAACAAGCTAATTTTGCTAAGTTGATATAACGGTTTTCACGTGATTTAATCATGGGCACCTATTTCCAATATCATTCTTGTCTGCCCGAACTAATAACATAACTTATTTTGAATAATATTGCTGATACAAGTCATCACGAACGAAAACCAATCCTAATGTGTCCCGATAGATCAGGTGGTAACCGTTAATCGTCCCATTTTCAGCATCGTTGTAGAACTGCTGGTTCAAGGCGAATAAGTCTGGGTCAATGCCGATTGCATCGGGGTTAATATAGTCAAGGATGCGCTGTTGCAATAGCAGCAATACGTCGAATTTGTTCTCTTTTATATAACCATACTCCAATAGATCATAATTGGTCTCGAGTTTCCAACCAGAAGTTTCCGGCACATATAAACGATAATCGTAGTAAACGGAAAGCGGACCCTCCGGCAGTGGTGCAAGCTTTTGCTCAACCACCGAATAGAACTGGATACGTTGATTATTATCAGCTCGATGCAAATCTGAGTTAAAGCGCTGAACATCACTACGCACGAACAGAACGAATTGAGCGAAAACGATAACCAGTATGATTATTCGCAGGGAAACATAGGCGATAACGGAGAAGCGCGGGCTAGGCGTCACTCGCAACTTCTCCAACTTTTCAGGCAATAAAATTGCCACACTAGAGATAAGAGGCAGCGCTACCGGCATCCAATATTGGAATTTAAAATGTGTCAAAAAGAAGACGACCACACTCAGCGGAATAAGCCACGCAAGAATCAGAGCGTGCATCAGCCGCTGCGATCCTCGCCACGCGCCCCAGATCGCCGCGCCGATAGCAATGAAGATAAAAGCCAACTCACCAAATGACTCATGAATTAGCGGCCAGGCTGCTGCCAGGCCTTTTTCATAAATCACCCCATAGCCTTCTTCAAGCAGCCAGGTCTGTTTGTTAAATATATAACCATAAGCTGTGCGAGCCCAATGGGAGAGCAAAAATGGATTGGCGGCCACGAAAGCAATACCCATCACAAGAAGAAAGGCGATTGCCATCCCGACCAATCTCTTCCAGGAGACCTTTTTGAGGAGCACACCCAGCAACAGGGTCAACCCCACTGCCAGGAAGAAATACACTCCAACCAGTTTAATCGCGGTGGCAACGCCGCTGAAGATCGCCGCGATCAGGAAATCCCACCCAAAGTGCAAATTATCTTTTTTAAGGAAAAACAATGTCAGAACGACAAATAGGAAAGTGATTCCGTCTGGGTGCCACCAGAGGTTATTTTGGACTACTGCCGGCACGCTGAGAAGAAGAGCAAATATGACTGGCGAACGATAGCTGCGAAACCCATCCTGCATATAAACCAGTAACAGCAATGCAACCAGCATTGGCAATACACTGACAATCTGCCGTAGCAGTAGCATGATCTGCGGCATGTCACCCAGTCGACCCAGCCACTGCAATGGAAGGATTACGAGGGCGGATAAAGCGAAGTATGGGAAACCATAATAGTAATAATCGTAAAATACAAAGTGCCTCAGCGCCAAGTTCAATGTCGAGACTGGTGCGATCATTTGGAAGATATAAGGCAGAGGTGCTGCTTCGTCTGGCTGGAACATCTGCACTATTGAAAGGTTCTGCGAGGCGACTGCATTGGGCAATGCAAAGACACCAAAGTAAGCCAATGCCATGAACAGCAAAAGGGCAAAAATCCACTTCTGGGTGGACGTCATGGAAATATTATTCTTGAATAATCTTTGACGAAAACGTTGATAGACTTCCATAATTTTATGGGTCAGCCAAATGAAAATGAAGGTTTGGGTCTCCTCTGCATTCGCTGCAGGCAATTCACTACTGTTTGTAATACCGAATCGGATCCACTTCGCGTTGTTCAGACTTTTCGAGCGCCTCTAGACCATGCGGATAATAGAACATTTGGCGCAAACTCCAGTTCCATTCCAGCGAGCGCCGGTAACCTTGATATGTGCCCCAAAATTGTGCGATGCGGAACCAAAATATGCTGGTTGCGTTGCGCCAAAACTCCTGGCTGCGGGCAGCGTGCCAAAGATCACTGGTGATGTTGGCCAAAGTCATGCGGAAAAAGTCATAAAGGCTGAAATGCGCCTCGGGGTAAATGCATTTGAAGGCCATGGCCTCCCGCAGGTAACGGTTCCACACATTGCGCGGCGTTTCGTTATGAACATGCACAACTTCCGCCTCTGTAACATACGAAATGACATATCCAGCACCCTGCACTTCTTTTGCCCAAGCCAGATCTTCCAGCCCGGTCAATGTCTCGTCATAAGGATGGGCCTTCCAGACCGGTCGCCTTAGCGCAGCATTGGCATTGTTGCAGAAGGGGTACTTTTGGCGCGTCGCGGATTCTTGCGGATACCAACGAATAAATATCTGCTGCTCTGAAAACTTCGAGCTTTCGTTACCGCGCTGTTTCCCATAGGTCAGGGCTACTTTTGGGTCCTCAAATGGTTCAAGCAGGCGTTCCAGCCAGTCTGGGTAAACTGGATAAACATGTGCGCTGGCAATGGCAACCAGGTCGCTGGTTGTGACGCTCAAACCCAGGTTCAAGGAACGTCCGAAGGTGAATTCTGCCGGTGGGATTTGCACCACAGTTGCACCGTACTGGGCTGCAATGGCTGCGGTCGCATCAGTCGAACCTGAGTCCACCAGGATGACTTCAACATCTCGAACCGTCTGGTGGCGGACACCTTCCAGCAGCCGCCCAATATGGGATTCTTCATTAAATGCACGGACAACCAATGAACAACGCACGAGTCACTCTTTCAGGAGGAAATTTCCATTATCCAAAATGCCGTCCACAAGGGCGGAAATCGTGGGCGAGGCAGATACAGATAGAAGTTGAAGCGGGAATTTTTTCAATTTCACGAAGCCGCGCTGGGCAGTTGGTTCCAGGAACTCGCCGAAACGCAGGGAAGCGAGAAAATAATGGAAGTAAAAAAAGCGTCGTGAATTGCGGGTATGGTCTGGGGGGATCTTAAGCTTGTTGGTCGAAAGGAATTTCTCCAATTGTATAAAATATGCTTCCGCCGAATCTGGAAAGAAGACCGTCCCGAAATCTGTAAAACGGGCACTCCCCGCGCACAAGACCGGTACGCCCATGATGGAAGATTCCAACCCGATCGTCGAGTTATAGATCATGATGAATTTCGCAATTCGGATTAATTCATAGGAGCTGATGTATTCATCCGGAGCGATGAAAACAAAATTAGACAGCCCGGCCGCACCAGTTTGTTTTACCCACATGGCCACGCTTTCGCGGCTGACCTTGCCGGCACGGGTTTCATCAGGATGGGCGCGGATGACGAAGAGTGTCTCGGGGTGTTTTTTGATCACCTCCAGCACCCGGTCCAGCCAGGTGAACATATCCGGGAAAAAAGCATTCGAGTGCTGCTGAGTGGTATCGAAGATGACATTGGTAAAGATCGGGACGATCTGATTGAACCCGGCTGCCTTTTGCAGGAACGCCTCGTCCAACCCTTTCATCTCCGGGAAAAAACGGATGCCGGCCATGCTGAATTTTCCCTTATAGCGATTCTGCATGAGTTCATCCAGCCGGGTGTTCTCTTTTGGATCGAGCTCAAAATTTTCATCCATATGCATCGGAAGGGCAGTAGCCTGTCCTGCCGTAAAAAAACCGCTCAACGGATACATGCTGACTTCATGGGTGATGGCTCGCACACCGCGCCGCGCAGCCAACCAATAAACGGCTGCCTCAGGGAACGTCTGGCCATTAAAAAGTACAATCGCCTGGGGATTGGTTCGCTCGAGCAACCGGTCAAATTCATAAACCACGTTTAAGGCGGAAAGGATGAACTCACGGACCAGGAAACGGGTCGGTTCATCATCTTCCAAAGACAACCGGCGCAGGCGCCAGCGGACCGAGGGCAGGACCAGCTCACCCAAGGGAATTTTCACTTGCTCGAAAGGATGCTCATATTGAACCAGAGCCTGGATATTTAATCCGGCCAGAGCCTCGCTAAGTACTTCATCCCGTTTGAAGTTAAAGTAATTAGTGGTTGAGGCCCAAAAATTGGCTCGGGATTGCCGCAGGCAGAGGCGGCAGGGCATGGACTGGTAGATGTCATCCTGATTCGTGCCCTGCAGACAGCGGCTCATTCCGGCCTGGCAGACGAAATGGACCACCGGGGTACCCTGCAACCGGACTGCCCAGGATGCCAGCAGTGAAAAAGCTGCGTTCAGGCTGTGGCCACGTATGCGTGTGGAGGCATTGAAAAAGATTACGGGGTTTTGCGTAACATGTACGATGGCCCGCGCTCTTATTACCCGGGCCAACTGGATTGTTTGCCAGTCGTTCGTTAGGCTCATACTCCCTGTCTGAAGCCGGTGGAGGCCTTTTTGGATGGGATTCATTTTACTTCCTGGGCTTTTGCGTATTCCACGGAAAGGCGCTGGATGGCTAAAAGAAATCCCTGCCCAGCGTGCTGGTGGCCTCGCCAAATTTCAGGAATCATCGTGCCGTGGTAATTCTTGGTGAGACGGAAGAAGTGAACCCAGTCAATGCTGCCTTCTCCGATCTGCAAACCTTCCCCATCCAGGCCGGAGCCATCAGAGAGATGCAGGTGACGGGTATATGGCAGGAGAGTCTGGACCTCCTTGTAAAAATCCACGTGAGCCCAGTTGCAGTAGAGTTTGCTGTGGGAAGAATCAAAACAAATATGCAAGCCACGCGGGACGATAAAATCGTGGATCTCGTGAGCATCCATGAAGGCATTGGTCACCCATTGCCCTCCAAAGTACCAGGGATGCGGAGGAAGATTCTCGAGCAGGAGTTCAACACCTTTGGAGTCAATCTGTTCGATTGACCGGCCCAAATTATCATACAACTTACGATTGTCGTGAATGGGCTGGTCGAGAGTCATCCCACCGGGGTGCACGATAACTTTCGGAATACCCTTAAAATTTTTCGCCATGTCCAATGCCAGATCGATGGATTTCTGCATCAAGACAACGGAATCGCAGCGCTTTTTTTCGTCCGCCGAACACAAATCCACCAGGGTACGATCCCAAAATTCAGGAGCGTGTACTACCAGCGGCATGTCATAATTGCTGCCAGGGTACTTTTCATTCAGGTCATGGTCCGTAAAGTGAAACTCCAACAGATGTGGTTTATACGCCAGCAATTCTTCATAATCCCGGAAGCGAACCGCGAAGCCCCACTGCATGGGGAGAGTATGTTCCGTATTCATTTCAGGGTGAATGCCCAAATCCCCATCGACGAACGGCTCGTCGACTTCAATAAGGCGGGTCACACGCTTTCCAAGTAATTCCGGGTAGCGTTGCGGCGAAAGCCCCAGCCCTGGCCCCTTAACCGTCACCATTTCGGGGGTGATGGATTCACCAACTTCAATGTTGCGCGCCGCCACCAGGCTTTTGGCGAGGGTTTCGCGGTTAAGAAGTTCGCCCCGGGAGAAGAATTTCTCTTCCCCCATTCCCAATGCCAGGGTTACCAGGCGGATATCACGAACCATCTTTTTAAAACCTTGCGGTTCCAAGCTGGCAGCGTGGTCGGGTCCATCCATGGCACGGTCCAGGGTGATATGCCGTTCAAGGATGTTTGCGCCCAGCGCTGACGCAACAATGGAAACAGCTATGCCGCGCTCGTGACCAGAGTACCCAACAGGCACATCATACTTTCGTAACTGGTCCATGTAGCGCAGGTTTATGTCTTCGAAGGCAGCCGGATAAGTACTATTGCAATGCAAAAGGGCGAACTGTGCTTTGCGGTCTTTTAGATACTTGACAGTAAAATCGACCTCGTCCGGTCGTGACATCCCTGTGGAAAGGATGAGCGGTTTCCCTTTCTTGATCAGATGATCGATCAGGGGCAGGTTGGTCAAGTCGGCTGAAGCCACTTTATAAGCTGGTACCTCCAGGGTTTCCAAAAAGTCGGCGCTCTCCCGGTCGAAAGGGGTGCAGAGGAAGGTCACTCCCTTTTTCTTGCAGTGCTCGGCAATTTCCTGATAAGTGCTTTCGGGCAGTTCCACCCGCTGCAGAATCGGCAACAGGTAGCGCAAACTCTTCTCGCCCGCATTGACATTATCCAGGAATTTTTGAGGGTAGATCGTATCGAGTTTGCGCTTCTGAAATTTAACCGCGTCTACACCGGCGCCCGCAGCAATGTCGATAAGTTCGAATGCAAGTTGCGGGATACCATTATGATTTACACCGATCTCTGCGATGATGTAGGTGGGATGTCCATCCCCAATTAGTCGGTCACCAATTTTGATATCAGCCATAAGTATTCCTTTTTTGCAGAATATATACTTTAAAGCACCGAAACCCATTCTGAAAAGACTTCATTGTTTGCAGTTATGACAATTTAGGAATAATTTAATTCGGTTGACTCGAAAAAGCAGCTTTATAATTAATTTCGATTTCGTATTTCATAAGTTAAATCATCCTTCCTACTTTTCAGATTGGGTCTTGCCCATTAGAGTAAGAGTCTAAGGCCAGCCATAAACATATTCTTCTTCACTGACGTTCAACAGATGCAAACCTAAAGATTGGATACCTTGGTCAACCGCAGTGTAATTGGAATATGCCGTGGAATCTACCACCACGTAAGCCACGCCCAGTTCCTTCAACAAATCCACGCTATCAACGGTCGGAAAATCATCCATGACCGGCTTGATGCGCTGGTATTGTTCAGTGGAGTTGCTGCCAAAAAAACCCCCCAGGTAAGGTTTCTGGCTGACAAGCGTATCGTAAACCTGACTCTGGCTGGATTCGTAGCTGAACGGGAATTGAGCAATCGCTCCCGTGTCTGGCTGAGTCGCCAGCCAGTAGTCCACCGGGCGGGCATCCAGGGTGGAGAACTGGGTGAAAATACCAGGGTAAAAATCCACAAAAACCAGCACCAGCAGGCCGATCCCAACCCAGCGCCTGTATTTTTGTGAAGATGCACTCAGCAGAACATGCGCCCCCAGACCAGCCATCATACTCGAAAATATGAGAGTGAACAACCCAAAACGCATCATCACTCGCATCTTGGAGAAAAAAGGCAAGTATTTGAACAGATAATAGGCCGGTAGATAGATTTCCGGCATATCCGTGCGGTGGAAAATGGGCTGCAATATCCTGGGTAAAGAAGTGATTTTGCGACCCAGCCAATGGAGATCAATTCCGAGGGCTAGTACGAATGCCGATGCGCTAACCAGCAAGGCAATATTCATTAACTCAGGATGGGCCGTCCGACGGCGCTTCAGCCACGCGATCGCAGCCAGAATAAACGCCACCGCTCCAATGTAAAGCGTGGCTTCCTGGGCGATTTCCGGGTTGAAGGTTTTTTCCACCCAGCCTCCCCACAAGAAATGCCAGATGGACGGGATCACGAAATCGGTCGGGCTTGCCGAATATTTGGAGACCACATACTCCACCGATCGTGAAGCGAGTCCGTTCTGGGCATTCAAACCAAGATAAGGCAGCATGGTAATCCCTACCAGCACGGAACTTACCACACTGAATAGAATTATACTTTTCCAAAATACAGCTTTTTTCAAACGCCTGTACCCTTTGAATATGATAAATCCCAGTAGAAATATTGCCGAGAGGAGGATCGTCATATA
>Ga0187878_1003739_pt1 | contig 12291 bp, 12 predicted proteins | sample June2016WEW_17_1_FD_132979 | JGI IMG/M metagenome (GOLD analysis project Ga0187878, IMG submission 132979) | Peatland microbial communities from SPRUCE experiment site at the Marcell Experimental Forest, Minnesota, USA - June2016WEW_17_150 | ecosystem: Environmental > Terrestrial > Soil >...
CATGTCCGCACGGCGCGGACTGACCATGCCTTTACAATTATTTGACGAATGGCTGAGATAGCTTATATTTATTTTCTCGTTCTGAAATCGGTACAGATCGTAAACTTCTTTATCTGAGACCTTAACGGCTCCCTGGATGAGATCTTCCAGTTTTGCCATGGTCAACATCATTCTTTGAGCATCTTCAAAATCAGCTGGAGTCATCTTGTTGTAACGCAAGACCTGGTTATAAATCTTTTCGTCAAAAACACCCGCCCTTTGAAAAGCAGGGTTAGCAAGGATAGATGCTTTAACTTCATCCTCGGTAACCTGTAAATTGAGTTCCTTTGCATTCTGAAGGATAACAGCCTGATTAATGACATCGTCATATGCCTGTTGCTTAAGATTAAGACTCTTGAGAATATCATCAGTAAGGTCTCCCCCGTATTGCTGCCGATAGATTCCAACAAGATTCTGGTATTTCCTTTGATACTCCACGTATGGGATGACCTTACCATCGATAATGGCGATGGCTTCAGACCTATCTCGCCAGCGCGTAGAACCAAAATAAAAGATAAAAACAATAATGACCATTCCAAGCAAAATTTTCACAAGCCAGTTTCTGGCATGTTTTCGCATTAATTCAAGCATGATTACCTCGTAAAAAAGTAGAAAATTAAGCGTTAAATAGACGGCTTCATAAAAAGTTCAAATTGAAGCTGCCCGCCCACAGGGCGGGGCTTCCCGGAAAGGAAGCTATGCTTACATTGCACCCCTTATCCCCGCCTACAAGGCGGGGCTTGCGGGATGTGCTCCCGGTCAAGTCGTAAATCCTGAGAAATGAGGCATACTGAAATGTACGCCGCATAGCCTGCCTGCCCCCGCCTTTGCGGGCTAAACTCTGGCAGTGGGACTTTTGACCAAGTCGTCAAGTATGACATATTTCCTTACTGGTAATGTAAGGCAAAAACTTGTAGTACAGCCCTCTGTAAAATGCAATAACTTTTTAAAAAGTCATTGATTGGGGATATGAAATGCTGTATAAGATAAATTTTCATGATACAATGACAAATATCATTACTGAAACAATATAAAGGAGGAAGTATATTGCTTTTTGATTATATTTTGGGGAAGTTTTCCAATGATCTTGCTATAGATCTGGGAACGGCAAACACGTTAGTTTACATGAAGGGTAAGGGGATTGTGTTGAATGAGCCTTCGGTGGTTGCTGTTCATAAAGATGCACGGGGTACAAAGAAAGTTCTGGCTGTCGGTCTGGAAGCGAAAAAAATGTTAGGACGCACCCCCGGTAATATAGTAGCTATCAGACCCATGAGGGAAGGCGTGATCGCTGATTTCGACATTACGGAAGCCATGTTGAAACATTTCATCCATCGTGTTCACAATCGCAGGGCCTTAGTACGCCCGAGAATAATTGTATCGATTCCCTCCGGCATTACACAGGTGGAAAGGCGGGCCGTCAGGGAAACCGTGGAATCAGCAGGTGCCAGGGAAATGTACTTTATTGAAGAGCCCATGGCAGCCGCCATTGGAGCAGGCTTGCCGATTATGGAACCGACCAGCTCTATGGTAGTGGATATCGGCGGAGGTACCACTGAGGTTGCCGTGATATCCCTGGCTGGCATCGTCTATTCAAAATCTGTCAGGGTCGCGGGTGATAGAATGGATGAGGAAATCGTGCAGTATATGAAGAGAAAATTCAATCTACTCATAGGGGAACGATCGGCAGAGATCATAAAAATGACCATAGGGTGTGCTTATCCGGATGGGGAATTACGGAAACTCGATGTCAAAGGAAGGAACCTTATATCGGGTATTCCGAAGATAGTCGAGATCAATTCCGAAGAGGTACGGGAAGCCATTATGGAACCAGTGAGTATTATTATAGATGCAATTAAAGATGCCCTGGATAATTCCCCTCCGGAATTAGCCGGAGATATTGTTGACAGAGGTATTGTGTTAACCGGTGGTGGAGCTCTTTTGACAAATCTCGACATTCTCATAAAGGAAGAAACGGGACTGCCCATTACCGTTGCCGATGATGCCCTCACGGTAGTAGCAAGAGGTGCTGGTATGGCCCTGGATCATTTAGATGTATTGAAAGAGGTTACATTTCAAGTATAGTTCTACCTCCTTTCAGGATATCTTATTTTTTATAAATATGATCAGGTACGGGTTAGTATTTATTTCTATCGGGAGTAATCTTGCAAATTTCCCAAAAAGTTATGTATCTCACATAGAGGACGGGCTTGTGGGATGATCTCCCGGTCGGTGTTTCCATCTATATCCTTTCAGGAGAGAGATGTTATTTCCTAAAAAATATCAATCAGTTATAATAGTATGTCTCTTGGTCATTATCTCTCTCATCTTATTATCCTACAGTGTTAAATATCCGTCCAAGGTCGGTTTCTTCAGAAAGCTGGTGCTGGAAACTGCAGCTCCGTTAGCAAATATAATAACCGTTTCCTTCGAAGGGCTTAATGAGGTATGGAAGCGCTATATATTTCTTGTAGGATTGGAAGAGGAAAACAGACGTCTGAAAAAGGGAAACGCATTGTTGACACAGGAAACAATTCAGTACCGGGAAGGGTATCTCGAAGGAATACGCTTACAAAAACTCCTCGCTCTCAAGGAAAGAATCAACTATCCTACAATTGTCGCCAGGGTCATCGGCAGAGACCAAACGTCGATAATCAAGACAATATTAATTAACAAGGGAACTTCCCATGGTTTGAGAGTCGATTTGCCGGTTGTAGCTGACCAGGGAGTTGTTGGAAGGATCGTTGAAGCATCCTCGCATGTGTCGAAAATTTTGATTCTCATAGATGAAAATAGTAATATAGACGCGCTTGTTCAGGAGAACAGAATCCAGGGAATTCTGCAAGGCGCTGGTTCACTCGGATGTTCTCTGAAATACGTTTCAAAAACGGAAACTGTCAATGTTGGAAATATTGTCATTTCTTCAGGCCTTTCCGGTCTCTTCCCTAAAGGGTTACTCCTTGGTGTCGTGAAAAGTGTGGATAAAACCGATGGCGGATTATTTCAGAAGATTGATGTCGCACCATTCGTTGATTTTGCAAGGCTTGAAGAAGTAATGGTGATTGTATTGAATCAGGATGATGAAAGGTGATCAATTATATTTTACTGCCCTTTTTTTCATTACTTCTGATAGTTTTCCAGATGATGGTCTCGGATATCATGCTCTTTGGGAAAATAGGGATAGACCTATCCTTAATATTGGTAATATACATAGGATTTCGACTCGATATAATAAGAGGAGGAATCCTAAGCTTCATCATTGGCTTTATACATGACTGCATAACCTGTTCCATTTCAGGACTTTATACCCTGCTGTATGTAATTATATTTTTAATCTCCATGCTTGCTTCTTACAGAATTTCTCCGGGAAAATCAGCTTTCATCATGATTTTTACCTTGATATGCGCGTTGTTTGAGGGCATAATAATTATTTTATTTTACCCCTTATTATATGGGGGAGGCATATCATCCCATGCTTTAATGTCTTATATACCACAGGCATTTATTGTCAGTGGTCTCAGCCCGGTATTTTTTAGGGTTTTCAATCGAATCGGGGTAGTGTTGAATGGCAGAGATGCACGGCCAGTTGAACGGATATGAACCTGGTGAATTCAGGAAAAGGTTCAAGATAGTATTTGCTGTCGTGTCTATTATGCTATCCCTTCTAGTTATGAGAATGTGGTATCTTCAGGTCATCAGGGGGGATGAATTAAGACAGAGATCAGAAAATAACAGCGTACGCCTGCGAAAAATTAAACCATTGAGGGGGTTGGTCCTGGACACCAACGGGCTCATCCTTGTGGATAACCAGCCATCCTTTGACATCATGTTTGTGCCAAATCGTGCCAAAAACATCAATGATGTGGCATACAAATTAAAGAATCTATTAGCTGCAAGAGACATGGAACTTTCGACGGACATACCTCCTTTAGAAAAGAGAAGGTGGTTCCCGCCGGTAAAACTTGAAAAAAACATTAGTATGGAAAAACTGGCTATCGTTGAAACCCACGCTCCTGATCTGCCAGGTGTAACCGTTGAGGTAGTTCCCATCAGACAATACATTCATGGAGAAATGTTGGCGCACGTTATTGGTTATACTGGTGAGATTAGTCCGGAGGAATTAAAAAAAGACACCGACGGCAGTTTCAGTATTGGTGATATTGTAGGTAAAGACGGCTTAGAGAAATATTTAGATCAATACCTCAAGGGTAAAAGTGGAGCGGAACAGGTCGAAGTCAATGTCCTCGGCAAAGAAGTTAAAGTTATTGGCAAAATCGAACCAGTTTCCGGATATAACGTGGTTGTTACCATCGATTCATTTCTACAGAAGATCGCCTGGGATGCACTTAAAGATAAATCTGGTTCCGTCGTTGTTATGGATCCCCGGGACGGTGCGGTCCTTGCACTTGTCAGTTCGCCATCATTTGATCCAAATCTCTTCAACGGAGGAATTTCTTTTGAAGATTGGGATAATTTATCGAATAATCCGTCACATCCAATGGGAAACAGGGCTATCTCCGGTCAATACCCCCCTGGTTCGACATATAAACTCATTGTGGCAGCGGCGGCCCTTGAAGAAGGATTAATTACTCCAGAGACGTCTTTCAACTGTAATGGGGCTTTCGAACTCGGTAACAGAACCTACAAATGCTGGCAAAAACACGGTCATGGTCGTGTCAATCTTCATCGGGCTATTGTTGAATCCTGTGATGTATATTTCTACAATGTCGGAAAGCTAGTCGGTGTAGACAAGTTAGCCGAGTATGCCCGCGGATTCGGGTTGGGACAACTAACGGGAATTGATCTTCCCCGGGAAAAGAATGGCCTTATCCCGACCAAAGAGTGGAAACAGTCAAAATTCGGAGAGGCATGGCAGATGGGCGAAACTATTTCGATTTCGATCGGGCAAGGGTTCGATCTTGTTACTCCGATACAATTAGTGAATGCCTACTCTGCGTTAGCCAATGGAGGAACTCTTTACAAGCCCCGGATCGTCAAACGGATCGAAATGGCAGATGGCCGGGTCTTGAAGGCATTTGAACCTGAACAAAAAAGCAGGCTCCCTCTTAGTAAAAAGAACATAGATATTTTGAGTTATGCCTTCTGGGGTGTGGTTAATGAAAAGGGGGGGACAGGTTATGTGTTAAAAAGAAAAGAGGAGGATGTTTGTGGAAAAACAGGCACCGCTCAGGTTGTGGGTTTGCCGGATGAAGCCCGGAAGAAGAAAATATTTTCTGCGAAATTCAGAGATCACGCTCTATTTGTGTGCTTTGCGCCATACAAAAACCCGGAAATAGCGATCGCGGTTATTGCCGAAAATGCCGGTCACGGAGGATCTGCAGCTGCCCCCATAGCAAGGAAAATCATAGATGCCTACTTTGAACGTAAAAATTCAGTACATAAAAAAGGTCAGCCACTTATAGCAGTCAACCAGAGATCGCAAACAGGTGTTTACAGATGACATTTGATCGCCGGTTATTCTTCAATTTTGACTGGACCCTGCTCATTCTCGTACTGGCTATCAGTTTTATCGGTCTTTTGAACATTTACAGTACGGGTTACAGCCTAGATAATTTCAGGCAGGAGACCCTCTATATCAAACAGGCTCAATGGATAATTATCGGCCTTATATTAATGGGGATTGTCATTTGTATTGATTATCGATTCATCTGTCAATTCGCTTACGTTTTCTATGCGGTCTCTATCATACTGCTGATAGTGGTTTCATTATACGGTTATACCACCCACGGGTCTCAACGCTGGATTGTCTTAGGAGGATTTTTTTTCCAGCCTTCAGAGCTGGTAAAGCTGACAATCATAATAGCACTGGCAAAATATTTTGATGACCATATGACAGAAAGAAGCTACAGACTGAGGGAATTGTTTATACCTTTTTTTATCGTTTTGATCCCCGTCCTTTTTATCTTGAAACAACCCGATCTTGGCACGGCATTAATGCTTCTTTTGCTTATTTTATCTATAACTTTTTTCATTGGTATAAAGTGGAAATCGCTGTTCTTAGCTTTTGCCAGTGGCGGAGTGCTGATCCCCATTTCCTGGCTTCTTTTAAAAGATTATCAAAGGGAAAGAATCATGACCTTTTTAGATCCGGAGAGTGACCCCCTCGGTTCGGGATATCATATTATTCAATCCATAATTGCCGTTGGATCGGGAGGTATCTTTGGAAAAGGTTATTTGAAGGGAACCCAGACACAATTGAAATTTTTGCCGGTCCAGCAAACAGATTTTGTGTTCTCCGTTTTTGCAGAGGAATGGGGGTTCATTGGAGGACTAGTCCTGATGATTATGTTTATCGTACTAATATTGTGGTGTTTGAAAATTGCATTGCACTCTAGAGATCTTTTGGGAATGCTGATATCCTTTGGCGTAACGATGCTAATCTTCTGGGAGGTATTCATAAATATCGGGATGGTGTTGGGTATGCTTCCTGTTGTAGGTATACCACTGCCATTTTTAAGTTACGGAGGTTCTTCAATGGTTGTCTTGATGACAGCCATGGGATTGTTGCTGAATGTCAGCATGAGGAGGTTTATTCTCCATCCGTAATCTTATGAGGATCATCAGAGAAAAAGCTGGCGGCATCGCTACCATTAGCTGTCAGCTGAAAGCTTTCAGCTGATTCCTCTAATCCTCCTTGCAACTGAATAGGAGAAGAACCTGTGATATCAATATTAAGGATAGAGAGCACTAGGGGGCTCGATGATGTCAAGCAAGAAAAAAGATGAAGAAGTCAAGGCCTTTCTTGGAAAAGGAGCGGAATTCACAGGGAAATTAATATTTAAAGGAACGGTCCGCATTGACGGTGACTTCAATGGTGAGATATTTGGCGGGGGGACCTTAGTGGTAGGTGAAGGTGCGCATGTTGAAGCGGATATAAACGTTGAAAGCATCCTGGTTAGCGGAGACATGCATGGACAGATAGAAGCTAAAGAAAGGATTGAAATTTATCCGCCGGGAAGAGTCTTGGGAAACATAAAAACACCGATCTTCATAGTAAAAGAGGGGGCAGTTTTCGAAGGAACTTCCAGGATGGAAAGCGGCAAACTGGAAAAATCTCAAGTTAATTGCAAATCCAAAGCCTTAGAAGAAGATAAAGGGAGTATGCCGGTAAGACAAGACGACATTCGGCCAAAAAACACTTGACATTGACTGAGAGTTGTGATTAGAAATCCGCGATTTTTGACACTCATCTTTTAAGTTTCTGAGGTAGCTCGTGTACGAAGTTCATGTCACAAGATTTCAGTATATATTTCTCAACAAAAGAATAGTTAGAAGCATCGGAGGATTAAAAAAACTCTAACCGGGAAGGAGCTGAGTGGATGAACTCTGTTCTTTCACTTGGTTTTTTTGAACTTCAAGGCAGTTAAAGTGTGAGGTAAGATAGTGATCAGCATTGATTATACACTGTGGATCCAGATGGCTAATTTCCTTATCTTGATGCTCATTTTGAATTTTCTCCTCTACAAGCCGATTTTGGGCATCATCGATAAAAGAAAAAAACAATTACAGGATACTGAAGAAGAAATTAAACGTCTCAATCAAACAGTTGAAGAAAGAATGGCGGCCTATGAGGAAAAACTTCGCCTGGCAAAGATGGAGGCTCTAGGGCAAAAGCATGAGATTATGAAGGAAGGAGCCGAACAGGCAAAAAGCTTCATCGATGCCGCAAAAGGCGAGATTCCGGGTATGATGGAAAAGTTTCATGCGGAGATGAACAGGGAAGTTAGTGAGGCCAGACGAATTCTGACCGACCAGTCCCGTAAAATATCTATCGAGATTGCCGAGAAATTGTTAGGAAGGAGTCTCCAATGATAGAACGCTTTTTGGAGAAATTATTGAGACGATCTTATTTAAATTCTTTTCTATTATTTATCCTGCCGATTGTTCTGATCTCTGTGGTAGCTTATGCTTCGGGTGGTGAAGGTGAAGGATCCAAAAAGGAAATGTTGATTGATTTTGCCTGGAGGGTAGCAAACTTTATTGTCCTGATCTGGTTCCTCTACTGGGTTGCCGCAAAAAAAATCAAAGAGTTTTTCTTCGAAAGACGTCAAAATATCAAGACTGCCATCGAAGAGAAACTAGCTGAAAAAGAAGAGACAGCTAAGAAATTCAGGGAATACTCTGCAAAACTGGATAAGGCCACTGAGGAAATTAACAACATCTTCGAAATGATAAAAGCCCAGGGAACGGTTGAGAAAGAAAAGATAATTGAAGATGCCAAAAAGGCAGCCGAGAAGATGAAAGAAGACGCGCAGACAAGAATGGAACAGGAATTCAAGGCAGCCAAAAATCAATTGAGGACAGAAGCCGCTCAGCTTTCCGTGGAAATAGCCGAAGAGCTTCTGAAGAAGAATATAAAGCCAGAACATCACGAATATATGGTGAAAGATTATTTAGATAAGGTGGTGAAAAAACATTGATCAGCAGCAATATTGCAAAGCGTTATGCCCGGGCATTTTTCGCAATAGCCAAGGAAGATGGATTGTACGAAAAGTATTACAATGAATTGACCCTTTTTTCTTCCATCATCAAGGAAAGCAAGAATCTCAAGGAATTATTAATAAACCCTGTTTTTGATCAGGCTGAAAAAAGAGCAGTTGTCAATTCGCTTCTGAAAAAGGTTGATATATCGAATGTAACGGCAAATTTTTTAAGACTACTAGTTGATAAGCGAAGAATCGGTATTCTGCCTGATATAGAAAGTTGTTACCGGAAATTAATGGACGATGCCCTGAGAAAAATCAGGGTTGATGTCAAGACAGCATTTCCATTGTCCGCTGAATTGTCCGCAAAACTTCAGAAACGCATGGAAGAATTAACCGGCAGAAAAGTTGAAATGGCAATTTTAGAAGATGCATCATTGTTGGGTGGCATTGTCGTTGGTGTAGGGGATACACTTTACGATGGAAGCATAAAAACTCAACTGCATAATATCAGGAATCTCTTAGGGGAGGAAATATAGAGCATGGAGAAAATCAGGGCAGAAGAAATAAGCGAAATCATCTCCAAACAGATCAAAGATTATGAGAAGAAACTGGACATAAGTGAAGTCGGAACAGTCCTATCCGTGGGAGATGGTATTGCCAGGGTTTATGGCGTGGAAAATGCAATGGCAATGGAGCTGTTGGAGTTCCCGGGCGGGATCCTTGGCATGGTTCTCAATTTGGAATCTGACAATGTGGGTGTTGCCGTTCTCGGTGAAGTTACCCATATCAAAGAAGGGGATATTGTAAAAAGAACGGGAAGGATCGCCCAGGTCCCTGTGGGATAGTCCGTACTTGGCCGAGTCATTGATGGAACCGGTGCACCGATTGACGGCAAAGGTCCCATTGAAACCACCGAGTTCAGAAGAATAGAGATGATCGCCCCGGGCGTTGTGAAACGTCAACCTGTGAACACCCCCATGTACACCGGCATCAAGGCGATTGACGCCATGACGCCGATCGGAAGGGGTCAGAGAGAGCTTATCATTGGCGACCGGCAGATCGGGAAAACCGCGATTTGTGTGGACGCCATCATCAGACAGAAGGATACTGGCATTAAGTGTATTTACGTGGCCATCGGTCAGAAGAAATCGACAGTGGCGCAGGTGGTGGAAAACCTGCGGAGGAATGACGCCATGTCTTATACCTGTGTTATCGCGGCATGCGCCAGCGATCCGGCAACTCTTCAATATATCGCGGCCTATTCCGGATGCAGTATCGGCGAGTACTTCCGGGACAGGAAGCAGGATGCTCTTATCATCTATGACGATCTCTCCAAGCAGGCGGTGGCGTACCGGCAAATTTCTCTGCTCTTGAGAAGACCTCCCGGACGGGAAGCATTCCCCGGAGACATTTTCTACAACCACTCCCGCTTGCTGGAGCGCGCCGCACGGGTGAGCGATGATCTTGGAGGCGGATCCCTTACGGCCCTGCCCATTATTGAGACCCAGGCAGGTGACGTTTCTGCGTACATTCCGACAAACGTTATTTCGATCACCGACGGTCAGGTGTATCTTGAACCGAGCCTGTTCTTCTCCGGTGTTCGACCGGCAATCAATGTGGGACTCTCGGTTTCGCGCGTTGGTGGCGCCGCCCAGGTCAAGGCCATGAAGCAGGTGGCGGGGAGACTGAAACTTGAGCTTGCCCAGTACCGGGAACTGGCAGCATTTGCCCAGTTCGGGAGCGACCTGGATAAAGCAACACAGGCGCAGCTTGAGCGCGGTGTACGTCTTGTCGAAATTCTGAAGCAGCCCCAGTTTGAGCCACGGTCTCTATCACAGCAGGTTGCCATCCTGTTTGCCGGCACGAGGGGCTTCCTTGATAAATATCCGGTAGAGAAACTGAAGGAGTATGAGCCCCAACTCCTGAGTTTTATGGCGAGTAAGTACCCCGAAATCAACCGGGAGGTTGATGAGAAACGAGAGATCAGCCCGGACCTTGATAAAAAGATAAGTTCCGTATTGACAGAGTTTGATTCTGTATTTGTAGCTGGATAAAGAAACCGAAACACTCTGAAAAATAGAACATATACTTTAAGAAAAGGAAGCATTAATGGCCGCACTAAAGGACATTAGAAGAAAAATTGTTGGAGTAAAGAAAACAAAGCAGATCACCAGAGCGATGAATATGGTGGCTGCCTCGAAACTGAAAGCCGCCCAGTCGCGGATGGAAAATTTCCGTCCCTATGCGATCAAATTCATGGAGGTACTCAGCAGCTTGGCGCTCCGTGTGGACGCCAGCAATCACCCCCTTCTTACCGTCAGGGAACCGAAAAGAATCAGGGTAATCTGTATGACTTCCGACAGAGGTCTGTGCGGGGGTTTCAATACTAATTTGACTAAAGCTACAGAGAGATTCATTCGTGACAAGGCCAAAGAAGGCAAAGAAGTGGAATTGATAGCCGTAGGCAGGAAAGGAAGGGATTATTTCAGAAGAAAAACGAAGGTTACTAAAGAATTCCCCGACGTCTTCGGCAAGTTCGACATAACCCTTGCCGTAAGAATCTCCGATGAGATCATACCACCCTTCGAAAAGGAGGAGTATGACGAATTATACGTTATATATAACGAATTCAGGAATATCGCCATACAAAGACCCGTGGTTGTAAGACTATTTCCCCTGCCCCCCATCGGTAAGGAAGAAGAAGTGGACCCCAACGCCAGTATCGATTACATTTACGAGCCTTCCGATGAAGTCTTACTGGAAAAACTCCTGCCCATGTATGTTCACGTTCTGATCTACAGGGCGCTTTTGGAGACGTCGGCCGGGGAAAACGGCGCACGCATGGTCGCGATGGATAACGCAACAAAGAATTGCGAGGAAATGATCCAGGACCTCACGTTAAAAATGAACAAAGCGAGACAGGCCGCCATTACGGCCGAGCTGATGGATATTGTCGGCGGTACAGAGGCACTGGCCAAGAGTTAAAAATAAGCACTATAGATTAAGGAGACAGGTATGAATATAGGAAAGGTTGTGCAGGTAATAGGACCGGTAGTCGACGTGGCGTTTGATGAAGGTAATCTCCCGGAGATATTAAACGCTATCGCTATCACCAACCCCACGATTGATGAAACGGAAGATAATCTGATTGTTGAGGCTGCCCAGCATTTGGGTGACAATGTCGTCAGATGCATCGCCATGGACATCACGGATGGTCTTGTCAGGGGTATGAAGGCTAAGGATCTAGGCACACCCATAATGGCCCCCGTTGGTCCGGAATGTCTGGGCAGGATCCTGAACGTTGTGGGCAGACCGGTCGACGGCCTCGGCCCCGTGGTGGCGAAAACTTACTCACCGATCCACCGGGAAGCCCCGGCATTTATTGAACAGGATACGTCAGTTCACGTTCTGGAAACGGGCGTTAAGGTTATCGATCTTCTTGTTCCCTTCCCCAGAGGTGGAAAGATGGGGATGTTTGGGGGGGCAGGAGTCGGCAAAACAGTCGTAATGATGGAGATGATCAATAATATCGCCATGCATCACGGTGGTATCTCCGTATTTGCCGGTGTCGGTGAGAGAACGCGTGAAGGCAACGACCTCTACCTGGAAATGAAGCAGTCGGGCGTTATCAAGCAGGCCGCCTTGATTTATGGACAGATGACAGAACCCCCGGGAGCAAGAGCGAGGGTGGCTCTCACCGCGCTGACGGCGGCAGAATACTTTAGAGACATAGAAGGGCAGGACGTCCTCCTTTTTGTTGATAATATATTTCGTTTTACTCAGGCCGGTTCGGAGGTTTCGGCTC
>Ga0187878_1003746_pt1 | contig 12270 bp, 21 predicted proteins | sample June2016WEW_17_1_FD_132979 | JGI IMG/M metagenome (GOLD analysis project Ga0187878, IMG submission 132979) | Peatland microbial communities from SPRUCE experiment site at the Marcell Experimental Forest, Minnesota, USA - June2016WEW_17_150 | ecosystem: Environmental > Terrestrial > Soil >...
GCTCGGTGCCCGACCTCGATTGCCTCTTCGAGTGTGAAAACATCGATGCAAACCTGAACAATCGGGCCCTTGGAGCTCTTGAAGTCGGTCACGGTCTCACCCTACTCTCCTCGCTAAGGAAGCCTGCACAGTGTTGATCGAACGCCTTTGGCAGCCCAACCTCGATCGTCGTTCAGGTCGGACCCAAACGGGAGTTGCACCAAGTATGCACATATGCGACCATATTAGGTAGCCCGAGTCTCAGGTCACGCGTTCCCCCGACTCGTGTGCGACTTTCAAGAGACCATCTTTTTGCCCCGATCCTGCCTCCGACCGGAGATCGCGCGATGAGCAACTCGCTGGCCGGTTCCTTTCCTTCCGATCTGGAGATCGCCCGCTCGGTTGAGCCACGCCCCATCGCCGACGTGGCCGCCGACCTGGGCACCAAGGCGTCTGAACTCAAGCCGTACGGTTGGACCAAGGCCAAGTTCACCTCGACGCCATCGTGCGCCTGGAGGCGGCCAACCCGCGCGACCGCTACGTGCTCGTGAGCGCCATAACCCGGACTCCGTTGGGCGAGGGCGAGACCACGGTCACCATCGGCCTCGCCCAGGGGCTCAACCGCATCGGCTACCGTGCCGCAGCCACGATCCGCCAGCCGAGCCTCGGCCCGGTCTTCGGCATCAAGGGCGGAGCTGCCGGCGCCGGCTACAGCCAGGTGATCCCGATGGAGGACTTCAACCTCCATCTCACCGGCGACACACACGCCATCGGCGCGGCCCACAACTTGGCTGCCGCCTTCTTGGACAACCCCTCCACCACGGCAACGCGCTCGGCATCGATCCGCGGCGGGTGCTTTGGCCGCACGTGGTCGACATCTCCGACAATCGCGTGCCCCCGTCATCGTGGCCGAGTCGGTGCCCTGGGCGGGCGCGATCGACGATCCCGTACACCGAGCGCCTGGCCGAGGCTAGCGTGGCCAACTCGGTCGGCAGCAAAGGAGACTCCTACGACAATGCCCTCGCCGAGACGGTCAACGGCCTCTACAAGGCCGAGCTCATCCGCGGGCGGCGCTGGCGATCGGTCGAGGATGTCGAGCTGGCGACAGCTGACTGAGTCCGCTGGTGGAACGAAACCCGCGTACATGGTGCCTGCGGGGACGTCCCCCCAAGCAGAGTTCGAGGAGGCCTACCATCGCAGACTAGATGCTGCCGCCGTGACTTGAGTCAAAGACCGGGAGTCTCCACGATTCTCTGGGGCGGTTCACAACAGGGAGGAACGAGTAATGGCAACGTATCGCGTTGACCATGTTCATCTCAAAGCGGTCGATGTCGAGAAGACTGCCCGATGGTACGTCGACACCTTGGGCGCCCGGATCACGTTCGAAGCTGATTTCCGTGGATCCAAGGTCTACTATTTGGATTTCTCCGGCTTTACCCTTTGCGTGTTTGGGCAGCTTGAGGGGGAGGAGGGCGCCAATGCTCCGATCGAACCCACGTTGCGGACACGCTTCGGTGTGGATCATTTCGGATTCGCAGTGGACGACATGGACAGAGCGGTCGCCGATCTGCGCGGAAAGGGGGTGACTGTTCTTGAGGAACCATGGAGTCCGCGCCCTGGCTTGACCATCTGCTACATCGAAGGACCCGACAAGGCACGCATCGAACTCGCCCATCGCGTCGAACCGCGGTGAATGCAGTGCTGAGGCAGGTGACGCACCCACGCACGTACGGACGCCAATGCTCACGAAGGCGACGACTGGCAATCTTGAGTTGGCGGCATATTTCCTTTCCAACATTCCGCTCGGCCGGCTGGGGGAACCGAGAGACATTGTCGGGGCCGCTGTGTACCTTGCGTCCGACGCAGCTGGGATGGTCACGGGTCATATTCTCGCCGTCGACGGCGGCAACACCGCGAGGTGATGCGCCGTCTTGGCGGCACTTACGCTGGACGGAGACAAGATGACCGCAGATCGTTCGCAAGTCGCCCGCTACGACTCCTTCCTAGACGTAAGCACCGATGACCCTCGCGTGGCCTTTGTTAACGAACTCGTAAGGATAGGCGAGACAGATGACCGCCTCCTCGTGCTGGACGTCGATGTGTCTCGGCGAACGCTTAGCAGGACCTTCCGCGACCGGTACCCCGATCGCTTCTGGGACTTCGGAGTCGCTGAGCAGAACATGATGGCCGTGGCCGCCGGGCTGGCGAGAGAAGGCTTTATCCCGTTTGCGTTTGGCTTCGCGGTGTTCGCGACGATGCGTGCCCTGGAGCAGCTTCGCACATCCATTTGCTACCCTCGACTGAACGCGAAGATCATCGGTGGGTATGCCGGTCTCAGCAACGGCAAGGACGGCGCGACTCACCACTCAATTGAGGACATAGCCATTACGCGAAGCCTACCTAACCTAGTGGTGGTATCGGTGTCGGACCCGGTCATCGCGAGAAAGATAGCTCGCGCAGCATACGAATACGAAGGCCCAGTCTATATTCGTATGGAATACGAGAACGCGTCGGCAATCCACAGTCCGGAGCTAACCTTTGAAATCGGCAAAGGGTACTGTGTTCGCGAGGGAAAGGACATCACGATCGCAACTTATGGCATCGCGTTAGCTCGAGCAATGGATGCGGCCCAAACGCTCGCCAAAGAAGGAATCGACGCTGAAGTCCTCGATCTGCCGACGCTGAAGCCTTTCGACCATGACCTGCTTCTAGCCTCTGTCGGCAAGACGGGGGCTCTCGTAACCTTGGAGGACCACAACGTAATCGGCGGGCTGGCATCGGTGGCCTGCCAGACGCTCATCGAGGCGCATCTGCTGCCGATATTCCGAGCCCTAGGAATCCAGGACCACTTCACGGAATCCGGCAAGAATGACGAGCTCAGGAGGAAGTACGGCATCGACGCAGCAGCGGTTGTTCGCGCGGCACGCGAGGTCGCAGCCTCGTGCGGCGGTAGGCCAGCGAGAGAAGGGACGAGGTTATGGACGGGTTGACCGACCACTGCGATGCCGGCGGGGCGGGACTGATCGGCACACATCCCGATCGGCGTGACGAACTGATCCGGTCCCTATCCGCCATCGCATACGGGTTGCGTTGCGATGTGGTCGAAATGGTTTACAACGCGGGGAGTGGCCACCTTGGCGGCTCATTCTCGGCAGCCGAGATCGTGGCGACCCTCTACTGGCACGTGATGAAGATTGACCCCACACGCCCCAACTGGGAAGACCGGGATCGGCTCGTTCTTTCGAAGGGGCATTGCGCCCCGGTAGCATACGCGGCGTTGGCAAGACGCGGGTATTTCGATCCTGCAATTCTGAGGACGTTCAGGAAGCTTGGCAGTATCTTACAAGGGCATCCGGACTTTCGAATGACGCCCGGCGTGGATATGACATCAGGCTCACTTGGTCAGGGGCTCTCGGTCGCGCTTGGCATGTCCCTTGCCGCGCGCAGGGCACATCGCGACCATCGTGTCTACGTCCTCCTTTCGGACGGGGAGATGCAAGAGGGCATGGTCTGGGAGGCAGCGATGGCCGCACACCACCACGGAGCAGGGAACCTCACGGCCATCATTGACAAGAACCGCCTGCAGGTCGACGGCTGGGTGAGCGAGGTCATGGACATTGACCCCCTCACAGATAAGTGGCGAGCCTTTGGATGGCGAGTTCTAGTGGCGGACGGGCACAACATCAGATCACTCCTCGCGGCGTTCGAGACGATGCGCTCCGTCGCCGACCCGAGGGAGCCCTGCGTCATCATCTGCGAGACGGTCAAGGGCAAAGGCGTGTCCTGGATGGAAGACGTAATGGAATGGCACGGCGGATCCCTAAACGATGACCTGCGCAATCGAGCTTTGGCGGAGTTGAGGCCAATGGCGATCGACTTGCCGTGGGCATGATGCGCTTCAGCGGGAAGATTGCGGTCGTCACGGGCGCCGCCGTGGGACTTGGGCATCCAATCTCAGGGCAGTTCGCGGCGGAGGGAGACGTGGTCGTCGCTGCGGATGTCATGGCGGAAGGCGCCAGAGAAACCGCGTCCGCTATCGTGGCAGCCGGCGAAAGGGCCCTTGCTGTCCAAGCTGATGTGTGGCCGTGGACAGATGTGCAGCGTCATGACCGCAGAGGCTGTTGAGCACTACGACCGCATCGATATCTTGGTCAACAACGTCGGGGTGCGTCCTACAGCCTTCTTCCTGGAAATGGATATCAGTAGCCGCTGGCAACGGATGCTCGACGTCAACTTGAACGGAGCAATGTGTGGGTGTTGCGCGGTGATCCCACACATGCTGGAAATCGGACGTGGGAAGATTGTCAATATCGCCTCGGTCGCAGGCATCCTTGCCTTCACGAAACGGTCGGCTTATGTAGCCTCCAAGGGAGCGATCATCGGTCTGACAAAGGCCCTGGCGTTCGAGCTGAGCCGGGATCAGATATGGGTCAACGCCGTAGCCCCCGGTACGACTGTGACGCCGATGAACGCGCCGTACTTCGCAGACCCGGCCATGCTGGAGTTGCTCGACTTCGAGATGCCCATCGGTCGTTTCGGCCAACCCAACGAGATCACGAGCGCGGTCCTCTTGCTAGCTTCCGACGAGGCCGATTTTGTCTGCGGCGAGACGCTTGTGGTTGATGGCGGCTGGACGACCGGCAAGGGATTCTGACAAGCTCTACAAGGGAAATGCCAAGCTCTGGAGGAACAAGACCGATGAATGGCGCGTTAGGGGAAGAGTCGCCGCTTCAGCGAATGGTCCGGACGACGGAGACGGAGTTTTGGCACGACGGTGTGGCCGTGGCTGAGCTTGAGGATGCCATGGCACATGGTGCTGTCGGGGCAACGTCCAATCCGGTCTTCATCTTTCAGGAGTTGGCTCGCGAGCACCGTGTTTGGCAGAAGAGAGCTCGCGAGCTGCGCCTGGAACATCCAACATGGTCGATAGCGGATGTCGCCTGGGCCCTGTATGCCGAGGTCGCCCGCCGCGCCGCGGAAGTCCTGCGCCCGGTGCACGAGCGAGAGAACGGTCGTGAGGGCTACCTCTCTGTGCAGGTCGACCCCACGCAGTACGCGAACCCACGAGCCATGATTGATCAGGCGGTGGCCTTCGCCGGCATCGCGGACAATGTCCGCGTGAAACTCCCAGTCACCAAAGCTGGAGTCGAGGCCATAGAGAGAGCCACTGCCCTCGGGGTCAATGTTACCGCTACCGTCTGCTTTTCGGTCTCCCAAGCGATCGCTACCGCGGAGGCTGTGGAGCGTGGGCTACGCGCACGGGCTGTCGCGGGACACGATGTGGCCAAAATGCGGCCAGTCTGCGTCGTCATGATCGGTCGGCTCGACGATTGGCTCCGGGCACTGGTCGAGCGGGACGGGATCATCGTTGATCCAGACATCGTGAACTGGGCCGGAGTAGCGGTCATGAAGAAGGTGTACCGGATCTTCCGCGAACGAGGATATAGCGCCCGCCTCCTCGTCGCGGCTTTTCGCAACCACTACCCTTGGTCACAGTTCATCGGGGGCGACCTGTCCGTTACGATCACATATCCCTGGCAGCGGCGTCTGAATGCCTCAAGGGTGGAGGTACGACGGCGCATCGACGATCCCGTCGATCCGGCCATCATCGAGGCGCTGTCTCAAGCTTTCTCAGATTTCCGCTGCGCTTATACGGACGATGGCTTGACAATGGAGGAGTTCGACTCGTTCCCGCCCACCGTCGGCACCCTCCGCTTCTTCATCAAGGGCTACTACGACCTATTGTCCCTGGTGACCGACTTCCTTCTGCCGAACCCCGAGCTAGCACCGACAGCTGTCTAGCGCCTTTTCGCGCCAGGAAAGCTGCCCCCTTAACCTCCAAAGGACCGGCACCAGGATAGCCATCAGGATCCCGTTGCCCACATCGACGGTCTGACGTAGCCACTGCAGCTCTCCAACAAGCAGGAGAGTCATCTCAACCGTGACAAGGGCACGGGCGCCGAACACGTGCCCTGCTTTCATTGAGTAGTCCTCGAGCACGAATGTTCCACCGACGGGCTGGCACAACTGTTCGATCCTCGAACCGGCACCTTCAGCGAGACCGGATCGATGGTAGATGTTCGCATCTCCTGCACGGCGACTCTCCTAGCCGACGGGTGGGAATGCTCTTTGCCGGGGGCAGGGCTCAGGAACAGGCGTCGGCACCTCCCTGTCCTCGGCCGAGGTCTACGACCCCCGGACCGGCATGTTCACCCCGACCGGATCGATGGCAGCTCAGCGGGACCTCCATACCAGGAGTCTGGTGGCGGATGGCACAGTCCTGATCGCGGGCGGCGAGAACCGCGTCATGGTCTCCCAGGCCGAGCTCTATGGCCCGGTGACCGGGACCCTCAGCCCAGCCAAGTGACCGTTCCAGCGTATTAGGGCGCAGTACAAGGCTGTTCCCCTCTGGTGACATTGGCGCACACTCGCCAAGGCTGGCGCACCGTCGTATCAGTTCGGGGCAATAGCACCTGAGGCTCCGACTACACGCGAACTCCCAACGCGCGGGTCTAAGCGCAAAGCTTGCAGCTGACCGAACGCCTCGTCGCGGGTGGCGACGTTGGTGAAGGTCAGTATCACGGTCCCGTGGATCCACCTCAGCCGGCTCGCCGGCTTCGTCTTCGTTGTCAGTACGCGGTCCCACGGCTCACGGCGGAGATCGTCCCAGGCTCCAACAGGGCATACCCGGAGAAGTGCTCACTGCGACGCTTTCGGTCCACCGGCACGTATGGGCTCAAGCGAAACGGCCTGACACTTATGCGGAGGACCCCGCCACTGTACGGGGCCAGCGTGCCCGGCCGTTCTTGATACCGCCGCTTCCGGCCCCAGTATTTGCTGCCGCTATGGGGCGTCGACAACACCGGTAACGCGTAGAGGCACCGAGTCGAACCGGTAATGTACATTCCCCACGCTTGCCCTCGTGGTTGGAGGCTCGGAATCCGGGGAGTAGGGAACATAGCCCGCCCGCAAACTCAGGCCCATGCCCAGGGCAACGAGCACCGCCGAGAGACAGATCACGAGCCCAACGACTCGCTGAGACAAGGACTCCGGATGCGTGACCTCCAGGTCCGCTGCCACGATCGCGGCCCCGAAGGGCACGACCCCTAGCAAGCCCATCCAGATGAACGTAAGCCAGGGCCGCCCGGCCTCGTCGCGCTCTGGGCCGAGTTGGCCAGGCTGGAAGCTCGACAGATGTGCGAGCCAGCCGCCGAATGCCTCCTACCGCCGCCAGAGGAACCTGAGCCTCTGGGCTGTAAGCCTCCTCATTGGCCGCCTCCACTAGCCCGCCGCAGCCCACAATCTCCATCAAAGCTAGGGCGGTTCGGTGCGCCCCGGGCTGTGGTCCCTCGGTGCGCGGGAGTCATCTCCGGCTACGACTCAGCCCAGCTATCTCTGATTGCTTGGAACATTGCCATCAGGTTCGGCACCGGGATGCCTGGTTGGATGTTGTGTATCGCGGCCAAGACGAACCCCCCGCCGTCGTTGAAGATGTCGATCCGTTCCCGGACCTCGCGGTAGACCTCGTCGGGCGTGCCGAAAGGAAGGGTCGTCTGTGTTTCGACGCCTGCTCCCCAAAAGACGATCCGGTCTCCGAACTCCCGCTTCAGGAGCCGGGGATCCATCCTGGCGGTGGAGGTCTGGACGGGGTTGAGAACGTCGAACCCGTCTTCTACCAGATCAGGTATTAGATCGACGATGCTGCCGTCGCAATGCTTGAACGTCTTCCAGCCCGTCAGCTCGTGGACGGCGGCATTCACCCGCCGATAGTAGGGGCTAAAGACCTCACGGTATGTCGGCAGCGATATCAGCATGCCTGCCTGTCCACCGAAATCGGTGCCGCAGATCCGCACGACCTGGAGCTGGTCACCGACAAGATCGGCTAGTCGATGGATGTTCTCGATCATCAACTGAGTCTGGTACTCGAAGACGGCCTGGACATAGTCGGGACGCGCCACCAGCGAGATGTACCACTCCTCGGGGTCCCGGATCCCGCGAGGGTGGGGCAGGCCGACGGCGGGCACCAGCATCGCATCGCCTAGTCCCCAGATTCCCGGAGGGGTCCCGAAGATCCCGTAGCTGGTTTTGGTTGCAAGCTGTGCGGTCTGGGCGGCGAACTCGGCCAAGTCTGTTTCGCCGATCAGGGAGAACTCCTCGCAATTGTCCGCGGGATCGAGGGCTGCCTCGTTAATCGGGTCTTGACGGATGATCGGATCGAAGTAGAACCCGCCCTGTGGCATCAGGGCGCTTGGCGGATAGCTGTGGTCCCCCTTCGGATACATGAGCAGGTTGCCCTCGCTGTCCACCGTCGGGTTGAACCCACCCGGGACCAGAACCGGCGTGCCGTCGAATAGCTGCCACGGCTTCCACGAGTCGTTTGGGAAGCCGAAGACGTTGGTCGGCCCCGCTACGCCGGCGACGTCGACTGGCAGAGCGCTGCGAAGCTTCTCGTCGATCTCGCCGTTTAGCTGCAGGAGATGAGTGATCTTGACGCGGTATCCGGGCTCGCCCAGCAGTGCAGCCCGCAACCGCGAAACGGTTGAGGCGTGTATGCCGCTCACGAAAGTCGCCCCCACGTCGACACACACGCGATCCGGCTGGCGGTGGTTCAGTGTGGTCTGGAGGCGCTCCCTCGACGTAACCATGGTCTCTTCAAGTCTCCTTCTTCAATGTCGAGGCCCAGACTTGATCTCTCGCTTCACGCAAACTGATCGCGTCCCGTTCTTGATGGCCATCGCGCCGCCGGGAATCCAGCAGGCAATGGGAAAGCGGCGAGCTGCAGACGTTCCGTCTCGCGCGGCGAGGCGTAGAGGTCCTCAAGGGTGTTCTCAATCCCATGGAGGCAATGCAGCCGCTCGAAGAGCGCGTTGGGAATCATGCCGGCGAGGTACTTAGACTCGCCGTGGAGTTGGACGGTGGGGAGCGCTCCGTCCAGGCGCCCTGGAGCCTTCGGATCCGGCATCCGGTGCGCCAGGTACTTATCGAGCTCCGACCAGTCGCTCAGCGGAACAGCCTTCGGGGATGCCCCGGTGCCCCCTGCAGCGTGCTCCCAGCGCGTGCCCCACTCGTCGGTCCACTCTGCTCGCTCGGTCAGGACCTGGATGGGGTCGATGGGCCTATCCGGACCGCCGGGTTGGTGGCCGACGAACATGTGATATGCCTGGGCCAGCACGATGTCATCCGGATATTCCGTGAGGAGGTCGGAGAGGTCGTCCCCGTACCGCAAGATGACATCGTATGAGAGGTTGTTCAACCTGATTGGGCAACGAGAGGCACCTTCGCGACGGAGAGCCTTTCCCACCCATTCCTTCGTGGATGGCTTCGCGTGCTGGGCTTCGTCCACCCGCCGGTTGAACCGATGGATCAGGGATCTCTTCTCATCGAGGGAAGCCGTACCCGCATCAGACCCACTCATTCGGGGATCCTCCATTCCGCTTGTGTATACCGCGCTCGGATCCCTGAGATCACGATCGGCGCGGCGTCAGAGGCAAGGAACACGAGCGCCCTTGAGTTCACTGGCCGACCATCTGCACCGAGACGGGCGTCATCTTCGGACAGCCCAGCCCTGCGCAGAGCCTCGGCAGAGAAGCGGTGGAGGGCAGGAAACTGGACCGTCATTGCTGGCGCGGCAGTTGAAGGTGTACTGGGCTGGATCAATGCCGATCTTTCCTCCCTGGACGCTTCCGGTTGCCCGAGGTTCATCCACCGTCCAGGACGGAGCGTTCCGGACCTTCCGGGTCTGAATGCACAACACTGTATTCAAAGTCTGGGCGCTAGCCCAAAACGGTCGCCTCGCCGGTGGAGGAGGCCGGGTTCACTACCCGCGCAGCAGCCGCTTGGCTGCCTCGACCGCCGATCCAGCATCGGGAGCGTAGCCGTCCGCGCCTATCCGATCGGCGAAGCTCTGGGTCACCGGGGCACCACCTATGACGATCTTGGTGCCGTCAAGGCCGGCGGCCCGGGCTGCGTCGACGACGTCCTTCATGCCGACCATAGTCGTCGTCAGCAGTGCGCTGACACCGATGATGTCCGCGGCATGCTCCCTGGCCGCCCTGACGAATGCATCGGCGGAGACATTCGTTCCGAGATCGACGACCTCGATGTTGGCGCCCTTCCACATCATCGCGACCAAGTTCTTGCCGATGTCGTGGAGGTCTCCCTTGATAGTCCCAATAACGGCAGTGTGCTCAGGCCGGATGCCGGCCCCAACTAGGAGCGGCTCCAGCAGCGCCATCGATTCCTTCATTGCCCGTGCGCTGATCAGCATCTCCGGGACGTAAATCTCGTTGCGCTGGAAGCGGCCGCCAACAGTCTCCATCGCTGAGGTCATCGCCCCGAGGATCGCTCCCAGCTCCACGCCATCGTCGATCGCGGCGCGCGTGGTTGACGTGGCCGTCACCCGATCCCCTCGCTCGATGGCAGCGGTTAGAGTTGATAGATCGGCCATCGTCTTCTCTCTTTCAGCTCAGACTCTTCGAGGTTGGTCGGTCGTCAATCAGGCGCTCGGCGATCCCAGCGGAGTAAGGGGCAAGCGCAGCACTGCAACCGAATGAGTGGCGGACTACGTCACGGCAGAAGCACCGTCTTGATGATGGAAGGATCCTTTGCGGTGCGATGGAAGGCGGCCACGCCCTCTGACAGCGGGACTGACAAGGTCACTAGTTTCTCGACCCTCAGTTTGCCGGTACCGAGCGTACCCATTGCCGCCAGCGCGCTTTGGGGTGTGACACCCATGCTGGCATGGATGCTGAGCTGGTTCCAGACGACCTTGAATTCATCGATCTCGACGACCCGACCGGCGTTCCCCAGCCAGACCAGACTGCCGCCAGCGCGTGTGATGTCGACGGCAGTTGCCACAGTCGGGGTGATCCCAGCGGCCTCGACGCACACGTCAACACCAACGCCAGCCGTCCTGTCCATAACCTCGTTGCGCGCCTCGGCATCCGCCGGATCCAGAGCGACCGTGGCCCCCATCTCCAGGGCGAGCTGCCGACGGTCCGGCTGCGGCTCGAACACGATCAGCTCCCGCGGGCTGTGCAGAGCCAGCACTCCGACCGCGATCAGGCCGATTGGTCCGGCACCCACAACAGCGGCCGTCCCGCCTGGGGGAATGCTGACTCTCGAAAGGCCTTTGACCACGACGCTTAGCGGCTCGAGCAGAGCGGCTTGGGTGAACGGCACTCTGTCTGGCAGAGGGAGAGCATTTCGGGCTGGCATGCGGACGTATTCTGCGAAGGCGCCCGGTAGGTCAGCACCGATGACGAGGCGGTTGACGCACTGGTCGAATACGCCCATAAGGCATGCGGCACAGGCCATACAAGTCACCTGCGGCAGCATGAAGACGCGCTCGCCGATCTGGTGGGGGCCAGCATTCGTGCCGACCTCCGTTAGTTCCCCACAAGCCTCGTGGCCCATGATGAGAGGCGGCACGCGTCGGCCCCCTTGACCCGTATACCCGTGCGTATCGCTGCCGCAGACGCTGGCTGCGCGGACCCGCATGATGACTTCATCCGCTGCGGGCGGGCCCGGATCAGGCACATCAACGTATTCGAGAACGCCAGGAGCCGATAAAAGAACCGCCTTCATTTGCCAGTCCTCCCAGAGGAGTTTCTCTGCTTGCCCTGGCCGAGCGTGGGATGGTCAGGTAGCGTTACGCCCTCGCAGCCTTGACCCTCTGCACGTAATCAGTCAGCTTCGACTCCGCATCGGGTCCATCCAGATATGGGCGTGGCCCGATCAGTACAACGTCCGCCCCTGCCTGGGCTGCCGCTACGCCCATCTCGGTGTCGAACGTGACGATCCCAATTGGCACGTCCACCACCTTCTTCACCAGTGGGAGCATGTAAAGGGTGAGGTTCCCGGCTGGATTGGCGTCCTGCTGGTCACCGCCGTAGTGCAGGTAGATAAGGTCGGCGCCCATGTCTACACACTCCCGAGCTCGGCGCAAGGGATCGGGGGTGGCGTAGAGGTCGACAACGATCTTTGTTCCGGACTCGTGGCCGCCCTCGACAGCCTGCCGTATGGAGGCGTCCCCGGCAACCCCGCAGACGGTGACTAGGCTCGCGCCGCCCTTCGCCGCGGCCATCACGTACTTCTTGGCGCCGTCCACGAGCTTGACGTCTGCGAAGATCGTGGCGCCGGGAAAGTTGGGGGAGAACTGGCCCACCACCTGAATGCCGTTGAACAGGATCAAGGGGGTGCCCACTTCCAGCCAGTCAGCTTTCGCCCGTTGGGCTCGGTGCCCGACCTCGATTGCCTCTTCGAGTGTGAAAACATCGATGCAAACCTGAA
>Ga0187878_1003748_pt1 | contig 12260 bp, 12 predicted proteins | sample June2016WEW_17_1_FD_132979 | JGI IMG/M metagenome (GOLD analysis project Ga0187878, IMG submission 132979) | Peatland microbial communities from SPRUCE experiment site at the Marcell Experimental Forest, Minnesota, USA - June2016WEW_17_150 | ecosystem: Environmental > Terrestrial > Soil >...
GACGTGATGAACGCGGTCCAGCAGATGCGCGCCCGGGCGCAAGGCAATGGCAACCTGACTTCAACGCCGCAGCAGACGGTCACGACTGAGGCTCAAGGAGGGCAACAGGTCATCGTCATTCAGCCAGCCGACCCGCAGGTGATCTATGTGCCTTCCTATGATCCCATGTACGTTTGGGGACCTCCTGTTTACGGCTATTATCCCCCGCTCTATTACTCTGGATTCGGCTTCGGCTTCGGGCGCGGCTTCAACCTCAGCTTCTGTTTCGACGGCTGGGGAGGTTGGGGCGGTTGGGGATGGGGCCCGAACTGGTTCGGCCGCACGGTGTTCATCAATAATTCCTTCTTCCCTCGCTTTGGATTCCGCCACGGCTTCGGGGCCGGTTTTGTAGGGAGAACGAACTGGGCGCATGATCCGGTTCATCGCCTTGGCATTCCGTACCGGAACCAGCAGGTAGCCGCGCGGTTCCAGGGACATTCGATGGCCTCTCGGAATTCGTTCCAGGCAGGAACGGGGTCGAGGGCCGCCGTAGCGCCGTACGCAAACCGCTCCGCGGGGCGCGCTGGGGAGCAAGGATACCGTAACATGGCGTCTCAACCTCTGCGCGGCCAGAGTCAGCCGCAGCAGAGGTATCAGGCTCCGCAGCAGGTCCGCCCCGCGCCGCAGCAGAGGTATCAGACTCCGCAGCAGGTACGGCCCTCACCGCAGCAGAGGTATCAAGCTCCACAACAGTACCGGTCCGCACCGCAGCAGAGGTATCAAGCTCCGCAACAGTACCGGTCCGCGCCGCAGCAGAGGTATCAAGCTCCGCAACAGTACCGGTCCGCACCGCAACAGAGGTATCAGGCTCCTCAGCAGTACCGGTCCGCGCCACAGATGTCTACGCCACGCTTCAGCAATGGCGGTAGCTTCAGCGGCGGACGCGGATCCAGCGGCGGTGGCTCCCGTAGTGGCGGCGGAGGCGGAAGACGTCGCTGATGCCACGGGCGACGGCGATCGCCCACTGCCAGAAATTGCAGGCAACACGCATCGACGGCGCAAAATCCAAGCTCTTGATGCCGTCGTAGGCGGTATCGAGAATCGGGTTGATGATGATGTCCACCGGTTTCAAATGCCAGCCGATGATCGGTCGAATCTCGGACGCGACGCGGGTGGTGTCCCACCGCATTCTCGGACGGGCTCCTAGGGGCGGTTAGCCTCGGGAATAATGACGTGCGTTCCTTGACGCACGAGGCGCCCCGTCTCAAGCATTGCCTTAATTTGCTTGCCCACAATCCCGCCCATGTCTTCGGTGACCCTGACGAATCCAAGAAGCCCGCATGCCGCCTGCGGAACTTGGTCTTCCGTCATCCCATATGACTCTCGAACGACACGCTCTATTGCCAATTCAATCTCTTCGGGTGCTATCCACTCCAGCCTTTTGGCTGCAGGCGCCAAATCCGAGCGATCTCTGAGCGGAGGGCTGACCATTTCCTTTAACCACATGAAGTCCCCGGACTGTCGCGCGGATCCGTCCCTGATGGCGCATCCAAAAGCTGCAAGAAACGCCTGGTGAATCCGATTCCCGACGCGGGCGACGCCGGCTGCGTTTGCGACGCGCCGCATTAACTCACTTACGTGAAGAGGGCTTTCCACTTTCAGAACCTGATCCATCCAGTTACCTAATCTCGACGCAGGTACTTCGTGTAAAGCCCCTCCTGCTAAGTCGAAGCGCAATGATGCCATTTCATACTTCGGAATCTTTTGTCCTGCGTTCTTTTCTTGCTGCTCCCGCTGAATTGAAGGAATGGGCTGCTGCTGCGCAGACTCCGTAGCGATATCATTATTGGATGGCCTCTGAAAACCGCAAGCACCGGTTTGGCATTCCGAGCCACCACCTGGCTCGGGTAGATGGATTATCGCTGACTCGATCGCCTCGATAGTTCGTTTCAGTTCCCGCTCGGGGTTCCGATACCAGTCAGTGCTCCAAATCCTATGGATCCGCCAACCAAGACCCTCCAGCACGGCCTGACGCAATCTGTCGCGATCCCGAGCTGATCGGGCGCGGTGATAAGTTGCGCCGTCGCACTCTATTCCCAACAGATAGCGGCCGGGCTGCTCCGGATCGACAACTGCCAGGTCAATGAAAAAGCCGCCACAGCCCACCTGTGGCTGGACCATATGGCCTAGCGAGCTGAGAGCCTGTAACACTTGGGATTCGAAGGGTGATTCAGGCTCTCGTTGTGTCGCCATCGGGATTTCCAGTAAACCTTTTTGGGCATAAGCCAGGAAGGACTTAAGACATTTGACGCCAATCGAATTGGTTTTGTTGAGATCGATATCGTCTGCCGTAAGATTGGTGAATACTTCACATCTGAATCGGGCCCGTGTGATCAGGACGTTCAGTCGCCGCTCACGGCCGTTTCGATTTAAAGGACCGAAGTCCATCGCGACGATACCCTCCGCTGTCCGGCCGTACCCAATGCTGATGAAAATGACATCGCGCTCATCGCCCTGGACATTCTCCAGGTTGTTTACGAAAAACGGTTCAAACTGGTTATAGATGAAGAATTCTTCACTGGACGAATCTTGACGGCGCAAATTTTCTAGGTGATGCAGGATTGCCTCGGCCTGGGCGATGCTAAAGGCTGCGACCCCGAGAGTCTGGCGCCGGTCAGCGGGTAGTTTGACTTGAGCGCGTGCATGCTGCATCACGGCTTCGGCTACTTTTAGTGCCTCGAGCGGGTTCGTTCGCGTCCTGCCCCTGTCATAACTAGTGTTTGGCAGGTGATGAAAAATAAGTCCCAAACTATCGCGACGGCTCTCGGGGCTTGGGAATACGATCAACCTGAAATCGTAGAATTCCTTGTTCGAGACAGCTATCAGAGATTCATGACGGCTACGATAGTGCCACCTCAGCATCCGCTGATGTGCTCCACGTGCTGAGAACAGGCCGAGGACACTCTCCAGATCCGCGGTGAAACTTGCCTCATCGATGTCCTCCTCCGTGGAAAGGGTGTCGAAAAAGTTGGTGGGGGGCAGCTGCTTGCTATCTCCCACGACGATGGCCTGTTTGCCACGCAGGATCGCTCCCCATGCATCCACGGGTTTCACCTGACTGGCCTCGTCGAAAACAACCAGGTCGAACTGAGAACTCTCTGGTGGAAGATAATTCGCGATGGACAGGGGGCTCATCATGAAGACGGGTTTGATGGCTTGGATCGCGTTCCCGGCGTTCGACATCAGTTTGCGCAGCGGCATGTGTCTGCGCTTCTTCTCGAATTCGCGTCGGAGCACCCCCATTTGCCCCTCACCGCCGGTGGTTGGAAGTTGGTTCCAGTGAACCAAAGCGAGTTTTGCACGGTTGTATTGCAACTGCAGCGAGTCCAGCCGGCAAAACCTCTCGACTGACTGCATGTGGCCGGTTCCGTCGAACTCTGCCAGCGCCGGCCGTTCTGTGAATGCCCGCTCTATGAGGGCTTCGAACCAAAGGCGGTCAAAGAGCGCCGTCAGAAAAGCCGCCGCTAATTCCCACGAGGCAACTACGGGGATCAGGGCGTCGAGTTTCTCATCGCGAAGGTTTTTGCAGCGCAAGTTGAAAGCACACAGGTCGTACAGGTCGTCAAAGGTGTTCAACCATTTCAACAAAATCTGGTTGATAGCCTCGAAGGAATGTTGCTTCAGGTAGCATTGCATTGCGATTGGATCCAATTGCAGGAATTGCCCCAGGTCCTTAAAGGCAGCAGTGTATTCCGTGAGCGCACGCTCCAGGTCCTGGGAAATTTTCTTCAAGTGGTCTCGATCGGTTCCGACAGTCAGAATCCTCGCAATCCAATCAGGAAGAACGCCCGCATCGATGTCTCTGCGAAACCCCAGCATCCATTCATAAATAGACGACAACGCAGACCAGTCGCTGGCCAGGCCCTTCCATAGTGGTCCGAACAACTCCCGTAACAGGTCTTCCTGGCTCCGGATCTCGTCACCAAGGACCTGATGTTTCTGAATTCCGGACAGGAGATCTATCATCCCGGCGATAGACCGTGGGGGGGCCGTCCTGCACAGCTTGGCTACCTCATCACGTTGGCGGCGATATCGCCCGGAAACCAGCATCCACCATTTGTCGCGGTAGGGAAGAATATTTTTCAGCGCCGGGCCGGCGGCATAGTTCCAGGACTCGGGGAAGAGAATACTCTCGTATCGCTTATGGATGCTGCTGAGAGTGCGTCCCGCTTTCAACGTGTAATCAATGATCTCGCCTTCCGTGAGCCAACGGGGAGAATCGACCTGCACCCCATTTGGGACCGGGGCCTCGTAGATTCGACAGCAGCCCGTCAAAGTCCTCTCAATCGAAGGGACGTCGCTGGGCGGTGGATTGTCGATATAGGAAGCAACAGTGTTGCTGCTGGTTGAGAGAATCACCAGTGCGTCAAGGACCCTGCGGATGCTTGATTGGAGTCGAGGTTTTTCACTGGGCAGAAAGACGGTCCTTTGCGCACCCCAATAGGGATTCTTGCTCGGAATTCCTTTGGATTTCAGGAGGGCTTCCGTTTCCCGAACAAGGACGGCGCGCCGGGCATATTCCGCCGCATTCCACTCCTTAAGGCCTTCAATCGCCGCCGGCGGGCATTCAACCGATTGAAGAGTGCGCGCCAATCGAATAAGATGCCCGAACGCGTCCACGGGGGAGACGCCGCTGCCGCCTATCGGATTGTTAACAGCGTTACAATAACTGTTTAGGCGATCTCTCGTTTGCGCGAGAAGCCCAAGTTCCGCTTCCGTCTGAGGTAGTTGGGGTTTGCCCAATTCCAAGGTTCGCCGAATTTCGGCGAGCACGTTCTTCTTGTTCGTCTTGTTGCTGTGCAATTCGAGACAGGCGTCACCGAGTCCTGATGCGTCCAGTCGTTTCTTGACTACGCTGAGGGCGGCCATCTTTTCCGCAACGAAAAGAGTTTTCTTGCCGCTGCCTACCGCTGCGGCGATGAGATTTGCTATGGTCTGCGACTTCCCGGTGCCCGGCGGACCTTGAATCACCATGTTTCGGCCATCGGCGGCGTCGAGCAAAGCGAGAGCCTGCGTGCTATCAGCATCCATAATATGGTAGACGTCACGAGTGGCAAGGTAACCGTCGATGCTCTCATCCTCGCCATAAGGCGACTTGGCTTCACGAAAGCCGTCGTCGTCCAACAGAGACATCAGGATCGGATGGTCAGTAGGGCACTTATTCTCAGGCCATGTCTTGGAATCAAGGTCCCGAAACATCAGGTACTTTCCAAAGGAGAAGAAACCTAGAACCATTGTGTCCCTCTCCACAACCCATTTGCGCTTGCTCTGAACACAGAGCGATATGGAATCGAAATATGCGTTGATCTCGAGGCCATCGAAATCAGGAAATTCCGGATAATTCAATCCGAAATCCGTTTTCAGTTTGGCGGCTAATGAGATGTTGCCGCCAATCTCCTCCTCCGTGTGGCTGATGTGAAATCTTTCTCTTGCGTTGGAGCGCTCCAATGCGACGGGAATCAGCAACAGCGGCGCGCGGTAAGGCTTGTCCGAATCGTCGGATTCAAACCATTGCAGCATACCCAGGGCCAGGAACAGGATGTTGACTCCCTGCTCTTCTATGTAGGTGTTCGCTGCATAATATGTGGCCAGCAGGCGGGTGTGGAGCTGCTTCGCCGTTAGCGAGGTCTGCAACTTGGTGTCTTTATGACGCTCCGCCACGATTCCTGGTTGATCCGGGGCCTCTGCGGGAGGAGCATAAAGCTCCTGATCCTCATCGATCGGCAAAAAAGTGGAGGATTTCCCTTCAACTACGAGCAGGCGATAAATTTCCGGCGGTTTTTCATCGACGATCTCCACCCCTTTGCCAGGCAGGCACCGATAGTTGAGGAGCGAATTCCTTAAACCGAGATCGAGTAATTCCTGACGAGATGCTTCCAACCTTACTCGAAGGTTTGCTTGTGATAATGGAGTCATACCCTCCTTATGAGTTCATGAACGATCCCAGGGAAAGCGGCTGTAGGGCAGTTCGGCTACTGCGCTCAACTGTTTGCCTATGGACCGTTCTGCGGTTTTTAAGTCGTAGGTGGCTTGGAGGTTGAGCCAGTACTGCGGCGATTGATCAAGGGCGCGCCCGAAGAGGAGGGCAAGTTCAGCTGTCACCGGACGTGCCCCCTTTACCACATGCGAAATCCGCATAGGCGACACGCCGATAGCGCGTGCGAACTTAGCCTGGGATATTTCCAATTCCTCGAGAATTTCCCGCAGGAACTCACCAGGGTGGATAGGCGGCAAACCATTCTCGCTCATGACAGTCCTCCATCTAGGAGTAATCCATGATCTCCACGTCCCAAGCATCGCCATTGCTGAAGCGGAAGCACACACGCCACTGGTCGTTTACACGAATACTCCACTGTCTGGCGCGATCATGTTTTAAAGCTTCCAGCCGGTTCGATGGCGGCAGGTGCAAATCCCCGATGCGGTTCGCAGCATTCAATTGCATAAGCCGCATTGCCGCTCGTGTGCGAATCTCCGTAGGCAATCTGCGCGACTTACCCGTGGTGTAAGAACGTTCCGTATCAGTGTCGGCGAACGATCGGATCACGAAACAATAATAAACAGAATGTTTATAACCGTCAAGTTCAACATATTACTCCCTGCAGCAGCGAGATTGGACGATTGCGAATGAGTGTAGCACCGGCGCATTTCGACAGCGGGTTGACTTCATTCGTTTGTTGGGTCACGACGAGAGCCCCATCGAGAGCAACTCGAACCATCGCTCACGCGGGTGGCCTCCATTCGATCTCGACCTGCAATAACTTGAGGATTTCTTCTGCCACCCGGTGGTTGCGCTTGATCGGCTCGAAGGGTATCACGCCGTGCCGTTGGCTGCGCCCTCGGAAGGACATCCTGGCATAAGGGTCCAGTGGCCCGCCCCAGGGATCGGGACAGGATTTCGGGGACAGTCACCACAATCCCCCAACTTTTCGGAAATGTTTCACATCAATCTTGGCCCTGGGAGTTTGGGGATTGTGGTGACTGTCCCCGAAACCCTTGGATTCTTCGAGTCTAGCGCGGCAGGAGGCGGCTCGCGGCCTGTTCGGCAGTTGAGCGACTTCTGCCGCAAGCTGCTACGAGATTGGGGCTCGTTCCAGGCTGGTGATGAACTTGATTTGCGGGATCTGCTTCTTGCTCAGACGGTCGTCGTTGGTGATGAACAGGTCGACTTCGGCGGCCGCGGCGCACGCAAGCTGGATGGCGTCGGGCAGACGAATGGTCAGATCGCCGCGGACCCGGGCGTAGAGCGGTGCGATTCGCAGGTCGAAGGCAATCACCGTAATCTCAGGATTGCGGAAGGCGTGCAGATATTGTTGCTCCACATCACGCGCGCCGATGCGAGCCGGTCTGACAAGGATCTCGCCCACCGTCAGCGCGCTGGTATAGAGACGGTCGCCCCGTGCGGCCATGCCGTCCCAGATCTCAGTGACGCGCTCCGCCAGCGGATTTTCGTCCTCCAACAGGTAGATGAACAGATTCGTATCCCAAAAGATCTTTGCCAAGGCGCCTCAATTCCAGCGACCGATAATACGCGGATCGGTCAGCAGACCGAAGAGATAAGAGGGGTCCTGGAATGCTTTCAATTCCGACGGCGCGGTCAGCGGACACAGTTTGAGCGCTTCTTCCAGTTCCCCTCGCCATAAACGCCGGTTCACTTTGCGGCCGTCCAGGAAAAACCAGATGCCGCTGGAGCCCTCGACTTCGTAGGTGAATGGGCGCCCTCGAATTGTCCTGAACTCGGCGCCCTGATGGCGAACCACTCTGTTCCACACGTCGTCCGAGTTAGTGGCTGGTGTTTGCCCGGTGGCAGGGATTGGCAGAGCCTGCCAGCCGGACCTTAATTCGTTCACGTACTCATCCGTATTTACGCCGGCCCAGATTTCCTTGTCGAGGCCTCGCAACCTGCGAATCGGATCGGTAACAGTCGATTTCACAGTTTGGCCGCTGCAATACTGCGATTCGTACCAATCCAGAAGACCGTGATACTCGACGGGCAAATCCTCTCGAGCGGGATGGGTTTTTCCGGAGCGCTCCGGATGTTGGGGGTCACCGGGCCGGTACAGCCGGTAAGTTCCGTCGTCGAGGCGATAGAACATGCGGTATCGGGCGGTGTTGGGCGCAAGATTGGCGACATTGTGCAGATGAATGTGGGGTTGGACGCCCGGGCGCAATTCGTGGTGGGCAGCCGGCGAACCCGGTCGAGGATTTCACGCGCCGAGAAGGATGAGCGAGCCGGCTCCTCCCGCGAAAGCTTCGCCAGTGCAATCCAACATTCGTCCGCAATCTTCAAGGCTTTTTCTGCGATGGCCCCAGCCATTTTCGCTCCTCCCGAACAGAAGAATTCCAAGGAATCCAATGACTGTCAAGATCATTGTTTGTATGAAAATCGGGGACATGTTACGCTTTTACCAATTCTGAAAATAGTGAAGGCGTTGCCTGTCCCCCCGATTTCATCTTCTCATGGGCGGCCATGCCCCACGCGTTTCAAGCCTACCGGCGATGGATTCGCCACAGCTGCATTAATCAGCAAGCAAGGACCGAATCTTCTCGAAACAATTTGGTTGGTCATCGAGGTCAATTTCTCCCCCAAGCGCCAACGATAGCACTGACCAACCTTTCTCTGGTCGTACGGGGAAATGCTGTGCCGACGCAACCTTGAAAAAACGCGTGCGTAGCTCGTCGTTCGACACCTTCAATCTCGCGGCTATCAATCGCACTTGCTTCACAACGACAGGCGCTGGAATGGCCATGTTAGGGTCAAAGAGCGGACATTGTCTCAGCATTTCTTTTGAAAAACCGGACCGATTCTGTGCTCCATTTAAATCCAGTGCGCAAACATATAGGTAGAGCCTCAACGCGTCCTGCAGCTTCCAGCGTTGGGTTAGAAAGTCGGCCATCGCTAGGTACATATTTCGGGAAAGTCCCCAGTTGCCCTCGTTAGCATGCTGAATCGCGGTTTTGCTGAGCAAGCTCCACTTAACATCGTCGTCTGAGGGCTCCGGGTAGCCCTTGCTGAGGAATGCTTGCTTCAGTCGTTCGCGTTCGCCATCAAATTCCGCTCTGCTGGCAATGTGTGTAAAATCGGGGTCCCGCGCACCCGTGACTACGCTCCAGTCTTCGTTAATCTGATTAGCTTCCTCCACTGTTACGACGAGACGAGCGTTATCCTGCAACCGCGTCCGTACAAACATGAATCGTCCGCAATGGGGGCACTTGGTCTTCGCCGCCGGAATCTTTTTGAGCGGCTTCTGACAATAAGGGCATTCTGCCTTCCTTTGATCGATTGGTTCCCGATGCGTGTGTTCCCTCAGCGAATCGTACTGGCCGAGTGGAAAGCATGCGCTCGGGCCGAGATTATTGGTTTCTGAACATGATTTAGCAACCGGGCGCGGAGGTCCCGGAGAGCGCTGCGGAGCCTTGGGTTGTGGGCCAAGCCAAGCTTTCAAAGAGTTCATCCAGCCTTTTGGAGGTCGAGATTCTTTAGCGTGAGGAGGCGCCTCTCTGTCAGTCCCTTGGGGACCTCGATACACCTTCTCTACCTCAAACACGCCGCATCCACACTTGGGACATTCAAGCGCGGCATCCCCTATTGCGTCCCCGCAAACAGCACATTTTTTCGACATGGATTGTCCCCTGGTTATATGGGCTTGATCATCGCGCCATTCCTGGAGACCCGGAGGTAGCTTTTCGTACCCATCGCTCAACAATCTGCGAAAAATGGCCACTCTCGGGCTGTGCTGCGATGTGATCGGCTTAAAGCGCAGGCATCGACTCCGTGTGCCCGAAAAGCACAGATGTCGGGACACGCGGAGGCTGCTGCCCTCTAGTCGGAACTGACTGCGTTTCGGATCACAGCCTGGGTGCGGTCGCCGTTCAGGTTCTGAGATAAGATGTTGTGTTAACTTCGGCGGGCCGCGCGGGGGCTCCCCTATTCCCCAGCGGACTGGATTATATCGCAAAATAGGATCTGGAACTCCAGTTTTGCAAATCGGGGACAGGCTGTCCCCGATTTAGCCTGTCCTCGATTTTAATAAGATTTTAATAAGGTTCGCGCTGCAAGTCAGTAGAAGCAGGAGGAATGATCGGCGCGGCAGAGTTGATTGGTGGCGGGGGCAGGCCATGTGCTTGGCCCGACGCTGAATGTCGAATGGGGCAATGGGCGGGTTGTTCTGTGCGCATCGTGACCTTGCATATCGCGAAGATTCCGCGCCTTGGGTCAGGAAAGCTTGGAGCGATTCAGGAAGTTGCCAAGGTCCGGACCTCCAACGCGAAGACCGGCAACGTATTCCTTACAGTGATTGATGAGGATGTCCACCAACATATGCGGGTTGATATGCAGAGTACTGTGGTCAAAATCGTATGCTAAGGGGTATGTCTCATCATCAGAGATGAGTACGCCCCTTCTCGCCGCGGCGCTGTGGTAGAGGCCACAGCGAAGATGGGAGTAGAGTTGGTCCAAGACTAAGGCGCTTCCAGGATTCGACGGATCGATTGATGGAAAGACATCATGGACGCCCGCCTTGAAAAATGCCTTCGACTTTCCATCGGATCTCTTGCCCATCTTGTATTCGTGAATCATTTCGAAATAGCTTAGCATCACGCTGAGCGAGGCGAATCCGGAATGCGGAATACCAGAAATGCCCTGACTCGAATCACCAACAAGCATATGCCTTGCTGGGTAAAGCTGCCAACCAAGGACGCGCTCCTCAAATATCTGGATCGCTTGCTCAGTCGTTGGTGGATCGGCAATCTGGGTGCTTCGCGTCTTGTAGGTGATCCAAGTTACACCCATGGGTTCCCCTATCAACTTCATGCGTGAAACATCGAATTCGGCTCTTTGTCGATGCCGGAGTTCGCGTCTCCAGCTCCACAAAAAATAGCGTAGCTGATGTCATCAGGAATGACAACATTCCCAATGCCCCGTTCGCTGTTATCGCCCGTGATCTGGCATCTTACTCTTGTCCTAACCGGTCATCCTGCTAGCCGGGCATCAATCGGCTCGCATGATCCGGCGGCTCTGTCTGGCCGGCATTTTGAGTTCATCGATGTGCAAAATGGGCCGCGAGGCTTCTGGCATATTCTGATGCGGCGTCGCGAGCGTTGAGGGAAGCCTCGGCTCAGTCTACCCGCACTAATCCAAGCGATGTGGCGAAATCCCGCAGTTGCCTGACCTGAGCGGCGCTCGGGCGGGACATCAACTCGTCGAACTCGGCGGCGCGGTGGGCAGGGTGATACTGGCCCATCACGTTGATCGCGCAGCCGGGGGCGATCCTCGCGACACGGGCAATTACCTCGCGACTGCCGGCCAGATTGCCCGGCATGACCAGGTGGCGGACCAGAACGCCGCGTACAGCCACATCACGACGGTCCAACTGGAGCCGACCGACCTGGCGAAACATTTCAGCCAGGGCCGCGTCGGCTACAGTCGGATAGTCCGGCACGCCGGAGTACTTCCGCCCGGCCTCGGCCGCCGCATACTTGAAGTCCGGCATGTAGATCTCGACCAGGCCCTCCAGCAGCCGCAGCGTCTCGACCGACTCATACCCGCCGCAGTTGTAGACCACCGGCACGGTCAGTCCCATCGCGCGTGCTGACCAAACCGCCTCGGCTATGGCGTGCGAGACGTGTGTCGGCGTGACGAAGTTGACATTCTCGCAGCCGGCACGCTCCAGCCTGACAGCGGCGTCGGCCAGTTCCTTGGGCGTAAGCTCCTGCCCGGCCGCGCTGTGGCTGATATCGGAATTCTGGCAGAAGACGCAATCGAGGTTGCAGGCGGACAAGAAGATCGTGCCGCTGCCGCCCCGGCCGACCAGGACGGGTTCTTCGCCGAAGTGCGGGCCGACGGAATCGATCCGGGCCGTCAGCCCGATGCGGCAGGCCCCGCGCTTCGGCCCGGCCCGATCCACGTGGCAGTTCCGCGGGCACAACGTGCAGTCACGGACGATCTCGCCGAGCCCGGCGATGTTGCTTGGCAACTCAGGCATCCCCTGATTCTACCACGCTCTGCTGGGATCGATTTCGTGGACAGTCACCACAATCCCCAAACTTTTCGGAAATGTTCCACATCAATCTTGGCCCTGGGAGTTTGGGAATTGTGGTGACTGCTGCTTCGAAAATAGCCTCGGTTAAGCTGCCGTCTGTTCGATCAGTTGCACCTTGAAGCCAAGGGTTTCCAGCCGTTTGACGTGGTAGCGGCGGATTCTCTCCCGGCCAATCCGGTCGAA
>Ga0187878_1003749_pt1 | contig 12260 bp, 7 predicted proteins | sample June2016WEW_17_1_FD_132979 | JGI IMG/M metagenome (GOLD analysis project Ga0187878, IMG submission 132979) | Peatland microbial communities from SPRUCE experiment site at the Marcell Experimental Forest, Minnesota, USA - June2016WEW_17_150 | ecosystem: Environmental > Terrestrial > Soil >...
GGAGCCGGTCTTGTGAAGCAAGTCCATGCGGAGCCTCGAAGCGAACTCGGGAGTAAAGCTGATCTGCATCGGACACCTGTCCGGTTCTTCGTGGCTAAGGGCCATGAGAACTCTATCCCTGTGTCTCATCATGATTGTCTTCCATCCTTTCTCGGGCTGCCGTCTCTTTAAGTCGGATGACCGACGAGTGACAGACGCACCGTGTCTTTGATCTCCGTCCCCTTTTCGAAAGGCATGCTCTGAGCCCCAACGATTTCGCACATTCCCCGTTCGAAGCTGAAGCCGCCCGGCCCACTGTACCAAGCTACCAGGAGCCCAATCCGGTCGCCGTCGAGGTAAGACCGAGTGTGATGCGTGCCGTCTGATAAGATGGCGACGCCGTTGCCGACGGAATCCTTCAGTGAGGCGTACAATATGTTTCGCCGAGTAGCACGGAAATCCCTCGTGCCGAGCCCGTTGCTGTCCAAATACCACGGCCACGTTGGTTTCTCGCGGAATGCTACCTCCATCCAATCGCCACCCCTCGCCAGCAGGCTTGCGTCGGATAGCGCTTTGGCTACGCCATCAGGCCGCCCAATATGGTCATCTGGGTAAACAGACCACTGGGCTTTTCGCTTCCAAGTGAGGGTGTCGCACGACCTCGGTGTGTAAAACACGATCCCAATTTGACGCGGAGTGATCTTCTCCGCATCCGTGTAGGTAAAGCGATAGCTGACTGTTGCAACACCATCGCCATCGACCCGAACCATATAGCTTCCGGCGGCTTCTCTGTATTGACCTACCACCGCAATCTCGACCGCGTCGGCGGAGTGCTTGCCCGAGACCGAGGTGGCCTTCCATTCGCGACATGTCACGTTAAAGGGACTGTAGGATGAGGGACGAGGCACCGGATAGCCACTGGTATGGGTCTCTTCCTTGGTTGGCAAGACCATGAGCACAGGGCCTCCGACAATCACAGACCGACCTTTCACCAAGGCGTTTATGATTTCCCCCGTTCGTCTGCTCATCACCCACTCGAACCCTTCGCCCTTGGCCACTATCGTTTCCTTTGTCTGGACCATCTCTATCTTTCGGTTTGACTTAGAGCGTAGGGGCGCTCCCGATTCGGCTGGTATTCCGATCGGTAATTTGTAGGCATCAAGCATCAGGTCCTTGCGGAAAAACTTCAGCGATAACGTTCTCCCATCCAGATCCGATGTCCTCGGTCGAATGGTAATCGTCCCGCTTCCGTGCGGGGGGACGTGAGCCTGGATCGTGCCGGACTCATCTCCCAAGGACCAAACGATTCGCAGTTCACTGAGATCGCTGAAGTCGTACCGGTTCTCGACGGGCACCAGCAAGGGTTGACCCGCTGTGGGTAGAGGGATCGGCCCCTCATGGATTTTGACAGGAGTGTGCACCTTCTTAACGTGCCACAAATCCGGTTTCGCGCGGCGCCAGTAATCAATTAGCCCCCAGCCGCCGTAGCCACGGACTTCGCCGGAGGGCATGAGGAACACATCGTCAGTAAAATTGAAGACCTGCTCGCCCAGTATCGACCGCGTCTCCCAAATCTTCTCCCAAAATGAAGCGTACTGTCGGCCCCAATCGTCTCGCAAGCCAGGGTCCGCCATCAGTTCGGAAACGTTAGCGCAATAGACGTGCGTGGACTGATCGAAGATGACAGGACGCTTTGATTTGATCGCCTCCGCAAACATTTTCGCGTCGGGGTAGTGCCAGCTCCCCAAGTCCAAGGGAGACTTAGAAACGGGTCCCTGTTGTCCGCACTCCGGATCATAGGCCATATGCACCGGCCGAGATGGATCGACCACTCGAACAATCTTTAGTACTTCCCGGAAGTTTTTCCCGCACGTCGACTCGTCCGCGAGCATCCAGGTGATGACGCTGGGATGGCTGCGGTCGCGTTCGATCATCTCCAGAACAGGCTGAAGGAGGAAGGGAAAATACTTCGGGTCGTCGATCTTCTCGCTCTTCCAGATATTGCCCGCCATATCAAAACCCACCAACACCCAACATGTGCCGGGCTCATCCATGACGTAAAGCCCGGCCTCATCGCACAGGTTCACGAACTCTTCGTCTGGAAGGAAGGCGCAGGTATAGGCGTTGTTCGAATTCGCCCAAAGCATCCAATCGATATCCTGCCTCTGCACCTCTGGGGGTACTGTCCGCCCCATCAGCGGATGAGAGTCCTGCCGCACCACCCCCCGCAGCCGGATCGGCTGACCATTGAGAAGAAACCGGCCATCTTTGATATTTACCTGCCGGAAGCCGAACCGTCGTTCGGTTGAGTACCGCTGATCGCCAACCCTTAATTCACAGTCGAGAACATACAGGTTCGGATGTTCAGCGTCCCATTTCCTCGGCGCCTCAACCGGAATATCGATCACCTGCGAGAGAATCTCCCCCGCCTTTATCGTCCGGAACTTAACCGCCGCTGGGTCGAGGTTGACCGACTTACCGTCAGGTCCATGCTCCCGCAGGCCGAATTGAATCTCGGCGTCTTTGACGTCCTTCCCACCCTCGTTGGCGACATCGAGCAGTACGTGCATGGTGGCGTTTCGGAATTCCCCGTCGAATGTCGTATCGACGTGCAGCGACGAGATGTTTACCTCGGGCACCGCAAAAACCCGAACCTTGCGGATGATCCCGCCCATCGCGTGCCCAACCATTTCGCGTCCCGCTGTCAAGATGTCAGCCAAGCTCTCGCTTGCGACCCCCAAGACCAGCACGTTGTCTTTGCCCGGCAATATGGCGTCGCTCGCGTCTACCTCAAACGGCGTGAATGCACCCAGATGCGACCCAACCGGCATCCCGTTCATCCACACTTCCGCCTTGCTGTAAACTGCATCAAAGCGAACTTTGATCCGGTGCCCTGCCCAGTCTGCCGGCACCGGGAACCGAAGGCGGTACCCGCCGGCCTGCCCCGGCTTGACACTGAACCCTTGCATCGTCCATTCCCCCGGCACCTGAATGTCCGACCAACTCACCTCAGACCCGTCTTTCCAAAACTCCGCTGCTGGGCTCGGATTGAAACGCCAAGTCCCATTCAGATCCACCCGTGGTCTAGCAATGCCCGCCACCCTCTCTGGGGTGGGCGTAAGACGAGGAAGTAGATTCACCGGATCGCTCTCACCCGCAGAACCCGCAGGGGACCCGACAGTGGACGTTGCCCCCTCTCCTGCCCACACTGCCCCAGACCCCGCCATCATGCCGAGAAACGTCCGCCGCGACAGCGACCAAGGAGAATTGTGCGAATAGGGGACGTCGATAACACGCAGTTCCTTACTTTTGTCGCTCATACGGCCTCATCCTCCCAATACAGAATTGTTGTGCGATGGACACAAATTCAGGTGTACTACAACACCACATCTCAGTCGAAACGGAAACCGAGGCGGAGTGGCTGCAGTTGCAGTTTGCCCTCTCGACCACCCCTTTTGTGAAGATTGCACTCCGAACTCGCGGAGAAGCCGTGGCCAGACGGGACGCCGTTGCAAGCAGAAATGAGATTGACGAGCAAGCTGATCCCCCTGGGACACCACCTTCACGCGAGTTCCCCGTCGGAGGTCCAGTTCGCCGGGGCGACCTTCGGGACGATCCGGGTAGGACGGCGGCATCAGCACGGAGGTCCCCGCCAGAAGCCGGAACGTATCATTGCAGACCGCAGCTACAACCGTGACTCTTTGCGCAAGCCCCTTGCCCAGCGCGGCATCGAGTTGATCGTCCACCATCACAGGAATCGTCGCAAGCCCCTGCCGCAAGACGACCCGACGCGACGGCGCTACAAGCGGCTATGGAGCGCAGGACGCAGTTTTGCTTGGTTCGGGAACTTCCGCCGACCGGTGGTAGGCTACCACCTGTCGCTGGCCGTCTACAGGGGCCACTACGATAACGCCTGCTTCAGGATCGTCTAACGGAGGCTTCTGAAATAACTTCTACTGTCTCCACATCCTCATCAATCCTGCCCAGGTTTTGCTCATGCATCTTGGTGGTTTACCGTTGCGTATCGTGCACGAGCACGGATCAGTTAGCACGTTCCATTTCCCATGTCAAGAGATCGCAGATTCTTCCAGAGATTTTTCCAGAGAATTTTCCGGGACATTTCCCATTTTTCTAGCTTTCCCAGGCCAGGAGTAGTTCCAATTGCCAGGTCTTGGACGGTGGACCGGGGGTTTCGGAGCTGGTTTGGGAAAGCAGGTTACGGATGCCTTCTGCCAGCGCATAGAAGCGGAAGGGCGGAATACCAAAGAAGCGCAGGGAGATGATCAGCAGCTTCTCGCACAGGACCTTCAATTTCAGTTTCTGTCCTAGAAACGTCGCGGCGAAATGAGCCGCCGCCGTCACCAACACCACCAGATTCTTCAGTCGCTGATACCGTAGAACATCAATATCTTCCAAGTGATAGCTCTGTTTGAGGAAGCGAGAAGTTTCCTCACTTTTCCAGCTCGTCAGATACATTTGCACGATCCACCATAGCGACTCCGAGTCCCGCCCTACTGGGAGATTGGTAAGCAGGAATAACGGCTCCCGGGCGACGCCCGCCACCACAACAACTAGCAGCTTCCCTGCTCGTCCCGGCAGACGAAGCGGCTCGGCTCCGTAACGCAGAGCATACACTTTCTCTTGCACGCCGGTGCTCTCGATCACCCGCCTCGATACGTCGACACCCATTTGGGCATGTGAATGGTTCAGTTGGCCAAGTGGTCGCCGCCACGGCGATCAACGACCTGCCGCTTAACGGAAGGAACTTCAACTTCCTGGCGCGGCTCACCGCTGGAGTGACGGAGGGCCAACAGGAAGGCCGAAGGCTGAACGCCAATGGCTGGTTTGCGGCCAACGGGACGCGGCCTGCACAAAACAACTTGCTGTTGGATGGCATCGACAACAACAGTAACAACGTAGACTTCCTGAATGGCGCGGCTTACGTTCTTAACCCTCCAGTTGATGCTATTAGCGAGTTTAAGATGCAAACCAGCGGATTCAGCGCGGAGTTTGGGCGCGCGGGCGGGGCAGTCCTGAACGCCACCTTGAAATCCGGCACGAATCGAATCCATGGTAGCGCCTGGGAGTTCGTGCGGAACGACAAGTTTGACGCTGCGGACTTCTTCCAGGATGCCGCAGGTATTGCCAAGGGCGAGTACCGGCAGAACCAGTTTGGGGCAACCGCCGACGGGCCTATCCGCAAGAACAAGACCTTCTGGTTCGGCGACTATGAGGGGCTTCGAACGCTCCGTTCCCAGGGTGCTGCCTTGAGCTATACACACTCATTCTCTCCAACGCTGATCAACGAAGCCAGAGTCGGTTTCAACCGGGAGCACGTCGTTCGAGGTCAGCCTTACTCCAACGACTCAACCGACATCCCCGCGAAGTTTGGGATTCCGGGTATCCCACAGATACCCGGCAACGGGGGGCTGCCTTATATCGGGATTGGCGGTCTCAGCCAACTGGGTTCGGCTGCCTGGCTGGCCAGCGTGAGATTCAGCAATACGTTCCAGTATACGGAGAACTTAACGAAGGTCTACAAGAAGCATACCTTCAAGGGTGGCGCGGAGGTTCAGCGCATATCTTTCCCTTGGGTCGCGCCTCCATACCCGCTTGGTGATTACAGTTTCGGCGGAGGCTACACTTCGATTCCGAACGTCGGAGATGGGAGTACAGGCCGGGCGCAGTTTCTCTTGAGCCCCACCGCTGCTACGTATCCTGGAGGGGTCAACAACCTCGGTGGCGTCTCTTCCGTTTCAGCCTCCAATTGGGCCAATCAAGCCAGTTACAGGAACTACTACGGCGCCTATTTCCAGGACGACTGGAAAGTCACGCCGAAGTTGACCTTGAACTTGGGCTTGCGCTGGGATTTCTTCGGTCTGGTTGGGGACAAGTACGGCGCCGAGGCCAATTTCGTGCCGGGCGTTCCATTCTCAACTGCAGAATACGTCATTCCCACCAGCCGGAAGAGTGACACGCTCTCTCCCTCCTTCACTTCCCTCTTGGCGAAGGATGGCATCAAGCTCGTATATTCCAGCGCTTACGGAAATGGTGTCGGAACTTCTCAGGACACCAACTTCGCGCCGCGCTTTGGATTTGCCTATCAGGCCACCCCGAAGTTGGTGGTGCGCGGTGGATACGGAAGCTACTACGGTGGGTTTGAGAACCGTGGGGGCGACAACATAGGCGGGAATTACCCTTTCCAGTATACCTTTGCTTACAGTAGCCCCAATTCCCAGACGTCCACAACCTTTCCCGACGGCCAGGTAGCTACCCTGGATCGGGGGTTCCTGGATATGCCCCTTTCTCCCGGGCTGGTTCAGGCACAAGGTTTAGGCCTGCAGGGCCTCGAGTTCAACTATATAACCCCGTACGTTCAGGGCATTAACATGACCGTGCAATACGAGTTGACGCCCAATGATTCATTCGAAATCGGGTACGTGGCCTCGCTTAGTCGGCATCTTGAGGATGGGGCCACGGGGGTGAACCGTGTGTCGGAGATTCTGCCTCCTGGGACCAGCCCGATTCCTTACGTTCCTTTCCCTGATTTCGCCCGCAACTATATTTTTCTGACCACCAATGGCAACGCCGACTATCATTCCCTGCAAGCTAAATACGAGCGCCGTTTCGCCAAAGGTCTGGATATGCTTGCCGCCTTCACTTGGGGAAAGACTGTTACGAATGCCGCCGACATGCTCAGCGGCGGCGGCGTTGGCGCTGGTCGCGCCCCTTACCTTCCAAATTTCGGTCTGCAGGCGGATATGGGGTACGCGAGTTTCGACATCCGCAAGGCCCTTTCGTGGAGCGGAACTTACCAGCTTCCCTACGGGCACGGAAGGCAGTTCGGTGCATCAGCCAACAAGATGACGGAAGGAATCCTGGGTGGTTGGAGCTTCAACTGGATCATGACGATGGATGACGGCCAACCGATGACCATTAACTGCGTCGCGGCCGGAGCTTCGAACCTGGGCTGCTACGCCCTGCTAACCGGCCAGCCCAAGTATGCAGGCAAGCACAACGTTGACCAGTGGATGAACCCTGCCGCTTTTGCAGACCCGCCGCCCGCTACCACGATCGGGCAGACGGACTACACACCCTTGGGCGGCGGCAATACCCCAGTCATAGGCCCCGGATTCCACCGGCTCGATTTCTCTGTGTTCAAGGAGTTCAAGACCAGCGAGAGCACTCGTTTGCAATTCCGCGCCGAGTTCTTCAACATTACGAACCATCCGAACTTCGCGCTGCCGGCTTACACGAACTATAAATCCACGTCGACCTTCGGGAAGATCACGTCAACGCGCGACAGCCCGAACGATCCGAGGCAGATCCAGTTCGCGCTGAAGTTCTACTTCTAGCCCCTGCGGACAGATAGCGGCGTCGGTCTGTGGGACTTAAGGGCGGCCGATAAAATGGCCGCCCTCATTTTCAGGCATCAAAGAACGTTTTCAGGAATGACTGTTGATCACGTTTGGGGGCGGGTGGTAAGATCATATGGTCAAAAGGCAATAAACTCACAGTGATTTGAATTTCTGTTGAATCCGAAACTGGCCCAACAGTTTCCTGGCCCTCCAGAAAGCAGGATGTCGAGCGTGGGAGCATCCCAGAACGAATCCGGTCACAAATGTGAAGAGACTCGAAGCCTTGCATTTCAGTTCTGTAAGGTGCGGAGGGGATGGTTTCTTGCGCTCCCAATGCCCCTTTTGGTCGGAGCGGTGCTCTGTTCTAGTCAAGGGCCCATCCAGGCTGGAGCAACTTCTGACAAGAAGGATACAAGCTCGAAGAGCCGGCAGCTTGACGAGGTTGAGGGCAGACTCAAGCAAGCCGTGAAGCTCCACCCGGGGAGTTTCGAAGCAAACCACCAGTTGGGTGAATTCTACGCTAACGCAGGCAAGCCACTCGCGGGCATTCCTTATTTTGAAAAAGCCCAAAGCATTCATCCCTCTCACTACATCAATGGATATGACCTTTCTTTAGCTTATCTGGAGACAAATAACCTCACGAAGGCGCGCCAACAGATAAATAGGATGATCCAAAGGCAAGACACGGCCGAGCTTCACAACCTGCTGGGCGAGACCGAGGAGAAGGCAGGAGATTCTGTGAAAGCAGCAAACGACTTCCAGCTGGCAGCTCACATGGACCCGAGCGAGCAAAACATATTCGACTGGGGGAATGAGCTTCTACTCCATCAGGGCTTTGATCCGGCAGTCAAGATCTTCACCAGCGGCGTTGAGCGCTATCCCCACGCCGCCATGCTCCATATCGGTCTTGGGATTGCTTATTACTCGTTGGGCTTTTACGACGACGCTGCGCAGGCGCTCTGCCGCGCGACGGATCTGGCGCCTTCTGATCCACGTCCCTATCTTTTTCTGGGCAGGATGTTCGACATCTCGGTACGCCATGCGGATGAGGTCACGAAACGCTTGAAGCGCTTTGCCGAAATGCAGCCCGGGAATGCCCTCGCAAGCTACTACTACGCGATGAGCCTGTGGAAGGGCCGGCGCGGTCAAAGCGCGCAAGCCGACATGGACCAGATCGCATCTTTGCTCAAACGCGCTGCGACGCTCGATCCAAAGTTCCCGGACTCGCACCTGCAACCCGGGATTCTCTACGCTGGCGAGCAGAGGTATTCAAATGCGATTGGAGAGTACCAGCGGGCCATAAAGCTCAAACCTGATCTTGCTGATGCCCACTATCACCTTGCACAGGCATACTCTCGGACAGGAGAGAAGGTCTTGGCGGAGAAAGAACTTGAACTCTATACACGCTACCACCAACAGGGTATGGCGGAAGACGAGAGAAGGCGAAAGGAGGCCGGGCACTTTATCTACAGCTTGCAGGAGAATCCGCCGTCCCCCTAAGCATGCGCGAAGGACCGGGCATGGAGGCGGCGGATCCTTTGTCGCGGAGTGTTGCGAAGCGCCTGGAACTACCCACTGCTTCCCGTCGGTAAGACGTCTTCTCAAGGCTCCCCTTAAGTCGCTGCTTTTCCCCCTCTTCGAAGAGGATCTGCGCCAGTGCGATTGGCGCGAATGCTTTTCGGGACCGGCTTGACCCTGCTGGGACTCCGCCTGCCGGTCGGGAGAGACCGGGGAGGCCTTGCAGGAAGTCCACCCCCGGAGATCAATCACCTGAGGGTGCAACAGGAGTTGCAGGGTTTGTGGCGCGCTTGACGACTGCAGGTCCTGGTGTTGATTTCCTCGTTTGGTCCCCTGGACTGGTGATCTCCCTGGAGTCACCTGGACGCCTGGGGACGAAGCAGAGGCGAAATTCTGGAGGTTCACCGTGAAACCCACACGTCGACAGTTCCTGCGCGTGACGCTCTCCACACCCATCGCGATGACCCTGGATTGTCCCACAGGGAGAATCTTCGCCGCCGGAGAGGCGGGCAAAGGTTGGAAGCGCTTCGAGAGGCCCGAAATTATCCGCTACGACGCGAACTGCTTCACACTGCACAACCAGGACACCTTCCTCTTCGGTGCGGAATTCCACTATCCGCGGTGCCCTCGCGAACGGTGGCGGGACCGCTTTCTGAAACTGCACCGCGCCGGGTTCAATACCGTGGAAACCATGGTTTTCTGGAATTACCACGAGCGCGAGCAAGGCCATTTCGACTTTATGGAGTTCGAGGAGTTCCTCAAGCTCGCGCAGGAGATGGGATTCTGGGTCATCGTACGCCCAGGTCCTTACATCTGTGCGGAGTTCGAGCGCGCAGGCTTTCCTCGCTGGGTCATCGCCGAGCACTTTCCCTTGCGCTCGATGCATCCAGAAAGCCTAAGGACTTCGAAGTACTGGTACGACCATGTGCTCCCGATCCTCGTTCGCAACCAGGTTACGAACGGCGGGCCCATCATCTTGATGCAGCTCGAGAATGAGTACGATTTCTGGAATCTGCCTGATCCCGAAAAGCAGGAATACATTCGCTTCTTAGCCCACCTGGCCTGGGATGCCGGTGTGAACGTCCCGCTCTTCACCAATTGGACACACGTTGTGCGCGACCAGACGGACCCCGATATGGACCGGATCATGGACACGTGCGATTTCTATCCGCGTTGGAGTTTCATGAAAGAGATCCCTCCGGCCATCGAGAAGCTGCGCAAGGAGCAGCCGAGTGCACCCTTGGGGATTACCGAGCTGCAAGGGGGCTGGTTTGCGCAGATCGGCGGAAAGCTCTCTGTGGACCAGGAGGGTGTAAACGGCGCTCAACTGAACGCCTTGACCAAGTCCATCCTGGAAATGGGCGTGACCTACTTCAACTATTACATGGGCTATGGGGGAACGAATTTCGATTGGGCAGCCAAGACACTCACGACCAGCTACGATTATGCGGCACCAATTCGTGAGCCCGGAGGCCTGTGGGAAAAATATTACGCCGCGCGAGGCATCGGAGAGTTCCTCAGAATGTTCGGGACTTTACTGACGCGTGCGGTTCCTTCCAAGGAGGCATGTAAATGCACCAATTCTGATGTGTCTGTTTCGGAGCGTACGAATGGAGGAAGCGCGGTTCTCTTTGTGCGAGCCAATACCGAGGCCGAGCACCATTTCAAGGTGACATTTCCCGACCCCAGCGGAGCCGCGGGCCGGACCTTTACCATCCCTCGCGAGGGAGAACTCGTGCTCGGCCCGCGCGAGATGAAGGCTCTGCCGGTGTGCGTGCCCGTGGCGGGGACGCGACTCCTTTACACCTCCGCCGAGGTTCTGTCGCAGGGGGTAAATGGAGATCGTCATTTCCTGGTAGTCTACGACGAACCGGGGAGACAGGTTGAGATCGCCCTGCAAGCCCGCCAGGAGCCACACCTCATTGGACCGTCGCTCTACCAATATTGGGACCAAGAAGCGCAATCGACTGTGATTGGGCTTAGGGTCAGCGATGAGCCCAGTTCTCTCTGGATCGACGACCGGCTGCTCTTGATTGTTCTTCCAACCTACTTGGCGCTGCGTACCTGGGTCGAAAGGGTCCAGACTGGAGTGATTCCGGGTTCAGAGGAGAACGCCGTTCCTTTCATTACCGACGCCTACTTGGTTTCTGCGAGTGGTGGCGAAACCGGAAAACTTTGGGCCGACATCGACCTTCTCCCCGGGAAGCACTCCTTGCGCGTACTTCTGCCCTCACAGCCCTCCACCTGTCGGGTGGGTGACGTGGAGCACAAGGTCAACTACAATCCTCAGTGGCGGACAGGCCGCATCGAGATATCAACACCACCCCTTGCCGTCCAGTCGGTGGACCTGAGGGAGGTCCAGAGCTCGGTGGAGACATTCGATCTGCAGTCTGGACAATGGGCCACGGGCGCGGCGCGCCCCCTTGAACAACTTGGCCCAGTCCCGTATGGCTACGTGGAGTACCGAGGTCAGTTGAATTTCAGTAACGAACCCAAGCTGTACGTGGCAACATTCGCTGACGATGGCAAGAGGGTCTTCCTCAACGGTAAGGATGTTCCGGAAGCCGCGAACTCCGCGACCTTCGTTGAGCTGGATGCCTCACGATATCTGCAACCGGGCAATAACACAATTGAGATCGCCTGTGAGATCTTTGGCGCCCCGAACGGCGGCGATGCCATGGGGGAGTTCAAAGGCGTTAAGTTCGTTCGGGTTGGGTCTGACCCTGAACCCGGCTCGTCCGTGGACACGTGGCAGATCCAGACTTTCCCGGCGGCGATGCGTGGACCACAGGTTGACCCCAATCATGTGTTCGGCCGTTGGCAAACCGCCTCTCTGGGCGACAAGTCCGCTTCCAGAGAATTCGTGCCCGCATTCGCATGGTGCCGCGCCGAGTTCGCCCTGCCAGAAATACCCAAGGGTTGGTTTATCCCCTGGCGATTGATCTTCGACGCCGACCACGACGCTTTGATCTATCTGAACGCACGCTTCGTCGGGCGCTACGCCACCGTCGGCCCGCAGGCTGAGTTCTACCTTCCCGAAACCTATTTCCTGCCTACCGGCCGGAACAATATCCTCACGGTGGTTCTGGCGTACACGAAGCAGGCGGGAATTCTCAAGACCCTGCGAGTGGAGCCGTACGAGGAATATTCCACCCAGCGAGCACGAATTGAATTCCAATGGTGACGGTTGGATCCACTGGGGGAGGATATGCGGATGCAAGGGAGGGACTGACCCAACCAAGGAGGAATAAGCGTGCGAAACGCAATTATGATTTTGAGAAGCTGCCTGGCAGCCCTGGCATTGACCGGTATCGGCCTGGCGCAACAAGGCCCTGCGTGGACAAAGCCCATCTCGCTGGCGGGCCAATGGCGGTTCGCTCTCGATCCGAACAAAGAGGGTGTTGA
>Ga0187878_1003760_pt1 | contig 12228 bp, 10 predicted proteins | sample June2016WEW_17_1_FD_132979 | JGI IMG/M metagenome (GOLD analysis project Ga0187878, IMG submission 132979) | Peatland microbial communities from SPRUCE experiment site at the Marcell Experimental Forest, Minnesota, USA - June2016WEW_17_150 | ecosystem: Environmental > Terrestrial > Soil >...
AAGTCAGTTTCTCTTATCCTGTCATCCTGAACAGAGTGAAGGATCCGCTTCTGCAGCAATAAAAACAGATCCTTCACTCTGTTCAGGATGACAAATTGACAGGTTTATATGTTTTGATTTTCTCTATGTCCTCTGTGTCCTCTGTGTCATCTGTGGCAAAAATCTTTTTTTAATTAATCAACCTGACCGTATTTGTATGCCGCTGCACAGCTGCCCTCCGAAGACACCATGCAGGCGCCAACCGGATCCTCGGGAGTGCAGGCTTTACCGAACAGAGGACAATCGCTGGGCGCCACTTTCCCCTTCAGCACCTCACCGCATAGACAGCCCTTCGGCTCACGTGCTTCCTCCACCTCGACCGGAACCGCATTCTCCGCATCGAATGCCGCATACTTTTCCGAAATATCCAGACCACTCCCCGGGATTACACCGAGCCCGCGCCAGGCGGCATCGGCGGGTGTGAAAACTTCCTTCAGGATAGCCTGTGCCTTCACATTCCCTTCCCTGGTTACAAACCGGCTGTACTGAATCTCCACATCGCTCCGTTTTTCCACAATCTGCCGGACAAGCATCTCCACCCCATGTATGAGGTCAGCCGGCTCAAAACCGGTTACCACACAGGGAACCCCTTGTTCTTTCGCCAGAAAACGATAGGCATCGGCGCCGATGATGGCACTCACATGGGCCGGGCAGATGTAGCCGTCAATGCCCAACTCCGGATCGGCCGAAAGCACCTGCATGGGAATGGGAATTGTCTTGTGGGCAGCAAGTACGAAATAATTGGCAAGCCCGCGGGAAGCGGCGGTGAGGATGCTGCCGGCAATGGTCGGCGCCGTAGTTTCAAAACCGACGCCAAGAAAAATCACCCTTTTCCCGGGATTCTTCTCAGCCAGCGCCACGGCATCCAGGGTTGAATAGACAATCCTCACGTCAGCCCCCCTGGCACGCTCCTGCATCAGGCTGGAAGAGGAGCCAGGTACCCGCAACATATCACCGAAGGTTGCGATAATAGTCTCCGGTTGCCGGGCGTAGGCTACCGCCTTGTCCACATACCCGACCGGGGTAACGCAGACCGGGCAGCCGGGACCGGAAATCAACCTGACCTGAGGCGGCAGGAGGCTCCTGATGCCGTACTGGTAGATGGACATGGTATGCGTACCGCAGACCTCCATAAAGGTCATGGGTTCGGACCGGCCGGCGGTCAGTCGGATAATCTGCGCGGCTAACCCTTTTACTATATCCCGATTACGGAATTCATCCATGTAGTTCATAATGTCTCCTGCCCCAGCGCCAGGCATTCCCGCATCAACTCAAGGGTTTCTTCCGCCTCTTCGGCATCAAGCCTGCTTATAGCAAAACCTGCATGGATCAGGACATAGTCTCCTACCGCAACTTTTTCGCTGAGCATCATCAGGCTTGCTTCGCGTTTTACACCATCAATCTCGGCAACCATAGACTCTCCGTCTATGCTGACAATCTGCATCGGAACTGCTAAACACATAATATACTCCTTCCTGCGATTATTGCCTGCCCCAGCGCCAGCCCGCCATCATTGGGCGGGGCAAGCCGCTGGGTATAGACATGAAACCCGTTGTCGGCGAGGAGGGTGAACACCGACTCGCTCAACAATTTATTCTGAAATACTCCTCCGGACAGTACCACCCGGTCCATTCCGGTTTTTGTACGGATCTTCATGCAAACACCGGCCACCATGGCCGCCATGGTATTGTGAAAACAGCGTGCAATCTCGTCCCGCGGCCGCCCGGCAACGACATCAGTCACCACAGCGCGCAACATCTCCCGGAAATCGACCACCTGCACCTCTTCTTCCCTCGCGATGTCGAAGGGATAAACCTCGGCACTCGCAGCAGCTTCGGCAATTGCCTCCAGCTCGATGGCCGCCTGTCCTTCATAGGATACCCTCTGGCGAAGGCCGACAAGCGCCGCCACAGCATCAAACAAGCGCCCGCAACTGGAGGTAAGGGGAGAGTTCAACCGTCGCTCAAGCATCTTCAAAAACAGTTTTCGTTCTTCTTCGGGAACCTCGGCAACGCACGGCAAGTTCAACGAGAACAGGTCCTCGCCGAAAATTGTGTAGAGGTAGGACAGCGCCATACGGAACGGTTCCTTCACGGCCGCATCTCCGCCGGGCATGGGAATGGTGCGAAAATGTCCCGCCCTCCGGAACTTTGCATATCCGCCAACCAGGAACTCACCGCCCCAGATGGTACCGTCAGTTCCATACCCCGTGCCATCGAAGATAACCCCTATGACTTCGCCCTCAAGGCCGTTCTCCGCCATGCAGGAAGCCAGGTGGGCATGATGATGCTGTACTCCTACCCTGGGCAGGCCTTCGATGGACTGGGCGTGCACGGTGGAGAGATAGTCGGGATGGAGGTCGTGGGCAATAACCTTCGCTTCTATCTTCAGCAACCGCTCCATGTGGATTATTGTCTCTTCCATGGAGCGCAGCGTAGCGGCGTTTTGCAAGTCGCCGATATGCTGGCTGAGAAAGGCCCGGTTGCCCCTGGTCAGACAGATTGTCCCCTTCAGTTCGGCGCCGACCGCCAGCACGCTTTGCTGGGCCCCGGGCAGGGTAATGCCGCGAGGAACATAGCCACGGGAACGGCGCAGAAAAATCGGTTTCCCCTGGAAAACCCGGATAACCGAGTCGTCGGTACGGGTATGGATATCCCGGTTGTGGGTCAGGAAAAAATCAGCAATGCCCGCAAGCCGTTGCAGAGCTTCGTCATCCCGGTAGGAAATGGGTTCGTCGGACAGGTTGCCGCTGGTCATCACCAGAGCCAGGAAATTATCCCTGAGCAGGAGGTGGTGCAACGGGGTATAGGGGAGCATGACACCGAAATAACCGTTAGTCGGGGCCACGAGCGGCGCAATCGGGTTCTGTCCGCGCTTCCGGAGCAGGACAATCGGGCGTTCGGGTCCGGTCAGCAGCCTTTGTTCCGTTTCGTCAAACCGGGCATACGCAGTAATCTCCGTAAGCCGCGGAGACATGACGGCGAAGGGCTTTTCATCACGATTTTTTCGTCGGCGCAATTCCCGGACGGCTGCGCCATTACAGGCGTCCACTGCCAGGTGATAGCCGCCAAGTCCTTTCAGAGCGAGGATCCTGCCGTCTTGCAGCAGGCTGATGGCAGTATCGAGGGGATTTCCATCAACCGGTCCAGCTTGAAGATCAAGCAGGCTGAGCCGGGGTCCGCATACCGGACAGGCATTGGGCTGGGCGTGGAAACGGCGGTGTGACGGGTCTTCATATTCGGCACGGCAGTCGGCGCACATGGGAAAACCGGCCATGGTGGTATATGCCCGATCATAAGGAACACCCTTGATAATGGTATAGCGGGGACCGCAATTGGTGCAGTTGATGAAAGGGTATCGATAACGCCGGTCAGTCGGGTCAAACAGTTCTGCCAGGCAGTCGGGACAGACATCGCAGTCAGGGGCAATCTGCACCTCACCCCCTCCTCCCCCGCTTTGCCGTATAACAAAACTGCTCTCTACGCAAAGGGGAACTTCCTCAACGCTCACAGCAGTAATGACCGCCAGGGGCGGGGCGTTCTGCTCTATTCCGGGCAGAAACTCCGCTATCCGTTGTTCCGGCCCCTGCGCCTCCAGCAACACCCCTGAAGGCGTGTTCATCACCCAGCCGGTCAAACAGTATTCATGCGCCAGACGATAAATGAAGGGGCGGAAACCGACCCCCTGAACAATTCCTTCTATATCAACCTTTATTCTCTTAACTGTATGTACTCCTAACCGCATATAATTAGTTTCTATACTTTTTTCCTGGCACCGGCAGCAAGCCAGTTATACCACTCGTCCATTCCCTCACCGGTTTTGCTGGAAACGTCAAAAATAGTTATTCCCGGGTTAATCCGCCGCGCAAAGGCCTTGCATTTGTCAGCATCAAAATCGACATAGGGAAGCAGGTCAATCTTGTTGAGCAGCATCACCTGGGCATTGTGAAACATATTCGGATATTTGAGCGGCTTGTCTTCGCCCTCGGTAACACTCAGCACCACTACTTTGTAATTTTCGCCCAGATCGAACGAGGCCGGGCAGACCAGGTTGCCAACATTCTCGATCATCAGGACATCCAGACTATCCATATCGAAATTATCAGCCGCATGGCAGACCATGTGCGCATCCAGGTGACAGCCGGCTCCGGTGTTTACCTGCTTCACGGGGGCGCCGGTAGCAGCGATGCGAACGGCATCGTTATCGGTCTGCTGATCTCCTTCGATGACAGCGAAATTCAACTTCCCCTGCAGATCACGCAAGGTCTTTTCCAGAATGGTCGTTTTGCCGGACCCGGGAGAGCTGACCAGGTTCAGTACAAAAACCCCTTTTTCGGTGAAAAACTCCCGGTTTCCTTCAGCCAGGCGATTATTCTTGGCAAGGATATCTGTTTCAACGCTTATGGTCTTTGCTACAGTTCCATCATGATGCTCGTGTTTATGTTGATGCTCAGGTTTATGTTCATGACGATGAGCATGAGTATGGCCATGATCATGTTTCTCATCGTGATCATGGTTGTGATGATGCTGATCTTCGGGACCGCAGCCACATGTTGTACACATATCTTATTCTACCTCCAGTTCTTTTACTCTTAATTCTTCACCCGTGAGAATATCCACTCCAAAATCTCCACAGGCAGGACAGGCTTCGTAATAAGCCCGGACAGGAAATTCGGCGGAGCATGCCCGGCAATGACCCCGGGCCGGTACCCTTTCGATGATCAGCCGTGCACCCTCGAGCGCGGTATCCCTTGCGCAGGCCTCAAAGCAGAATTCCACTGCATCCGGTATGACGCTGCTCAACTCACCTATCTCGATGGTAACCGAAAGCACCCGCCGCCCCTCTGAGCTACTCTCGCATATTTCCACAATACCTTGTGTTATTGACATCTCGTGCATGTAAAACACCACCTTACAGGAAATCCGGAAAGTTCGCAGCAGCAATCACCTGACCGGGATGGACAGGCTCACGATGTACCGGTAAACTATTCAATTTTTAATATACTAGCAAATTACTAAAAATAATAGCAAGCAGTAAAATTCAATCCGCTTGCGGAAATTGCAGGATTGTGCCCTTTGCACTTTGCCTGCCGTATGGATATACTCCTTGTTTACCCGGTTCTGCTGATGTATAATTCACCAAATTTACATTTAGTTTCCATCCGGAAACTCCGGATGAGAAACTATTGGTTTTCAATTCGGAAACGAGGATTTTTTAGTCCTGGCCAGGAAATCAAGGGGTTGCGCGGAGGCGTACATCAGTACGCCGCACAAGTAAACCCGCAGATTGACGCAGCCAGGGCGGAAAAAGACCGTTTCCGGATGGAAACTATTTAATCTGCTGCTAATGGAAGTTGGCCTATGAAACTGAATACAAAACTTGTCATGATCATGCTGTCGCTTCTAATAATCGCCATGTGCGCGCTTTTTATCCTTAATCAGTACAGCCAGAACGATCTGGTCAAGGAAATCCAGGAAAGTTCCACGGAAATATCCAAGGCAATTCAGATAAGCGTGGCGGACCTGACTTCAGAAGACACCTCTTCTGCCCGGCTGAAAGATTATCTGAAAGAAGCCAAGAAGAAGGGTATCACCGAAGTCAACATTATCAATAACGAAGGGGAGATTATCAACTCTTCCAATCCGGCCAGGGTCGGCAAGAAGCGTGACCTGAAAAAATCCGAAAAGGGGCTCAAGGCATCCCGCATCACGCGCAACAGAAAGTCCGACATTGACCCTTCCCAGCACCCGTACGATCTTTTGGTACCGGTTATCGTCGGCGATGAGCAACTCGGCTATGTCAGCATCAAACTGCTCCTCGATAATATCCAGACTATACAGCACGCCAATTTCATGTATCGTCTGACCGTGACATTCCTGGTGTTTATGCTGGGGATAGGTCTCACTATATTTCTTGCCCGGAAATATACCTCGCCGATTCATCGGCTGGCCGAGAGCGTCAAGAAGGTCTCAGCCGGCGGTTTTTCCGAAACATTTCCAGTGGAGAGTAATGACGAGATTGGAGAATTGGCCATGAGTTTCAACGAGATGGTCAAAAAGCTCAAGGAGAGGGAAGATCTGGAAAAAAGACTGAACGAAGCGGAACATCTGTCCAAGGTCGGCCAACTGGCATCAGGCATTGCCCATGAGATACGCAACCCGCTCAATTATATCAGCCTTGCCATAGATCATCTGAAAAGCGAACTTCTGCCGGGCTGTTCCGACCGCAGGGAAGAGCTTGAAGAGCTGACGGATAAAATCAAAGAGGAGGTACGCCGCGTCAACTATATGGTTCTGAATTTCATGAACTACGGCAGGCCGCTAAAGCTGCGGCTGAACATGGCCTCTTATGCCGAAATCCTTGACAGGGTTCTCCCACTGTTGCACGAAAAGCTTGAGGAACAGCGGATCGAAATAACAACCGGGATTGACCCGAATCTTCCAGCAATGTACGTGGACCAGGAGATGCTGCGCAACTGCCTGGTTAACCTGATAACCAACGGGGCCCAGGCAATGCCCCACGGAGGTAAAATAACCTTGGGAGCCGGCTTCGATAACGATGCAAAAATATTCCGTCTCACATTTACGGACGAGGGGGAGGGAATTAAGGAAGAGGATATCCCGAAGATTTCTCAACCCTATTTCACAACAAAAGAAGCAGGCATTGGTCTGGGCCTGGCTATCACTGAAAGAATCATAAAAGAACATGGCGGAGAAATGTCGGTGGAGAGTGTTGTCGGCAAGGGCACCACCTTTATCGTTACTCTTCCTGCGAGACGTAAGGAGCAGGCATAATGATTGGAAGAATTCTGGTTGTAGATGACGAAAAGGGACAGAGGGAAATTCTTAATACCATCCTCAAAAAAGAAGGATATCACGTGGTCGATGTGCCGGGGGCCAGGGAGGCGTTGGAAAGGCTTGATACGGAAGAGTTTGACCTCATACTGACAGATTTGAAGATGAAGGGTCTCTCCGGCATGGATTTGCTGAAAAAAATCCTCGAGGACAACCCGCAGCAGAGCGTAGTAATGATGACAGCCCACGGTACGGTGGATTCAGCGGTCGAGGCAATGAAAAAAGGGGCCTTTGACTACCTGGAAAAGCCGTTGGAAAGGGACAACCTGCTGCTGACGCTGCGTCGGGCATTCGACCATGTAAACCTGTTGCGCGAAAACAGGATGCTGCAGAAGAGACTGGAAGAGACCCACGCGGTCCCCAATATCATCGGGGCACATCCGAAGATCAAAGAAGTCTTTCGCATCATCAACAAAATAGCAGCAACCAATTCGACCGTCCTGATCTACGGCGAATCCGGAACGGGCAAGGAGCTCGTGGCCCGCGCCATCCATGAATGCAGCCCCCGGCACGACAAGCCATTTTTCGCCATAAACTGCGCCGCCATCCCTGACTCTCTCATGGAAAGCGAGCTGTTCGGCCACGAAAAGGGCTCCTTTACCGGAGCAAACACCCGCGAGCTGGGTCTCTTCGAAGCGGCTGAAGGCGGCACCGTTTTTCTCGATGAAATCGGTGAACTGAACATTGCGATGCAGGCCAAACTGCTCAGGGCAATCCAGGAAAAGGAGGTACGCCGGGTAGGGGGAAAGGTCAACATCCCCATTGATGTGCGCATCATATCCGCCACCAATAAGGACCTGGAACAGGAAACCAGAAAAGGCGCATTTCGCGAGGATCTGTTTTACCGGCTGGACGTTATCCGGATCAACCTCCCCCCACTCAGGGAGCGGGGAAGCGATATTATAACCCTGGCCGAATTCTTCCTGAAGAAATATGCAGATCAGTCCGGCATCCCCGTCAAGGGCATTTCCAAACCGGCCTTGAAACTCCTCATGATTTATTCCTGGCCGGGAAATGTTCGTCAGCTCGAATCCGTAATTGAACGGGGTGTGCTCATGACGGAAAACGAATATATCGAACCGGAAGATCTTCCCGCGGAGGTACGCAGAGACACCACCACCCCCGGCGCCAACCTCCCCTTTCCCTTCCCGCCGGAAGGAATTTCGTTTGAGGACCTGGAACGCGATCTTATAATGAAAGCGATGGAACGAGCCGACTGGGTGATTGGCAAGGCAGCACCCCTTCTCGGCATGACGTACAAAACGCTGCAATACAGGCTGGAAAAGTTCGGCATAGAGAAACCGGATAAAAAAACCGGTTTTAAAGCTTCTTGATTTTCGATTGAAAACCAGTAAAAACACACTTCCACATAGGAGGACTGCATGGACTTCACCAGTAAACTCCATCGGTTTACCGTCATCCCTTCCCTGCCGAAGGAACTTGCCGGACTGCAGAGAATTGCCTACAACCTCTGGTGGACCTGGGAACCACAGGCCATTGAACTGTTTAAAAGGATGGACCCCGAACTGTGGCGGGAGACCAGACACAACCCTGTTCAGATGCTGGGAATCCTGCAACAGGCAAGCCTTGACGGACTTAAGGCCAACGAAGGGTTCATGGCACACCTGGCGGGGGTGGACGAGAAGCTGCAGGAATACATTTCCGGCAAGACCTGGTTTGATAAAACCCACAATAACCGCGAGACTATACAGATTGCCTATTTTTCCATGGAATTCGGCCTCCATGAATCAATCCCCATCTACTCGGGTGGGTTGGGAATACTCTCCGGAGACCATTTAAAATCAGCCAGTGACCTCGGTATCCCCCTGGTGGGGGTAGGGCTGCTTTACCGGCAGGGCTATTTCCGGCAATACCTGAACATTGAGGGATGGCAACAGGAGTTTTATCCGGAAAACGACTTCTACAATATGCCCCTGCATCATGAAAAGGATGCAGACGGAACTCCACTCGCTATCGAACTTGATCTCGCAGGTAGAAAGATAAGGAGTCATATCTGGCGGATCCAGGTCGGCAGAATCCCCCTCTACCTCCTCGACACGAACCTCGAGGTAAATGCTCCCGAAGATCGCGAGATAACCGCTCAACTTTACGGCGGCGACCAGGAGATGCGGATCAAGCAGGAAATCCTCCTGGGCATCGGCGGTATCCGTGCGCTCAGGCTTCTGGGCATCGCGCCGAACATCTGTCATATGAATGAGGGTCATGCAGCCTTCATGGCATTGGAACGGATCTGGCTGCTCATGGAGGAAAAGGGGCTGAAATTTGATGAAGCACTGGAAATTGTGAAGGCCGGCAATATCTTTACTACCCACACACCGGTTGAAGCCGGGATCGACCATTTTACACCTGACCTCGTTGAGAGATTCATGGGACGTTTCTATCGCAGCATGGGACTATCCAGGGAAGAATTTATGGGGCTGGGGAGGCAGAATCCTAAAAACCAGCATGAAACCTTCTGTATGGCGGTCCTTGCCCTGAAACTCGCCGGCTATTGCAACGGTGTCAGCCAGCTTCATGGTGATGTTTCCCGGAAAATGTGGAAAAATCTCTGGCCGGACCTGCCTGAGGAACACCTGCCGCTCACTTCGGTATCCAATGGCGTGCACACCAAAACCTGGCTTGCCAATGAAATGACCGGGCTTCTTATCCGCTACCTTGGAACACGCTGGCTCGATGATCCTACCGATTACAGCATCTGGCGCAAAGCCGCACATATTCCGGACGCTGAACTCTGGCGCACTCATGAGAGATGTCGGGAACGGCTGGTGGCATTTGCCCGAAAGCGGCTCAAGGAACATCTCTACCAGGTGGGAGCCACTGCCAAGGAGATTGCCGTTGCTGACGAAGTCCTTGATCCGGAAGCCCTGACCATCGGCTTTGCCCGCCGTTTTGCCACCTATAAACGGGGAACCCTGCTCTTGCGGGACATAGACCGACTGGGCCGGATACTGAATAACCCTTCCAGGCCTGTCCAGATAATTTTCGCCGGGAAGGCACATCCGGCTGACTTTGAAGGAAAAGAACTCATCAGGCAGATCATTCAGCTCTCCCTGCAGGAAGGGTTTCGCCACAGAATAGTGTTCATGGAGGATTACGACCTGGCAGTGGCACGACGCATGGTACAGGGAGTCGATGTCTGGCTGAACACCCCGCTTCGCCCCCTAGAGGCCAGCGGCACCAGCGGCATGAAAGTCGCTTTTAACGGCGGGCTCAATATGAGCGTTCTTGACGGCTGGTGGCCTGAAGGCTATCGGGGAAACAACGGTTGGGCAATTGGAAAGGGAGAAGTCTACGACGACATCGAATATCAGAACGAGGTGGAAGGAAGGGCAATCTACGATTTGCTGGAGAAGGAAATCGTGCCGCTGTTCTACGACCGGGGTCCGGACGGAATCCCGCGCGGCTGGCTGGCAACGATGAAAGCTTCTCTGCAGACAATATGTCCCACTTTCAGTACCGAGAGGATGGTACAGGAATACACCGAACGTTTTTATATCCCGTCATTTGAACAATGGCAGAAACTGTACGATAAGGATCAATCCTTGGCAAAAGATCTTGCCCGGTGGAAAAACATGATGTGCAAATTCTGGCCTCAGGTCCGGATTGATGAAACCAGGGCGGACATTACCGATGAGACAACCGTAGGAATGATGATGCCCATTACGACGACAGTTTTTCTCGGCGAAATACAACCGGATGATATTGCTGTAGACGTATATTTCGGAGTCCTGGATTCACGCGGCAACATAGTCGGCGGCGAGCTTGTGCCCCTTTGCCCAACGGAAGAACCGGGCAAGGGGAAGTATCTTTATTCCGGCGAAATAGAGTGCCGTTTCTGCGGGAGGCACGGATTAATGATCCGGGTAATGCCGAGACACAGCACGTTGGGTACTGTCTACGAACCGGGGCTGATACTCTGGGGGTAGCTGCTGCTTCATCCGACCAAATTTATCAGACAGTAAATACTTAAAAACTATGATCAATGACATTACCCGGAACCTCATTCAACAGCTTGCAAAGACTTCGTCCGGTACAACTTTCGAAGCCGAACGGCAGTCAACAACCCGGTTACAACTGAGCCCCGGACAACAGGTACAGGCAGAAGTGCTGGCCGGTTTGCCCGACAACCGGGTCCTGACGCGCATTGCGGGAGAGCTGTTCAAAATCGAACTGCCCCTGAATATAAAACCGGGCGAAACCCTGCAATTAATTTTTGTTACAGATAAACCACGCATAACCTTTTCCCTGTCACAGACCGAAAACAGCGCAACACCGGTTCGGGTCAGTGATACCGGAAAATGGCTGAGCATGCTGGCCCGGAATGGGATAATCCAGCAACAGCCAACTCCTTTGCCGCGCAATGAAATACTGCTCACAGGCCCACCGGCCGACACCGCTCTCCTTTCCACACTGCTGCGTAATGTTCTGACGATGAATGGTGTTTTCTATGAAGCCCATCTTATGCAGTGGTTTCTAGGAGAACGACAGCTTAAGGATCTACTGAGGGAGCCGCAGGGGAAACTGGCATCCCCTGCCAAAGCACCCCCCGATGCTCACACGCCACTCAATAATGCCGCGGTTACAGAGGACACTCCGGTAATGGAAAAACTGGAGGAATTATTTTCAGGCAAACTAACGAACACCGGAGATAAACTGGAGCCTGCCGAAAAGGTAGATTCCCGGACGATTCCCATAATCCAGGAACAACTGCACGCCCTGCAATCCGGCCAGCTTATCTGGAAAGGACAGGCCTGGCCTGGTCAACAGTTGGAATGGGACGTTTGTGAACATGAGCCGGATAGCGGAGAAAACGCAGGGAAAAACTGGCTTACTTCTCTACACCTCAGCTTGCCGAATCTTGGCAAAATCAATGCGACACTGAAGTTGAACAACGAAGGAGTTCACCTGTTCATAAAGGCTGACAGTAGTTCAACAGTGGCAGAAATGCAAGAGGAGCGAAAGGTCCTTGAACAGGCAATGTCCGCAGCAGGTGTGAAACTGCTCGGGATGGTGGTTGAACAGGAAGAATATGGATCAGAAACTTAAGAAAGCAGTAGCATTGACTTACAAGGAAGGGCAGTTTGCACCGCAGGTAGTGGCCAAAGGACGTGGCGTCACAGCCGAGGCAATTATCGCCCTGGCCAAAAAAAACGGCGTGTATGTCCACGAATCGCCGGACCTAATCAACCTGCTGATGCAGGTCGACCTTGACCAGCACATCCCGCCCGAGCTCTACTATGCCGTTGCAGAGCTGCTTGCCTGGTTGTACCGGCTCGAAAACAGGGATGAACACCTCAATAAACCGGTCTGACAA
>Ga0187878_1003764_pt1 | contig 12220 bp, 8 predicted proteins | sample June2016WEW_17_1_FD_132979 | JGI IMG/M metagenome (GOLD analysis project Ga0187878, IMG submission 132979) | Peatland microbial communities from SPRUCE experiment site at the Marcell Experimental Forest, Minnesota, USA - June2016WEW_17_150 | ecosystem: Environmental > Terrestrial > Soil >...
CCGCGTAACCTCGCTTGCGAAGCAGGCCGGGGAGCTTCTGCAAATCGGCAATCGTATCCAAGTCGTGAGGACACTGTTCAGTACCATAGCCGCCGTCAAGATCGCTCCCGATGGCGGCGTGGCGAGCGTCTCCCGCCAGTTGGCAGATGTGATCGATATGATCGACCGCGGCTTCGAGGCTGACTAGAACATTCGGGGTCTCGCCCAGAACGTAGGCAGGATGAAGCATCCAAGCGTCGAGCGCGACGCCGATGACCGAGTCGCGCTCGATGAGGTAGCGGATCTGCTCGTCAGCGAATTGACGCTCACCGGGAACCAAGGCGCGACAGTTATTGTGACTGGCCAGGACAGAACCTTTGAATTGTTCCACCGCCTGCCAAAAACTCTCGTCCGCCAAATGGGTGACATCCAGAACCATTCCTACCTCATCCATCGCTGCCAACAGTTTCACTCCCAGGCTGGTGAGGCCACCCGAAGCTCCCGTGCCGTGCGCGTAGGCACTACGCCCGTAGTGCGCGAGGCCGACAACTCGCAACCCGTCGTTCCACCACTCGACAACTTGGTGCGGCGAGAGGATGGGATCCGCGCCCTCCATGCTTAGAATGAAACCCAGTGGCGCGGAACACGTGTCGGGTGTCGTCCAAGCACGCAGGTGCGCCTCCACATCCTGCCAGTCCTTCAGCATGCGGAGTTGCCCCTGGCTCCCCAGAATGCGGTAGTAGGCGAGCTGGCCGCGGGCCATGGCACAGGCGATTTCCTGGTTGCGGTAATCCACCTTGTCTTCGCCCAACCCGCTGGCGCGGGCCAGAAGCGTCGCCAGGCAGATTGCCACCTCGCCTTTCCGCATCTCGGGGAAAGCCACCGTGTTTGTGCCGCGGTGTGCTTCCTTCATTCCCGATTCCTGACGGCGGATTTCAGGAACTGTCAAAGTAAGATCGCGGTTCCAGCTCAGGGCGTTCCATGCCAGATCGAGATGGGAATCAATGACTATCATTCGTTGTCCTTGGCGTCACGTGTCTCTGCGCACCACGGCTTGGCGTAGTGAGGGTCGCTGCTGATCCCTGAGGGTGATCAGCAACGTGCTCCCCAGCACCAAAATGCCACCCAGGCTAGCCAGCGGTTTCAGTCGCTCGCCGAGCCAAAGAACGGCAATGGGCAAACCGAAAAAGGTGATGAGGTAGTTGGAGAGCGCTGCCTGGATCGCGTCGAGTCGCTTCAGTGCCTTGAGAAACAGCACCATCGACAAATAGTTGTGAAAGAAGGTGAGCAGCGCGAGTCCGATCCAGGTGCGCGGCGTGAACTCGAGGAGGTGACCGAAGGCTTCTCTCTCCTTGACCAGAACCAGCGGCGTCATGATGACGAACATGGCCACGTAAGTGAGAAAGAGCATCTCCATCGGCGAGTAGCGCTCCAGCATCTTCTTGCCGTAGGAGTTGTAGAACGCGCTGCCCAGCGTGCCGAACAAAACGAGCGCGTTGCCGAAAAGATAGCCGGCACTGAAGTCGAGGCTGCGGACACGAATGTCGGAACAAAGGATCACTCCGAGGATCGCCAGGCCAAAACTCATCCACCTCATGCGGGTCATTCTTTCGCCCAAAAAAATAAAGGCGAGAATGGCTGTGGAGACGGGAAGGGTTAGCATCAGCAAAGCGGCATTACTGGCCAGCGACATTCGCGTGCCCCAGGTAATCAGGACTTGCCCGGGGAATACACCCAGCGAAGCCAGGAGAAAGAAAATAAGGATGTCGCTTCTCTTCCGCGGGGGGCGCCTGTCACTCCTGGCCTCCCAACGAATCAGCGGGTAGAGCATCAGCGTGGCCAGAGTCATGGGGCCCCAGACCGTAAAGAGCGAGCCGACCTGATCCTGTACCAACTTGACACAGGTGAACTGCAGGGCCCACATCAGGTTGCAGCTGAAGAGAAAGAACCAGGACCGCATCGACTTGCCTCACCGCCGGATTCAGCAACAGTTCTTCCGGGGTCCGGACTGGCCGGGACTACTTGGATGAAGACTCCGGCCCGTCTCCCACATCTTCCGGATATCGCTGGGCCAGAGCACGGATCTCGTAACTGAACTTCAGAAACAGTTTTCCCCAGCGTTTGGCCTGCGCTCTGGTGTAACGATAGAAGCCCCTGGAGTTTGAAACGCCTCGCGCGCCGGACTTCACGAGGTCACTGATAAGGGGTGGCACCCTGGTGCTACGGCTGAGGTCAGGAAACAGATCACGCATCACTTCTGCATAGGCGGGCACGCCGGTCAGGTCCATGTAACGAAACGGCCCCGCAAACGTGATCCAGTATCCCAAGTCATTGCGGAGGGAGCGGTCCACGTCGGCGATCGTGGCATAACCGGACTCGACCAGGTAGAACGCCTCACGCAGCATCGCGTACATGATACGGTTGGTAATGAATCCGCGGATGTCTCGCCGCAAGAGCGATGGTTCCTTCCCCCACCCGCGAGCCAAAGTTAACACTCGTTCCGCGCAGCGTGCCTCGGTGTGCTGGCCGCAGATGATTTCCATGAAACGCGTCACGTGGGCAGGTTCGGCCCAGTGAATACCCAAAATCCGTTCCGGATGAAGTGCGCCTTCTTGGAGTTGGGTCACCGGAATCGCCGAGGTGTTGCTACCCAGTATGGCCGTGGCCGACACCACCTCTTCCACCTTCCGAATGACCCGTCTCTTGGCCGCGATATTCTCAATGATGGATTCGACGACAACTTCGCTGGTCGTCAAAGCCGAGAAGTCGTCCGAAACGCTGAAGTGGTTGATGACCTCCGAGGGATCGGCTTTCAACAATCCCTCACTCTTCATTTCCCTGAGAAGCGACACCACATGGCGCTTGACGCTGCGGCGCTTGGCGGGATCGATCTCCACTCCCGCCACAGGATGGCCCGCAGCCAGGAGGCAAGCCGCAATGCTCCTGCCCATCAAGCCTAGCCCGACAACCCCAACCGGAATGTCACTCGGGTTTACATCTGCTCTCCTTCCCTTCGCAGCGTGAGACTTCCCAGGAACTGTTGCCGTCCTAGCACCCATGTTGAACACCTCGATTCCCGGTTACTGTACCGGGCGGAATGAGTCGAGTGGGGGAAGCGGGTCTCCTTCGCACTTGGCATCGAGGCGTACGCCTGTCCGCGGACCGCAAGCTGTCCCAGACCGTCCTGGACCCTCTAGGGCCTGAGGAGACGAAGCCGGTGGAAAGCGGTCGCGTGGCCTCGATCGCCTTACACTTGCCGGATGAGAAGCGTACTCCTGCCTGAGTTCAGGCCGGCGGCGCTCCGGGTGGCTGCGGAACCACCTTCCAATTCTCCGCGTCGAAGTAGAGCACGCGGCCCTCGCGGTAGGATTGCACCGACATGGAGATCAGTACCTGCGCTCGGGCGCCAGTTTCGACGTCCAGCGTCGGTTTTTGGCGCGAGCGCACGCAGTCAAGGAAGTTCGTGATGTGGATGTAGGTCGGATCCCCATCCCCTTCCGGCTGCACCACGGGGATTTTGGTCTCTTCTACACCCCACTTTGCCTTGTAGTCGTCGCTGACGACCTCCTTCTCCGGCCGCACCATGATGTAAGGGGTTGTGCCTTCGAACTCGCCGTGCTCAACCATGATGAGCGTTCCCTCGTGCCCGCGAATCAACCCGGGAATGTGCTGAGAGTTGGCCATCGAGGAAGTGAGCACGACGGAGTGCCCCTGGGCGTACTCGCCGATGAGGTGGAAGGTGTCGGGAACGTCGCGGCCGTCCTTGAAGACGTAGTTGCCGCCCCCCGCCATCACCTTATAGGGGAATTGCGGCTCGCTCCAGCAGATGTTCAGGGGCGCCGCCACGTGGTAGAAGAGGTCGGTGGCGGTACCGCCGGAGTAATCCCAATACTTGCGGAAGCGGAAGTAGCGATCCGAATCCCACGGGCGTTGCGGCGCGGATCCGAGCCACATCTTCCAGTCGATGTAGTTGTCCCCTTTGCCCTCGGGGCCGGCTTGCTCGTCGATCGGCCAGTTCCATTCGCCTTCCTTGGAGTTACGGTGATACGAGCCCTGGCTCATGATCATCTGGCCGATCCTGCCGTCAGCGATGACCTTTCTCGCTTTGTGCCACTGGTCCGCCGAGGTCGTCTGGGAACCGACCTGGAGCACGCGTTTCGCTGCCCGAACTTTGTCCACCAGTTGTTTGGCCTCCTCGATGGTATGCGTCATCGGCTTCTCGAGGTACACATCCTTGCCACGATTCATCGCCTCCAGCGCGATCCGCGCGTGCCAGTGGTCCGGAGTGGCGATCACGACGGCATCGACGTCACTGCGGTTGAGGACTTCGCGATAGTCGAGATACCCGTCGCACGTGAAGAGTTGCTTGCCTTGGGTGACGCGCTTCTGCCACACGTCACAGACGGCCACGATCTGGCATTTGCCTGTCTTCTTGCCGATCCCGGAGAACTCGTGCGCCAAGCTGCTGCCACGACCGCCGATCCCGATTAAGCCGACGTTGATCCGGTCATTCGCGCCTGGCACTGGCCCGCCCGCGGCTTTCGCCGGTTGGGCGGCGAGCGCCTTGCCTGCCAGCCCCAACGTCGCACCTGCGCCGGCCACGCTCTTCATGAAATCCCTGCGATTCAGCGAACCTATGATGTCTGACATTCTCCTCTCCTTTCGGGCTGCTACGATCTGCCCGCAGTAGTTGTGCCAACAGGTGTGCTAGTTTAGCCCATTTTGGCCCGCCCCGAGGAACTCTCCCGGGGGGCGGTTAAGTTTCCGGCTGCACGGTGCGCCCGTTCGTGATTGTGTAGAGCTCCCTGGGCATAAACGGCCGGGGCCCAATCAACCCGAGAAGGCCGCTCTGTGAAGATGGACAGCGGAGACATAGGACGACAAGATTTCGCGCAGGGCAGGAGAGTGCGGGAGGCTCTTCCACAACAGTCAATCGCACAATGGCGCTTGACGTCCCCAGTACGCAGTGATATCAGGGGCGTGCGCCCTGCTACTGTGGAGAGATTGCTGGGCTTGTTTGGAGGGTTCGCCACGTTCGGCACCACGACGTATTCTGGGATTCCGATGCGCTGTCCTCTTGACCTAGCGAGTTCCCAGCGAAAGGTTCGAGGAGGGGCTTATGAATCGACGGCACTTCATGGAAAAATCCGCAAGAACGCTGACGGCAGGAGTAGGGGGAAGCCTCCTGGCGCGAGGTCTGCTGAAAGGGGAAAACCCTTCGCCGCGCGCTCGCATCGGTGTTTCCACCTGGAGTCTTCACAACCTCTTTCCCTCCACCCGCGATGACAACGCGCCGACGCCCGCCAAGCCCCTCGAGTTGCTCGATGTTCCCGAAATGATCGCAGAACGTTATCAGGTTCATCAAGTGGAGTTCGTGGCTCCACATTTCGGCGCGACCAGCCCTTCGTACCTCCAGGATATGAAAACCCGATTGGCGCGGGCCCACTCTCACCTGACGAATATCTGCGTCGATATCGATGAACTTGAGTTGGGGGGCGGCCTTTCCGATCCGGACCCGAAACTACGCGACCGAATCGTCGAGGCTTGTTCGAAGTGGATCGACATTGCCCACCAGCTCGGAGCCGACTCGGTCCGCTGCGATCCCGGCAAGATCAATTCGGCGGACCTCTCCCCGACCGTATCCGCCTACCGGAAACTTGCGACCTACGGAGCTTCCCAAAGAGTGGCGGTCGTCGTCGAGAACCACGGCGGAGTGGGCTCGGAACACCCGGAAGAACTGGTCCGCATCTTTAGCGAAGTGGACAGCAAGTTTTTCGGCGCCCTCCCAGACTTCGGCAACTTCCCGAACCAGGAAACTCGCGAGCGTGGCCTTCTATTGCTGTTTCCTTATGCCCGCACGGTCTGCCATGCCAAGGCCTCGCGCCGGAGGGAACAGGGCGACGACGCGCAATTCGTGGCGCGTTGCGTCCAGCTTTCGAAGCAGGCGGGCTTCCGCGGAATCTACTCCATCGAGTCAGGAGGCCCTGACCCTTATGGAGCGGTGCAACACGTCATTGACCTTCTAACTCAAAGCATATCAATCTAGCTGATGAGGTTGCGAAATGGAGAAACAGGATCATTCTGACGGTCTTCTGAAGAGCCGCTTCTCGCGGCGCAAGTTCTTGGGCCGCGCCGCCACGACGGTGGCTGGCCTTACCATCGTTCCGCGTCACGTGCTCGGCGGAGCAGGATATGTTCCTCCCAGCGAGAAGATCAACGTCGCCTTCATCGGGGTGGGCTCGCAGGGTTTGCGCGTGATGCTGGGCTTCTTGCGGGAACCCGACGTGCAAGCCGTCGCGGTCTGCGACCCCAACAAGAGCAGCGGCGATTATCCGCAATGGGGCGAGAGCGAGTTCCGGGATTCGGTGCGTCGGCTGCTCAACGTCAATTCAGGCTGGGACTGGCTCAGTCCCAACCAGCCGATTCAGTTGACCCATTCCATGCAGGCCACCGGCGGCGTGGCGGGACGCGAGCCCTGCCAGAAAATCGTGGACGGCTACTACGGCAGTCAGAAGCAGTCCGGCGAGTACCACGGCTGCACGGCCTACAGTGACTTCCGCGAGTTGCTGGAAAAGCAGAAAGACGTTGACGCGGTCGTCGTGTGCTCCACGGACAACCTGCACGCCGCGGTGTCGGTAGCGGCGATGAAGAAGGGCAAACACGTCTTCTGCCAGAAGCCCATGACCCACACCATTTATGAGGCGCGGCGGATGGCCGAAGTCGCGCGCGAGACGGGTGTGGCCACCCAGGTTGCCGTTGGCAACCAAGCCTCCGAAGCCACCCGCCTGCTATGCGAATGGATCTGGGACGGGGCTATCGGGCCGGTGCGTCAAGTCATCAACTGGTCCAGCCGTCCTTTCTGGCCCCAGGGCCTCGACCGCCCCCAGGAAACGCATCCGGTCCCCGAAGGACTGGACTGGGACTTGTGGTTGGGTCCCGCGCCGGAGCGCCCCTTCAACCGTGCCTATCTGCCGTTCGTCTGGCGCGGCTGGTACGACTTCGGTTCGGGCGCGCTCGGCGACATGGGCTGCTACAGTTTTGATACCATTTTCCGCGTGTTGAAGCTGGAGGCGCCCACCAGCGCGGAGGCCAGTTCCACGGAACGCTACACCGAGACTTATCCCCAAGCCTCCATCGTCCATCTCAACTTCCCGGCCCGCGGCGACATGCCACCCGTGAGACTGACCTGGTACGACGGTGGCTTGACGCCTCCCCGTCCGGAGGAAGTGGAAGAGGCGCGGCCGTGGGGTGGTGAAGAAGGAGAAGGATTGCTGTTCATCGGGGACAAGGGGACGATCCTGTGTGGATTCAATGGCCGCAATCCGAAGCTGATTCCGGAAGCAAAGATGAAGGCCTACCAGCAGCCGCCGAAGACACTGCCGCGGTCACCTGGCAACGAACGGGAATGGCTCGACGCCTGCAAGGGGAGCAAGACCAAGCCCGGCGCGAACTTCGAGTTCTCAGGCGTGGTCACTGAGGGCCTCCTGCTGGGCAACGTCGCGGCAAGGACGGGAAAGAAAATGATCTGGGATCGAGCCAATCTGAAAGTAGTCAATGAGGCTTCGGCGCAGCAATACATCCATCCGGAATCCCGACAGGGATGGTCCTTGTAGCCGAGATTGCCTGGAAGCGGACTGGCCAACACAAGTTGCGAACCCACAGGCAGGTAACGGCCTGCGAGAGGAGCGCGAATAGGTATGTCACGAAAAGGCTGGCCTTTGATGCTTGTCTCCGGGCTGTGTTGTGCGCTGTTCATCTGCGCCGGGACATCAGGGCAGTATGGGTCTCAAGCGAACACCGAAGAAGGGGGGAAACCCTTTCGGTGGCCGAGTGGCAAGCGGGCAGCGGTCAGCCTTACTTTTGACGATGCACGCCTCAGCCAGATTGACACAGGCTTGGCGCTGTTGGACAAGTACGGGGTCAAGGCTACTTTCTACGTATCGCCTGGCAACCTGGAAAAACGCCTGGAGGGCTGGAAGAAAGCCGTGGCGAGCGGTCATGAGATCGGCAACCATACGAAATCGCATCCCTGCACGGGCAACTACGCATTTTCTCTGCAGAATGCGCTGGAAGGATACACCCTGCGGAGGATGGAGCGGGAGTTGGACGACGCGAATGCGGACATTCAGCGGCTGCTCGGGGTCAAGCCCGTAACCTTTGCCTATCCGTGCGGGCAGAAGTTCGTGGGGAGGGGGCGCGAGGTGAGAAGCTACGTTCCGCTCGTGGCAGAGCGATTCATCGTGGGGCGGGGGTACCTCGACGAAGCGGCAAACGACCCTGCGTTGTGTGACCTGGCACAGGCCACGGGCATGGGGTTTGACAGTATGGATTACGAGCAGATCAAGAAGCTGGTTACCCAGGCAAGCGAAGAAGGAAGGTGGCTGATTCTGGTGGGCCACGAGATCGGCGCGCCGGCGTTCCAAACCACAGACGCCTCGGCACTCGAGGCCCTCTGCAAGTACGCGCGCGACCCTTCCAGCGGATTGTGGATCGATACGGTTGAGACCATCGGCAAATACATCCAGCAGCAACGCGCGGGCAGCGGAAGATAAGAGCCAGGAGTCAGCAGACATACAATGGGGCTACTGCCCAGCAAAGGAGCCGCTGCCTTGAGGCGCACGTTCGTCATCGCCATTGCGGCGCTTGCCATGCCGCTTCTTACTTTCTATGTGGCGACCTGCCTGAAGGGCGGTCCGAGCGGGAATCACAGCAGCAGCGACAAACCGAGGCCAGCCGGTGGTGACCGCGGCGTAGGCGAATCCTATGTGCCCGAACCGCCCGGGTGGTTTGCGGGCGATCCGCACGTCCATCGCGGCATCCTCTGCGCCCGTTCCGACGCGAAAGAGATGCTCACCCCGGAGGAACTTCTGGCGGGGATGAAGGCGCAGAACCTGGCGGTCATCTCCGTGCTGGGTGACATGGGCAATGGCGAAGTGAAGCAGGCGGAAAAAGATCTCATTCTGGTCAATGGTGAAGACCATCCTGTATCAACTTCCCAGCGCATCGTGCATTGGGACGCGGAGTGGCACTACGACCCGGCAGGGGTAACGTTCGAGCAGAAGGCCATTGGAGGCCACCTGATTCTCCTCGGCCTGCGACACGCGGAGAAAATCTTTGCGGAATACACCTATCCGGTCTTTGCTTGGGCAAAGAAACAGAACGCCATCGTCGGATTCGCGCACCTGCAGTATCTCAGAGATGATGTCCCGCAGAATCTTGACTGCTGCCTCCCGCTGGAATACCCGGTGGAAATCGCGTTAGGAACTTCCGCTTTCCTGATGGAGGATGTGAACGGAGGGGATAGCGCCGTCCAGGCCTACTACCGGCTCCTAAATTGCGGGTTTCGGCCGGGCCTCGCGGCGGGAACGGATTATCCCTGCAACAACCTCGAGCCTTTCGGCACGCTGCTGACGTACGTTGCCGTCGGCGATCGGGAACTGAGCTATCGCCGGTGGATCAAAGGCATCGCTGAAGGTCGAACCGTCGTCTCCCGAAACGGTCACAATGAGTTCTTGGATCTGAGGGTGAACGAGACGGCGCTGCCTGGCGATGACGTCCGTCTGAACGGAAAGGGGACGGTTCGCGTGAGAATGGTCTGGTTCGCGACCAGGCAACTAACCGGCAGGATTGAGTTGGTGCGCAACGGAATCGTGGTCGCCAGCCGCGAGGGCTCCGCTTCCCCGGACTCACCCTTGGTGCTGGAGACAAGCCAGAATTTCCTCCGGAGTGGATGGCTTTGTGCGCGGCGCATGGACGCGAAAGGCCACCAGAGTCATACAGGAGCCATCTTCGTCACCGTGAACAACGCCCCGGTGCGCGCCAGCGTGAGCGACGCCGAATATTTCGTTCGTTTCATCGACAACTTGCTGCGGAAGACGTCGTCCGGAGGGGAGTGGGCAAAGTTCTTCCCTCAAGATCGCAAAGGTGCCAGGAGCCGATATCGCAAAGCCAGAGGAGTCTTTCAAAGGATCGCAGTCGAAGCGAAGAGACAAGAGCAGGAATGAGGCCCACCATCTCCGGGGCGAATCCACCTCCGAATCGTAAGAGTCCAGACTCCTGACCTGGCGCCAAGTGCCAGCGGCAGGCCAACTCAGGTTGACAATACCGGCGTAGTCTGGCAGAAACGGGAACGGCGCGGAGCGATGCACCGATCCTCCGGTCGGGGCGTTTCCTTCACGTGCCGGATCACGAATGGCAGAAGACGCGATGCCCAGCAAAAACCGACCGCACCTGGCAGCACTCACCTCAGCTCGCTTTTTTGCAGCCTTTCACGTGGTCCTGTTCCATCTGTGGGCCATGAAGGGGCTCACCCGTGCGCCGCTGTGGTTTCAGAGGTTCGCCAGCGTCGGCTATGTTGCCCTGTCGTTCTTCTTTATCCTCTCGGGATTCATTCTCGTTTACACGTATGCCGGCAAGCCCCTTGACCTGCGGCAATTCTGGCGGGCCCGACTGGCGCGCCTTTATCCCGTTTACCTCTTCTCGCTGCTGATCGCGGCACCGTTCTTCTTCTATGTCGTGCTGAAGATCAACGTCCCCGAGTTTGCCTGGTTCAGGAACCACCTGGGTCTCACGGTAGCGCTGGTGCTCGCCATGCTACAAGCTTGGGTGCCCCAGGCAGCGCTGGGATGGAATGGGGTGAACTGGGCGGTTTCGGTGGAGATCTTCTTCTATGTACTCTTCCCGGCGTTGCTGGCCCGTTTCTCCCGAATCTCGAACCGAGGTCTGGTGACGATCAGCCTCGGGTGCTGGATGATGGCCCTCGCCACAGCCCTTGCCTATGTCGCGCTTGCGCCGGACCATGTCATCGCCGATTCCAGCAAGGATTTCCTTCCCTGGCTGAGCGCCCTCAAGTTCAACCCGCTCGTGCGTCTGCCGGAATTCGTGATGGGCCTGGCATGCGGGTGTTGGTTCCTGCGCGGGGGACACCACCCGAAACTGGCGACGCCTCTAGTGCTCAGCGGCACCGCCGTGGCGCTGCTCGTGACGGCCTTCAGCGATCATATCGCCTATCCGATCCTGCATACGGGACTGTTCGCGCCCGCCTTTGCGGCCATCATCTGCGGGCTGGCCCTGCGGCCAAGCTGGACTTCGTTCCTCGAGTCCAAACTGCTGGTGCTGCTCGGCGAATCGAGCTACTGCCTGTATCTGCTCCATGCCATGATCGTCGGCATGGTTCTCTATGCGGATGCGCCAGCACCGTCCACGCCCGAAAAGCTGGCGCCTCCTCCTGTTGTCCCCACACTCGGCAGGGCGGTGGGCGCCGCCGTGGTGGCCACAGTGCTGGCTGTGCTCGTGTTCCGATTTGTGGAAGAGCCGGCCCGGAAATGGTTGAGGAGCAAACCACACTCCACGACCCCAGCTGCCGCCGCGAGCGCGTGATGCGGCACATCGCGACCCCGGCATCTATTGATAGGCCACGATGGGCGTGGCGATGTCTTCGAGCGCCTTCGGATCACCGAGTGCCGGGCCGTACCACACACTACCGCCGAACGTCGTGACATAGACCTTGTCCGGATTGTACGGGTCCGGAATGATCCGGCGGCCCAACTTGAAGTTGAACCCCTTGATTCGGCTCCAAGTCTCGCCCCGGTCCCCCGAGCGGTACGCGCTGGAGCCAAATCCGCACGCGTAGTAGGTGTTACTTCGTAGGTCGATGGTCACGTCGTGGATGTGCTGATCCTTCTCCAGTACCTGGCGCCACGTGCTACCGGAATCCTGGGAAATGTAAATGCCTCCGTCCACATCGCCCTCGATGCCGTGCACGCTGCCCCAGGCCGAGAGGATCAGCCGCTTCGGGTCGTGAGTGTCAATGGCCAGGCTCGTTGGCCCATTGCAGCCCTCGGGGAGGGCAATCTTTATCCAATGCTCGGCGCCGTCGGTCGAGCGATAGAGCGCCCCATCGTTCTCGTCCCCGATGCTGCCATCCTCGCTGCGTCGCGCCACCACGAGGTACAGGGTTCCGCCGTCGGCCAAGGTCAGCGCCCAGGCAAAAGGCTCCTTGCCTTGGATGCCGTCGTTTTTCAGCGTCCACGTCTTACCGTTGTCAGTAGACTTGTATATCCCTTTGCCAAAGGCGCAGACGTAGAGCGTCCTTTGGCCCACAGCACTGGCAGGGTCGAGAACGATGTGGGTGACCGCCGCTTGGTTGATTCCGGTGTTGCTCACGGTCCAGGTTTTGCCACCGTCTTCGCTCGTCACCACCCCGCCGTTGTAATGCGTCACGCCGCGTCCTCGCCACATC
>Ga0187878_1003769_pt1 | contig 12215 bp, 13 predicted proteins | sample June2016WEW_17_1_FD_132979 | JGI IMG/M metagenome (GOLD analysis project Ga0187878, IMG submission 132979) | Peatland microbial communities from SPRUCE experiment site at the Marcell Experimental Forest, Minnesota, USA - June2016WEW_17_150 | ecosystem: Environmental > Terrestrial > Soil >...
TCCTCCGGTTCTATAGTGAAATCCTGCTTACAATTCTGACAAATCTTTCTCTCGGGACCCATATATCTATACTACCTCACTTTGATAGCATTGTTCGCAATACACGATTTCCTTTCGGTCCGGGGCATAGCTGGTCTCAAACTCATTGGAGCAGTGCTTATCTTTGTGAAAGTGCTGGGCAGTATTTTGATATATTCCGTTTTCGGATTTCGCGCCGGCACACTGGCAGGTGCGGTGCCAGAGTTTCATGGGGTTTTTCCATTTGAGTCTCTGATAATACCTACAATTGGGACAAAGCTTGGGAAGCGGCAGATCCATTTTTTTATAGAATTGGAGTTCTTCGGGAATGATCTTAAAGGCGGTCGAGCATTGTTCGTTGCATTTTCCCGCGTGAGCGCAACCGATTATCTCCGACGTTATCGAATCGCTCACGGTGCGTATCACGTCAGGCAACTGGTCCGATTCAAGGGTAATGTTATAGGCCCGTTTCGCGGTCTCCGCCCAACGGAATTTATTTTTTAACGCCTCTGCTTGAGAAAGCGGCTGGGCTTCCTGTGCCGAGGTTTCGTTATACCCGAAAGGACTCATTTCAATGGGGAGAAATTCACCATAACGATACGCATTCCCCTTCGCGTCCGCATATGGTATCGCATTCATCTGTGCGATAATCTTCTCTCTTAGGGCCTTATATGTGGCTTCGTCATATTGTTTGTTCAGAATGCAATATTCCTTTTTCTTCAGTCCGACGCACCCAAACGTATCGTGGCACCCTACGTTAAAAAGCCCATATTCAACGTTTCTAGAGCCGGATATGGCGAACCAGCTGAATAAAACGCGCGAGACGTGATCTCCCGCCTGAAGCGAATCGTACACAAGCTCGGCTGTGGTGCCGTAATGGGTGAAATCATAACAATCTTTCGTGCCTCCGGGCGTTATCAGCGCGCAGAACCTGGAATCCTCCATATCGGAAGCGATGTAGGTATCGTGGGTATTTTTAGACGTGTATATGTAATCTCCCGATATATTCGAGTTGTGCCGCTCGTGGATGTATTTATCGGGGAATTTCATCCAAAACTCCGTCGCCCGATTTATTAATTCAAGGTTCTTCTTCGAGGAAACGGTCGCGTACTCTTTCATTAAATTCTCATACTCCTCCCGGGAATAGGGCTTATTGAATATGTGATATTGTTTGTTCCTTAAATTAACGCAACCGAAACAATTACTGCATCCGATACATCCCTTCGAGAAAGAAACGTCGTGGCAATCCTGGCAGTCGACGCTGAAGAACGTCCGATAGCATTTCTTGCAAACGACGTCTTCATAACAAAGCTCGCACCCGTTTATCAGGGAACAATCGAGGCAATCTTTGCTGAAATCAACCATGCTGCCATACATGCAATTCTCATCACTGTCGCTGTGAGTTACGAGATAGCAATTCTTAAGATAGCCGACCATATTCGTATACTCGGAATTCTCAAGCGTATTATACAAACCGAACAGAGCGGAAACCGGCGCGCGATCCAGTAAGCCGCGAAGTTGACCCAGGAATGGCTTCTCGGGATCGAAATCAATTCCGTAATCCAGCCCGTCCCAGCCATCGCCCCACCAACATGGATTGCAATAAACATTGAGCCCGGTCTCTTTCGAAAAAACCGATATCATCGACTTTTTGCATTTAGCGCACTCTCGTTTATAAAGTGAGCGCTCGTTCCGAAAAGCCAACCGTCTCTGAAGCCGACACTCCGGACAAAAAGTCGGCGCCGGCACTCTTATCTTCTCGTAGAAATCAAAATCCTCCGGTTCGATGACGAAACTCTGCTTACAGTTCTGACAAACCCTATTTTCCAAATTCATACTACTTCTGAATTATAACAGGACTCGCAATACACGATTTCTTTGCGGTTTGGCGAGTAAACGGTTAGAAATTTGTTCGGACAACGGGCGGGATGATCATGCCCCGTTTTTTCACACATGCATTGCCTATTCCATAAACCTATCGGGTCGGATCTTCTGAGGCGCTCTGAGTGACGACAATTGGGACATAGTCTCGGTAATGGAACGTTCTTTTTGCGGTAAAACTCGAGCTCGTCTTTGGTTATCTTGAAGGCGGTCACGCACTGATCCGCACAGGTGCCGCCGTGAAGACATCCGATCGTCTCTTGTATAATAGTATCGGCAACGTCTTTTATATGATCCGGCAATTCTTCTGGCTTCAGGGTAATCGTATAATTCCTCTCGTGGCCGGGAAACGGCCTGGTGCCGGAAAGTTTCTCTTTATTCCTGAAAATCGGATTTAAAACTTGGGCGCTACTTTCCTCGTAGGGAAATGGAGAAAACTCCGGCGGGAAGAACTCTCCGTATTTGTAAGTTCTCTCCTCTTTATCCGTATAGGCGTTTTCCTCCATCTGCTTTCTGATCTTCGCAACGAGTTCGCGGTATTCCTGGGGCGCATACTGCTTATTTAGGACGCAGTGACTTTTGTCCCTCATGGAGATGCAACCAAATAGATCGCTCGCTCCGTCCCTGCAACAATCCGAGTATTCAACGCTTCTGGCTTCCGGCCAAGCATCAACGCAAAATCTGATGTTAGAAGCATTAACACCAGCCGTGCAGGTTTCATAAACTAACTCCATCTGGCAACAGCCGTTGTTCACATCAGAGGAATCGCGGGAATTATTGATAAACAATGAGTACCGGCAGTTCTCCAGATAAGCGCCATTAAAACAGTACCAAGAACCCTTACTGTTACTTAGCACATTGCCGGAACAATTGACTACATTCTTATTCGCGGCGAAACGACGTAAGTTTCCGCTAATCATCAAATCAAATTCTGCTTCATATTTTTTCACGTTTGCGTACGAACCAGTGTCAATTTCCGCGATAGCTCTTTGGTACTCCTCCTTAGATAGTTTTCTACCCCGAAAAACATGTGAGGCGTTACGCAAATTAACGCTCATGAAACAATGATTGGAAGCCCGCACTTCGTTGCAGAACGACAGATCAAAGGAATCGGAGCATTGGGAAGAAAAGAGCAGATCGGCCGAGTCGCGCGAGTCCCTGGCTTCATAACAATTCTCGCACTTCAGAACGACGAGGCAATCAATAGCTTTTTTTGAGTTCAAAACCCGGAAATCATACATACAATCCTCGTTATCGGAACCAGATGAAATAAGGTAGCAATTCTTGCAGTTGGCAATTTGGTTCGCATAATCGCAATTCACGCAATTGTCCATCTGCAGAGCTACCCGAGGAACCACTTTTAGAAGCTCACCGAATTGGATGAAGAAATTTTTTGAAAAATCGTAATCACGTCCGTAATCCAAAGCGCTCCATTTATCCGAATACCAACAATTGCGGCAATATACGGGGAACTCCGTGTCTTCAGGATACATGGCAAAAATCTCCTTCTGGCATAAACTGCAGGGCCTTTTAAAAAGAGAGCGCTCGTTCCTCCAAACCAACCTTCTCTTTAACCGGCACTCGAAACACCACGTGGGAGCCGGGACCTTCATCTTCTCGTAGAAATCAAAATCCTCCGGCTCTATCGTGAACTGGTTTTTACAGTTTTGGCACTGGCGAGTTTCTTGATTCATATCTCTCACTTGAAATATGCCATATAAACCTCTCGTAATAGTTTTGCATCATCCAAAGCGGAATGGAGACGGTACTGTCCCGTGTGAATTCCCAGTTTACGAGCGAAATCGAACAGTTTTTCCGGATTGGCGCCCGCACTGAACAATGTTGAAGCGAAATCTATCGGCAACCAGTAGCAGGGTTGATTTTCAACTCCGAAGAGCTTATAGAAATAGATTACGTCGTATTGATTCACATAGCTTACCATGTACGGCTTGGTATCGCCGATGAATTCCTTTATCTTACGTTTCGCCTCATCGCGGCTCACCTTGGGGTTCTTGAGAGTAGGAAGAATGTTTGTTTTTACCCACTCGCTTGTCGGTCCGTCATATTCCAGCTCCAAATACAACGCGTCCCCGTTCAGTTTGACCAAAGCGATGGAGAGTATCTCGCCTTGATACGGGTCAAGCGTCGAGAATTCGGTATCTACGAAAATGACGTTATCGGAGAATGGTTTCATTTTCTATTTTTTATATTATACCTCTCTTCAGAAAATTCTCTCCTAACGGGCGTTGCTGGGGATACTCAAATAAAAAGGCCCCAAATATCGGGGACCTTATTGCTTCACGTTAAATGAATTGCTAACGGATCGTATAAGCTCGGAAATCGGCTCCTATGCTCTCTGTCCTTGAGCTCGTTTGCGTCTTTGGGCGCCTTCGATTGCCCATCTCATTCTTGGGTTGCTTAGGATATGTTTCACTCTTTCCACATCATGATAAGCACAAAATAGTGCCCATGCCGTGCGTAGCATTATCAATATCATAAGAAAGAATTGGATTGCCGGTATGACGATCATCCCTACCGAGATTATCTTCTCCTGAAACAAGATGATAATCATACATCCCGCGGAAACCAATCCGCCGATAAATGCCCCCACACTCAAGGCTATGGGCACCCAGGTTGGCCACCATCTGTATACGAGGAGACAATACCACTCAGAACAATAGTGGTCGCAAATCTTGCTAACTATCAAAGCCACGATTGCGATGATGATTAGATTATTCATGACGGCTCCTTTCGCCGAAAATGAGTGTGTTTATGAATTAGAACTGAAAACAGACTAACGCTTTCATTATCATTTATCAACATCTTAACTAAAAATTATTACTTAAGAACAAAGCCCTCTTAGAACGAATATTGCCGTAGAGGGCTTAAAAATCCGTGAGCGAGCCTCGTTGCGAGACAGGACCCCGACCGAATGGGAGTTGGGTGGCGAGCAGAACGCGAGCGAACAGAATTTTAGATCTCGGAGGCCCCATGAGCGAAAGGAGGGCTTTGTTCTTAGTAATCCACCGACTCCTCCTCTATTCCATCATTCTCATCGTCGTAGGTGGTCTTGTCCTTGGCCCCCATCATGGATAAATCCTTATGCTCCACGCTCAAGAGTACGCTCGGGTCGTCCACGAAGCGCGAAAGCCGGTTAAAGGTCATTGGCCCCATATCTCCGGCCAAGTGAAAGAGCAGGTAGAGCTTGTTCCTCGCGCGGGTAATGGCCACGTAAAAGAGCCGGTGCTCCTCTTCTATCTCCTCGCCGGACTTTCCGAGCGCCATCTTTGACGGCAGTGTTCCTTCCGCCACGCCCAGGAGAAATACCACGTCCCACTCCAAACCCTTCGCCGAATGAATGGTGGAAAGCGTAAGCGGCTTCTCTTCTTTTTCGGCATCTTTGCCTTTTTGCTCATCGTCCGGAATCTCTATCGCCAAATCCGCGAGCAAGTCCTCCAAGTTCGTATAGTTGTAAGTTATTTTCCGGAGCGCTTCCAAATCGTTCAAGCGGTTCGGCCACTCGTCAAATTTGTCCTTCAGAATCGGCATATAGTAATCCACGACCATTCCGAATTTTTCCCCAACGGAAACCTTCGCGCCAAATGCCTTCATTAACGTCTCCTTCAGTTCAACCAGATGCTCCGAGTATTTATATCCCTCTCCGAATTCACCGAGAACGTCCAAAGCCGATTTCAAATCCCCCGCCCGGTGTATTCGCGAGGCAATCGTCTCCGCCGTCTTAGCGCCCACGCCCGGAAGCAAAGTAAAAACCCGGCTCCAGCTCAACTCGTCCTTGAAGTTCGCGAGCACCTTTAAATGCGCGAGCACATCCTTCACGTGCGCCGTTTCGTAGAATTTCAATCCGCCGAAGACCTTGAAGGGAATGCCGGCCCGCGCCATCTCCGCCTGAAGCTGGATGGAAATATACGACGAGCGGAAGAGAACCGCCTGGTGCGCTATAGGTATGCCATTCAAGATATTCTCCTGAATCTTTTCCTTCACCCAGCCCGCTTCTTCCTCGGCATCGCCGAAGTACATTATAGTGGGCTTTTCGCCGGCGTTCTCCCGCGCCGCGGTCAGCACCTTCTTGAACTTGTTCTCCATATTGTCCAAAACGGCGTTTGAAAGGTCCAAAATCGCCTGCGTACTCCGGTAGTTGCTCTCCAGCTTCACCACCTTGCAGTCCTTAAACTGCTCCGGAAAGCTCATTATGTTTTCGTGATACGCGCCCCTAAAGCCATAGATGCTCTGCGCGTCGTCCCCCACTACCATCACGTTTCTGTGTCCGGAAGCCAATAGATACGTGATATCCCCCTGAAGCTTGTTCGTATCCTGATACTCGTCCACCATCACGAACTCGTACTTCCGGGACAAAATGTTCCTGATCTGCTCGTTTTTCAAAACCTCCCGGGCGTATGAAAGGAGGTCGTCGTAGTCCAGATAGCCGTTCTCCTTCTTATACTCGGCATAATTCTTCCCCACCTTCTCTATATCCCCGGCAAATTGGCTCAAGTGTTCGTACTCCTTCTCCAATATGCTCTCTATTGAGCGATTTTTGTTGATGGATGCGCTTAAAACGCTCCGCAGGGTGTTTTTCTTCGGAAATCGCTTGTCTCCTTCGGCAAATCCCAATTTCGTCGCAATCCTTCCGAGCGCCTCTTGGGCGTCGTCCTCGTCCAGTATCATCAGATTTTTTGGAAGGCCCACCTGCGCTCCGTATTGCTTCAGGAGCTTATAGGCGAACGAATGGAAGGTTCCGCCGTCCACTTTTCGGGCGCGCGGGTCGTGCTCGGCCGCGCGGTTCAGCATCTCGGCCGCCGCCCGGCGCGTGAAGGTCAAAAGCAGAATGCTCTCCGGCTTTATGCCGTGCTCAATCAAATTCAAAACGCGGTATTCAATCACCCGCGTTTTCCCGGAGCCAGGGCCCGCAATCACGAGAACGGGGCCCTTAATCGCCTCCACCGCCTCCCGCTGGCTGGAGTTCAGAAGTTTATCGGACATACTGACCAATTATAACATCCACTCACAGGTCTCTTTCTCGATTTTGAGGCTGAATTAGTTCTGTCATATCACTTGGCTTACAATTTAAATTCTCCCCTCTTTTTAGGGAAGTGGAATCTGGCCTTTGTCTCCTTTACTCGCCGTTCAATCTCGGAGAAGATTTTATTTACTTCTTCCTCACTATAATCATAGGCGCTCCGGTTAGCACAATTGCCCAAGACCTTTATGCGCTGAAGAACCGAGTTGGTCCTTAACGTCGCTAATCTCTTAAATCTTTCTCTTCGCTCGTTGTTTTTATCCATAAAATCTGTATATTCATATTTACGACTATTGCAAGGATATCACGCCCTTATATATAACGCAATACCCTGTTATCCACAGCCCCTATCCCCCAAATCCGTTAAAAATAGAGGACTATGTGCTTTGAAGCACTAGCTGAAAATACACAAAACTACCAATTCTGGATTTCCTTATTCAGAAAGGAGCATCAATAGAGCCAAAGCCGCTAGAAATGGCGGTTTTAATTTCATTTACTTGTTAAAGATTTATGAGTTCTAAACTAGAGGCGATTGTAGAGGGACAATTTCAAAAATATCCACCTGAACGGGTTTTAAGTTTTCATCTAAAGAAGCAACGCATCTAATCTTTACTGAACCCCTGTAGATAAAATATTGATACATTTCCTCCGGCCTATCACCCGCTAAATGATAGGAGATGCGTGTACCATCATTAAGATAAAAACTGCCGCGATTAGTCGTCTTTGTGAGAGAGTTCAAAACACCGGTGAGCCACATCTCCTTCGTTACTGTTGTAACGATTTCCTCAACTTCAAAAAACTTTTTCTCTTGTAGAGTTATCGTTTCCTGTTCGGTCTCTTTATTGGATTTTACTTTGATGGTAGCACTATCGATTTTTGCTTCCGCCAACGAACCCGTTATCTTGTTTAAGTCCTGTTTTATCAATCCGTCCTTATAAATTTGGTAGATTCCTAAGGGAACTTCCAGTGTAACATTGTCACAATTAGTTATGTTAATAGTTTGATTAACGCCGTTTATCTTTTCTGTATATGGCTGATTCTTAACGTGTTTCGTTGCCCTAGCGACACCAATAATGGATTTAACGACGCTGAATGCTGGGGACATTATATCTGCAACTGCGGCCGCTAGTATTACCTGATCTTGATTTTGAACTAAAAAATTCCACGCTTCTATAAGGATGTGGAATGTCCCCCTTCCAACGCCCGTCACTCTTAGACTATGACGTGCTTCAGGATTCTGGAGAACCGCAATTTTTCCGTATGCACTTGATAGGCCTTGAAGAGCAGGAATCATGTCCTCTAAGGACATTGTTCCATCTTCTACTTCCTTACCAGCATACTCAATTTCAATTTCAACTTTCTCCACCTTCCTATTATTACATAAAAGTTTAGGTGTTAACATGTATATAATTCCAAAAAAACAACCCCCGTATTAGACGGGGGTTGGAAAAAAATTTACAAAAACGCCGGGCTATGCGCCCGGCTTGGAAGTTTCGCTTTCAGTCGGGGCTTATCCCCTTTCGTCGTATTTATCGTATATCATACCCCCATTTTTGCCAGAAGAGCAAAAATTGACCAATACCACCAAAAGGTGGTATTTTCTGGTTAGCCATCAAACAACTGAATCATTTACCGATATCCGACTATTTCAGAGGAGAAATCACTATGGAAGACAATCGGATTGTAAATCGCGGCGACAACAAATTTCTGAGGATGAATGTAGGATACTCAGGAGACGGAGCTGGGAACATACTCGAGGAAGAGAATGGGAAACGAACGCTCTTTCTCGACTATTGCGAATTCATTGCCGGCGTGTACTGGGTAATGCCGCACTGGAGCCCCAAAGATGGAGAACCGCTGGTCAAGACCATTCGTGAAAAACTGAGCGCTGTTAGATTGATAACCTTCCCTCGCACAAATCCCGATGAGCACCACAAAAAACAGATCCCAATCACGCTTAACAAGCATGCCGTGCTTATCCATCATCCGCACTTCCTCGAGATTCTCGTGCCGGTGTCGCATTTCTCTCACCAGGTCTTCAAGATTTTGAATAACAAGACCGTGAAATCAATCGACCTTCGGGTAATGGTCTACGAATTCTCTCTGGCATTCGAGAAGCGGTGGAAATCACTTGTACTCAAGGAATTGAGGGACGCTGCCTAAACAACCGAATTCCATGCCGCATTTGAACCCTGACCACGCAAAAGTGATCAGGGCTCTTTTTATTTATAGTGAGTTTATCCAACTATTCCCCCGCCCTCATCCCAAAAACCGAAGGTCATGAGCAGCGCCGAATGATTGACGCATACCTCTATTCGGTGGTATTTTGCTTTCAGCTCAACAAGAACCAAATATCACCCAAACAACCCAAGGAGGCACCGATGAAAGACCTTCATGCAATTTCCGAAAAAACCGGAATATCCGAATTTCTGTTCAAAGACGCGCTCGGCATTCCTTCAGAAATCTGCTCTGCGGCGACGATTGAGGAGGCGCGAACCGCTTACGAACAATCCGCCAGTTCCAGCGAGATGGAAAGAGCAGCGCTAAAGAGATGGCTTGAGCTCTGCACGACCATTGAGGGGGTACAAGAGGTTTGTGGCGTCGTTCCAAGTGGAAGCGGTATAGAAGAAGAGGCGTTTGCAAAGCTGAACGTACTTTTCAGCGAAAAGATTGATAAAGCGCAAACCCCCGAGGAGATGGCAGATATCTTCAATGACATCTCCGACGACAGCCCAATGAAAAAAATAGCTCTCGAAAGATGGAATTCGATTTCCATGGAACGGGCCAATGCCGCGATGAACATAGCAGAGGCCAAAGACGCCTGCGAAAATGCCCCCGAAAATAGCGAGGCGGAAAGAATCGCTTTATTCAGATGGATATCTCTTTGTACAACCGTCGACGAGATACAGGAGGCCTATGAAAAAACTGCCTGCAATACCGACGCAGAGAACGTAGCCATCGAAAAATGGGACGCAATATCATCCGAACAGATCGTGGCCGCATCAACCATCACCGAAGTGCGAGAGGTCTATCGCAAAACCTACGATCACGGGAAGGCAGAAGATATCGCGCTTGAGAAATGGTTCTCCTTCTGTACAACCATTGGCGAACTTGTGGATATCTACGATCAATTACCAGGGGGCAGAGAGATAGGGAAAAAGATCCTTCTCAAAATATACGAGCTCTCCTGATTCTTGCAGGACGGAAGGTTATAACGAACATGAAGTAAAAGCCGCTGTATGTAATAGGCGGCTTTTTTGTTTTCCCTTTCCCATTCCAAAACAAAAGCCCACCAGTTCTATATATAGAACTGGTGGTTTCTAGGCCAAAAACCAAAGGCGCTATAGTTAACTATAGCGCCTGGAAGTTTCGCTTTCAGTCGGGGCTCATCCCCTTTCGTCGTATTTATCGTATATCATACCCCCATTTTTGCCAGAAGGGCAAAAATTGACCGATACCGCCTTTCGGTGGTATTTTTTGGTTAGTCATCAAACAACTGAGTTGCTCACTTTTTGATCTGGAACATCCCAGAGAGGAGACAAGCATGCTCGACATTATTAACTTCCTAATCGCTCTCTTCGGTTTCCTATGGATCGTGTCATTTATCCTCGTGGCACTGTCCGGCATAGGTCTCTTGGGGCTAGCGTTATTCTCTTACATCACGGACGCGGATTTCAGGAAAATCATGAAACAAGTACCCGTCAATCTCCGTGACTTCTGCTTCCCCATTTCTCTTGGCCGAACCTAAATCAGTCTCAGTCTCATTCTCTCAAAGTCCCGTTCAAGGCAAAACCTTGCGGGCTTTTTTATTTCCCCGCCCCAAACCCCCACCGGTTCTAATATTAGGACCAGTGATTTCCCGAAAAAATTCAATTCCCCCATCTCCCGGAGCGTAATATTGACAAATAGCACATTTTTGTGCTATTTTGGTTTCATTAACATCGGTTAATTCCCACCACTGGGATTCAGTGGAAACCAGCACATTGAAAGGGTTAAAAATGCTGACGACGGCATTATATATCGCGGCTGCCATCCTTGTATTTGCGGCATTATTCCAAATCCGCCTAGTCCGCGCAAGAAAAGATTTCGCGAGGTACTTCACGTCTCTTCAAACCAGCACGGAAGAAGTGTTCGCGAAACTGCTTCGACTCCGTAAGCTGGCGGAAGACAGCGACCCGCGCTTCAGTCGGCCGGGAAAACCCGCAAGCAAGCCCTACCCCGGTTGGCTTGATATCGCCGAGACGAACTGGCACGAATATCACTGCGCCAAACGCGCAGCTGCCATTTGTTCGTTTTTGTGAATCGTGATAATTGATTCGTTTCAATCGATTTCACAATCTAGGGCTCAAGGAGGCCACTATGAAAAAAGATAGATTCGAAATCATATGGTTGGTGTTCATTGTCCTCGTCTACCCGATCAGTTGCGTAAGATGGTATAAACAATGCAAGGAAGAGAGGAACGCACGTGAAAAGGACTTCATTTTTTACGGCATCCTGGGGACAGTGGGAATCTCAGCGCTTATAGCTTCCTTCTTCCTTATACATCTCATGGGGCGGAATTCCATGTTCATAGAATTTGCCGGAGGGATCCTTTATCTCTGGGGCCTCAAATTATTCGTCGATTTGGCCCTCAAGCTAAGAAAGAACAGCTCGGCTCATGGAAAGACCGAAACCACTATTTCTTCCTAAGGAGGTACTAAGAGTATGAATATCCCAAGAGACAAAACATATCCGGCTGACAGCGTCCAATGCAACGAGTGTGGTGGGAATGGATGCAGAAAGTGCGACAACAAGGGTTGGCTGACCCCCCAAGACAACCCAGGGGGACGACGATGCGCGAACGAATCTTGCAACAAACCGATTCCTCCGTCGCATGTTGCCGTCTATTGTTCTGACGAATGCGCACTGGCTGACGCTTAGGCAGCATAAATCTACAGCGGTTAAAAGAGACCACCGCTTAAACAAAAGGTCTCTTTTTATTTCCCCCGCCCGAATTCCAAAAAACCTTGCCTACCGAAGCTTCAGCGAAGGCGGGACCCCGGGGAGCAAAAAACAAAAACGGGAGATGAATTCTCCCGTTTTTGCTTCAAGATTGGGTTTCTAAATCAAATCTAGAATCCGAACAGATGGCTGAAGAAGTTGCCGATGGAACCCAAGAAACCCATGCGAGGCTTCGGGGCATTATTCTCTCCGGAAGCAGCCGACGCCGGCGCGCTCCCCTGGTCAATGACGGACGAAGCGGTTATGGACGTACCGTTCACCGTGCCCTGCACCACCA
>Ga0187878_1003770_pt1 | contig 12215 bp, 12 predicted proteins | sample June2016WEW_17_1_FD_132979 | JGI IMG/M metagenome (GOLD analysis project Ga0187878, IMG submission 132979) | Peatland microbial communities from SPRUCE experiment site at the Marcell Experimental Forest, Minnesota, USA - June2016WEW_17_150 | ecosystem: Environmental > Terrestrial > Soil >...
TGGACGCGGCGGATCAAATCTGAATAAACCTGGGTGTACTGAGGGCGCTGGACATCAATAAATTTACCGCGCACGATCTTGGTGTTGGCAGCCTTTTCCTCCGGGGTGAGACGGTCGAGGGCGGATTGGGGGATACTGGTGTCTTTCAGGGCGCGCATCATATCTGCAGCAGTACCGAGCTTATTCAAGCGGCCATAGGTGGTATGACAGTAGGAGACGGCTTCCACCACGCTGAACCCATCCTTGGAAATGGCCTCGGCCAGGTACTTATCCAACTCGAGGGCATGGTAGACGGTGGAGCGGGCAACGTATGTGGCGCCGGCAGCAATAGCCAGGTCGCAGATGGGGAACGGCGGCTCGACGTTCCCATAGGGAGCGGTGGTTGCGCGCCCACCCAGGGGGGTGGTGGGGCTGTACTGTCCGCCGGTCATGCCATAAATGGCATTATTGACAACCAAGGCAGTGATACCCAAGTTTCGGCGGGCAGCGTGGATGAAGTGATTACCACCGATGGCGAGCGCATCCCCATCGCCCATGATGGCGATGACTTTCAGGTCGGGGCGGGCGATCTTCAGCCCGGTGGCAAAAGCCAGGGCGCGCCCGTGGGTGGTGTGCAGGGAATTGAAGTCCAAGTAGCCGGGCATGCGCGCCGTGCAGCCGATGCCAGCCACCAGCGCCACCTGGTCTTTATCCAAGCCAAGGTGGTCAATGGCGCGGAGGAGAGCACCCATCACAATCCCGATACCGCAGCCAGAGCACCAGATGCTGGGGAATTTCCTCTTCTTGCTTAGTTTCTGAAGAGTCTCGCTTTGCTCGAACCAGTGATCCTGTGGAATGAACACTTCCTCGGATTCCAAGGTGTAAGTTTTCGGAATGGATTCGTCCATGACTTATCCCTCCATCGCGTCCAGGACCATTTGCGGCGTGACCATCTCGCCGTTGGCGCGACCTACCCGCTTGACCTTCTTGCGCCCGACCATACGCTCGACCTCATAGGCTAATTGTCCAAGGTTCATTTCCGGCACAACGATCCGGTCAACGCGTTCGCCCAGGGCTTCCACTTGTTTCTCCGGGAAAGGCCAGATGGTGAACAGAGTCAGCATATCCACTTTTTTACCCTGACCGCGGGCAATCTTCATCGCATGGCGCGCCGTACGGGCCGAAGCGCCATAGGACAGGAAGGCAACTTTCGCTCCAGCCTGAACATCTTCTTCAATGAGGGTGATGTCGTCGATGTGCTTATCCAGTTTGGTGTTGAAGCGTTCCAGCCAGGGGTCAATATCGTCCATGCGCTGGGTGGGAAACCCGTCCTGATCATGGAACAGGGCAGTGATGTGGTAACGGTATCCAGTGCCAAAAGGTGCCATCGGCGGAACCCCGTCGGGAGTATTGCGGAAGGGTTTATAGGCGACAGGTGATTCGGTCACATTTTGCTCGAAAATCTTTATTGTCTTGAAATCGGGAAGATCCACCGGTTCACGCATATGCCCGATGATCTCGTCGGTCAGCAAAATGACCGGGGAGCGATACTTCTCGGAGAGGTCGAAGGCTTTCACAGTGAGATCAAAAGCCTGGCGGACGGAGGTGGGGCTGAGTGCGATGATGGGGTGGTCGCCATGAGTACCCCAGCGGGCCTGCATCACGTCGCCCTGGGAAGCTGCGGTGGGCTGACCAGTTGAGGGTCCGAGACGCTGAACATCCACGACCACGCAGGGGATCTCGGTCATGGCGGCGTAGCCGATGTTCTCCTGCATGAGCGAGAACCCGGGGCCGCTAGTGGCGGTCATGGATTTGAGCCCGCCGACACGTGCACCGATGATGGCGGCCATGCTGGCGATCTCATCTTCCATCTGGATGAATTTTCCACCGACTTTGGGCAGTTCGCGGGATAAAATCTCAGCCACTTCTGTAGAAGGGGTGATGGGGTAACCCGCATAGAAACGACAACCGGCAGCAATGGCGCCCCAACCGATGGCGTCATTCCCTTGCATTAATTTTACAGACAAAGCAACCTCCAGTGGCGTTCACAAAACTTAGTGAGGTAAAGACTAACAAGTAATAATCACGAACCCTTTCTTGGCGCTCCTTGAAATTACTCCTGCTTGAAGGTTAATCAAGCTTCCTGATAACAATTGCCAAGTCAGGACAGTGAGTATCGCAAAAGTGGCAAGCGGTACATTTCTCGGGAGCCACAATACGCGGGCGGTCTTCATCCGCATCCATGGCGAGGACCTTGGGCGGGCAGAATTCGACGCAAATACGGCAGCCCTTGCACCAGGTGGCGAACAAAATCACCTCGCCACGGGGACCTCTTTTGGCAGGTAAAGCCGCGTTATGGGGCTGACCTGAGACAGCAATGATATCGGGCATGAATCACCTTTAATTGTTGGGGATTGGGCACCTGCTCCGGGCACCATTGATGGAATTTTCCTGAAGAGAACTGCCCGAAAGCGGCAGGAAATATGCTCAGCTTTTGTGCAGTACCCATAATACGGCCTAATTGTATCCGATTTGGGGAACCATTGTAATAGTAAAATGTATTAAGAAAACAATGCCATCCGTTCTGCTTTTCACAGAGCCATTTTTACCACTATAATGGGCCCCAAACACATAAAATTCGTAAAGGAGGGCAGCTTGTTTATCCAGAAGGACAACTGGAAAAAAGAGAAACACATGCCGGTGATCGAAGTGCCAGAGGTGGTGAGAGCAGGGGAAGCCTTCCAAGTGAAAGTCAGCGTAGGGAAGGAAATCGCACACCCAAACACCTGCGAACACCACATAGCATGGGTGGACCTATACTTCCACCCGGAAGGGGAGAAGTTCCCACACCAGGTGGGGCATTTTACCTTCAGCGCACACGGCGACGCGGCAGCCGGACCGAACAAAGGACCAGTTTAAACGGTGCCGGATGTGGTTGTAACAATGAAGGCATCCAAAGCCGGCACCTTCCAGGCGCTTGCGCTATGCAACATCCACGGGTTGTGGGAGGGGGAACAGGCCCTAAAGGTGGAAATGCCGGAGGCGGTGAAGGTGGAATAGGGAATAAACACTTAAACCACGAAGGTCACGAAAGGTCTCCAAAGAAAAAGAATAAATTTAAAATGAGCGCCTTTCCGGCTGCTCATTTTCAGATTCATTGGGATGTATGATTTGCGCGCGGACAGGCCGCAAATGGAAGCCAGGGGTGCTAATCATCGATGCATCGAGTTGCCGAGGCAACCGACCCCCAGAGGTCGCTTCGTGAATGCCGGCTTGCCCCCTAAGGGTGGTCCTTCGCGAAAGGTGCCTCAATATGTGAAACGTTGTCTTTGCATGCTTTTTTCGCGCGAAAACGAGTAGAATCGGATGACCGGATTTAAGACCTTTATTTTAGATTATGCTTTTATGAAACAATTTTTTCGGGGGCAAAGAGAAACCTGTCATTTCATCCCTAAGAACGGGGATAAAGTTTTTCCCCCAACAAAGGCGATAGTCATCGCGGATAAGGGTGCAGAAATAATCCTTGCCGGAGATATGCACACCATGCGGGTCCGCTATTATTCCTCAGAAACAATCGAGCGTCAATTCCTTTTAACCCACAATAAGACACTTTCTTAGCGTCACGACGCAAAGGAAGATATGCAGGATGATCATTCCAAGACCGGGGACTGGGTGTAACTCCGGGGGCAAGGCGGGACGGTTGTTTGTTTTTTGGGAAAAAAGAGGAACAAACAACCCCTTCATGAATTCTGCATTTTCTTCGGGTGGTTCTACATTATGTTAATGTGTAGCACCGGCGCATATTCTGGCGAGGGAGGCGTTTTTACATATCAAACAACCTGTTCCCTTGAAATTGGATAAGATAACCATTTTCATGGGATCAACGAATAAAGTTGTTATTTCAAAGCACAGATGGGTTCGGCGCTTACCAAGATCCATTCGGATCTATAGGGTAAACAAATTCGGATTCGGTTGTTAAGGTTCGTGTGCTGGCACTAGATACCCACGTAGATAGACCATCATGTGAATGATAGAACATAATTTCTATTAAGTCAAGAGGCCAGAGTTAAGGGATATTACTTGCGCTCAAAACAGTATGCTTGTATAGTATACAAAATAGGAGCTGGTGGAGGCGAATGTAGGTTTATGAGTCGAGGTGGAAAATAAAAACTAAAAAAATCAGTCGTCGGGACTTTTTGAAGGGTGTCGCCATAGCAGGCGGGGCATTGCTGGTGGGAGGCACAGTCCGGCAGGTATACAATACGATCGGGCGGGATTTCAAACCTGAAAGGGCCAAAGCATACCTGAACAGCATCCAACCCAGCCCAACCCCGGAGAATTTGCCCAATATCATCATCATCCTCACCGACGACCTGGGCTATGGGGACCTCGAGTCTCCCACGGTGAAAACCCCAAACCTTCAACGCATGGCCGCAGAGGGCACCAGCCTGTCCAGTTTTTATGCCACCGCCTCGGTGTGCAGTCCTTCGCGGGCAGGGCTACTTACCGGACGCTACCCGGTGCGAACACTCATTTCCACACCGCTCCTTTCCACCCACAATCCATTGAACGTCGTTATGGATGTGCTTGGACGATATTCTTATGATGTGCAGGGCATTCCCAAGGACGAAGTGCTGCTCCCAGAGGTGTTGAGCCGGAGAGGGTATCGCACGGGCCTAGTGGGGAAATGGCACCTGGGAGGTACCCCCGGATATCTCCCGAACGATCGCGGCTTCGACAGCTTTTACGGTGCCCTATGGAGCAACGACGACCAGCCATACGCAATCTACCAGGACCGCCAGGTGGTAGTACCCGCCCCTGCAAACGAGGACGTCCTGACGCGTGATTTCACCCTGGCAGCGCAAGAATTCATGCGAGCGAATCAAAATTCCCCATTCTTCCTTTACCTGGCGCATGCCATGCCACATTACCCTGTGCATGCATCCGATGATTTCCGGGGAAAATCCGAGGCGGGTTTATATGGAGATGCCGTTGAAGAAGTGGATTGGAGCGTGGGTCAGATCCTGGATACGCTCGTCGAATTGGGGTTGGATGAGAAGACCCTGGTGATATTCACAAGCGATAACGGCCCGTGGATGGAGGGCAACCCCGGTTATGCACGCGGTAGGAAGTTGTTGTGCTTCGAAGGAGGTTTCCGGGTGCCATTCATCGCAAGGTGGCCCGGCGTCATACCAGCGGCGACAACCAGCGCAGGAATGTGCATTAATTTCGACCTATTCGTGACTTGCCTGCAAATGGCCGGGGCGACCCCACCGCAAGACAGGATCATCGACGGAAAACCCATCCTACCATTTTTAATGGGGGTGGCGCCTTCTCCGCACGATACCCTGTACTACTACGACACGCGCACCCTGGTGGCCGTACGGTACGAGCACTGGAAGTACCACCGGCGCTACAGGACTGACAATGCAGCATACTGGCCGCTGCAGCAGGGACCGTTCCTCTTCGACCTCAGCACTGACCCGAATGAATCTTACAGCCTGATCGAATCAGAACCCGAACGCGCGATGGAATTAGCAGGCATGCTGGAGACTTTCGATGCCGAAATGAGGGCAAACTTGCGCGGTTGGTTATAAGGATAATGACAACCTCTTCGAAAACCATTCCGCATCCTTTCCATGTTTTATCCAAACCAGCCGGAGCTGCCTGCAACCTGGCCTGCGAATACTGCTTCTACCTGGACAAAGATAAACTCTATCCAGGCAGCCGCCTGCGCATGACAGACGAGGTGCTCAATGCTTATATCAATCAGCTGCTGACCTCACAACCAATCCCGGAGGTGAGCGTAGCCTGGCAAGGAGGAGAACCAACCCTGATGGGCCTGGATTTCTTCAAGCGTTCGGTTGATCTGGTAAAGAAATATAAAAGACCCAGCCAGCAGGTGAACTACACTTTGCAGACCAATGGGACGCTCCTGGACGACGAATGGTGCACTTTTTTCAAGAAGAATAGCTTTCTAGTCGGACTAAGCTGCGACGGTCCAGCGGAAATGCACGACGCATACCGGGTGGATAAAGGCGGGCAAGGAAGTTTCAAGCAAGTTAAACGCGGCTGGGATCTACTGCAGAAGCACGGGGTGGAAACGAACATCCTGTGCGCAGTACATGCAGCCAACAGCCATCATCCTCTCAATGTATACCGTTTTTTCAGGGACAATCTTCAAGCCAGATTCATCCAGTTCATCCCCGTCGTAGAGCGAGTTTTCCCAAGGACCCGCCTCCAAGCAAAAATGGATGCCTTAAAACCGGAAGGGAGAGAACAGCGCCTTCATTTGATTGAACCCATCAATGTGAGCCCGCGCTCGGTTAATCCGAAACAGTACGGAAAGTTCTTAATTGACATCTTCGATGAATGGGTGCAGCATGATGTGGGGACAATGTTCGTCCAGATGTTCGATTCGTCGCTGGCCAGTTGGTGCGGTTTGCCCGCCAGCGTTTGCGTTTTCCAGGAGACATGCGGCCGATCTCTGGTCCTGGAACACAACGGTGACATATATTCCTGCGACCATTTCGTTGAACCAAGCCACCGACTGGGAAACATCCTGGAAAAGCCCATGCCAGACCTGGTCAATTCCTTGAATCAGAGGAATTTTGGATTGAATAAACATGAGGAACTCCCGACAACCTGTCGGGAGTGTGACGTCGGCTTTGCCTGCCAGGGGGAATGCCCACGCAACCGCTTCCCGAAACCCCCTGACTACAACGAAAGACTAAATTTCCTGTGTGAGGGTTACCGGCTGTTCTTCCGGCATGTTGACCGACCCATGCAAAAGATGGCTGAGCTGCTGCGAAATGGAAAGTCAGCGACGGAGATCATGGGATAAAGGGGGTGACGACGCTCTCCGTCGTCACCTGGAAAAGAAACCCGGGATAAACTTAAATCGGGGGAAGTTAAGATTGAGATTTCTTTTGGAGCAATTGGATCAGCGAGTTCAATAGAGGCGCAGGGATCTGATCGGCTATTCCATTCGACCGGACGGCCTGCGGGGTAGTGGTGCTGCCAGTGGCCCCACCTGCCAACCCCGGATCGACACCACCCGAAGGAAAATTTCCAGAGGGAGCGCTGCCACCCGATGGCATTCCACCCGAGGGCGCACCTCCAGCCGGCGGCATACCGCCAGAAGGAGCGCTACCACCTGCCGTCAAATTGCTGCTACCGGGCAAACCGTTGAGCGCCATGGGAGTGGAAACTGCAGTGCCGGAGGCAGTGGGCCCATTTTGGCTCATTAACGCCGTCACATCCGACTGGGTCAAATTCATTGCGGTGATCTTGTCCATCTGATCCGCCGTCATGGTACTTTTAATTTGGTCAACGACCGCATTTATTTCCTCTGTTGCGGCAGTGCTACTGGTCGACAATGATTGCAAGGTCTGCCAGAGTGGCAGCAATTGTTTCGCCTGGGTGGAGGTCACGGCTTGGTCGGTCTCTTCCAGTTTAAGGGTGCCAACAAGGAGTTCCGTGGCCATTGATAAGGAAGTTGAGCTTCCCGTCTGCGCAGTTTGGGTTCCCGCCTGGCTACATGCGCCCAGTACCATTGCAATGGCAAGTACAGTCAAGATACAAATTATTTTCTTCATGTCCATCTCCTTTATATCTTTATTATTCGTGCCGTAAGGCATCAATTGGATCGAGTTGGGCTGCCCGGTTGGCTGGGTAAAAGCCGAAGAATGCACCTACCGCGGCAGCTGAACCGAATGCAAGGAAAATCGAACTGGGGACTATCACTGTGCGCATACTGCTGACAGTACCAAACAGCCACGAACCACCGACCCCGACCGCGGCCCCAATCAGTCCGCCCACCAAGCTCATCATCAAGGCTTCGGTCAGAAATTGCCAACGAATGTCGTTGGGGGTTGCACCAATCGACTGGCGAAGGCCAATTTCCCGGGTCCTTTCGGTTACGCTAACCAGCATGATATTCATGATGCCTATGCCACCCACAATCAGGGAAACACCCGCCACCCATGCCAACAAGGATCGAAAAGCTGCGGTAGTCGATTCCTGAGTCGAGATGATATCCTGCTGGGTTGTAACAGTTACGTCGAGGTTATCCAGTGTAACGTTATGGCGCTTTGCGAGCAAGATCTGGGTCTGCAAGATGACATTGTTCATATCAGCCGAGTTATCCACCTGCACAAAAATCATCCGAATCTGGTCTCCATTGATTCGGGAAAATGCGGTGCGAGTGAATTTATCAAGCACAATCGAGATGGGAGTGTAAAGGCGGGCATCGTAATCAATTTCACCAACCGCACCTTTTTCAGCCAAAACTCCGACCACGGTCAAACGGGTTGTACCTACAAGGATGCTTTGACCGATTGGATCGTCATCTGGGAAAAGTTCCAGCGCCAGGTCATATCCCAACACAGCTACTTTTTTCTTGTTCGAAACATCATCGGCGGTATAAAAGCGACCTTCCGCCACTATTAAGTTGCGGACATTCAAAAAGTCAGGCGAAGTCCCAGTTATCGAAATCGAGTCCAAAGAGACATTGCCAGCCTTAACTGTCTCAGAGGCATCCTGCTCGACCACGACCCCTTTCACACCAGATATTTGTTCTTCGATGGCGGTAGCATCAGCATAAATCAGCCCACCGGAGCTCGCTACACCGGGTCCCATCCGGCTGAAACTCGAGGTGATATAAATCAGGTTTGAACCCAAGCTGGTGATCTGGTCGCTGATGGTCGCTTCAGTGCCGGCACTGATGGCGATCATAACGATCACCGCAGCGACGCCAATAATGATGCCAAGCATGGTCAGCAAAGAGCGAACCTTATTCTTTCCAATAGCTTCCCACGCGATGCGGAGCACTTCAAGCGGTCGCATAATTTGCCTCCTCATTGCCGGGTTGGTAGGATTTTTTCCCGTTGTGGACAATCGTGTCGATGTGTCCATCTCTTAAATGGATGGTCCTTTGCGTATGTGCCGCAACAATCGGGTCATGGGTAACAATTACGATCGTCACGCCCTGACGGTGTAACGTATCGAGCAAGCCCATGATCTCTTCCCCTGAGCGGCTGTCCAAATTGCCAGTGGGTTCATCGGCGATTATGACTACGGGATTATTAATCAATGCCCGGGCAATTGCCACGCGCTGCTGCTGGCCTCCAGAGAGTTCCTGAGGCTGATGATGTATGCGGTCTCCGAGATCAACCGCAGCGAGCACTTTTTCCCCCAACTCCTGCCATTTTTCCGGAGGAACCTTGCGGGTACGGTCATAAAGAAGAGGCAACATGACATTCCGCAGAGCAGTTGTGCGGGATAAAAGGTTATAGGATTGAAAAACATATCCAATTTTAAGATTGCGGATGGCGGCCAATTGAACCTTGTCCAAATTGCTCACATCCTCCCCATCCAGGATATATGTCCCAGAAGTGGAGCGAGCCAAGCAACCCAGAATATTCAACAAGGTGCTTTTGCCAGAGCCTGAAGGTCCCATGATGGCGATATATTCACCGGCCTCAATGCGGACACTTACATTTTCAAGAGCTGTTACACTGACACCATCCATCCCGTATATTTTTGTGAGGGCGAGGGTTTCAATGATCGGAGTTGGTGCTTTCATTTTGAGGTCTCCACAATACCGGTAGTAACCACATCGCCTACAGCCACCCCAGAGGCAATCTCTGCATAGGTATCGCTTTGGAGCCCGACCTCAACAACGGTAAGGGTGGGCGTCCCATTTTTCATAATAAAAACCGTGTAGCTGCCATCAGGCAACTCATGCAGCGCTTCGACAGGGACCAGAACGGCGTTTTTAGCCTGGCCGGAAATCACATCGATGCCCGCATCCACACCGACAGGTAGTCCAATGTCGGCGACCGAGTCGTCGAGCTGAGCTATTCCTTCAATCATGGTTGACCCCTGGGTTGAAACAAGGCCGGGCATGACCTCGGTCACCTTCCCGGAAAATGTCTGGTTGGGCAAGGAATCGAAGCTAACGGAGACCACATAGCCCACCTTGACATTGGTCCAATCGCTAGCGTCCATATAAAATTGAATGTCCGCCTGGCTTAAATCATCAATCGTCATAATCGTTCCCGAGACCGAATCGCCTACCTTCGCGTCGAGAGTCATTACAACACCCGAAATGGGTGCATAGAGTTTTGTGGCATCCAGATTTTCCTGAGCTATTTGGACGGTACGCTGCGCCTGCCTTAATGTTGCCAAGGAGGAACCAGTGGCATCTTCGGGCACCTCTCCGCCAGTCAAAGCTGCCAGATAGTTTTTGGCATTCGTCAATGTGGCATTTGCCAGATCCAAAGACGCCTGGGCTTGATTGACCTGGCGCTCGGTCGGTTTTTGAGAATAAAGGCTGTAATAATATTGGGCAGTATTGTACGCTTGTGTTGCAGCATAAAGGGTCTGGTAGGCCTGCGCTTCATTCGCGTTATTAATATATTCCCCCACCTCTGCCTTATCATAAGCTGCCTGGGCCCTATCCAAATTTGCCTTGGCTATTACAAAACCGGCATATTCTTCCTGAATCAAGGAATCATTCTTCCAATACAGCTGATTGTTTAAAACATATTGAGCATTAATGACATCTGATTGGGCGGAGGTGACAGCCAATTCGGCATTTGCAACCGCTTCAGGAGAAGTCAGCTCCAGCAGAGACTGTTTCGCATCATCCAGTGCTGTTAGCGCCGAGGTATCATCCAATTGCGCCAACAATTGCCCTTTTTCCACGGTATCACCCAGCTTAACGTCGAGAGCGGATATTTTCCCGGCGACATCAAAAGCGACCGTTGATTCAGAAGCTGCCACCAAGTAACCGGTTCCGCTGGCCTGGAGGACCAAATCGCCCTGACGGGCAATGGCCGTCTGGAGGGTCCCCGTGGAGGTAGATGCAGCTGTTTGCGCCGGGTGCAGAAAAACATAGGTTCCAGCAACAATTCCAGCAATAACGACTACAAAAAGACCAATCCAAAAGAACTTTTTTGGCACCCGTGAAAAAATTAGTTTCTTCTTGTGCAAATGATCCAAAGCAGCCGATGAGCTGTCTCTCAATCCAATCGCATTTCCGGAAAGGTTCGTGTCATTTGATTCCATTAATTCACCTCGCTGATAGAAAAGGTTTTCATATTCGAAATACTCCGTGGTGGCAAGTATTTCCTTACGTTGGATACATTTTCGCATTATAGCAAGGAGGTGTTATCAGGCAGTTAGGAAGTTATGTAGATATTGTTTAGGTTTTTTCTGGCTTATCCAGGAGGCTGGGGGTGTAGGGAGAAGATTAAAAAAAATAAGCTGCCTTTCAGCAGCTTCATAAGAATGGTTTCACAAATTGAAAGAAATAAATTACCTGGCGCTGGCATGCCTGTTGCGAGGCAAACGTGCAGCCGCGAGGGCAAGGCGGCGGGCTTCACGCTTTTTAAACTCCAGCAACGCAACCCAGAATACCGTCAGGAAGACGACCACGATCGCAGTCCCCTCATAGAGCAACATCATGGACGGAAGAGCGGAGTCGGTACCGGCGTAGATGCCATGGAAGGTGGCGCCCACATACCCGGCCAAACTCAAGACATGGATGATGCGGAAGGTGCGCATCCCAATCCTTTTTTTAATGTAAAAGGTGACCGTGACCAGGAGAATAAGGTAATAGGCAATCACTCCCACTCCGACCCAGATGGGACGGTACGGTGATATAAACGGAACCAAGATCTGCCACACTGAATATGGGAGGTAACGGTCGAGCAACAGGACCACGACGTGCAGGACTACAAAGGCGATCGAAAGGAGGGAAATAAATTGGTGGAAATCGTAGGTAAAAACGCGGTCCAGCATATGATCAAAAAATTTACTGGTAACCCCCAGCCCCAGCACCATGGAAAACCATAATAACAGATATGCAATTATCCCGCTGGCACGGGTTACATACCACCAGAGCTGGACACTATCCAGGGCAAACAACCAGGTAAACCACTTACCCACCGCCTGCCCGGAGGGGGTTATAGAAAAGAGGGCACCAAAAAGAATCAGCACCAAAACGAACAAGGTTGCGAATATACTGACGATCACCCGCAACGATGACGGAGGTTCGGAGCCATCGGGCTTTTGTTGAGAACTTGCCGGCTGCTTAAAACGATCGGCTGACATATAAATTCTCCAAATAATTTTTATTCCCCCAGATCTTCCTATCATGGTCGACAGCCAGATAAGAAAACCGGGTGCCTTCATTGTGGCCAATCTCTTCTGATTCCTGCGGCCCGCCA
>Ga0187878_1003771_pt1 | contig 12211 bp, 21 predicted proteins | sample June2016WEW_17_1_FD_132979 | JGI IMG/M metagenome (GOLD analysis project Ga0187878, IMG submission 132979) | Peatland microbial communities from SPRUCE experiment site at the Marcell Experimental Forest, Minnesota, USA - June2016WEW_17_150 | ecosystem: Environmental > Terrestrial > Soil >...
AATAAACTTTTGAAAGCAGCATCGGGAAAATTTACCTGTTTTGTAGATGATGACGATCTAGTGCATACTGAATATTGCAAAATTATGACTGATACCATTGAAAAAAATCCTGACATTCAGCATATAGGTTTTAAATTAAAATATTTTCATAATGGATTACGTGGAAAAGATGCCTTTCATTCTTTACAGTATAAAGGCTGGTATGAGACACCTGCAGGATATTTTAGGGAAACCACCACCTCAAACCCGATCCGGTCGGATATTTCCAAACAGTTTAAATTTCCTGACAAAAATAATCAAGAGGATAAAGACTGGGTGACACAAATTATTGAAAGTCGTTTATTGCAGAAAGAACATTTCATAGACGATTACATGTATGAATATTATTACAATGATCTTATATCCTTATCAGCTGATCGAAAAAACAGAAATCAAGGAAATCAAAGCCTACCCTGGTTTCCACAAGAAATTGTAGATTTAAATATAATTCAGATTTGAGATAAAAACTATGACTTTAGTAGCAGGGCCTTGGCTGGGGGAATTTGGCTGGGAATTGTTTATGTGGCAAGCCCATATTCGTTTCTTGTCACATAAATACTCACAGACTGTTATTCTTTGTCGAACCGGCCATGAATTTCTTTATAACGATTTTGCAACGGAATGTGTGTTTATAGATCAGGAGGGCCCCAGAAATGGTTGGAGGATCAATGAACATCAGCCAATTATTCCAACAGAGGTCAAAAAATATTTAGAGGGAGCATACAAAAATATAAATTATATTCTTCCAGGTCAGCAATTTGATTTCAAAGACCAGGAATTTATAAAATTTATTGCAGAACCTAACAACCAGCATGATTTATTATTTCATTGTCGGTCAACTAATAAATTAGGAACAGATACTAGAAATTGGCCCATTACAAAATGGCAAGAATTACAAACTCATTTCAAACATAGACGAATCGCCTGCATAGGCTCGAAATCTGAATCTTTGAATATTGAAGGGGTTGAAGATCTACGGGGAATTTCTTTAAAAAAGCTTGTGGGGGTTTTAAATAATACTAAATTAGTAATTGGCCCTTCAAGCGGCCCAATGCATCTGGCAACATTGTGTGGCTGTTCCCAGATTATATTCACTGATAAAAGTTTAGCCTTTGAGGGAAAGTATACAAACCGCTATAGATACGAACAGGGTTGGAATCCCTTTAAAACAAAGTCTATTGTATTGGACGAAGAAGGTTGGGATCCGTCCCTAGAAACAGTAACAAAATCCATTGAACAGGAATTCAATGAAAATTTTAATGGTGGCAGTTTTTAATAACCAATCAACCAATAATTCTCAGGCAAGAGGATTTGAAAATAATGGTTGCAGTGTTCTTCAATATAATTATAGACAACGAGGAACAGATATTGGTAATGAGCAAAGAGATTCTGAAATAATTAATATTTGTAATAGTGAAAAACCTAATCTAGTCTTCTTTTCGAAATGTAACGATGTTAATATAAGAGTTATTAAAGAATGTAATAAAATAACCAAGACTGTTTTATGGTACATGGATCCTTTTAATAAAAATTTCGATAATGGACTTAGAGAAAAAATAAAATATTCTAATTATACTTTTTGTGCTTTAACAGAGTCCTTTAAAGAGGCTAAAAAAATAAACCCGGAAACTGTATTCTTTTTACAAGAAGGGTTTGATGAAAAAGTGAATTATCCCATGAATATACCTTATACCAACGATGTTTCGTTTATTGGGGCTCTTCGGAATGAAAGGATGGATTATTATAATGCATTACAATTCAAAGTATATAATAATGCCTTTAATGAGGAACATTCCAAGGCAGTTTCTGAAACAAAAATAAATTTAAATTTCACTGAAGGTGGGACATCCGACCGAACATATAAGGTTTTAGCTAGCAAGGGATTTTTATTGACTCAACCATGGGCAGGTATGGAATCAGATTTTGAAATTGATAAAGATTTAGTAATATTCCAAACTATAGCCGAACTAAGACTTAAAATTAATTTCTATCTCCGAAATGAAAAAGAAAGATTGAAAATAGCTGCACAAGGATGGAAAACAGTTCAAAAATTTAACAGGACCAATTTTGCTCGAAAAATTATAGAAATCAGTTTTAATAATGCTATCAAAATATGACACTGAAGATCTTGTGAACCACATAACAGTACTATGGGGAAAAACAGGAAATGGGCATTATACACAAAAAGAGTCAATGTATTTTTCTCTCTTTAAAACACTCCTTCCCGATTTTACGGGTGGAACAGTTTTAGAAATAGGTCCTGGCACAGGAAAATTTGCTCAAATGCTATTTAACCATTATAAAATTCAGAATTATACGATTCTTGATTTAGCCAAAAATATTAAGGACTCTAAAAATACTCTTAAAAATCATTTGTTTCCAACAATTGTTTATCAGAGGTACCAGATTACTATCGTGATAATATAGTAAACAATACATGGCCTTATTGTAAATCTTTGTTTATTTTTGATGGGGATGAAGAACAAATGCCTTTTAATACGTGGTTGAAAACAACAGTTCAGAAATATTTTGATAAAATAGAAGTACAACCAACTAATTATTATAATTGTATTGCCATGTCAGGAATTAAGGATTTTAAGGAACCACATAATAATGCACAATCCATTTAAAATCGTCACACAGTTTGAGGAAACTATTGCCACATATTCTGGAAGCAAATATGCTGTCGCTGTGGATTCATGTTCAAATGCCTTATTTTTATGCTGCTTGTATCTTAATATAAAAGATAAAGCAATAACAATACCTAAACGAACTTATCCATCTGTTCCCTGCTCTATTATTCATGCCGGGGGAAAAATAAACTTTGAAGACCTAACCTGGTCAGGTATTTATCAGCTAAAACCCTTTCCTATTTATGATGGTGCCAAAAGATTTCGAAAAAATATGTATATACAAGATTCTTACCACTGTTTATCTTTTCACATAAAAAAGCATCTTCCTATAGGTCGAGGAGGTATGATTCTTACTAACAACAAAGAAGCCTGTGAATGGTTTAAACTTATGAGGTATGATGGTCGAGAGGAATGTTCTTTACATACCCAAAAGAATTTTTCTGTTTTAGGCTGGAATTTTTATATGTCTCCTGATCTTGCCACGAGAGGTTTATGGTTAATGGGAACTGTAAAAGATGATAATGAGGATTTAGAAGAGAATCCCCCATATCCAGATTTATCAACAATGAAAATATATAGAGAGTAATTTTTTATGTCCATGACTGTACAGATGTTACGAAAATATTCAAACAAAATTTTTATAGAAGCAGGCTGTAAAGAAGGGGGATGCTCAATCTCAGCAATAACTCTTTGTGGCTTTAAGGAAGTCCATGCCATCGAACTGGACCCTGTGTATTATGCTACTGCGGTAAAAAGGACCGCCCCCTACACAAACATCCATTTATATCTTGGGGATTCGGGAGAATGGCTCCCTAAAATTTTAGCAAAAATGACTGATGTTTATACCATCTGGCTTGATGCTCATCCTCTTGTGGATCATCTTGATTTTTCTAATACTCCTATTTTGAAGGAGTGCACGGCCTTACAACAAGTTAAATTCCAGGGGAATTTACCAAAAGGATTTAAAATTATCATAGATGACCTGCGTTGTTTTTCCCGAGCCGATCGTGATAAAATTGAAGAAATCGCCCGCTCAATCGGCACTGTATCTTTTGAAAGTAATGCAGGGGTTGAACCCAATGATATTTTAATAATAAACTAAATGGGAAAAATACTTATGTTTAATTATTCAAAAGAAGCCCTGATGGTAGAACCTGAAAACGTTAAATATGTTGAACAATTTAATTATGCAACCGATTTAGTGACCCATTGGTATAATATTCATTATAATAAAGCGATCAAAACAGTTACAGAAAACAGAATTGAAAAATTAAACCATATTTATAACCATGAAAAAACTCCTTTGTTATTATCAGGTCACGGGCTAGAATTGGCGTTTGGATTCGGGGAATCTATTTATGTTTTAATGCGTTGGTATCGAGATGTTACTATGGATGCTTTTGATTTTAATCCTTTGTTTGCTAAAATAATACCTCTTTTAAAAGAACTGAATGGTTCCAGATTACAGGATGTCTGGGTTGGGGATGCTCAAAACATTCCTAAACCAGACAATCACTATGACTTCATTAATTCCTGCTCTTTTTTTGAACATCTTCCAGAAGATGTTTACTGGAATGTAATTCGAGAATGTTATCGCATTTTAAAACCCGGAGCTCTCCTAGGGGTTTATCTTGATGAAGGACAGAACGGTGGAGAACATATTCGATGTGTCCCAGTCAGTCAAACTCAAAAAGAAGTGGAATCAATAGGATTTATTACCTTAAATTCTTATCTTTTTCAAAAACCTTTTATAAAATAACTTCTTATGCTTTATTTCGACAAATACAATGAATTCCTAGCCCAGAAGGGACTATCACTTGATCGGTCCAAACAAGATAATATTCTTTTTCGTAGTGTCAACCCTTTAACTTTAGAATTTTTTATTTCTGAAACAGATCCCTCGCAAATTAAAACTATCCTTGAAATCGGGAGAAGCAACGGATACTCCTTTGGGTTTTTCCGTTTCGCTTTTCCCCAAGCAAAAGTAATTTCGGTAGACATTGTCAGAACTAAAACTTCCGAAAAAGTAGCACAGCTATTTGACAATAATTTTCTTTTTGTGGATGGAACTTCAGAAGAACTTAAAAAAATAAATTCGATTTATGATTTAGTTTTTATTGATGGGGAGCATACGTTTGAATGGGCGAAAAGAGATTGGGGAAACGTACAACCATTTCTTTCTTCAAATGCAGTGGTATTTTTTGATGATTTAGATTGGGGGGATTGTGGAGTAATGCGATTTTTTGAGTCCTTAAACAATAAAAATAAACATATTTGTTATATTAATGGGGCCCCCATTTGTGGTGTTATTCACATAAATAGAGAAGGAAAAATTTTATGATTCTCAAAGAACTCGTTGATCTTGTGGATATTGCTCTTCAAGCAACAAATAAGACATATAAAGAAGTGAAAATGTGCGAACTTGGTAACCAACACTGCAATGTTCCCAATGAACCTCTGATTGGGAAACAATTAATGTTAAAGCGTGGGGTAGCTGAACATGTAACACTAGATATAAATGGAGAAGATGGAGCGGAAAGATTTGATATGGAAAAACCCATTTTAAAGTGGGCTCATTATTTCGATATCCTGACAAACTATGGATCAACCGAGCACATGCCTGATCAATATGAGGTGTTTAAAAATATTCATAATTTAGTTAAAACTGGAGGAGCAGTTGTCCATGTCGTTCCTCCAGTAGGAGAATGGCCCGACCATTGCCCAGTATATTATGTCCCGAAATTTTTTGAACAACTATCCACTGCCGCAGGATATAAAATAGTGTACTGCGAGCAACGTGATAACGGAGATCTAAAAAGAAGGCCTCTCTTGTGCTGTGTTTATTCTTGCCCTGAACACCAGCCTTTTATTTCTAAAGAAGAATTTTCTAAATTCCCTTTGCATTATGTAAATTTTCAAAATAAACAAGTAATAGATTCCCTCCAGCAATTTAAACTTTCAGCAATAAATAAAGATGAGTAATACAAACATATGTGATACTGCCATAAATTTGGGGGATAAATTAAAACATTATTTTATTCCCGACTATATTACCAATTTGCCAATAATAGATGCCGGATCCAACGTTGGGAACTTCATTACAAAAATAAGAGAACGAGGAATAAAAAACCATATTATAGCAATAGAGCCTTGTAGAACAAACCTAAAAATATTAAAGGATAAAAAATTCGAAAATGTTGAAATAGTACCTGGGGCTCTGGTAGGGTTAAATTACTCTTCCTCGACTATTTCTTTTACAGAAATAGAAGGACTGTCTGAGTGGGGCAGTACTACAGGTATTAATACTAATCGAGGGTTATCCAAAGGCAAGAAAAATATTCAATACGATGTTCCCGTCATAACTCTGAAAGATCTTATTACTAGTCCCATAGACTATCTCAAGATGGACATTGAAGGCAATGAGACTGAAATAGTGACTACACTAACTTGTTGGCTAGCCCAGCATATCCAACAGATATCTTTAGAAGTTCATAATTCAGACTCTGAAGTGTTGAATGCTATATTACAAAGTTTTGGATATCTTACTCAGTGGTATGCGGCTGATCAGGAACTTTTTGGTATTCGCCAAGAGCTTTTAAAATGAGCATCAATTCAGACATAGACCCTAACCTTAAAAAGCATGGATTTGGATTGCAGCCCTACAATGAGGCTGGTGATGTTGATTATCCCAAATTCAGCACCTCCTGTTTTGCAAGAATAATGAAAACACTGCAATTAGCTGATACTGAGGCAATACTGGATGTTGGTTGCGGAAATGGAAGATTAAATACCGTACACATCAAATATTTTTCTAAAATAATGGGAATAGATAAATTCAGGAACCCCGACCCAAGATACTCCTCTTGCCCGGGGTTTGAATTTAAAAGATCCGATATATTTGAGATTACGGATATCTTTGATACGATACTTTTCATGGGTTCTTTTTATTTATATCATTATTATAGGTTTGTTGAAACTATGCTGCAAGCAAAAAATCTGTTGACGGCAGCCGGCCGAATCATTATTATTGAAGATAAAATTAGAAATACCCCCACAAAGACAGAATTCGGCTATTATAATTTAAAAACAATTTGTTTAAATTCAGGATTAAAAATAACAAAATCCTTTATACAAGATGATTATCTTGAAATCAGCGTAATAGAAAAATTATGAAATTAGCCATTGCTACACGGGCCGATTCTGACATAAAGGCAATGACGGATTTGACCTTTCCTGTTATAAAAGAATTTTGCCAGAAATGGTGTGCGGAATTTGTAGTACTCAACCAAAAACCTCTAATTATGAGTGATGATCAGCGCCCCCATTTCCGAATCTTAGAATTATATAAACTATTGGACCAGTACGACCGAGTAATAAGTTTAGATGCTGATGTTCTGATAACCAAACAGTGCCCCAATTTATTTGACGTTGTGCCCTGCAACCTCATCGGAACGATCTACGAAGATAAGGGCACCCGTCAGGAAAATAGAAGAAGTAAGATTCGGAATGCCCAAAAATTATTTGGGGACGTGGGTTGGGAGGAAGGTTATATTAATACAGGAGTTTTTGTGGTTTCCAAACTGCACCGAGATATTTTTACTTCTATAGATGGTAAATATTATACTGCTGATGGGAGTGATGATGTGCATATTGGATATCAAATACATAAATTACATTTTCTTGTGCAGGAATTAGATTATAGGTATAATCACATGACCATGTTTTCAGAACCCTGGAATCCTGAAAATAAAAACCGTTACAACAGTTTTATAATCCATTATGCAGGGGCTGGAATATTTGATGCAGATTGCAAAACTAGAAATGAACAAATAACAAAAGATTTTTCTTTAACTTGGGGGTAAAAAAATTATGGATGGTTTAAAATTGCTGCAGGATAAATATCCAAAAATATTTCAATGTGCGAGTCTGCTTTATATTGGTGCCGACCCTGTTCATTGGACAGAATTTTTAGATATATTTAAAATGGGCGCTTGGAACACAAATGCAATGGTCTTAGAATTAAATCCTGAGCATGTCAAGAAATTGCAAGAATTAAAAGTAAATGTTATAGAAGGAGATGTTCGAAATATTGAAACACTATTTGGCAGGAAAAAATTCGAAACTATTATCTGGGAAGATGGGCCCGAGCATATTCCAAATTCCGAATATGATAATGTAATACCGCAATTAATAAATACGGCCTCAAAATTTGTGGTAATGGAGGCCCCTGATGGCAAATACGGGCACCCAGAATCAGGCCAGGAATTAATCCTCTAGATGTTCAGTCGGGGATAATTAATTTAACAACTTTTAAGAAATATGGATTTGAAAGTTTTAATATGCAAAAGAAACCCGGGTTCGCACGTATTTTTTCAATTGCTGTCCTCAAGTAGTTTCGCTACAGAGGCATCCAATAAGTGTGCATTCTGCCTTACACAATGCCCTCCAATTTTTCCTTCTGTGTGGCATAAATAGGGCCGCACGACTTCATCCCGTGCCAATGCTCTATAGCCCTCATTATATGTCCTGTTGGCAGTGGTGTAGACCACATTAAAATCCACACCGTTCTTATCACACCAGGCGTGAATTTGTCTTTCCATTAATATTAAAAGCCCATATTGTGTAGTATCCCAAAGTTTCATTGCTTCAGTCGTCTCAGATTTATCAGTCACTTCGGTTTCAATCCCATATTTATTAAAATACTCCGCAGCAATTTGTGCATCCGGTCCCCCAAAAAATTTTACAAAAGTTCGAATTCCTTTCGCAAGATGCGGGTGCACTCCCCGTATAGGACTGTGGACGGCATTGCAGGCCTGGCTGGTACCCAGAGGCACCGTAGAATGAATAACAGTAAGCAGTGGAGAAAACAGAACTTGATATTCTTTAACAGCTTGGATAAACTTATCGTTATATGGTATGCAGATATTGAGAAGATCATAATGCCCAGAAATTATTTTATTCTGTGCAGGATCGTGCACATCTCCACCTATAATTTCGTGGAGGGCACTTCCTACTTCTCCATGGCCGACGATAACGGAAGTTATAAGAGTCATTTAATTGTCTGTAGTAGACCCAATATTCTTATAATTAAAATCATAAGATATTGTGGGACCGGACGTGCTAGTCATATTGCCATAGTCCACCGTATAAGTTTTAGGCACCTTCCCCATTCCTTTGGGAACCTTTGCAAATCCTGTCATTGTGGTTTTCCGGACAAATTTCTTCCCCTTGCAGGTCTTGCACTTTCCATTAGCTTTGAACCCTCCCCACCAACCAGTCCCGTAACAGTCCTGACAGGGAACACCATTCTTCTTAATCTTGGAAAGCCAGGCAAAGAAACAATTTAGGTCACAGAAAGAAAATGTCCAGTCCTTTGGAACATTATTCCCCGCGACATACTCGACCGTAAAAGTGAATTTTACAGGCAAGGAACTAGTCTTTTTACACTGTGTGCAGCCGACAGTATGACAATAGTTTTCGGCCATTATTCTACTCCCCTTCTTTCTAATCATTAATAATTTCATATCTGTTTTTATGACTATCTTTGGTTTTCACGCTTTTTTCTATTTCGAATATAGGGAGATTTGTCTTTGGATCCAACCGGACACGGATAGTGCAAGATTCTTTGCCCCGAATAGCTGCATAGAGATCATATTCTCCTTCCTCCTGCTCAAGTTTAGCAACACACAAAAATCCATTGGATATTAAGAGAGCCATAATAGGATCATGAAATTGTTCATTTCGGTTTTTAATGGCACCAGTTTCAGGATCATCCCTGTGCCACTCACCAGTTGCAGGATCAACCCTGTACCATTCAGGTGCAGGAACAGGATACGGAACAGGATACATTTGACCAAGATCTAATAGATTGTGCGCATTGTTAGGATATGCCCCAGGATATGTACCGAGACCAGGATATGTAATCCATGTGTCGGACGATACATTATTTAAGGCACGGTCCATTGTTGTGGCCATTTAAATCTCCTCGTCGTCATTAATTATTTCATATCTATTTTTAGGACTATCCTTGGTCCTGATTTTCTCCAGCTCGAAAACCGGAAGCTGAGTTTTTTGATCTAATTTAACCCGAATAAGACAAGTTTCTTTATCCCGGGTGGCTGAATAGAGTCCGTATTCCCCGCTTTGCTGTTCGAGTTTTACAACACTCTCAAAGCCATTTTTTATTAAGAGTTCCAGAATTGGGTCGGTTTCTAATTTTTTTACTTTCACTGTCCCATCCTGTGGGTCGATATAATGGTACCATTCCATGGGAGGTAAAGTCCCTATGGGATATTGTGGATACCACGGCTGTATATCAGGATAAATATCTCCGTTATGGTTTAGTAGTAGCCAAGGAGCTGGACCTATAGGTACATGATAAAAATTGGGGTCTGGAATTGTAGTAGCATTCGATAACGTGGTATTCGGAGATACAGTTTGGGTTCCCACAGTAGTCCCTGCTGTGTAAGTCCCTGTAGTAGTGGCAGTGCCTGCCCAGGTTTGTAACTCTTCCCATGACGCTGGAAAAGAATAAGTTTTCGGGGTTTTCGGCATAAATTTTGCTTCCTTTCGTTATAAGCATTGACTATAATAATCTTGCCACTGCCAGGCCCATTCCTCTTGAATTTCTTTAAAACATTCTGGGCACGCCTGAACATAATTAGAAGGCTCATGGACGTATTGAGTATTTTGCCCCAAATATTTCACGGTGTCATCATTTTTTCCACATTTGCAACAAGAGAAATTAAAGGGCAGTTTCGGTTTCAATCTATGGTTCACTATCTGGATTAGAGCCTTTTCAAGTTCTGGGTCCTTGAAAAACTCATCCGACGTAAGATATCTGCCTAATTCGTTCTGATATCTTTCCAACAGGCTATCCAATTCAGCCTGTAAAGGTTCGACATCCAGAATAATAGTATAACGGCTCATACTTCTATTCCGAAAATGGCTTCCCTTAAAAGTCGGGTAATCTCTTCGTAAAGTTCCATTTTTGATTTCTTAATAGTAGCTCGACTATCATTTATTTTCTGAATAGAATCCTCTACTGGAGTTTTAATTCTCTCAACTTGGCTTGCACATCTCATAATTTCCTTTAGGCTGCCTGGTAACTAATACCTTTATCGGCACTGGTTAAAAAACATATACGGTTCAAAAATTTATTCACAAAGTCTGCACTGAATTTAAGAGTTGGAGGATTTGCACAGTGAACCCAATTCGTTCCTGATCCGAACTCGTGAATAACTTGACCAACGAGAATCGACCCTGAAGGCAAATCAATACTTTTATTGTCACGGTTAAAATAAGGCTGTATTTTTGCCCAGGCTACGTCAGCACCGCATGCTGGCACGAGATCTGCAGCTCCTACTCCGCAGGTGTAATTGGCACCCCAAATTTTTATTTTGTCAGGGGAAAAAATCGGTATGGAATTACTATAAAAATGATCCGAAGTTTCGGAAGGATGATAACCTGCATCAATGAGACGCTGATAGTCTGCAGCGGTCCGTACAGAACTGGTAATAGTCACCGGGCAGCCCCAGAATTCCCTGAGAGGGTCAAGGATATTATTAGCGAGAGCGGTGATCAAGTAAAGCTTTTCCTGGGACAGGTCAATAGTCGTGAACTCATTCAGATCGAAGTGTTTTGAAATTAGGGCCATAAAAAAAATTATTCCTCTCTTAGTTTTTAAAAATAGTCATAGACGGACGTTTTGTGTTTGGAACTACTTTTTAATTTCAGCCAGAAGTGCCTCGGTAGCTGAACTCAAAAGATCCATCAAGGCCTTTCCAGAAGCTGCAGTGTCAAGAAAATCTTTTACAGGAAGAAGCTTACCCAAAGCAGCGGAGGAAACTTCGATTGCTCTGCGTAAATTTTCCTGTTTCGCTGATTCAGTGTAGACACGCTCCTTCTCATTAAAAATTTCTTGCCTTTCAATATCCAACTGCTCCATTTTAGATAACTTCTTTTCAGCCATAAAATCTCTCCTGTTTCCCCACGAGGTTAATCATGGTTGGGTTAAAAGAATAAAGTTATCCGTCTACGACCATATTTAACTGTATTGAATTTAAAAGGAAAATTAAACTTGTTTCTAGCTCAACCCCTTATTCTTTAAAAATTATTCTTTTCAATTTAGCAAAAAATGTCGGCTTAAAATGTTTACAATTATTATCTTTATTAAGAATCCAAGGATCTGAGACTTCTACATGCACAATTTGTATTTTTTCTATGGGACTGCTATTAATCTCTATTTTTCTCGTCATATTTATTCTGCAAAGCGCTGTATGATCATTAATATTTGAATCTATGCAATCTATAAAATTAATATCACTATAAAATTCAAAATCTTTTTCTCGTGCAAAATGTTTTCACTAGGGGTTCTCCTTTACTGAATTACCATTAAACACTCGGGAAAAGACCCGTGAAATATGCTTCCTCTTCCAAATTGCTGCTATAATGCCAATGAGAGGTGTCAAAATCTCCACCAGCTTATATAAAATATCCAGGAAATCGTCATGGGACTTTTGCTGCACCTGAATTTTATA
>Ga0187878_1003774_pt1 | contig 12204 bp, 11 predicted proteins | sample June2016WEW_17_1_FD_132979 | JGI IMG/M metagenome (GOLD analysis project Ga0187878, IMG submission 132979) | Peatland microbial communities from SPRUCE experiment site at the Marcell Experimental Forest, Minnesota, USA - June2016WEW_17_150 | ecosystem: Environmental > Terrestrial > Soil >...
CAGGAAGCCCGTAGCATAGTGCGATGGATACACCATTGGCGAAACGTAATCAAAATATTCATATGCGCTTTGAATGACCTGCCCGATGCCCAGGTCGTCGTTATTTATAGTGGCAAGACCAAAAAGGTCGGCAGAGAGCTTCTGGGCGGGAAATTGTTCCCGCAGGAATTTGAAATAGCTTGCGATCACCGTCGCCATCGGCGTTTTCCCGTCCCAGTAGGGATACGAGATGTTGCCGAGCGAGCCGTCGGAAGCGAAGCGGGTGTAGTCGTACTGTATTTCATCAAAGCCGCGCGCAAAAGCGTCTTTTGTAATCGCAGCGAGATAATCCCGCACTGGCTGCGCGGCGGGATCCATCCACGCAAGCCCCTTGTTGTCGGTCCACACCGCGCCTGTTTTCTTATTCTGCAACGCCCACTCAGGATGCGCTTTCGCGAGGATCGGATCCTGGAAGCACGTGATGCGGCCGATCACATAGATGCCGTTGTCGTGCAGCTCCTTGATGAGCGCGTTCGGGCGCGCGATGCGCAACTCGCCCTCCGCACCGGACGCCCTCGCCTCCGGCACATCCATCACATACGACACGTAGCCGGAATAATCCTTGATATCCACGACGACGGAATTCAATTCGGTGCTTTTTATCAAATTGATGGTAGATGCCACTTTTGATGCAGATCCCGCAGACCAACCAGTAAGATAGATCCCTTTTACGATCGCGGGCGGGTTCGCGAGCTGCGGCTGGGGCGGCAAGTCGTTCGTGCTATGTATCGAAATGCTGGTGGACGTTGGCAATGGTGCCTCTGGTACCGCAGGGAGCGTGGACGAAGCAGTATTCGTCGCGGCTTCTGTCGTGGTACCCGTGCTGGCGCTCGCGCCGCCGGCCGGAACGATCACAACGTTATTTTCGCGCGAAAACAAAAAAGTCCCGGCGGCCAAGACGAGAACAACCACTATGACGCCGAAGACGAACTTCATATATTTCCATCATACGGGAAAAAATTGCCGAAATCAACGATATTGCCTATAATTTTCGTAATGGCGCAAGCGCTTTACCGGAAGTATCGGCCCAAAAAGCTGGAGGAGGTTCTGGGGCAGGAAACGAATGTTCTGATATTGAAAAATGCCGCAAAATCCGGGCGGCTGGGGCAGGCCTATATATTCCACGGCCCCCGCGGGACGGGGAAAACAACGACGGCCCGGCTCCTGGCAAAGCTCCTCAACTGCGAAAAGCGGCGCAGCGACCCCGAGTTCGCAAAACTCGGCGAGCCCTGCAACGAATGCCGCGAGTGCCGCGAGATAGATGCGCAGAACTCTTTTGACGTGATCGAGATAGACGCCGCTTCCAACCGCGGCATTGACGAGATCCGCAATCTGAAAGAAAGCATAAAAACTTCCCCTGCCGCCGCCGCGCACAAGGTGTATATCATTGATGAAGCGCACATGCTGACCGGCGCCGCGTTCAACGCCCTTTTAAAGACACTCGAAGAACCGCCGCGCCACGCAGTGATCGTGCTCGCGACGACGGAATACGAAAAACTGCCCGCGACGATCACCTCGCGCGCACAGCGGTTCACCTTCAAAAAACTGTCAAAGACGGTCATCATGGGAAAGCTCGCCACGATCGCGAAAGCGGAGAAAATAAAAATAGAAGAGCCGGCGCTGGAACTCATTGCCGCCGCCGCCGAGGGCAGCTTCCGCGACGCCGAATCGCTCCTGGACCAGATGTCCTCGCTTGCGGCGCACATTGACCTTGCAATCGCGGAGCGCCTGACCGGCCGCACGGGGTTCAAAAAGATCCACGAACTCAGCGCCCTCCTTCTCGCAAAGGACCTGAAGAACGCCTTGGAATACCTTTCCCTTTTGAACGACGAAGGATATAACCTCGTTCAATTCGTGAAAGACCTTATTCACTATCTCCGCAAAGTGCTCTCGCTCAAGGTGAACCCGTCGCTTGAAAAGACGTTCGAAAAAGAACTTACGCGCGACGAGATCGCTGCCGCAAAAAAACTGGCCGCCGCAGCCGACGTCGCGTTCCTCGTAAAGCTCATCAAATCGTTCATCCGCGCTTACACCGAAATGCGCTACTCGCCCTTTGCCGTAGTGCCGTTTGAAATCGCGCTTGTGGAAAATCTTTCATAAAACACGATGAGCAGACGGTTCATGGCTTTTCTTCTCGGATGCTTTATCCTCATCGGCGGCGCATTTTTTGCCATGCTCCGCTGGGGCAGCCAAGTACCGCTCTTCAACGACTTTTTTTCAGAGAACGGTGTGCCTGCCGCAGCGCCGTCCCCCATAGTTCCCAAAGTACCAAGCGTAACGCTCACGATACAAAAATCGGCGGGCGGGAATACGCTCACCGTGCAATGGGAAAATCTTCCCGAAAATACCGCCGCGCTGGATATTTTCCGCAGCACAAAAGGAAAAAACAACTGGTCGCTTTGGAAAACGATCCCTCTCGCGGCCGGCGAGTTCGGCAGTGGAAGTATTGGGTTCAATATAGGAAATGCCACATTCAACAATTATTCTTTTTATATAGAGGCGGTGAATAACGGCTCGGGGAACGGCAACGGAAATCCCACAAACGGGCTCGGCGAGACCATTCTCTGGATCTCATCTTCCACGACCCCCGTCGTCACTACTTCGACTCCTTCCGCGCCTCCTGCGTCGAACCCGCCGGGCGAAACCCCGCCATCCACGCCGTCTTCTTCCCCGCCAAATCCGGGAAACAACCCCCCTCCCGAGACGGGAACGCCGCCCACTACCACCACCCCGACCTCAACTCCCCCTCCGGCGCCGCAGGGCATCCCCTATTACACGCCACAAGTGCAGATCTCGGGTTACGGCTCTTCGCAAGCGGGAAGTTTTTGGGTCCAACACATCGATCAAAAAATAGAAATAGGATGGCAGAATTTGCCGTCGCAAACGACGAGTGTTGTTGTCCTCCGGTCGCAAAACCAGGACGGCCCTTGGTTTACCGTCCTCGCAGAGGAAAACCCAAGTGAGTCGTACTCCATCCAGATCGTCGATAATACCCTCGGACAAACATATTATTACGAATTGAACTCACTTGCGGGCAGCACAACGCTCGCCACATACGGGCCGGTGACCCTTCCGCCATTTATCCCGAAACAGTAACAGTGCTCGTCACCCTCGTGGAGGTTTCCGTGTACGGCGCAAACAGGGTAACGGTGCCGGAAGCATTGATCATTATAGTGTAAGCAGTATCGTAATCGGTGACGGAATTATAGCGCGAACTTGATGCCGAAGGATCAAACGGCATAGTAAAAAGAATGCCGCCCGGAGCAAGGAGGCACGGCGCAATATTGTAGTTCCCCACCCCTGCGACGCTGGTCATCCGCTTTGTCGATGTGGGCATGGGCCCGGAGGAGCACTGGAATTGCCCGCGATTGTCGGCCATGTTCTGCCTAACCGCATTGAGGATCGTCTGAAGGTGGAATTTCCGCTCGCTGTTCCGCGACGAGGCAAGCTGCCCCGCCGGATTCGCCACGACAAAATAGACGCCGGTCAAAATCGCCATCAACGCGATCACGATCACGATTTCAATAATGGTCATCCCTTTCCGCATCGTCCTTTTATTGTAGCTCCTGCCAGGAAATGAGCGAATACTGGTCGGTGGTCAAAGGGAAGCTCGGCGGCGGCGCATACAATAAATTTACATCGTAATTATAGGTGCGGCTGTCGTAACCGCTCGCACCGTAATAGAACGCCGAACGGATATTGGTCCCCATGATACCGAGCGTCGTCAGCTGGTTGCGGGTATACGAAGAACCGCATGCTGAACCGTAATAATACCGGCCGACCCACCCGTTCTGCGCGATAAGCGCCGCATCGATCGTCAGATTGTTGTCGCTTGCATATCCCACATTGATATTGTTCTGCGCGATGAGCGCGATCGTATCGGAGCCGTTCTGGCTCGCGTAGGTCAAGCTGTTGTTCACGATGATGTTGGATCGCGTCGTGGGATTGTCGGGGAAACGCCCCGAAGCGATCGTCACGCGCGCGCCGTTCACGTGGCCCTTTACCCAAACGTTATCCTCAAAGAACATGTTGCCATTCTGCGGGATCGTACCCGTCGCATATGCCGTAGATGACTCGGTTTGGATGGTCCAGAGTCCCCATCCGGGTTGATTTTGGGTATTTGTGCAGTTGGCAGGAGGCGCCATAAGGGCGGTTACCTTATAGACCGTAAAGGAGGTCGTGGCGAGCACAAGGTCATAGCCAAAAACAGAGCTGGACGCGAAGTACGTGCCGCTTGCCTGCGCCCTGTTCTTGATCGTCGCAAGATCCTGGGTGATGCCGGCGAAATCGATGGCGGGCACCCCCGTTGTCCTTCCCGCCATAAAGACATCCGGACGGGAATTCACGGGCGTCGGAGGATGCGGATCGTCCGCGCCTGCGTGCGTGAAGACCGCCCATTCGGTGCTGCTCGTATCCGGGTCGGTCGTCGTCGCAAGCGCACTTGCGACCAGATTGTGCGCGACGCCGTCAAAATGGATGCCGGCATTTGAATTAATGGCGCCGTAGACCTGCGCGGCCGTCCCGAATGCCACAAAATCGTTCAACACCCACGCATATTTCGCGAAAGACGGGATGCCCATGCGCACCTGAATGATTTTTTTCACGCTTGCATCCGCAAGCACGCTGCCGGTGCTCGTGATCATAACGATCGTGGAACCCGGCGGCGGAGGCGTGATATCCAAAGAGAACTGGCCGATCTCCACGCCATCCTTGTCGTAATAGGCATGAACGTAGGGCCCTGCATGACCCGTGCCGTCGGTAAAATCCTGCGAGGCGTGCGCGAGATGCCACCGATAATACTCAACGCCCGCCTCGGCGATCGTGAATGCCTGCAGTTTGTTCTGGTTCCGGACGGAAACCTGAAGGAGCGATGCCGCGAGCGAGACAAAACCCGCGATCATGGCAACCACCACGGCCGAAAGGAAAAGAAGTTCAACGGCAATCTGTCCCTTTTTCACAAAATGCTTCATGTCAGTTGCTTCGCAAATTTCTTATGTCCACCAGGATCGAAAAATGTTGCGGTCCAGGCGATTGTCTCGGCTGCACGTCGGAAGAGAACGAAACGCCGACGAGCCGGATCGTGGCGATGTTCGCGGTGGAGGTCATCGCCGGCTGCGTGCCGGTATAGGAGGCATCGTAGTAGTTGAAGAGGGAGGTGGAAGTAGGAATGATGACGTTGTCTATGAGGTCCGTTAAGACCTCGGTTGCGGTCGGGTAGGCCGGAGGCGTGCCGGTCGGCTGGATCACACTGCGATAGATGCTTGATGATGCAAAAAAGTAGCGCACGCGCTCGACGGCACCGTCGGCGTCCGAGTCGCTGTAAAAGGCGAATGAGCTCGTTCCCGCCGCATCAATGGGATATGCGCCGTTCGCCGAGGGGCCTGCCGAACGAATATCGCCCGTTACGATCTGCAGTGTTTGATTGATGTCGGATTTTGATTGAAGTTCCTGGCTTACGAGATTGTTCAGCACGTTTACATTGCCGCTCAAACTGCTCACCACAAGAACAAGCGATGTGGCGATCGCGATGACGATCAATATTTCAACGAGCGAGAATCCGTTCCTCATAAGCGTGTAAGGGGAATTTGGACCGCCTGGGCGCCCGGACCGACCGACACGGCCGTCGTTGCTTCCACATAGTTCTCCGCGGTCGCATCAACCAGATAAGTTCCCTGGGGAAGGTTCGTGAAAAGCGCCTGTGCCGGCGGGACGCAGTTGGCCGAAAATTCAACGGTTACATCATTAATTTCCGGCGCGACGTTCTCATCGGCCGTGTTCAGGAAAACCTTATAGCGGAAGTAGCGGTTGCCGGCGAGGGAGGCGGGCAGGGATGCGGGAGCGCTTGTGAACGTGGTACCCGAGGTGCCATCGGGACCGATAAAGTTCCACGTGGCATTGTCGTTGTTCGCCGCAATTTGGAATCCAATGGTTGTGCCGGGCGGCTGCGACACGGGGTCCCATGAAACTGAATAGAACGTTGAACTCGAACCGCCCAGGTCAAAGGTGTTTGAAATAAGCCATTCGTTCGTACCGGTGTTGTAGGTTCCTGAAGCGTTCACGAGCAGCGTGATCCTTTCGGGAGGACCCGTGTTGAGCCCGCCGCTCTGCGCCGCATATTGTCCTGCGGACCAATCGTCTTGCGTCACAAACGCATGGCCCGCAGTAAGCGTTTGCGAAAATCCGGTCTTTGTAAGAGTGATGGATGCGTTATTGACCGCAGTTACAAGAAGAGAGGGATCCGCCGCCGGCTGCATCACGAACCGAAAACCGGCCGTTGAGCTCGGATCGATAATGAACGGTCCCAAAGGAATCGTCCCCACGATGTCCCTCGCCACATCATTCGGAAGAAGCGCGTAGGTGTCCCATTCAATTGCGGGAAACGCGAAAGATCCCGTCGCGCTGGTAAACGATGTCGTAGAGAATTTGAGCACGTCCGGGTTCGTACCGACGAGCTTCGTACCTTGGACGGAGAACGATTCGCCGCCGATCGGCACGCAACGGTTATTGGAGGCCGACACCGTAAACGAACTTAACGCGTCGATCGAAAAGGTGATGGCGGTGACCGTCTGCGCGGCCACCGTCGCGTGGGGCTTTACGGGGTTTGGGTTCGCGGGCGCGCCGTAGGGATAGGTCTTGTCGGTGGAGTAGCCGGGTTTGGTCACGGTGATCTGATATCCCTGCGTGCTCGTAGGAACTCCCACGAGCTGCAATACGCCGCTCGCGTTCGTCGTATCAATAAGGTTAATGGAGGGCGCGACAAGTGCATTCGTTACCTGGACCGTGGCGTCCGCGACCGGATTGCCATTCGCATCAAGCGCGTAAACGAAAAGCGAACCGTTTTGCGTCGCGCTTTCCAAATTTTTCGGCGCAACGGTCGTCGTAACGCTCACCGAAGTAAAATTGTTGCAGAGCGGGCAGGTCGCCTCTATTTCTACCAGTTTGTAGTCCGCCGGCGCGGTATCCACCGGCACTGTACCGGTCACCGAACCGTCAAAAGGATCGTCGATGTTCCGCATGGTGGTTGTAAGCGTGAACGAATAGGAACCCTCGGAAACCGTCTGGGATTGCGGGATGATGCCCGGCGGGATGCCGTTTACGGTGCCCACGCTCGCGTACGGCAAATTGCGTATCGTTTCGATCTCGGCCTGGACCGCGCTTGCGGCCGCGGTCCGCACGCCGATATTCGTGATCGCGGTAACAAGGGAAAAATAGACGAGATAAATGCCACCGAAGAGCACCGCGACGATCGCCATGCTGATCAAAAGATCTATTAAGCTCGTCCCGCGGTGCTTCATTTGATGCCCTGCCCAATCGAATAGATCGGCGTGATGATCGAGAGCGCGACAAACCCGACGAGCAAGCCCATGAAAAGGAGCATCAAGGGCTCGATAAGCGAAGTGAGCGAGTGAAGCTTGGTGTCCACTTCCTCGTCGTAATAACCGGCAAGATACTCCAGATTTTCTTCAAGGTTTCCCGTGCTTTCTCCGATCCGCACCATTCCCGAAACAAGCGGCGGAAAAAAACGCCTTTTAGTTGCAAGGTAAACGCCGAGCTGCCCGCCTTTCTTGATCTCGTCCGCCGCGTTCCCAATGATGCGTACGTAAACAAGATTGCTAAAAGTATTTTTCGTAATAGTGAGCGCTTCCACGATCTTCGTGCCGCTTTTCAGAAGTAGTGCAAGGACCCGCGTGAAATTCACCATATTTACGTTCACGGTAAGGTCTTCGACGACGGGGATAAAGATCAAAAGCTCGTTGAAGAAATAGCGCACGGGCGTTACTTTCTTAAGGATGATCTGCGTGATGATGATGAATACGATCAATCCGCCGAGCGTGTAAAGGCCGTAACTGCGCAGAAAGTTCAGTGTTGTCAAAAGGGCCTGCGTCGTCGCAGGAAGCTGCACGTTCATGCTGGCGAAGACCGGGACCAGTTTCGGAAAAACGTAGAAGGTAAGGAATCCCGCAACCCCGATCGTCATCGTAAGGATGACAAGCGGATACACCATCGCCGACCGCACTTTTGTCTGCAGCGCCTTCTCGCGGCCCATCTCGTCCGCAAGATACAGCAAATTCTTTGAAAGTGTTCCGGAGGCCTCCCCCACCCGCACGATGTTAATAAAAAAAGATCCGAAAAGATGCTCGTATTTCTGAAGCCCGTCGGCAAGGGACTTTCCGTCGTTGACGTCCTGGATCAAACTCTCAAGGACGCGCTTCAAGAACCGCGACTCAGTCTGTTCTTCAATGATCTTCAATCCTTCAAATACCGGCAGCCCGGCTTTGACGACAAGCGAAAGGTGCCGCGCAAAATTGATCCGGTCCTGGACGGAGATCCGATCAAAAAGCTTGGAAAAAATTCCCGGCGGTTTGTTACTACTCATTGACGACGCGGAGTATCTCTTCGATACTCGTCTGCCCTTCCGAGGCCTTGATGAGCGCCTGGCGGATCATCGTCGTCATCCCCCCGCGGATCGCCGCTTCTTTGATCGCCTGGGCGCTCGCCCGGTTCGTGATGAGTTCGCGAATATCATCTTTCACTTCAATGATCTCGCGCACCGCAACCCGGCTTTCGTAACCGCTCTGGTGGCAGATATCGCATCCCTTTGCGGCATGGAAGTGCATCCTTTCGTCAACTTCGGGGATGATTTCTTTCAGGCCCTTGAATTCATCCGCGGTCAGTTTCCGCTCGATCTTGCAGTGTTCGCACAGCTTCCGTATCAGCCGCTGCCCGATCACAAGATTCACCGTTGAGGCAACGAGAAACGGCGGCACTCCCATATCAAGGAGCCGCGGGAAGGTGGTGGCGGCGTCATTCGTGTGGAGCGTGGAAAGCATGAGGTGCCCGGTGAGTGCCGCGTTCACTGCGATCGCTGCGGTTTCTTCGTCGCGGATCTCGCCGACCATGATGATGTTCGGGTCCTGCCGCAAAATGGACCGCAGTCCGCTCGCAAAGGTAAGTCCCGTGTCCATGTTTGTTTGGATCTGCGTCGTGCCGTCCAATGCGTATTCTATCGGGTCCTCAATTGTGATAATGGAAACTCCCGGTTCGTTCAGTTGCCGCAGAATCGTATAAAGGGTGGTCGTTTTCCCCGACCCGGTCGGCCCATTCGCCAAGATCATGCCGTACGGTTTCCCGATCGCATTCTGCAATTTTTTGAGGTCGGCGGGCGCAAATCCGAGCGTCTCCACCGTAAACTGCTGCGTTTCCGCAAGGATCCGGAGGATCGCGTTCTCGCCATGATAAGTGGGGATGATGGAAACCCGGACGTTTAGATCGCCGAAGTCCTTCGTCCCCACCTTGAACCTCCCGTCCTGCGGCATCAGGTGCTCATCCGTACGCAGCCCCGTGAGAACTTTAATGCGGCTGATCATTTCAGTGTGGACCGTCTTATTGATGCCGATCTTTTCAAAAACATCATGCAAAACCCCGTCAATGCGAAAACGAATGCGGACTATTTTTTCCTCGGGTTGGATGTGCACGTCCGACGCCCGCAACAAATACGCATATTCCACAAAAAGGTCCACGAGCTGCACGACGGAGATCTTTTCCGCTGGCTGCGCTAAAACCTTTTCAATCTCCGCTTTCAAAAATGATTTGTCGGCCATATGCGTTTATTATACCACTATCAGGATTGATAAAATCCGCAGAATCCCTATAATAGTAACTGCTACGCTAAATTGCCGGGTCATCTAATGGTAGGATCCATGACTCTGAATCATGTCATCTTGGTTCGAATCCAAGCCCGGCAGCATCGCCTCTTCTATGAACTAACCCTTGTTGCATTTCAAGCTTGAACTCGCGAAGCGATATTTGGCAAAATTGCAAAAATTATGGTAGAAATAAAATGGAACATTGAATCCTGAATAGATTCTGGGGAGAGAACTGCTTATGGAAAAACGTAATCAGTTTGCTCCCCGGAAATCCCCGAGTATTTTACGCAGTAGGATGGGACGTTGAGATGGGAGCTGAGGGTGGAAAGTATGCGTGGCATTTGCTTGGTGATTCTCTCGTTTTTGCTGCCAGCAGACGTTTATGCTGGCGCTATCAACGTCGATCTTGGGACAGCGGACTCGTTTGCTGTTCTCGGCGGATCAACAGTGACCAATACCGGCGCGACCATCATCAATGGAAATCTGGGGGTATGGCCGGGTACCGCAATCACGGGATTTCCTCCCGGGATTGTGAACGGAACGATACACCTCACGGATGACGTCGCGATGCAGGCCCAGAGGGATCTAACCTCGGCATACACTTTTGCCGCAGGTGAAACGTGCTCGAACGTCTTGACCGGTCAAGACCTTGGCGGCATGACACTCACGCCGGGAGTCTATTGCTTTGGGTCGTCGGCTCAGTTGACTGGAACACTCACGCTCGACGCCGGGGGTAACCCAAATGCGGTCTTCCTTTTCCAGATCGGGAGTACGCTCACGACCGCAAGCGGCGCGTCTGTTCTTTTCGCCAACGGTGGCACGGGCGGTAACCTCTTTTGGCTGGTGGGTAGTTCGGCAACTCTCGGGACCACTACTGATTTCGCAGGAAATATCCTGGCGCTCACGAGTATCACGTTGAATACTGGCGCGAATATTCCGTGCGGTAGAGCCCTGGCGCGCAACGGCGCCGTGACGATGGATACGAATGTCGTGTCGGGTTGCGAAGCAACGACCGGCGGCGGTACTATTCCCGAGCCAAACACCGCACTCCTCGTCGTTGGGCTCCTCGGCCTTGCGTACAGGTTGCGCAGCCGGAAGCAGATGGCGTAAGTATTCGAATCCCTACCCTGACGATACCGGGTAGGCGCGAGGGGCAGGAACGCAGTATGCATAGCACCACCCCAAACACCTGAGTTTACGATCTAGCAAATCGCAACTTCAGGTGTTTTTAGTTTCAAAGCAGTTCGAACATCATCCAAGCCAGCCAGCCAATAATAGTTTGGCACACGCTTTTCACGAAGAAAAAGTTGAAATTGATTTAACACACATTTTGTGGTATGATTTAATCAGAGGGGGAAGACATGATACAACCGCGACCCCAGTACTTAAGTGGCCCGCAGATCAGTCCTGCTGGAAAACTTGCCCTCGGCGGGTTGCTCGCAATCGCGCTCACGATCCTAGGGGCAATCCTCCGCGGCTGAGAGAACGAGCCATCGACGGGACATCGGCGTTGGGCTTTCCATCAGCCCGAGACCGCCCGGCGCGCGCGGTCTCTAAGGCAAATCGGGGCGAGGCGGATTTCCGCTTCGCCCCGTTCCCTTTTTTATTTCTCAATCAGACCTAAACTTGAAATAAACAGTCTTTTGTTCTATAACATCTTTAGAGTCATTCGCAAACAGAAAGGCGGTACAAACTTGCTCCTACAAAATGAGGAGACCATGCTCGTTGTCTCGCCAGCGGGAGGCAGCATTGAGCGGTGGCAGCACGGCAATACGGACGTCTTCTTTCCGCGAGGAAATGCTCTCGCCGGGAATAAGCTCAGAATCAGCGGCGGGATGCACCAATGCCTGCCGAACCTCGGGGTCCTGCCTGATACGGTCGCGAGCTACGGGCTCCCCCAACACGGACCTTTGCGCAACACGCTCTGCTCCGGCATCCTGCTCAAAGATCCCAATCCGAACCGGCAAACCCACGGTGGTGCCTCGATGAGATTCGAGATTCCCGGGAGCAGGAATGCGTTCCCATGGAATCTCTACGGCTCAATCGAAATCGTAGCGCTGCCGAACGGCTTCCGCTACGAAACCGACCTGGTGTGCACGTCGTTCGTCCCGGGAAAACGCATGCCGGTGTGCTGCGCATTGCACTCGTTCTTCAATACCCCGAATGGCGGGTGCGTGGAGTTCCCCGATGGACGGCGCGAATTTCGTCCGATGGCGGCGGAGGTTCTCACAACGGGACCCGTCATCGACATCCGTCTGAACGGCATAGGGAAAGTCGTCATGAAGTTGGAGCATGGCTACAGGCAAGCCGTGGCCTGGTCCGACAGCCCGGAGTACTTCTGCGTCGAGCCGACGATGGGCGACGGCCTCCTCTTCGGGACGCCGAACGGCACGTACCTTTCGCATCAGGAACACCTCCGGCTGTCCTGCTCGTTCGAATTCCAGCCGGAATAAATCACCCCGCGTGAGCAACAACCAATATCCGAATCCCTACCCTGACGATGCCGGGTAGGCGCGAG
>Ga0187878_1003775_pt1 | contig 12204 bp, 10 predicted proteins | sample June2016WEW_17_1_FD_132979 | JGI IMG/M metagenome (GOLD analysis project Ga0187878, IMG submission 132979) | Peatland microbial communities from SPRUCE experiment site at the Marcell Experimental Forest, Minnesota, USA - June2016WEW_17_150 | ecosystem: Environmental > Terrestrial > Soil >...
GACAGGACAAACTCTTTACACGCCACCACCTGCGCAAACCATCGCTCGCCTGATCGGTAACTGGGAGAACTACGCCAACGATCCGTCCGAGTCGATTGATCCTTTGATGAAGTGTGCGATTGCGCACTACCAGTTTGAAGCAATCCACCCCTTCCTCGATGGGAATGGTCGGGTAGGAAGAATCATGATGGTGCTCTCTATTATTCAGCAGAAGCTTCTCACGTATCCTATTCTCTACGTCAGCGGTTATATCAACAAACACCGCTCAGAATACTACAAATTACTGCGGGAGGTCAGTACTAAAGAGAACTGGGCCGAGTTTATCGGCTTCATGCTCAAGGGATTCCACCTGCAAGCGCGCGAAACTAAAGAAGTTCTCCTGAAGATTGTGAATCTGCTGGAGAAGACCAAGGACCAGATACACAAGGATCACAAGAAAATCTATTCAGCCGATCTCGTAGAAGCGCTCTTTGAATTCCCCATCATTACCCCGGTCAACCTCGGCAAACGACTGGAAGTGAACTATCGTACAGCCAGTCGCTACCTCGCTCAACTTGCCCGAGGCAAGGTACTGAGGGAGAGTTATGTTGGCAAGTATCACCTGTACATCAACAAGCCACTCCTTACTCTCTTGAAGGAAAATCAGCATTGATCGGAGAGGAAGAGCGGAGTCGCGTGTGAGCGTCGACGGATCTATGCAAGGCTTTCCAAAGCGGGCGAATAAGCCAAATTGAGAATTTGCCTATTTTAGTTTATGACCATATAGTACAATAAGAGAATCCGAGTTTTCCTCGAGTAATTTCGCCATAGAATTGATCTGACTTCACCCGGCGGGGTAAAGTGCTACGAAAAAGTGGGGGTATATTCCTGAGCGCGTCCACGTTGTAACCTTGAAGATCCGGTCGACATCACCGAAAATTCAATGTATGGACGTGCTCAGGAGGCTTAATGATGTGCCCGCCCAACTGGTTGACGACTTGAAGACCTGTTATAGCCTTGAAGTTGTCAACTTCCGATGCTGCTGCCATTGGCGTGGGGTGGTAGGATTCGACGTGTTAGGACTGATGGCATCAATTTCTTGCGGTAGAAGTCAACCATATAATGGCTGATATTCAGCCATTGAATGGATGATTCGCGACCCAGGAACGGTGGGAGTTTAGCATCACCCGAGAAACCTCTGTCGAAGAGCTCACCAAAGGCCTTCCCACATCTTATTCACTGCGTCAGAACTATCCAAAACCCCTTAGTTCTACAACTTGGGATTACAGATCCCGGCTAGAGGTCTTGGGATTACTTATTTCTCTAGTCGAAAATGACGATTATTGCATATCGCAATTTGCGATATGCAATGCTTGAAAATATGGCCCATGCGAAAACTTTTCGGATCCAGACCACAGGATCTACATGCCTTTCTGAAACCACAGTCTTAGACATGACCGATTGTTCTCACTTCTTCGGGATCAAGGAGCCAATGCTTTAATGTAGGAGTGCACTAGCATTCGCCCCCGCGCAGGAGGCTGGTAAATCGCCCTTGACATTCTCAGTCTGGGTAGCTAATTTTACTCAATGCATTGAGTAAAATTACTCAATACTATGAGTAAACCATATGACCTCATTTCGCCGCCAATCTTACACCGTTGTCTCCAAAAGGCTCCGGGAACCACGACGCTTCATTCAAGTCCTGGCCGGTCCACGTCAATCGGGGAAAACCACACTCGCTCTTCAAATCTTGCGAGGGCTGAAACAGTCCAGCCATTATGTCACCGCGGATGAACCGGTACTCAAAGGAACATCGTGGATCGACCAGCAATGGGAAGTGGCCCGCAGTAGGGCTGTGAAGAGCGCCGGACGAGGAGCCATCCTCGTGCTCGACGAGATTCAAAAAATACCCGGTTGGTCGGAAACCATCAAACGCCTTTGGGACGCTGACTCCCGAAGCGGCGTTCCGCTGAAACTGATTCTCCTCGGGTCGTCCCCACTTCTCGTTCAGCAAGGATTGACCGAGAGCCTTGCGGGAAGGTTTGAGGTCGTTCCGATTGGGCACTGGTCCTTCCCAGAAATGCGCGACGCATTTGGATGGAATCTAGAACAGTACATTTACTTTGGCGGCTACCCAGGTTCGGCGGCATTAATCAAAGACCTCGATCGCTGGAGGCAGTATGTCCTTCATTCGCTGATCGAAACGACGATTTCCCGAGATATTCTACTGATGACTCGAGTGGACAAGCCTGCTTTGCTCAGGCAACTCTTTCAGCTTGGGTGTGCTTATTCAGGCCAGGTTGTCTCGTATCAGAAGCTTGTCGGACAACTGCAGGATGCAGGAAATACCACTACGCTCGCGCACTATCTTGACCTTCTGCGCGGGGCGGGAATGATCGCTGGGCTCCAGAAATATTCCGGCAAGGTGCTGCGTCGCCGGGGATCGAGTCCGAAGCTGATTGTGCTCAATACCGCCCTCCTCTCCGTTCAATCCGACCTCTCGCTCAGCGAAGCACGGCAACGGCCTGACGAGTGGGGAAGACTTGTCGAATCTGCGGTCGGTGCTCACCTCGTCAATGCCACCGTTGGATCGTCGATCGGCGTGTTCTATTGGCGTGAATCCTCAGAGGAAGTGGACTACATCCTGCAGAAAGGCAAGTCGGTAGTTGCTATCGAGGTAAAGTCCGGTCGTCGTCGCGAGAGCCCCAGCGGAATGAACAAATTCACCGAGCGTTTTCGACCTGAGCGGACACTTCTCATAGGAACCGACGGATTGGCTGTGGAGAGATTTCTCGAGTCGTCGCCATCTTCATGGTTCGAGTGAATTCTCGCCCAGTTCTGCGTGAGATTACGCCGCCTTCATGCTATTCCGCGTGCAACATCAGAGAATCGAAAACTCCTTCTTTTGAACCAGGTCGTAGTCAGGTAGTGATAGGAGCAAAGCCTGCAAGGTGTGTACATCACAAAATATCAGAAAACATACATGAGAGAATCTGAAATCAACCGCTTGAACGACATCATCGAGAGAATGTCGGACGAAGAACTCGCGGCCAAGTTGCTTAAGCTCACGCGGGTGGCTGATAATCCTCGCCATCGAGATTATGTCAGCTATCATCTCATCAAGGATGAATATGATAAGCGGAAGTGGATCAGGGGTTTGGGAGGCGAATACGTACCCAAATCAGACAGACAGAAAAAACTGGAAAAACAGATCAAGAAAATGCACTGGCTTTTGTACTGGCACGACAATGCTACGCGCAACGCCGCTGTGCTGCCGAGGGAGGAATTGGTCGAGATTAATGGGCTGGAGCATCTAAGATTGGTGACATCAGAGAGCTCGAGAAAGATGCCGCAAGACGGTCGGGATCAGTTTGTTCGCGATGGTGTCACGGCAAATCGCAGTCGAATACTGGATGATATCGAGCGATTGAGACGCGAACTGCGCTTCGTGATCTCCAGGGAGCATCGAGAGCGCGAAGCACGAATGCAGGTGCCGAAGACTCGACGGTCGAAAACGCCGGCATACAAGAGGAGATCGAGGAAGCGGTTCAGACCAGAAGAGATAGCCTATTACGTACCGCTATGGACAAAAGGCGTGCAGGAGATTCTCGATAGCCATCTCCGCATGAAAGTAGAAGAGGCGATTAAGAAATACGCCTCAACAACAAAAAAGGTCTTTGGTGAGCCGTTCTCCTGGGCAACGATCCGAAATCGCATCTACGAGCCGGGATTTGCGTTTAGAAGAAAGAGGCGCACACAACTATCGGAGACAATCAACAGAGAAAATCTTCCGCCGTAGTCTATCTTAAGGTATGGAGCGCCTACATTGAACCCCAGAGGGCAAGAGCATCGTCCCTCTGGGGTTTTCTCGTTTCTAAGAAGGAGCGCACGACGGCGATGCCACGGAGACCTTCACTAACCGCAAGAGTATATCCAGTTATCATTCGAAGGAGTTTACTATGGATCAATTATACGCACCACCCCCACCGCAAGACCGCAAGCCGAAACGCAAACCTAAATCGATTTTCGAAGACGACAAACTTCTCATCGAGAAGGCGCGCGCATACCTACAGCTACACCAAAATTGGCAAAACTGCAGCGCATCTGGAGAGGACAAGCGTTTCCTGTTCGCATCTGACGTAGCCCAGAAGCTCAAGATCAGCGAGGCGGACGCCGAGGAAATGATGGTGTTCGCGCTCAGCCCGGAGTTCGGAGAGTTCGAGGCAGACTACATTCGCAACACCACGCACATCTCAATAGACTTTAACGGTAACGAAATCCAAAGACCCGACGACCCGTTCGGGTTTGGAGAGTTTTGACAATATGCTCGTGAGAATCCGGCTCGGGCGAATGAGGTCGTCCGCCTGGACTCTCGCGAAACAAAAAACACGAACAAAGAAAGGAGGTGATACTAATGAAGGAGAAACCGAATGGTAATGATCCATTCATGGCGCACCTTGAGCGGGCTCAGAGCCTTGTCAAGCATTCTGGTACGTTTCTCCAGTTGCTTGAGCAGACTGGTGCGGACCGATCCCGGATCCCAACAAACGCCGAGTTAGCGCGAGCCTTTTGTATGAACCTGGAGACAAAGGAGCTTGAAGTCAGCGTCTTTTTTGAGCTTATGGAAATTATGCTGGAATCCATCTGGAGGCGTTCGTCGGCCAATTTGTGGCATTGAACCGACGATCGATGGCTCTCCGCCGAACCGAACTCACGAGGCGGAGAGCATCTCTATAGTCAGGTGCTTATTAAGCAGACTAACGTGATAAAACATTCGATAACAAGGGGAGAACAATATGGTAGAAAATCAAACTAGTGATGCTCAAAAGCGCGGCGGACCGAGAACGAAAGCCGGAAAGGAACGCTCCAAAGTCAACGCCCTACGCCATGGCGGCTACTCAAAATCAATTGCCTCCCGTTCGGGTCCGCTCCGTGAGAAAGCTGCACTGAGTCGCAAATTCTACGAGTCGCTTGAGAGGGAGTTCAAGCCGGAAGACACCGCGGAGACGAATTGCATCAGCTCGATGGCTGACGCTCTCTCTCGCAAAGCGAGCGTACTTCGCTGGGAGGATGTGCGCATCAGGGAGGAGATCGGCAAGGCCTCGGCGCCTTACAAGAAACGTGAACGAAACCTAAAAGATCACCGTAAGCATTTAATGCAGCTCAAAGACGAACTCGCCCGATTGGAGTCAGAAAAGGAGACAGGCTTGATCTGGGATTCTGACAGGTCATTGCGAAATGAGTTGCTCACGGTGGTTCTCAAGCAAAACAAATCAAGGTATGTTGCGTGGTCATTTCAAAATCTCACTACGGCGGAGGAGCGGAAGAAGTATTTCTTCCAGATGATTCAATGGAGTGAGCAGGCTCTTGGGGATTATCTGAGGAAAGTTCTGCCAGAGTACATCGAACTGATCGCGCGATGGGAACACGATTTGGTCAACAAAATGATCGACATTAAACGCACCGGTGAGCGGCATCTGGTGATCGAGAAGGGATCCTTCCTGCCGGCTGACGAGGTCGACCAGATCATGTCCCTCGTTACCCGATGTGACAGGCAATTTGAGAAGGCAGTCGAGTTCCTGATGAAATATCGGGCAGCAAAGGTCGAGCTGAAGGAAAGACAGCGTGCTTCAGGCAATCAACTGGAGGAACGCGGTGCGGGCGCTCAACCGGCATGATGAATTATGAAGTAGATCTTCTTGATCAATCGCAGACGAATAAGATAGGAGAAAATGCTATGCGTGCTTTTTTCTGATGAGAACAACTTTATGAATTGACACAGCCTTCTTTGGTAAGATGAGCGGCTCGATTGAAGGATTGATTGACCAGAGACCGACCTTGCCGTCAACGGCACGGAAAATCTTGATCGCCCCCGGTCCGTCATCCCACCGGGCAGCCACCAGATCTCCATCGCTGCACTGGGATCTACGAGCTATCAGGACAAGATCGCCCGGGGCAAGCACCGGCTTCATGCTTTCTGCCATCTCTTTGGTGAGCTCCAAGAAGACGTACGCCTTGGTGGAGAAATCTTCTACGGTCCATGGCTGATAGAGATCCACGGGGTCATCAAAGTCATCCGCGGTTCTTGGCACTTCATCGTAGACGGCAAAGGACTTATCCCGCATGACCTGCGGCGTGGAGAGTGACTTGGCAAGATCTTTGTCGGCCTCAAGAGGGGAGCGACCGGTGCCGTACATAACCCATTCTGGGTCTATGCCTAGGGCGCGCAAACGGGCCTGCAATCGGTTGCCGGGAATTGCTTTGCCGGCGATGTACTGGTGCAGGTTCTCGTAGGAGATCTCGAGCGCTGCGGCGAATACCGTTGGCTTGCCACCAAAGCGGGCATGGCAGATGGCGTCTAACCGATGGGCTATGAGGTGCGGATCATGCTTTATCAAATAATGTTACTCCAGATCGCGCTTGACTAAATAGAGTAAAGTTATTATATTGACTTCCGATGACACAATCGACTGCCCAAATATCTGAAATTTCGAGGTCAATTCCAACTCTGGTCGGGCCCGGGCTTCTCTGGCTCAAGCCATCGCATGCGGCCGACGGATAGGGGCATGTTCGGGCAGGTAATTTTCGCGGAACGAACTCCCGCTGCGGCGTACCTAATCCTCATCAAGGAAAGGACTTACTCTATGACGCGTCAACCAACGGTGCCACGGAAATTCGAGTTCTATTTGAAGAAAAAGGATGAGTATAACGTCATTTTCCCCTCCGAAAAGGTGTTAAACGTCTCCCCATTGCACAAGCTCATCCCGGAGCTGATCCGGCTCTCGGCCGATCCCGAAGATGGCGATGTCTGGAACGTTGCCTTGGACCGTGATCGGTGCGGAGCAACTGACGAGATATTCTCATTCTCCAAGCGAGGCCTCCAGCGTATCGCTCAGGCCGCGGGTATCGTCTTCGACCCAGAACACACACGCCGTACGGACGATGCTCGAAATCCACGTCGAGTTGAATACCAGGCCACAGGCTCAATTCAAAAACCGGACGGCACCTGGTACACCGTGACGCACTCAAAGGAGATTGATCTCGACGAACTGGAAAAAGAGGAGAGGGCGAAGCTCGAATCTGAGGCGCGCAAACAAAACGTGAGCGCTGATCGTGAAGCAGCAATAAACGCCGAGGAGATTGAACGGCGGCTCCGCCAGACGATGCTCATCTGGACCAAACACAAAGTCGCATTCGCCGACACCGGTGCCCACAACCGCGTCATCCGATCGCTCCTCATCCTGAAACCCTTTTACACCAGCGAGGAACTCTCCCGGCCCTTTGTCTTGCCGCGCGTCTCGCTCAACGTTGAATTCATGCTACAGTCTCTCGAGCTCAAAGAACACCTCTTGGAAGGAGGCCTCACGTGGATCTGGAATATCTTCGGTCCGCGACGCTACGGCATCCGTCCCGACCGGTCCTTTGTTACAGTCGAAGAACGAGAACCTCGCCCAACTGCTCGGCCCACTTCGAGCACCGCCGCGGGGGAGAAGGAAGGAGGTCCGGTATGAAGATCCTTCACACCGCCGATTGGCACTGGTCGGAACGTCACCTTGACAAGTGCATCCAGAGTGCAGAGTTCATCATTGAACGAATGAAAGCTCTTCGCCCCGATCTTCACGTCATCGCTGGAGACTACTGGGATCGCCGCCAGGTGCTCTCGGACTCAAGTGCCGTGTTGCCTGCAGTCGAGATCATGAAGGTCATGGCATCCATCTCACCTGTCGTGATCGTCCTGGGCAATTTTGCCCACGACGTTCCCGGGAGCCTCGGGCTTTTTAACAACCTCTATACCCGATACCCGGTTTTCGTGACCGAAGGTGCCGAGTCCATACTCCTGTATCAGTCCAAGCATGGCAAACCGGAACGCTTCGAATACTTTCCGATACCGTGGGACTCGGATGCCGATCCGAAGGAAGCCGATGCGCTCATCCACCTGATGGCCTATCCCAACAAGAGCCGCCTGCTCGCGTCAAGCCCTGATACATCGCTTGAAGAATCCAACCAGATGCTGTGCGATGCCTTGCGGAAAGTCTTTCTGGGATTTGCTGCTCTGGGCGATGGGCTCAAGTGTCCGAAGATCTTCGTCGGTCACTGCACTATAGAGGGCGCCTCATTGTCTAACGGCCAGACGATCGTCGGTCAGGACATCAAAATCTCGAAACACGATCTTGACATGATCGGTGCGGACTACTACGCCCTCGGTCATATTCATTCAAACCAGATGATACAGTCCAATATGTGGTACTCAGGAAGCATCTACCACCACGACTATGGCGAGGCGGAAGCCAAGTATCTTAATATAGTGGAGATCACAAAAGGGACGGTCAAGGTCTCCCGCGAAGAAATCCCCACGCGGCCGATGGCATTGCATGAAATTACCTACGATGCCCGCAGCTGCACGTTCCTGGATGAGAACACGGAAGCAGACTGGGTCGGTGCTGACCTGCGTGTACGGCTTCACATCGGCATTGAGCAGTCAAAGCTTGTGGGCGACGATGAAATCAAGAAAAACTATCCCGGCGTGGAGACGATCAAGGTCGAACGGATCATCATCCCTGAAGAACGAATCCGCTGGGAGTACATCGCGCACGCCCGGACGCTTGGGGAACGCATCCTGGAATGGGGTAAGTCGATCGACAAGAAAATACCACCGGAAGTGTTGGAGATCGCAGCCCAGATGGAATCATCCCTTCACCATGACGCGTCCGTGGAGTCGAAAGGAGGTGCCGCATGAAGCCGATCTTCCTACGTCTTCGAGGAGCAATCGGTATCCGTGATGGGCTGGGCCTTGATGAGATAGATATTAACTTTGCGACGCTCTCATCCGGGCTTGTTGCCATCGTGGGTAAAAACGGTTCAGGAAAGACCACGATCCTTGACAACCTCCATCCCTATCTTGAGCTCCCGAGCCGGGATGGTTCGCTGGCCAATCACTTCTTCCTTCGTGATTCCGCCCGTGAGCTACGCTTCGAGGTCAACAATGTCCGCTACTGCTCTCAGATCCTTATCGACGCCCGGACCGGCCGGGTGGAAGCATATCTCTACCGGAAAAGCGTGCCACTGAACGATGGCCGCGTTTCAACCTACAAGACCGCGATCGAGGAATTGCTCGGCTCGCCTGAAGTATTCTTCAATTCTGTGTTTGTTGCACAGGGAAGCTCCGGTGTCACGTCGCTCACCCCGTCGAAGCGCAAGGATCTCTTCTTCGATCTTCTGGGTCTTCAGATCTACGACGGCTACACGCAGTATGCTAAGGCCCATGCCGAAGAGCTGGAGACAACGCTGCTGACGAAAAAGGTCGTCATGGAGGAAATTGAAAAGGAAGCGAGCGAGAAACCCGACATCCTGGAGGGGCTCGAGAGATCAGAGCTCGCGCTCACCGAGGTTCGCAGGGACATCAACGAGAAGGAACTCGAGCGTACGGCGAACGATCGGGAGCTGGAAACGTGCAAGACGAACGCTGAGTCGATGAAGCGCATCAAGAAGGATCGCGAATCACTCAGCGAGGAGATCGCACTGCTCGCCCAGCGGATGAGCTCGACGGAGGAGGAGTCTGAAAAAGAAACTAAGAAGCTGGCCACTGAAATGAAAGCAATCGAAAAGGAGATCGGACGGACGAACTCCATTCTCAGTCACGCAGGAGAGATTGAAGCGAAGGTCGCTGAGCTGCGTTCGCTCCGCACGGAACTGGAAGAACATCTCCGGCTCCAGAGCGCCCTGCAGAACATCAGTCAGACGCAAAGCGAACTCTTCTTGATCAACGAGCGGCAATGGAACGAGTTCCATAGAAACATCACGGCGCTGCGCCACCGTGAAGATCGCCTCGTTGCCGATGAGCGCCGGATCTTGGATATCCATGAGATGGAGAGAAAGAATCTCATGAAAGAACTCCAGGAGCTGCGCCTCGCATCGGAACTTGTCGATCAGGTCCCTTGCCGGACGATTGACGATATCCCCACCCAGTGCAAGCTGCTCCGTCATTCGATCGAAGCCGACGAGAAAGCCTCCGTCGTCTCGCAGCGAATCACGGTCTTAGATCGTGCCGGGCTGGACATTGGACCGGAATGTGTTGCGCTCAGGAATGAGATGGAGGAGATTGCCCGGAAGCGAGCTGAGCTTGAAAGCACGCAGCCAAAGGCCTTCAATAGCGAATCCTTCGATGCCCAGAAACAAGAGCTGGGCTATGATGCCGCCAGGCATGCAGAGGTACGAGGGAACATCAAGAAACTGGAAGAAGACAAGTGGGACCGCCTGGCACAAGAACTCCTTGTTGCTCAATCGGTTTTGAAAGAGAAGAAATCAGCCGTCGAGCTACTGCAGTCGCAGATCGATCGTCTTAAGTCTCAGCATGACGCGAACACCCGTCAACTCTCGGACGAGATCGGATCGAAAAGGGAACGACTGAACGATCTCGGTTTACTCACCCCGATGGAAACTGATGAAGGAGCCCTGCTCTGGCAGCGCAACGAGATCACCTCGGCCCTGGAATCTCTTCGCAAGCGAGAGCTCACGCTTCACGGCCAAGCCGAAGCTGCCCGATCGTCGATCGAGCGGATCGAGAAGCGGCAAAAGGAAGGCGTTTTGGTAGAGCAAGAAATCACTGTGCTGGCTCAAGCAGCCGAGCGCTGGAGGATTCTACAGCGTGCGTGCTCACGCGACGGCATCCCTGCCTTGGAGCTCGATGCTGCGGGACCAGGCATCAGCGGGATCGCCAATGAGCTCCTTGCCTCGACCTTCGGGGCGCGATTCCAAATCAGCTTTGAGACCACGAAGCTCTCCAAGGACTCTAAGAAGCAATTGGAGACCTTCAACATTGCGGTCTATGGTGATGCGGGAGAAAAGAGGATTGAAGACTTGAGCGGTGGCGAGCGGGTCTGGATCGAGCGAGCGATCTCAGAGGCGATCGCGATCTATATGTCGGACCATTCCGGCTGCCAACTCCAGACGACGTTTCAGGATGAATCCGATGGCGCGCTGGATCCGGACAATAAACAAAACTACTTCTCCTTGCTCCGGGAATCCTTCAGACTCGGACGGAGGTTCTTCACGTTCATCATCACGCAGTCACCCGAGATCTGGGAGCAGATCGAGCAGCGCATTTGCCTAACACCAGGCGTGGGTGTCGAGGTGGTTTACTAAAAGCAAATCTCTATAATAGACGACGAAAACGACAATGACAAAAGACATTGTTCTCATTGAACGATTGCTTGAGCTTCAGCGCCAGTACGGATTGTATCGATTCAAGTGTGCACTCAAGGATCTCAACCGACGCCGACTGGAAATCGACGGCCGGGAAAAGCGGAAACGGTTTCCCTGGTCAAAGTATCAAGCTCTCTACCGGTCTCAAAAGGGAATCTGTCGCGTCTGCCGGGAGCTTATGCCGCTGCTACGCGGTGAGGTGGAAATTGATCACAGAGATCCCAACCGGCAGGAGGGGTTCAACGATGATGACAATCTGCAGCTGACGCATCGCAAGTGCAATCGGAAGAAATCATCCCGCTCGGTCTATCAACAAGCGAAAAAGAGTAGTAGGAACATCGTAGAACTTCTAGGTGGGTCGTGACCAATTTGTACATCAAACTCGCGGCTGATGAGTATTCATCTCTAAGGTACCAGTTTGGCACCATAGCGCGAGGCCAGCGCTGCAAGTATCTATCCTATGTTTCTACAGAACAAGGGATGCAACGCTCTCTCTCGGCTCCAAGCAAGCGTCATGCATCTGAAGAACATGGGGTTTGAATCGGATACAAAAGCTTCCATATCGAGTTCACGGATTGGATGATACGGTATGCAATCCTAATCAAGAGGGGACGGATACGCAAGGAGATTCGATTTGCCCGGAAAGAAGCAAATTGAATCTATCAACAATCAGGATTATTTCGACATGAGAGGAACCCGCAAATCCCAGGGTGGCGACGTTGAATTCAACGTGGCCACAAGATGACGAGATTACGCCGTCTTGCGGACTCCTCGCAATCAGTCACTGGCCGCCGTTCGCACAGTATCCTTCATCATCCGATATTCGGCGTCGAATTGATGAACGAGAACGCAGCTACACCAAGGAACGAAACGGCGGACTTGATCGGGAAGACTGCATCGGGCGCTCCTTCTTGACTCTGTATTGCAAATGTCTTACATTTTGCCAGGAGAAAGGATGATGCCGATGGCCAAAACAGCGATGATAAATGCCCGGATTGAACCGAAGCTCAAGAAGGAAGTCGA
>Ga0187878_1003780_pt1 | contig 12192 bp, 7 predicted proteins | sample June2016WEW_17_1_FD_132979 | JGI IMG/M metagenome (GOLD analysis project Ga0187878, IMG submission 132979) | Peatland microbial communities from SPRUCE experiment site at the Marcell Experimental Forest, Minnesota, USA - June2016WEW_17_150 | ecosystem: Environmental > Terrestrial > Soil >...
GAGACTCATCCGGAAAGCCTCTTTTTCGCGATTTCACGGCCCAGAAGTCCTTTGTTTTCAATGTCGTCATTCGCAAGAAACGGCCTTTCCGGATGAGTCTCTAGGAGCCTGTCCGAGAATTAGGAGGGGTCGCGCGCATGGGGCCTGCGCGGCCAGATCAAGGCGCGAGGAGGAGGCGATGCCGTTGTGCATCGTCGACGACGAGCAACGCAGAGATCGTCCGCAACCCCCATGCGCCCTTCGGGTTCCGGCGGCGCGGGGGCATCTGCTGCGTTGGCGCGCCTCGCGGGCAACCATGACAGTGCGTGGCAGAACCAAGCCGTGGAATTCGATGCTCTTCCCGGCGCCACCTGATGCTTGTTTCTGTGGAAAAGTATCGGGTGGTGTCCGGCGCGGGCGCCTCATGCGACGCTGTCGATCAGAATCTGCTGACAGACGCTGAGGCATTCGCCGCAGATATTTGCCGGGCCGGTCAGCAGCGCCCTGTCGCTTGTCTTCCGTTTGCCGCAAAACGAGCACCGGGCCCCGGCGCCCTCCTTGGCAGGCACCAGGGGACCGGACGGGGTGCGACCCGTCCGGCACCGTTCCGCGAGTTCCACGCAGGCGTCGCAGATGAAAACCTCCGGTCCGGCGATCAGCCTGGCAACCTGCTCCTGCGTGCGTCTGCAGAAGGTGCAGAGCGCGCCGCGCTTGACGTTGCGCGAGCGCCATACCCGTTGCCACCAACTGCCCCCGGCGCCGCCGACCATCTGCTGCACGCGCTGGTGGCTCAGCTCGAGCGCCAGGGCGATCTCTCGCAGAGAGCCTCCCGCCAGGTGCATGCGGCGGACCATCGCGTGATACTCCGCTCGTGCCCGTTGAAGCTGATGTTCCGCATCGGCGAGCCGGACGCCGGCGGCCCTGGCCTTGTTCAGCAATTCCTCGTTGACGGCCATGACTCCTCCATTCGTCTATATACACTAGACATTTTAGTCTACTGCAGCCAGACAGTCAAACGCAACAGGCAACATGTCTAGTAGATCAGGGATCCCCGCGCGGCAACGAGCGATGGCGGATCTGCTTCCGTTGGGAAGATGGAAGAGCATTGAATGTTCAAATCGTTGACTACCACTAGAGGAATAGAAAATGAGCAGGAAGCATCTGGAACCGATTCCACCCGGGGAGATCCTTCTCGAGGAATTCATGAAGCCTCTGAACATCAGCATCAACCGGCTTGCCCAAGATATTGACGTGCCGCCCAATCGCATCAGTGCGATTGTCCGCGGAAAAAGGGCAATCACAGCGGACACCGCGCTCCGCCTCGGCAAGTACTTCGCCGTGTCCCCGGAAATCTGGCTGGATCTGCAATCCGACTACGAACTCCGGGTGCTTCGCCGCACGGAATGGCCCCGGATCGAGCCGCGCATCCGGACGATCGCTGCCTGAAGCCAATACCATGCGCATGCTGCGCAACTCCTGAATTGCCGGCCTGTGCCCCAGCCTCGGGAAAACCGGGGGCGTCTTCCCACTTACCGCCAGACTCGTCCAAAACGTAGCTATTGCCGGGAAAAGAGTCCCCGGTTGTCGAAGCGGGCTTCTGGTATCATCCACTGGTATGGTGGCTGGGAGCGCGACTGGTGGACGAACGGGAGCGCGCGTGTGACGAAGAGGTATTGCGGATGGGCAGCGACCCGCAGGCGTACGCCGAAGCAATCCTGCAGGTTTGCGAATTCTATCTGCAGGCGCCTTTGGCTTGTGTGTCCGGTGTATCCGGCGCCGATCTCAAAAAACGAATCGAGGCGATTATGAAGCGTGGCATCGCTCAGAAACTGGATTTCGGGAAGAGACTCTTGCTGGCAACGGTCGCGATGGCAGCCGTCGCCGGACCAGTCGTCGTCGGGCTCCTGAGCGCCCCGCAAATCCGAGCACAATCTCCGGCTGCGGCTGGAACGCACGCTGAATTCGAAGTGGCCTCTATCAAGCCCTGCAGCAGCGACTTCCACCCTCCCCCGGGTGCCAGGGGGGGCGGCGGCTTCTTTGACACGTCTCCCGGACGGGTCAGCTTTCAGTGCATGAGCGTGGCGGAGATCATCACAAGGGCGTACGGTCAATTTGGCGACCCCCCTCCGCTCAATCACCCCATTGATTCCAAGATGATCACAGGTGGCCCGGCCTGGGTGTATTCCGATCGTTATACGATCGAGGCGAAGGCGGAGGGTGCTCCAGCCACGACGACGATGATGGGCGCGATGCTCCGGGCGCTTCTCGAAGACCGGTTCCAGTTGAAGATCCATCAAGAGGTCAAAGAGGTCCCGGCCTATGCGCTGACTGTGGCGAAGAGCGGCTTCAAATTGCAACCGGTGAAAGAGGGAAGTTGCACTCCGCCCGATCCCATTGGTCCCAATAGGGTGCCCGCTTCAGGGGAGAAGCCTTTGTGTGTTGGCCATGTGGGCATCAACGGCCCGAATGTCACGTTCGACTCAACCGGGCTAAGTCTTGCTCAGGCCTCACGAACGCTCGGCGCTTTCGTCCTGGGTCGCCCTGTCATCGATAAGACCGGGATCACGAAGCTGTTTAGTTTCCATGTGGAATTTGCTGGAGACGAGATTACCGCTATGCGCCAACGGCCTGGGGCCCTACCTGCTCCACAAGCCGAGCCTTCGGATGTTCCTCCCGGCCCATCGGTCTTTGCTGTGTTTGAGAAACAGCTAGGGTTGAAGTTAGTGCCGACCAAGGGGCCAGAGGGATTCCTTGTCATCGATCACGTGGAGCGGCCCTCCAAAAACTAACGGCGGACGGATGTGAATATTAGGAATTTGGAACCTTTTGACGCATGGAAGGTAACTATGAATGTGTTAGTCTCAGCAGGATCGCTGGATAAGGTTCGCTCGGAAGAATTGAGGTGCCCATGCAAATTAGACTGGAATCAAAGAAAATGTTGCGATCGATCGCCGCTGGAATCGCCATTGTAACCGTCATATTCAGTTTCAATGGGTCGCCGCCGGGAATGGCCCAGTTGAAGGCCGGAACTGCCGCACAGCAAGCCCAAGCCGCGGCACCGACATCGTTCGAGGTGGCGTCCATCAAACCCAGCGATCCTTCCCCGAATGGCATGTTCATGGTAAGGATCGGGGCTTCTCCTGGCGGAAGGTGGACGGCCTCAGGCATTACCGTGGGCATGCTTATTCAGCAGGCATACGACGTCAGGGATTATCAGATTTCCGGCGCACCGAGCTGGCTGAATTCCGAAAGGTACGACATCGTTGCCAAAGCGGACGTGCCGAACATCACTCGCGATATGGCTAAGGTGCTGCTCCAGTCGCTGCTGGCGGAACGCTTCAACCTGAAGATCCACCGCGAAACCAAGGAACTCCCGATTTATGCGCTGGTCATCGGAAAAGACGGGCACAAACTCCATGAATCCGAGACCCAGCCCACCTCGCAGGCAGGTTCCCAGCCGCCGGATCCGTCGAAACCTGTTCAGAAAGGCACCTATAACGTCGGTGCCGGCGGAACGGCTGGAGCTGCGGTGAGCGTCGGCCCCGGCGGAAAGGTTGTCGACACCGAAGCCCCAGTCAAGAGCGGCTCCATGATCAGGATGGGCCGGGGGCAGCTAAGCGCCCAGATGACCCCAGTCTCAGCGATCGCCGCGATGCTGGCACAACAACTGGGACGACCTGTAATCGATAAGACGGATATCAAGGGCAACTTTGATTTCAGCCTGCAGTGGACCCCCGATGAAACTCAGAGAGGCCCAGGCCTTGGAGGAATGGATAGACCGGCGACCGATAGTCCATTGCCGAGTGATACCTCAGGCCCCTCCATCTTCACGGCCGTGCAGGAGCAACTGGGGCTCAGATTGGAAGCAACGAAGGGTCCGGTCGAGATTCTGGTGATCGATCACGTCGAAAAAGCCTCCGGAAATTAGGGGGCAATGGGGGATGGCGTAGATAAGGAGTCGGACCCTGAAAGGGTCCAGCAGGAAAGCCCAGGGCGCAAGCCCTGGGAACCGACGCAGATCAAGGGATCAGCCCTGAAAGGGCGGCGCAGACTGCTTCGCCCTTCAGGGCTCTACCGCCGGATGTTCACGATCCCAGGGCTCACGCCCTGGGCTTTCCTGCCCCGCCCCTTCGGGGCTTAAATACCGGATCCAGCGGCAGTGAGAGTTGGTTTCGGTCACTCTTAATCAAGTGCCATTCGGGTCAGTGGGCACCCTGCCTGACGATTCGAGAGATTCTCGGCGTCGATGGATCATGAGAAGTGGGTGACGAGTGAAGAGCACATCCGAGACTTCGGTCTCGATGCTTCCCTCGCACCTCATTGGCAGCGATAGAAATAATTGCTGCTTTAACGAGCTTATGATACCTATGCGCATAAACCTCGCTCGCCGGATCGCCGTCTGGCTGGTCCTCTGCTGGCTTGGCACTTTGAACCTGACGGCTGCAGAACATCACGGACAGGTCAGGTTCGGCGGCTTGCCTGTTCCCGGAGCCACGGTAACGGCGGTCCAGGGCGAAAAGAAACTCGTCACCATCACCGATCCGCAGGGCTACTATGCATTCCCGGACCTTCCGGACGGAGTCTGGGTGCTTCAAGTCGAGATGCTCTGCTTCTCACCATCCAAACAAGAGGTGCCCGTCGCAGCAGGAGCGCCCGGCTTGGAATGGGAGCTGAAGCTGCTCCCATTCAATGAGATCAACGCCGTGGCAAGTACTCCTGCAACACCCGCAAGACAACCGGCCCAGCCAGCACCTGGTGGTTCGGCCCGGCCAGCAGCAGCCGACAAGGACAAGCCCCCAGCCAAAGGGGCTCCCAGCGTCAAGGGCGAACAGGCAACCGCCAATTTACAGGACAAGTTCCAGCGTACGGATCTGAACGCCGTAAACCCAAACACAAGCGGCGCCACAGCGACCAATGGCGAGTCAAGTACTTTTGGGGTCCAAAATCCCGACGAACTCGTTCAACGCGCCGCCGATGGTCTTCTCGTCAGTGGCAGCGTGAACAACTCCGCCAGTTCCCCGTTTGGACAACTTCCGGCGTTTGGCAATCTGCGCAAGGGCCCAGGATCTCTCTATAACGGCAGCCTTGGCTTGATTCTGGACAACTCCACGCTGGATGCCCGCTCATACTCCTTCACGGGTCAAGACACTGCCAAGCCGGCGTACAACCATCTGACGGGCGTGGCGGCTTTTGGAGGCCCGCTCAGGATCCCGCATATAAGAAAGAACGGTCCGAATATCATCATCAATTACCAGTGGACACGAAACCGCAATGCCACCACGCAGCCAGGCTTGATGCCGACCCTGTCAGAACGAAACGGAGATCTTTCCCAGGCCGTGAACGCTCTTGGACAGCCCATCCGGATCTTCGATCCGGCGACCGGCCTGCCGTTTCCGGGCAACGTGATCCCATCGGGCCGGATCAGCTCTCAGGCCAAGGCTTTACTAAATCTCTATCCGTTTCCCAATTCTGCCGGCAGCGCACGATACAATTATCAGATCCCGATTCTCGCGGTCACGCATCAGGATAGTCTCCAGGCGCGCGCCAACAAATCACTCAAACGCAATAATCAGCTATCCGGCGCCTTCGCCTATCAGAGTAGCCGTGCCGATAACCCGAATTTATTCGGCTTTCTAGATACCACGGATTCCAGCGGCCTCAACGCCAGTGCCAGTTGGCGGCACAACTTCACTTCCCGTCTGCTTGCTAACCTTGGGTACCAGTACAGCCGGTCGGTCGTACACATCCGCCCGTTCTTCGAAAATCGCCTGAACGTTTCCGGCGAAGCCGGGATTTCCGGCAACAACCAGGACCCCTTGAACTGGGGACCGCCAGACCTGAACTTCTCCGGCATTACCTCGCTCTTGGATGAACGGTCCTCGTTAAATCGCAATCAAACGAGTGCATTATCGTATGCCATGTTCTGGAGTCACGGCCGCCACAACCTCTCGTTTGGCGCCGATTTTCGCAGGCAGCAGTTCAACTATCTGTCACAGCAAAATCCCCGCGGCATCTATACGTTTACCGGCGTGGCCACTCAATCGCTGGCGAACGGCCTTCCCGTGGCCGGTACCGGATCCGATTTCGCCGATTTTCTGCTTGGCATACCCACTACCAGTTCCATCGCCTTCGGCAACGCCGACAAGTATTTTCGGGCATCGTCCTATGACGCCTATTGGACGGACGACTTCAGGGTCAGTCCCGGTATCACAATGAACGCGGGACTTCGCTGGGAATATGGATCCCCGATCACGGAACTCTACGGTCGCCTTGTCAACCTGGACATCGCGCCCGGATTTGCGGCGGTGGCACCCTTGTTGGCCAGCCATCCGATCGGTGCGCTGACGGGCGAGTCCTACCCCTCTTCGCTGCTTCATCCTGACAAAAGTGCCTTTCAGCCCCGGCTCGGCTTCGCATGGCGGCCCTTCCCCGCATCTTCGATGGTTATTCGCGCCGGATACGGCATCTACTTCAACAGTTCCGTGTACACAACGATCGCCACACAGATGGCACAGCAGGCTCCGTTATCGAAAAGCCTGAGCGTGCAGAATGATCCGGCCAATCCATTCACTCTGGCGAATGGGTTCAACGCTGCCGCGCCGCCAGTTGCCAATACTTTTGCCGTTGATCCGAACTTTCGGGTCGGCTATGCGCAAACCTGGCAGTTATCAATTCAACGCGACCTCCCGGGAGCGCTGATCATGACCGCAAACTATCTTGGCACCAAAGGGACGCGCGGAACGCAGCAATTCCTGCCCAATACTTATCCTCTCGGCGCGACAAACCCCTGTCCCGCGTGCCCGGCCGGATTCGCTTATCTCACCTCAAATGGCAATTCGACCAGGGAGGCCGGTCAGATCCAGTTGCGCAGGCGCTTGCACAATGGCATTACCGCAACCTTGCAGTACACCTACTCGAAGTCGATCGATGATGCCGCACTCGGCGGATGGGGACCGGGAAGCTCCGTGATCGCGCAAAACTGGCTCGACCTCGGTGCCGAAAGGGGCCTCTCGAGCTTCGATCAGCGGCACCTGATGAGCCTGCAAATGCAATATTCTACCGGCATGGGTGTGGGCGGCGGCATGCTGATGGGCGGCTGGAAGGGGAGACTCTTGAAGGAGTGGACTATCACCAGCCAGATCACCGCCGGCAGCGGGTTTCCACTGACGCCCGTCTATCTCGCGGCCGTGAAAGGGACTGGAGTCACCGGAAGCATCCGTCCGGACGCCACCGGCGCCTCGCCCTATGCCGCGCCTCCAGGCTACTTCCTGAATCCTTTGGCTTATGCGACCCCCACGCCGGGCAACTGGGGAGATGCCGGACGGAACTCGATTATCGGTCCCGCCCAGTTTTCATTGAATGCTTCGGTGGGGCGCACGTTCCGGATCAAGGATCGCGTCATGATCGATTTGCGGATCGACTCGGCCAACGTCATCAATCACGTTACGTTCCCCAGTTGGAACACCACCGTAACCAGCGCCCAGTTCGGGCTGCCGACAGCTGCCAATCCAATGCGTAGCGTGCAAACCACCCTGCGGGCGAGGTTCTGAACATGAGGCTGATCTCCGCGTTACTCCTTTGTTGTTCACTCGCTACCGGCCCGCAGCAGGTCGGCCAGAATGCGCCCGTGACCGCGACCGGTCAGACTACATTCCGAGCCGCGAGCCAGCTGGTGGTCGAGACCGTCGCCGTCAAGGACAAGAATGACAACCCGATCGAGGGCTTGACTGAGAAGGATTTCCTGGTCACCGAGGATGGGGTGCCGCAAACCATTCAATTCTTCGAGCCCCAGAAGTTGCCGGAGGTACCCGACGCAGCGCCGGTAACAATGCCGGGCCCGCCCAAGCTCCGGGACAAGCTGCCTCGGACGCAGATCACTCCCGAGCAACCGGGCAGCCTTCGGTATAGTGACCGCCGCCTGCTGGCCCTTTACTTCGATATGACGGCAATGCCGTCGGGCGACCAGTTGCGGGCCTTGAACGCGGCAAAGCGGTTCGTTCAAACCCAGATGACCTCCGCTGATTTGCTGGCCATCATGATGTTTTCCGGTGGTGCTGTTCGGGTTCTGGAAGAATTTACCCCCGATCGGGATCGGCTGCTGAGCACAATCGAAACCATGATCGTGGGGGAAAACGAAGACGCACTGGCCACCGACGATACCGGCTCAGATACAGGTGCGGCCTTCGGGCAGGATGACACCGAATTCAACCTCTTCAACACCGACCGCCAGCTGTCCGCGCTTCAAACGGCCGCCAAAATGTTGGGGACACTCAGCGAGAAAAAAGCGCTCATCTATTTTGCCAGTGGCCTCAGGCTGAACGGCATCGACAACCAGGCTCAGCTGCACGCGACCCTTAATGCGGCAATCCGCTCGGGCGTCTCTATCTGGCCCATCGACGCGCGCGGCCTGCTGGCGCAGGCTCCCATGGGTGACGCCACCCGGGGTTCACGCGGCGGAGTCGGAATGTACAGCGGCGCTTCCGCGATGACCACGATGACGAATCTTCAGCGCTCGCAGGACACCCTCTGGACCCTCGCCGCGGATACCGGCGGAAAAGCCTTGCTTGACAACAATGACCTCGAGGCTGGAGTCGTCCGGGCACAGAAAGCCATATCGAGTTACTACATACTTGGTTACTACACCAGCAACGAAGCCCAGAACGGCAAGTTCCGCCGGGTCAAGATCGTGCTCAAAAATGGGCAGTCGGCCGCGCTCGATTATCGTCAGGGCTATTACGCCGGCAAGCTGTTCGCCAATTTTACGGCCGCGGATAAGGAAAGACAGCTCGAGGATGCACTGATGCTGGGCGATCCGATTACGGAACTCACCATTGCCATGGAGATTGACTATTTCCAGTTGAACCGGGCCGAGTACTTTGTGCCGCTGACGCTGAAAATCCCGGGGCGGGAGTTGGCGCTGGCACGTCGGGGTGGATTCGATCACACGCTCATCGACTTTATCGGTGAAGTGGAGGACGAGTACGGAACCACCATTCAAAACCTTCACGACAAGGTCGACATCAAATTGAGCGATGCCACCGCCGCAGAACTGGCCAAGCGCCCGATCCAATACGACACCGGCTTCACCCTGCTTCCCGGCGGTTACATGGTCAAGGTACTGGCCCGCGACAATGAGACCGGCAGAATCGGCACATTCCAAATGAACTTCGTGATCCCCAACCTCAACAAGGAAGAGAAACGCATCCCGATCAGCTCGGTGATTCTTAGCAGCCAGCGCATGGACCTCCGTGAAGCGCTGTACAACGCAACCAAGGAAAAGGACAGGGAGCGGATCGACGCAGCGAATCCATTGATACAGGACGGGCAGAAGCTGATTCCCAGCGTCACGCGTGTATTCAGCGCGGAGCGAGATCTGTACGTATTTCTTCAAGCCTACGACCGGGGACCCGTGAGCGGGCAGCCCCTGGTCGCATTCGTGACTTTCTATCGCGGGCAGACCAAGGCATTTGAAACGCCCCCGCTCGCTGTGACCGACCCGCCGGATCCTCAATCTAAGGCGGTGCCCCTGAGATTCAGCCTTTCCCTGAGCAATCTCCCCCCAGGCGAGTACAACTGCCAGGTAACAGTCATAAGTCCGAGCGGGCAGAAGGCCTCCTTCTGGCAAGCCCCGGTAATGCTCATTCGATAGGACGCGAGGCCTTGAGACCGCGAATCGGACGCTGGGATTCAGACACTGCCAGAAAAGAAACGGCCACGCATAACACGAACCAGCATAGCCGCAATCAAAATCAAAAGCTCAACGCACAGTACCCGGAGATCACTTGTCATCCCGCAATCAGATATCTCCGATCTCCGACTCACCCTAACTGTCCCGCCGACACGTGTCCGCGAACGCCGTTGCTGGACAACGTGCCAGTTTCCGGTGGCCGACTCACTCGCGCAAGTGCTGCGAATTCAGCTACCCAGGAACACGCTGGCCGACTATAATGGCAGCAAATTCAGTTGCCCGTGATTGCAGTGCGCGAATTGTCTGTGGAGGGATTCTCCATGATTGGCAACACCATCTCGCACTACCGGATCACTGAGAAGCTGGGCAGCGGCGGCATGGGTGTCGTCTATAAGGCGGAGGACACCAAGCTGCGTCGCTTCGTCGCCCTGAAGTTCCTCCCGGAAGCCGTATCCAAGGATCGCCACGCTCTGGAGAGATTCCAGCGCGAAGCCATTGCGGCCTCAGCACTGAATCATCCCAACATCTGTACTATCCACGAAATCGACGAGCACGAGGGCCAGCACTTCATTGCGATGGAGTTCTTGGAGGGGAAGACGCTGAAGGAGCGCATCCTCAGCAAACCGCTTGGCACGGACGAGATCCTGGACCTGGGAATCCAGATTGCAGAGGGTCTCGATGCCGCCCACGCGCGGGGGATCATTCACCGCGACATCAAGCCCGCCAATATCTTCGTGACCGACCGCGGCCACGCCAAGATCCTCGACTTCGGCCTGGCGAAGCTTGCGCCGGAACGCGTACCGGCCGCCGAAGCCGCCCCCGCGACGGCCACCACCGAGACAGCCGAAGATTCGCTGACCAGCCCCGGCGCCGCCGTCGGCACCATGGCGTATATGTCCCCCGAGCAGGCGCTCGGCCAGGAGCTCGATGCGCGCACGGACCTCTTCTCCCTCGGGGTCGTGCTCTACGAAATGGCGACTGGCGTGCTCCCCTTCCGTGGATCCACGTCGGCCGCGACATTTGATGCGATCCTGCACAAGGCGCCGACCGCGCCCATCCACATCAATCCCGACCTGCCCGAGGAGTTGGAGCGGATCATCAACAAGGCGCTGGAAAAGGATCGCAAGCTGCGCTACCAACACGCATCCGACATGCATGCTGATCTCCAGCGGCTGAAGCGCGATTCCGATTCGGGCCGCTCCGCCGTGGCTGCGGGCAAGGACGCAGGCAGAGGAGCCGCAGCCAAGCGGTGGAAATGGATCGTTTCCGCGGCCGCGGTCACCGCGATTCTCGCAATCGCAGGCTTCTGGTATTTCATTCCGCATGCACCCGCCCTGACCGAAAAAGACACTATCGTCCTCTCCGATTTCGACAACAAGACGGGCGATGCGATATTCGATGACACGCTGAAGCAGGGGCTCTCGATACAGCTTGAGCAATCACCCTTTCTCGACCTGATTTCCGAGCGCAAGGTGAATGAGACATTGAAGCTGATGGGCCGTTCACCCGATGACCGCCTAACGGCGAACGTGACGCGCGAGGTTTGCCAGCGCACGAGCAGCACGGCCATGCTGACCGGCTCGATTGCGGAGCTGGGCAGCCAGTACGTGATTGGCCTGAAGGCAGTGAACTGCGACACGGGCGATGTGTTGGCGGAAGCGCAGGAGCAGGCGGCGGGCAAGGAAACGGTGCTCAAGGCTCTGGATGCTGCGGCAGTCAGTTTGCGGAGCAAACTGGGCGAGTCGCTCAGCTCGGTGCAGAAATACACCACGCCGGTGGAGGAAGCGACCACGCCATCGCTGGAGGCGCTAAAAGCCTACAGCCTGGGAGCAAAGACCGTCTATGCGAAAGGGTACACAACCGCGCTGCCCTTCTTCAAACGGGCGGTGGACCTTGATCCGAATTTTGCCATGGCCTACGAATGGATGTCGGTTGGTTACAGCGTCCTCAACGAAGTTGGGCGGGGGGCCGAAAACGCACGCAAGGCTTACGACATGCGGGAGAAGGTAAGCGCACGGGAGCGGTTCTACATCGAGGGGAACTACTACGAGATGGTTACGGGAGAGCTGGAGAACGCGGCGCAGACCTGCGAACTGTGGCAGCAGACCTACCCTAGAGACTACGGGCCTTACAGGAGGATGGGAGTTATTTCCGCCACCCTGGGAAACTGGGAAAAGGCATTGGAGGAATTTCGAGAGGCTATGCGCCTGGAGCCAAATATGGTGGGCAACTATGTCAACCTCGGCATGGCTCACACGGCCCTCAATCGGCTGGATGAAGCGGGGGCGGTGTATAAGCAGGCGGAGGAGCGCAAGCTGGAGCACGAGCTCCTGCTCCAGTACCGCTACTTCTTGGCTTTCCTGAAGAGCGATGCGGCGCAGATGGGGCAGTTGGTCTCAGCCGCCATGGGCAAGCCGGGCTCGGAAGACCTGCTGCTGGCCACGCAAGCGGACACGGAAGGTTGGTACGGCAAGCTGAAGAACGCGCACGAGCTGACCCGGCGGGCGATGGATTCAGCCCAGCAC
>Ga0187878_1003782_pt1 | contig 12189 bp, 11 predicted proteins | sample June2016WEW_17_1_FD_132979 | JGI IMG/M metagenome (GOLD analysis project Ga0187878, IMG submission 132979) | Peatland microbial communities from SPRUCE experiment site at the Marcell Experimental Forest, Minnesota, USA - June2016WEW_17_150 | ecosystem: Environmental > Terrestrial > Soil >...
CCGAAGCGCAACCGAAAGCGCCGGTCCTATCCGCGAGCGGTCTGGCCGAAGCCGCATTCGTTTCCTCATCGAAAGGGGTAGACTGTGGCAGTCCCCAACTTCCAAAAGTTTGCGGCATTAGGCACGAGTGCCCGCGCCACGTCGGAGCTTGTCACTGTATTCTGCGAGCCCCAGAAGGTCCGCTTGTGCGCTCCGGGACGCCACCTTGCCCAGGTTGGGGGCCGTAATGGCGGATCCTTCGCAATCGCACGGAAAGCGATACCCGTTTCGAGCGTCAGGGTTGGGGGGACCTTTGTGATGTGGGATCACACGGCGCGCTTGGCGGAGGGAGGCGGCCGTCCCGTGGGGGACGCTTGACAGCCGTCCGCCGCGTATGGACAATGTTAATACTGGATGGAATTCGAGTGGGATGAAGCGAACGTCCGGCACATTGCACGGCATGCGGCGACGCCGGAGGAGGCCGAACAAGTCCTGCTCAACGACCCTCTGGTTGTGGCTGTTCAGCTCCGGCAGGGTGAGCAGCGGGTGCTGTGCCTGGGAGAGCCGGACGCAGGCCGGTTACTGACGGTGGTGTTCACGAAGCGGACTGGCAAGATTCGGATTGTTACGGCCCATCCGATGAACAGGAAGCAGCGAGCAGCATACGAGGAGCAGTAGCATGGCACGGAAACTCGAAATCCCGAACTTCAAGTCCGAAGCGCAAGAGGCCGCGTGGTGGGACTCGCACCAGGACCTGATTGCCGAGCTCTTTCGCGCGGCGAAGGCCTCGGGGAGGTTACAGCGGCTCAGCGCGTCGGACCTCCTGCCTGAGGCCGGCGTCTCGAAGACCGTCAGTATTCGTCTCCCGAGCGCCGACCTGGCCCTGGCCCGGAGCCTGGCCTCAAAGAAAGGCATGCGCTACCAGACCTTCATCAAGTCCCTGCTGCACGAGGCTCTGGAACGGGAGAAAGCGGCAAGCTGAGGATGCGTGGACGGACAGCCCTTGTCGGAATGGCGTGCGTCGTCGCCTTGTTGGGGCTGAATGTCTACATCTCCCTGAAGCTGTTCGGCTGTGAGTATACGCTCAGCTCGCATTCGATTGAAGGCAATTTCATCGGGATGAGCCGCCTGCGGGCGGAGTATCCCGGGCAGCTCGATTGGTGGCCGTTTTGGAGTGCTGGCATGCCCTTCCAGCACACCTACTTTCCGCTGATGCCGGGGGCCGTTGCGGGCGTCACTCGAGTAACGGGCTGGACGGCGGCGAGATCGTATCACGCGGTTTGCGCGCTGATGTACTGCCTGGGGCCGGTGGCGATGTTCCTGATGGCCTGGGGCATGTCCCGGAAACCCGGCTACAGTCTCGGAGCGGCCCTGGCCTACTCGCTGGTATCGCCGGCCGCGCTCCTGCTTCCGCTGGCGCGCGCGGATCTCGGGGGCGCGTGGTACCCGCGGCGGCTGCACCTGCTGGCGTATTGGGGCGAGAGCCCGCACATCGCCGCGCTGGTCCTGCTGCCGCTGGCGCTGTTGTGCGTGCATTTCTCGCTGCGTTACCGGAAACCGGTCTGGTACGTGGCGGCCGGGCTGCTGATGGCCGCGGTGACGCTGACCAACTCCTTTGGGGCGGCCGCTCTGGCGCTGGGCGTCGTCTCCCTGGTTTGCACGCGGAGCCGAGGGTCATTCTGGAAGGACCTGGGGCTCGTCGCGGCGATCGGCCTGGTGTCGTACGTCTGGATTTCGCCGTGGCTTCCGCCGTCGGTGCTCCGCTCGATCTGGATCAACTCCCCGACCTCGGGCGGCGACTACCGATTCACCTTGCGCTCCCTGGTGGCGCTCGTCGTCGAGGCGATTCTGCTGGCCCTGCTGTGGCTCTGGGCGCGGCGCTCGCGGATGCCGGCGCACTTGCGGTTCTTCCTGTTCTTCGCGGTCCTGGCGAGCAGCATTCCGATGCTGGGGGAGTTCGCGCGTTTGAACGTGGTGCCGCAGCCGCATCGCTATCAACCCGAGATGGAAATGGGGCTCTGTTTGGCCGCCGTGTTCGCGCTCCAGCCGCTGGCGGACCGCCTGCCCCGCAAAGCCCGGGTGGCGGCCTTGCTGCTCTTGTCGCTGCTGGCGCTGCGCCAGACCATCGTCTACCGGCGTTTCGCGCGGAAGGTGATTCAACCCGTGGATGTCACGCAGATGTTCGAGTATCAGACGGCAAAGTGGTTCGATGAGCACCTCCACGGCCGCCGCGTGATGGCCACGGGGAGCTGCTCGCTGTGGCTGAACGCCTTTGTCGACACGCCGCAGCTCGCCGGCGGCCAGGACCCGTTGGCTTTGAATCGCCAGCAGATCGTGGCGGTCTTCATTACTTACAGCAGCTCGGGCGCCGGAAGCCGGGATGGAGAGATCTCGACGCTCTGGCTCAAGGCTTTCGGAGTGCATGCCATCAATGTTTCGGGGCCCAACGGCCGGGAGTACTACAAGGCGGTTGCGAATCCCAAGAAGTTCGAAGGACTGCTGCCGGTCTTGTGGCGCGCAGGGGACGACACGATCTATGAAGTCCCCCAGAGAACGGCTTCGCTGGCGCACGTCATTCCCGCGGGCGCCATGGTGCAGCGTACCCCTCTTCACGGCGTGGACGTGGACCCGATCCGGCCCTATGTCGCCGCGCTCGAGGACGCCTCTCGCGCGCCCGCCGGGATTCAGTGGGACAGTTTCTCCTCGGGGCGCATTCAGACCACCTTGCGACCGGGCCAGGTGGTTTCGGTACAAGTTACGTATCATCCCGGCTGGCACGCCAAGGTGAACGGCGTGCGGCAACCGGTGGTTCGCGACGGATTGGGGCTGATGGTGGTGAAGCCGGATTGCTCCGGCCCCTGCACCATCGAGCTCAGCTTCGACGGGGGCGCCGAGTACAAAGCGCTGCGCGTGGCAAGCTGGCTGGCGGTTCTGGCCGTAGCGTGGTGGCTGGTGAACGGCAAGCTTGGCCGGAAGGAGCGGCAAGGCCATGCGACTTAGATGTGCAGTCCTGCTTGTGGCCGCCGCGGCCGCACTCGAGGCGGCCGGCGAGGCGGACATCCGCAAAGCGCTGGCCCACGCGACGGGCACGGTGCGGCTGCCGGCGGGCGTTCTCGATATCTCCGCCGAACTCGCCATCCCCGCCGGCGCGCACGATCTCGAAGTGACCGGCGATCCGGCCGGAACCGTGCTGCGCGCCACGGCTTCCTTCAAAGGCAGCGCCATTCTGAGCTGCCTGTCGGGCGTGCGCATCCGGTTTTCGCGCTTCACCCTGGATGGCAACCGCGCCGCGCTGGAACGCCGTGTGGGCCTGCCGCGGTACGTCGGTTTTGCCGAGTTTTACCAGAACAACGGGATCGTGGTGGAACAGGCGGCTGGGTTGACCATCCAGGACGTGAACTTTCGCAACGTCGCGAATTTCCCGATCCTGGTGGCCGCCTCCAGGGACGTGCTGATCCGGAGAGTCGTCATCGAGGACAGTGGCTCGCGGAACGAGAAGGGCAAGAACAACACCACCGGCGGGATTCTGCTGGAGGAGGGGACGACCGATTTCCGCGTCGAGGACTGCCGCCTCCGCAACGTGCGCGGCAACGCCATCTGGACGCATTCGTTTTACAAGTCGCCGCGCAACCAGCGGGGGCGCATCGCCGGGAACCAGTTCGAGAACATCGGGCGGGATGCCATCCAGGTGGGCCACGCGCTGGAGGTGACGGTCACCAACAATACCGGCAAGCGGATCGGGTACCCGGCGGCGGGAGTCGACGTCGAGGGCGGTGCGTTTCCGGTAGCCATCGATACCGCGGGCAACGTGGAACGGTCTGTCTACTCGGCCAACCACTTCGAGGAGATCGACGGCAAGTGCATCGACCTGGACGGGTTCCACCATGGCGAGGTGCGCGATAACGTCTGCATCAACCGCGGCCGGCCCGAGGACTACCCGTTCGGCAATTTCGGCATCGCGATGAACAACTCCAACCCGGACATGAAATCCGAGTGGATCACCATCGCCAACAACGAGATCGACGGGACGCTCTACAGCGGGATTCTGGTGCTCGGCAGCAATCACAAGATTGTCCGGAACCGCCTGCGCAACCTGAACCTCGCCCGCTGCAACGACAACCGGGCGCTGTGCACGTGGCTGCTGGCCGCCGAGCCGGAGTTCCTGCGCAGCGGCATCTATCTGGCGCGCGGCGCCGCGCGGCCCGACCCGGCGCGCGCCAACCGCATCGAGGGCAACCAGCTTTCCGGCTACGGCATCGCCCAGCACTGCATCGTGGCGGCGCCGGGCGTCTCACTGGCCGCGAACACGGTCGTGGGGAACCGCTGCGGTCCCGCCTCCGCAAAGTAGCCTGGACAAGCCTGGAGGCTTATCCTACCCTGGAGGTCTGTGGCCATTCCCGAATCCGCGGTCGCGTTTCTGGCCGGACATGTCGAGCGGGTGCGCCGGCAGCAGCCGAAGAAGCGCATCGTCTTTCCCGAGGGGGGCGATCCGCGCGTGCTGGCGGCCGCCGAGCGGCTGGCGCGCGAACGCCTGGTCGAGCCGATCCTGATCGGCGCGCGGCCGGCAGGGGCTTCCTCCGACCTCCAATTCGTTGACCCGGCGACGTCGCCAGACGCCGCCAGGTATGCCGCGCTCTACTCGGAGCGGCGGCGTGGGCGGGGGATCAGCGAGGCGGAGGCGGCGCGGACGGCGCGGCGCCCGCTCTACTTCGCGGCGCTGATGGTGGCGGCCGGAGACGCCGACGGCACGGTCGGCGGCGCTTCGAACACCACCGCCGAGACGGTGCGCGCCGCGCTGCACACCATCGGGACCGCCCCGGGCGTTCACACCGTCTCCGGGTTTTTTGTCATCGCGCTGCCGAACCGGGCCTACGGGCACAACGGCCTTTTCCTCATGGCCGATTGCGCGGTGGTGGTGGACCCGACCGCGGCCCAACTTGCCGACATCGCCATCGCCACCGCGGCCAGCACCGAGACGCTGCTCGGGACCAAGCCGGTAGTGGCGCTGCTATCGTTCTCGACCAAGGGGAGCGCGCGGCACCCGGAGGTCGCCAAGGTGGTGGAGGCGTTCAGGCTGGTGAAAGCGCGGGCGCCGGAGCTCGAGGTGGACGGGGAGCTGCAAGCCGACGCTGCCCTGGTGGAGGCCATCGGCCGCTCGAAATCGCCCGACTCCCGCGTGCCCGGCCGCGCCAACACGCTCATCTTCCCCAATCTCGCTTCGGGCAATATCGGCTACAAGCTCACCGAGTGGATGGCGGGCGGCGCGACCATCGGCCCGCTGCTCCAGGGGCTGGCCCAGCCGGCCAACGATCTCTCTCGCGCTTGCTCGGCCGACGAGGTCTACAGCGTTGCGGTCGTCACCGCCGCGCAGTGCGGCAACGGCAAATGAAGGTCCTGGTCCTCAACAGCGGCAGTTCGACGGTGAAGTACCAGTTGTTCGAGACCAGCCTCGAGCTGATGGCCGCCAACGAAGACCGGATGCTCACCCGCGGCATCGTTGATCGCATCGGCGAGGCTGTTCCCGACCACGCCCGGGCGGTCGAGATCGCGCTGGACCAACTGGCGGACCCGGGGCGCGGCGCGGTCCGGAAACTCGAAGAGATCGAGGCGGTGGGCCATCGAATCGTGCATGGCGGAGAGTATTTCAGCGAGCCTGTGCGGATCGACGAGTCGGTGGTCGAGCGCATCCGGGAATGCATCGCCCTGGCACCGCTGCACAACCCGCACAACCTCAGCACGTATGAATCCTGCCGGCGGCGGATGCCCGGCGCCGCGCACGTGGCCGTGTTCGACACCGCCTTCCACCAGACCCTGCCGCCCAAAGCCTACACCTACGGCCTGCCCTACGAGGTCTGCGCGCGGTACAAGCTGCGGCGCTACGGTTTCCACGGCACCTCGCACCGCTACGTCGCGCTACGCTTCGCCCAGATCCACCGCCGCCCGCCGGAGGATTTCAAACTCATCACCTGCCACCTGGGCAACGGCTGCTCGATGTGCGCCATCGACCGCGGCCGTTCCGTCGACACCAGTATGGGTTTGACGCCGCTGGAGGGCCTGCTGATGGGCACGCGCGCCGGCGATACGGACCCCGGCGCCACGCTCCACCTCATGAAGTGGGAGCGGCTGAGCATCGAGCAGATGGATTCGCTGCTGAATCACGCGAGCGGGCTGTACGGGATTTCGGGCGTCTCGAACGACATGCGGACGCTGCTCGAGAGCGCGCGCGGAGGCAACGGGCGCGCCCGCCTGGCGATTGACGTGTTTTGCTACCGCATCCGGAAGTACATCGGGGCGTACTTCGCGGCGCTCGGCGGGGCGGACGCGGTGGTTTTCACGGCGGGGATCGGGGAGAACGCCCCGGCGATCCGCGCCGCGGCGTGCGAGTCGCTGGAAGCCCTGGGAATCCGCATCGACCCAGCCCGGAACGAAGCCGCGCTGGGAGTGGAAGCGGATATCTCGGCCGGCGACGCCGCCACGCGCGTCTGGGTGATCCCAACCAACGAGGAACTGCTCATCGGACGCGACACGGTGCGGTGCATTCAGGCCAGGTAGGTTTCGATCGCCGTCAGGGCGCGGCGGCAGACTTCGGCGTGGCGCGCGCGCCGGTCGTGACGGAGGCGGTGGCGCGTTTCCGCGTCGAGCGGCGGCAGCAGGTCGAAGGTGATGTTGGCGGGCTGGTAGTGGGTCGGGTCGGCGCCGGAGATGTACCGGCACAACGACCCCAGCGCGGTCTCGGGAGGGAAGAGGCGGGGCTCCCGTCCCTGCGACAGCGCGGCGGCGTTCCGCCCCGCGATCAATCCCGTGGCAATCGACTCGACGTAACCCTCCACCCCCGAAATCTGCCCCCCAAACAGGAGCCCAGGCTCCTTTTTCCTCAGTTGGAGGGCACCGTTCAGTAACGAGGGCGCATTGATGTACGTGTTGCGGTGCACCTGGCCGAAGCGGAGGAACTCGGCGCGTTCGAGCCCCGGGACCAGGCGCAACACGCGCGCCTGCTCGCCGAAGCGCATGTGGTTCTGAAAGCCGACCAAGTTGTAGCTCGCGGCGCGCAGGTTCTCCTGGCGCAACTGCACCACCGCGTAAGGGCGGCGGCCGGTTCTCGGATCCGCGAGGCCCACGGGTTTCATCGGGCCGAAGCGCAGCGTGTCGCGCCCGCGGCGCGCGAGCTCCTCGATGGGCAGGCAGGCCTCGAAATACGGAACGTCACCGGGGATGTGCGCGCTGGCGCTCTCAGCGGCCAGCAATGCGTCGACGAAGCCCTCGTATTGCTCTTTGTCGAAGGGGCAGTTCAGGTAGTCGCCAGTCGAGTCGAGCGACTTGCCGTATCGGGAAGCGCGGAAAGCGATCGAGAGGTCCACCGAATCGGCCTCGACGATAGGGCTGATCGCGTCGTAGAAAAACAGCTCATCCGACCCGGTCAGCCGCGCGATTCCCTGCGCCAGGGCATCGCTGGTCAGCGGGCCGGTGGCGATCACCACGATACCGTCGGGAACTGCCGTGACTTCCTCGCGCCGGACCTCGATGGCGGGCTCGGAGGCGATGGCGGCGGTCACCCGCTCGGCGAAGACCTCGCGATCCACAGTGAGCGCGTGGCCGCCCGGAACCCGCGTCTCGGCGGCGATATCGAGCAGCAGCGAACCCAGGCGGCGCAACTCCTGCTTGAGCAGCCAGGGAGCCGAGCCTTCCTGCTCGGTCTTGAGCGAATTGCTGCACACCAACTCGGCGAGGCGGTCCGTTCTGTGGGCCGGCGTCGGGCGCCCCGGGCGCATCTCATAGAGAATGACCCGGCAGCCAGCGCGCGCCGCCTGCCAGGCGGCCTCACAGCCCGCAAGTCCGCCACCAACGATGTGAATGGGGTGGATCAAGGCCGTTCCTCCATTCTATCCACCCCACGGGACAGGCCGGAGGCCTATCCTACGGCTACCAGTTAAAATGATTTCGTGCCCCTGGGGATTCAGCCCGAACAGATCCGAATGGCCGCTGAGCGGATTCGCCCGATCGCGCACCGCACGCCGGTGATGACCTCACGAAGCTTCGACGCCGAAGCCGGAGTCGAGGCGTACTTCAAATGCGAGAACTTGCAGCGGGGCGGAGCGTTCAAGATCCGCGGGGCGTCGAACTTCATCTTCTCGATTCCGCGCGAGGACCTGGCCCGGGGTGTCGTTGCCTACTCGTCGGGGAACCACGCGCAGGCGGTGGCCATTGCGGCGCGGCACGTGGGCGCGCGGGCGACGATCGTGATGCCGGCCGACGCACCGCGCTCGAAGGTCGAGGCCACCCGCTCTTACGGCGCGAGCATCGTGACCTACGACCGCCTGCGGGAGAACCGCGAAGCCATCGGTGCGCGCATCGCCCAGGAAAGCGGGGCCACGCTGGTTCCGCCCTACGATCATCCGTGGACCATCGCCGGGCAGGGCACGGTGGCGCTGGAACTGCTCGAGCAGGCGCCCGAACTGGACGCGCTGATCGCGCCGGTGGGCGGCGGCGGACTGCTTTCGGGATGCGCCATCGCAGCCAAGAGCGTCAACCCGAACATCCGCCTCTTCGGCGCCGAACCGGAAGACGCCAACGACACGTTCCTGTCATTTCGCGCGGGCCATAGGGTTGAGATCCCTCCGCCCAAGACGCTGGCGGACGGGCTTCGCGCAACGCGTCCCGGCGAAATCACGTTCCCGATTCTGCGGGAGCTGGCCGAGGACATCCTTCTGGTCAGCGAGGATGAAATCCGTTCGGCGTTGAAGTTCCTGCTGGCGCGGATGAAGATCCTGGTGGAGCCCAGTGGCGCGGTGCCAGCGGCCGCAGTGCTGTTCGGCAAATTGCCGCGGGGCGTGCGAACCGTGGGAGTGATTCTGTCCGGCGGCAACGTCGATTTCGAGGTGCTCGCAGCCCTGGGGCAGTCTCCTACGTCCCCATCTTGTCGATTTCGTTGAAATAGACGCGGCGCCCTTGGTCCATGGCCAGGTTCGAGAGGATGACCATGCTGGAATCGGCGAGGCCGAGCTCCACGTCGGCGAGCGGCTTCTTGCCGGTGCGGGTGGCGTCCAGGAAGGCCTCCAGTTGCGTGTCCACCGGGTTCTGGTCCTCCCGCGGCATCAGGATGCCCTTGCGGTACATCCACAGGCGGGCGAACTTCAGCTCGCGCTGGAGGAACGACTCCCTGCCGCTGACCTGCTCGCGCGAGAGCATGATGGGCAGGCCGCGCGATCCGGCGGCGGCGGCAGTCAGCGAGGCGCTGGCGATGGCGGCCTTCTCCTTCTTGCCGGCGGCCGAGGTGGGCTGGGCCGGGCCCGGCTCGAAGAACCACAGCGCGATGGCCGGCTCGTAGTCCTTTCCGACCGTGATCTCGATGGTGCCCTCGGTCCCCATGATGACCTCGCCGAACTCGGTGCGCGAGCCGCCGAAAAGGCTCAGGTGCCGGTTGGTGCTGATGGCCTGGTACATCATCTTCTGGCCCTTGGGATACTTCAAGATCAGTTGGATATTGTCGTAGACGTCGCGGCCGTCTTTGGAGAAGTCGAGGCCGCCGACGCCGGTCACGAACTCGGGGCGGGCGCCGAACATCCAGTCCGCCACGTCGACCTGGTGTGAGGCCAGCTCGGCGGCCGCGCCGCCGGAATACTGCCGGAAGAGCCGCCAGTTGAGCTCCTTCTGGCGCACCGGGTCCGGCTTCATGACCCAGCCCGGGTTGCGATTCCATTGGGCGTTTACGTGCGTCACCTTGCCCAGGAGTCCCTTGTCGATCATCTGCTTGGCGGTCTGGTAGAACTGGCTGTAGCGCCGCTGGAGACCCACTTGCAGGATCTGCTTCGGATGCTCGCCGGCCAGCTTCCGCAGTGCGTGGACCTCCTCGGGCTTGAACACCAGGCTCTTCTCGCAGAACACGTGCTTTCCGGCCAGCAGGGCGTCCCGCGTGATCCGGAAATGCTCGTACAGCGGCGTGGCAATCAGGACCGCGTCGATATCCTGCCTCGCCAGCACGTCCCGGTAGTCGAGATACGTCTTTAGATTGCCGCCGATCGCCGCCGCGCCCTTCCTCAGGTTCGGCTCGTAGATGTCGCAGACCGCCAGGCACCGGCCGGCGTCGATCTTGCTGAGGTGGTTGAGCAGATACTGGCCGCGGCTGCCCGTGCCGATCATGGCGTAGGAGACCTGGTTGTTTGCAGCCTTCGCCTTCTGGATGGCAGGCGCCGTGAGGCGAGCCGCCGCGGCCGCCGCAGTGACGGCTCCGGCGGTCTTGAGCACATCGCGCCGGGTGAGCTCGGATGACTTGGCCATGCGATCAGTCCTCTCGGATTCCGGATGCTGGGATGGCAGGGATTCCCGGAACCTATGAGTATATGAGCTAGGCCTCGGAGGATGCAATCGGGGGCCGGCCGTAGCGTTCCGTTGAAGTCCGCAAGAAATGTCAAGCGAGGCGGCCCATAGCCACTTACAATGCTCATTGATGGGCATGCGAAACGGCACCGTGGAGTCCTACCAGGAGCGGGTGCAGCGGGTTCTGGCGCACATCCAGAACCACCTGGAGGGGCCGCTCCCGCTCGAGGAGCTGGCCGGAGTTGCGCACTTCTCCCCGTACCACTTTCACCGCATCTTCCGCGGCATGGTCGGCGAATCGGTCAAGGAGCACGTCCGGCGGCTGCGGCTCGAGCGCGCCGCGCGCCGGCTCCGCTTCTCCGCCGAATCCGTGACCATGATTGCGCTCGACTCCGGCTACCAGGCGCCCGAATCGTTCACCCGCGCGTTTGAAGCGATGTTCGGTGAATCGCCGTCGAGCTTCCGGCAAAGCTCCCGCGATTTCGCGCTGCCCGCGCGGGAGCGTGCCCCCGGGCCGCCGCTCGAGGTCCGCCTCCAGACCATCGGGCCGTTGCGTCTGGCCTTCTTCCGTCACATCGGGCCGTACGACGAGGTCGGGATCGCCTGGGGGAAGCTGATGTCGTGGGCCGGCCGGCGCGGCCTGCTCGGCCCGGGCATGAAGATGCTGGGCGTCGTCCACGACGACCATGAGATCACGCCGCCCGAGACGTCGCGCTACGATGCCGCGGTGCCGGTGGACGAGAGCGTTCAACCCTCGGGCGAGCTCGGGATTCAGACCCTCGAGCCGCGTGAGTACGCCGTCGCGACCCATCGCGGTCCCTACTCCACGTCGGGCGACACTTACGCACGCCTGGCCGGTCAGTGGCTCCCCGCGAGCGGCCGCGAGCTGCTGACCGCCCCGGCCCTCGAGATCTACCGCAATTCGCCCTTCTCCACCGCACCTGAGGACCTGTTGACCGACATTCACCTGCCACTTGCACCCAAGGAGTGAAACCCATGCCAACTGCCACCGAGAAAGTCGATTTCTACAAGACGCACAAATCCGAATACGTGACTCCCAAGCAGCCCGTCCTGGTCGAGATCGGGCCCGCCAAGTATCTGGCCATCGAAGGAAAGGGCGAGCCCGGCAGCCCGATGTTTCAGGCCCAGATCGGCGCGCTCTACGGAGCCGCCTACACCATCAAGATGACCAGGAAGTTCGCCGGCAAGGGCGACTTCAAGGTCTGCGCGCTGGAAGGCCAGTTCTGGGACTTCGAATGCGGCAAGCGCACCATGGAGTGGAAGCTGCTGATCCGCGTGCCCGAATTCGTGGCGGCGCGCGAGCTGGACGCCGCCGTCGCCGCGCTCAAAAAGAAGGGCAAGGGCGCGGAAGTCGATCATCTGCGCTTCGAAACCCTCAAGGAAGGCAAGTGCGTCCAGGTGCTCCACGTCGGCCCGTACGACACGGAACCCGCAACCATGGCTCGCATGGAAGCCTTTGCCAAGGAAAACGGCCTGGCATTCCGCGGCCTGCACCACGAGCTCTACCTCTCGGACCCGCGCCGCGTTCCCCCCGAGCGCCTGCGCACCATCCTGCGCCACCCGGTGGCATAAAATAAGAAGCCCCAGGCTGGGTACCTGGGGCTTCACTCAGAGGGGCTGGCGACGAGCTGGGCCTCGTCGCCGGGATGCTATGTTGTGTATAGCTGTGAGTCGAATATAGCACAATCCGACCTGCTTGTCCCCTGAAAATGCAAAAATCAGTGGATGCTGCGAGCGTGGCTCTAGGAGTACTAGGCCGAAGTTCCTGAGCCTGCCGTAGCATTACTCCCGTCGTTGGAGCAAGTTGGCCTGCAATTCGAGTTCCATGTGTAGCCACTAAAATGGTCTCGCCAGACCTTGCAATCTGAATGCGCA
>Ga0187878_1003784_pt1 | contig 12186 bp, 12 predicted proteins | sample June2016WEW_17_1_FD_132979 | JGI IMG/M metagenome (GOLD analysis project Ga0187878, IMG submission 132979) | Peatland microbial communities from SPRUCE experiment site at the Marcell Experimental Forest, Minnesota, USA - June2016WEW_17_150 | ecosystem: Environmental > Terrestrial > Soil >...
AATTACATTGCCATATTTTTCTCGCCAAGCCCAGGCACGTTTCAAAAATTCTTCGCGTCCCAGTTTGTGGCGATTGGTCCCCTCCTTGGCCAATTGCCTTTCCAAAGCCACATGAACGGCAATACTGGCGTGATCGGTACCCGGCAACCACAAAACTTTGTAACCCTGCATCCTCTTCATTCGTACGATGATGTCTTGCAAAGTCAATTCTAACGCGTGGCCCATGTGCAATTCTCCGGTGATATTTGGCGGAGCCATGCAAGTGACGAATTTCTTCGCCAGCTTGCCCTGAGCTTGTCGAAGGGGCAAGTTTTCCGGCGTGAAAAACCCCGACTCCAGCCAGAGTTTGTAGATTTTATCCTCGGTTTCTTTTGGATTGTAGGTCTTTGGCAATTCTTCCATATTGAAATTTTATCACACCAACTCCCAATTTGCATTCGCCTGAACCTTTTTCCAATTTTCCGCTTGTCGCTTGTCTCTCATCGCTTGAAAATATCCCGCCAGGGCGATCATAGCGGCGTTATCGCCGGTGTATTCCAACTCTGGCTTGAAGAAGGGGATTCTCATTTTTTCGGTTTCCTGCGATAATTTTTCCCGCAATCTTTTGTTCGCCGAAACCCCACCCGAAAGCATTATTGATTTTGCTTTGTATTTTTTGGCGGCGGAAATCGTTTTTTGGGTTAAGACATCAACGATTGCTTCCTGGGCTTCATGAGCCATCGCTGATTTTATTTCCTCCAGCGAATGTTTTTTCAGTAATTCCCGAGTTTGATATAAAACTGCCGTTTTCAACCCGGCAAAACTGAAATTGAAATCTTTTGAATTCAACATTGGCCTTGGAAGTTTAATCCTTGATTCTTGATTCATGATTCTTGATTCTTCTTTTTCGGCTTCCGCCGAAATCGCCGGTCCCCCCGGATATCCCAATTCCAAGATCCTCGCAATCTTATCGAACGCTTCCCCCGCCGCGTCATCAACGGTTTCGCCGATAAGTTTGTATTTACCGAAATCTCGCATAAGTATTAGTTGGGTATGGCCCCCGGACACTACCAGGCACATTGCGGGGGACAGCTTATGGCTGATCGCTGATAGTTTATTGCTTTCAGGCAACCAGTTGGAGAGAAGATGTCCTTCAATATGATTTACTCCGACAATCGGTTTCTTGTATTTCCAAGCCAAGGTTTTGGCGAAAGCCGTGCCGACCAGAAGCGATGAAATCAATCCCGGCCCGGCGGTTACGGCAATCAGGTCAATAGTTGGTAGTGAGTAGTGAGTGGTTTGTAGGGCGGAATTCAAAACCGGGCGGAGATTTTTGACATGTTCCCGCGCTGCCAAAGACGGCACAACGCCGCCAAACGGCGCGTGAATTTTTATCTGCGACGAAACAACATTTGATAAAACTTTTACCCTGTTAAATCCGGTGAAGCCGGTGTCGCGAAGCGACAATTTAACAGGGTGAACTTCCAAAACCGCCGCCGCCGTTTCATCACACGATGTCTCTATTCCTAAAATTAGCATACGCTATTTCTACCATTTCTGTTGATTTTCTTCAATTTTTGAGATATGATGACGAATGTGAATGGCGCCATCGTCTAACCTGGTTTAGGACTTATGATTTTCAATCATACAATATGGGTTCAAATCCCATTGGCGCTGCTAAACAAAAAACGACCCGTAAAAAATCAGGTTGTTTTTTGCGGATTCTACAAATCCTTTTCAATCAACCAGATCCCGTAGCGGATGACCGCGAAGATGACCACCGCGAAGATTATGATGAATTTGAGCATTTCGGAAACAAAAGACGGCCACATCGGCCGTCTTTCATATTATCTATTTAACAGATGATTGTGAGGTTTCAATGATTTTTTTGAAAATGTCGGGATTATTCCGGGCAAGGTCGGAGAGAATCTTTCGGTCGAGTTCGATATTGGATTTTTTCAAACCGGCAATGAATTTACTGTAAGACAGATCGTTTTGTCGCGTGGCCGCGCCGATCTGGATCTGCCAAAGACGGCGGGCGTAACCTTTCTTTTTCCGGCGGTCGTTGAATTGATGAGACCAAGCGTGCTGAAGCGCCTCCTTCGCCTGGCGGTATTTTGTGCTTCGGGTCCACATAAAACCCTTCGCGTGTTTCAGCAAATTTTTTCGGCGTTTATTAGCGGTTGTGCCTCGTTTGACTCGTGGCATAGTGTAAAATTTCCGCCAAAAGTTCGCGAAGCGAACATTTAGGCGGATCCGCCACAATACCCGCAAAGCGGGTTTTGGGCGGAAAAATTAAAATGAATTCGGATTATACGGCAAAAGTTCATGCAAATTTCGGCCATCGTTTTTCGTCAATCGTTTGGTCGTTCGACGCTGGCGTCTCTCCCGGCCGGTATCTTTGGCGTTGAAATGGTTCAAACCAACATTGCGCCGGCTGACTTTGCCGGTGCCGGAGATCTTGTATCTTTTTTTCGCCGATTTTGATGTTTTTCTTTTGAAACGCACCCCCACACCAAACGAGCTTATGCTTTAAGGCTAGATTTAATTCTGTTGACTAGTTGCCGCAAAGCCTTCGCTCGCAGTTTTAGATTATGTTCTCTCTTTGTCGCGTCTTGCCTTGAAGCATAAGCTTCGTAATAAACAAGGTAAAACGGTACCCTAGTTTTGGTTGATTTAACCAACCCTAGGTTATGTTCTTTCAACCTTTTTCTTAGGTCTTTCGTATATCCAAAGTAGTATTTTTTGTCCTTGCGACTTCTTAGGATATAAGTATAGAACATAACCTGAAGCTCGTTATGGTGTGGGGGTAAATTTCTTAATCTTATCCGGTCGAACCAGCATCCCGACTCCGCCCGGAAATCGTTTTATCGGGTCATCAATTATATATGGAACGGAAAGCAATCTGGAAAGATCGCCAAGTTTCTTTTTGCCTAATTCAGCCATTTCTTTCTCTCTGCCACGCAATGTTAACTCCAGCCGAACCCGGTAACCTTTGGCCAAAAACTTGTCGGCCTTGCCGGCGCTGATTGCCATGTCGTGGCCCTCGGTTCTGTAGCCGATTTTGACGGTTTTGACTTCTTGGGAAGTTGATTTGTTGGCCTTTTGACCTCGGTCTTTCCTTTCTTTTTGATACATATACTTACCATAATCCATGATTTTGGCAAGGGGCGGTTTAGCCGTAGGTCCGACTTCAACCAAATCAAGGTTCTGCTCGCCGGCCAGGCGGAGGGCTTCGTAGGTCGGCATCGCACCAAGCGGTTTACCGTCCGAGTCAATCACCTGGATCTGCGGTTCGCGGATCTGGTGGTTGATCCTCAACCGTTTCTCGTATTGTTTCAGCATCGTTAAGAGAAGATTAGCACAAAAATCACAGAAAGCAAATTTCTCATTTATATATCACGATCATCCGCCGGATTATCATGTCGTCTTTTGAAACAATAAAGTCGTTTTTAAAATCGAACCAGATTCTTTTAAAAAGTTCCAAAGGGAATTCTCTAGTTCCACCGACTTCCGGGTCTTGAAGGATAATCTTATCATTGTCTAAGCCGATGACAATGCTATAATGGCCGTCGTAATTATTTTCAAATTCTGAAAACCAATCCACGATGACCGGAATCTTTTTATCCAGATAATTTTTGATATCCTCAAATTCAGCGAAATCTTTTATCATTCCTTTGAATCCCAGCGTTTCTGCCGCCCTAACTATGACCTCTCCAGTTATGCCTTTCTCCGGATCGCAATGAGTCAGTTCAGCAAGTTCTTCTTCGCTTTTCTCCACGCCAAAAAATTCCAGCACCATTTTCAGTGTTGCCGGTCCGCACATTCCTGCAGTTTGTCGAAAGGGTTTTACATTCAACATAAGGGTCGAGTTTGGCGAATAACGCCTTGTATCACCACTCCAATTCCCAGCGAGAATTGTCGTTCCGTCAAAAGCGTGGATTCTGATTGGAGTTGGAAATATTATACTCCAATCCGACCATGCAATCCACCCTTTCGACGGTGCTACAAAGCATTATTCGCCAAACTCTAGGAGGGTATATGAGCCCCTGTCTGTTTCGAGGGCACTGTTGCAGACACAGCCCTGAAGAATTGTAACCAATTCTGAATGGGCGTCCGGGCCGGTGTCGTGGCGTAATTTACGTCCCTCAGGCATACTCGGGATGGAAATTACGCCACGACGAGGATGGCTAAACAATGAGCGAAGCCAACCTTGAGTCGAAGGCCGGAGGCCGAGACAGGTTTCCGCTGGGAAACCTAGAGGCGGAGCGTCCCGAGAAACAGACAGGGACTCATTGGCATAGTATTGATAAATTTTGGCAACAGAGTATTTTGGAGTCATGACATTATTAACTTGGATCGGCATAGTCGTCGCTATCATTTTGCTTAGCGGCATCAAGGTCGTCAAAGAATACGAGCGGGGAGTTATTTTTTTCCTTGGCAGGTTGAAAGGTTTCCGCGGACCGGGTTTGATATATGTCGTCCCGATTTTTGAGCGAATGGTCAGGATCAGTTTGCGGATCATCACCATGAACATCCCCTCGCAAAAAATCATCACTAAAGACAATGTTTCCATAGACATCGCCGCCGTGGCTTATTACAAAGTGATTGATGCCATGAAATCGGTGGTGGCCATCGAAAACGTTCATGACGCCGTCAATCAAATTAGTCAAACGACAGTCAGAAATGTCGTCGGCAGGTTCATGCTCGATCAATTTCTTTCCGAAACCGTCAGCATCAATGAGGATATAAAAGACGTCATCGACGCTCATACCGAACCCTGGGGCGTGCAAGTCACAGCCGTCGAAATCAAAGATGTTATTTTGCCCGACAATATGCAACGAGCCATGGCCAAAGAAGCCGAAGCCGAGCGCGAACGCCGGGCAAAAATAGTCGCCGCCCAAGGGGAATTTCAAGCGTCTGAAAAACTCGGCCAAGCCGCTGATGTTATCGCCAGTCATCCGGTGGCTCTCCAGTTGCGAACTCTTCAAACCATGGCCGAGATCAGCACCGAGAAAAACTCCACTATCATCTTCCCGGCCCAATTCATGACCACGGTCAAAGAAGCCCTGGAAACCCTCCACAAAGACGAGGAGAATAAATAGGATTTTCGAACCCAACCAAAAAACTCCGTGAGGAGTTTTTTGATTCCCAATGTTATGCTGGTTGTGGATAACTGCTCTTTTACACTTTCTATTTATTTTCTATAATATCAGTATGGTGACAAAAAAGCAAAAACAAGTTCTCGATCTCGTGACTAATTATCAAGAAAAAAAAGGGTACGCTCCCTCGCTTGATGAAATACGTAAAAAACTCAAACTGGCATCTGTTTCGACAGCTCATTTTCATGTTTCCAAACTTCGTGATTTGGGATATTTAACAAAAGAAGAAAACACGCCCCGTTCTATTGATGTGGTGGGACGAGAGGCAATGGTGAAAGTTCCACTTTTGGGGACGATTGCCGCTGGACTACCCATTGAAGCAATCCAGAATAAGGAAATGATTGCTATCCCAAGAAGTAAAATTCCCGCTTCGTCAGAAGTTTATGCACTTCGCGTGGTTGGCAGTAGTATGATTGACGAGAATATCAATGATGGCGATATTATTTTGGTGCGCCAACAAGAAACAGCGGAAAATGGACAAAAGGTTGTAGCACTTATTGATAATCATGAAGCGACACTTAAAAAATATTATCGCGAGAGAGGGTATATTCGTTTGCAACCAGCAAATAAAAACATGGAGCCGATTATTGTACGGAACGGCAGAGATGTTTTAATACAAGGAATAGTGCTTGATGTTATCCGCGAGGAAGGAACCCCAACGATTCAACTGCCACAGTATGGGAAGATAGAAAGATATAAAGAATTACCGCTAAATAAGATTCTTTGCGGGGACGCAATAGAGGTGATGAAAAAATTCCCGTCTAATTCGGTAGATATTGTAGTTACTTCTCCTCCATATGATGCTGTTCGTGATTACAAAGGATTTTCTCTTGATCTTCACGCGGTCGGTAGGGAATTGTTCCGCGTTCTAAAAGATGGTGGAGTTGTAGCCATGGTTATTCAAGATCAAACAAAAAACTTTGGGAAATCACTAACTTCATTCAAAACAATCATTGATTGGTGCGATAGCTTTGGATTTAAACTATTCGAAACGGTGATTTATCGTAAATACGGAGCTGAAGGAGCATGGTGGAATAAACGCTTTCGAGTTGATCACGAATATGTCCCGATTTTCTTAAAAGGGGAACGGCCGCAATATTTTAATAAAGAACACCTGAAAATTCCTTCAAAACATGGTGGAAAGACAATGACTGGCGGTGGAACCCGCCTGACAAATGGTATCCGGATTAAAACACGTTCGATAAAAATTAACCCGATGAAGTGCCGAGGGACAATTTGGGAATATCTCACGGCGGGTGATGGAAGCCGTCTTAAACATCAGCATCCGGCAACTTTTCCAAATCAGCTCCCATACGATTTTATTAGTTGTTTTTCGCCTAAAAACGGAGTAGTACTCGATCCCTTTGTTGGGAGCGGGACAACAACCGTTGCTGCAAAAAACCTCGGCCGTGCTTACATTGGAATTGATATCGCACCAGAATACTGCGAAATTGCTAAAAAAAGAATGGCAATAGAGAGCATATCAGAAAAACAGAACGGGTTATTTTAAAAAACATTATTGGGGTCAAGCGTATATTCAATAACAAGCGTGCTTGTCATGGCAAGCGATACGGGATTTTTTGCTATGAGTTCATTATAGCGACCCTGACTTGGTTTTATTATTTCTTTTTTGAATTCAAAAAAAGATAAATTGCCCCAAGACCAATCGGTGGATTTATAATTCCATCCCGTATCCTCTACTAGCAATTTTAAAAATTTTTCAATCTGTTCAACTGCATCAATTTTAAAAGATTTTTTCTTGTCATCAAAATTTATCAACTCACCTTTTCCATCCGAGATTTTAATTTTATCTCCTCCTCGTTTTCCTCCAGTGATTGTCCGTAATTCACCAAATAGTTCATTCAAAGCAATCATCAGACTTGAGATAGAGTAGTGATCACTAAAAAATATTGTATGAAGAGGACTCGTCTTTCTGTCCGCTTTCAAAAAACCCAGCCAACTTAAACAATTGTCGGGGTAATTAAAAAGATTTTTAAATGTTCCGTCAGTATAAAGTAAAGGACAAATTGCCGATAGTGAAAGATTAATTCTTTGGACTGACCCAAGAACACCCAGAAGAAGGTGAATCGTTGCCAACGGATATTTTTGAGGAAAATTATGTTTGGCGTCATATCCACGCACATTATTCGCAGAAAAACAATTATCAAAATTTTTCCAGTTATTCGGTAATTGGTTTTTGTTGAACAAAACCATATGTTGACCAATACTTCTCACTTTGTTTCTATAAATCTCCATATCGAGAAAAATGCAGTCAGATACTTTAAACCCATCTTCAAGTAAGAGCACCTTGCCATCATAGAAACCACGAATTTTCCAATTGAGAAAATGAGACACAAAAAGACCACAAAGAAGCCCATCACTGTCGGGACTTAAAACGCAATTTTGATTTTTTTGAATTAACCAAGGATATTTTTCAATTATTACCGAATAATCGATAACATCCTTTCTTTTAACCACATCTTCTTGAGCTTTGGAAGTCATGATTTGTGTAACTTATAATTCTTTGTGGACCGGATGGGGCTCGAACCCACGACCTCTAAGATGCCATCTTAGCGCTCTGCCAGCTGAGCTACCGGCCCTCACAAAAACTGAACCTCTTTCTCTAATCTGATTCCGAACTTCAATTTTACCCTATTTTCCAGTATTTTTGAAATTTTTTCAATATCGGCACTTCTACCGTTACCGGAATTGTAGATCAGATTGCCGTGTTCTTTTGAGACACGGATTTTTCCGCAAACCATGCCTTTCGCGCCAACTTGCTCCAAAAACCATCCCGCCGGAATTTTGTCGTGCCAATCCTTCAATTTGTCACCCGCCAATCTCCTAAGTTCAACACTAACTTTTTTCGGCAATTCATCAAGAACGACATTTTTGAAAAAACTTCCCGGACACTTGAGATCTGGCGGGAATCTTTTATTTCTTGTCTCCATGATTTCATTTGAGATTTTAGTTAATTCTTTGGAACCACTTTTGATAAATCCGAATTCCGCCGATGTGATGATCCAGCCCATTTTCTTTTTGAAAACACTTTCGCGATAACCGAATTGGCATTGATTTCGGTTTAGCCACCTGAATTTTTTGCCGTCAAAAAACCGAACTCGGATCAATCCATTTTTTGTTTCCTGCCCGAAAGCTCCGGCACAGCCATAGATCGCGCCGCCGACGGTTCCCGGAATGCCGGCCATTTTTTCCATGCCGCCAAGCCCGTTTTTGTTAAGGCGCAAAATCGTGTTTAATAAAATATTTCCCGAGCCAATAAGAGCCCGATTTCCCCTGATCTCAAAAGTTGAAATTTCGTTTTTAATTATTAAACCCGTGAAACCCCTGTCGCTGGGAATGATATTTGTTCCGCCGCCGATAATGTACCATTTTAATTTTTTGGATTTGGCAAAATTCAACGCTTCCAACAATTGCCCTTCTGATCTCACCGTCACAAAAAATTCGGCCGGACCTCCGACCGCCGTTGATGTATATTTTTTGAGTGTGACTTTTTTGAGTATTTTTAATTTCATCCCGTACGAAGTCACTGCTGCGCAGTCTTACACATAAGTTATATAACTAGCGACAGTTGGCTTTATAAAATTGACTCGTATTCATTAAACCCGCACGGGTGACTTTGTACGGGATTCATTCTCTTTTAATATCCGCCCCGACATTTTTTAATTTCTGCACTAAATTTTCATAACCGCGATCCAATTGTTCAACGTTATCAATGGTACTTTCACCTTTCGCCGTGAGAGCGGCGATGACCAGCGCCATGCCGGCGCGAATGTCAGGGCTGGTCATACGGCCGCCGTGAAGAATACTTGGCCCGGTGATGATGACCCGGTGCGGGTCGCAAAGGACGAGTTGAGCGCCAAATCGTTTCAAACTGTCGGTAAAATACAATCTCGATTCAAACATTTTCTCATGAAAAAGAAAGTGGCCGTCGCACTGGGTTGCCAAAATTATCATCGAGCTCATCAAGTCGGACGGAAAACTTGGCCAGGGTCCGTCGGAAATTTCTTCAATTGTATTTTGAGTGGCGGGCTTGTGAGGCAATGCCTGAAGATAACCGTTTTTGTAAACGATCTTTTTGTTGAATTTGGCGAAACTTTCGAATATTTTTTGATAATCATCAGCATTGTCCGATTTGACTTTAACTTGCCCATTGAAGATCGCTGACAAAACCAAAGCACTGCCAACTTCCATGAAATCTTCGCTGACCCTATGAACCACCGGTTTTAATTTTTTGACTCCGTTAATCGTTATTAAATTCGTGCCCAAGCCGGCAATCTTCACTCCGCCTTTCATTAAAGCGATACCGAGATTTGTGACATGGGGTTCACAAGCCGCGTTTTTTATGACCGTTTTCCCGAGGCGAAGTGCCGACATCAGCAGGGCATTTTCCGTTGCCGTGACACTGGGTTCGGAGAGCCAGATCCGAATCGGTTTGGGGGAATTGTAGATTTTTTTATCAAGAATAATTAAATTACCAACAATCTTTCCGCCGAGGGTTTTAAAAACTTCAAGATGAGTGTCAATTTTACGAAGCCCGATCTTATCTCCGCCGCTTTCGGGAATTTGGGCTTTTCCATGAATTGCCAGAAGCGGGCCGACGAACAAAAGCGAACCCCTGACTTTGGCCGCAAGCTCAAGAGGAATTTCGTTTTTCTTATCCAATACTTCGGCGATTTTCTGCATCACCTTCACATCCTCAATTTCTGGTAGGTTTTTCAATGTCAGCCCGCCTTTGAACAACAAACTGGCGGCGACCAAAGGCAAGGCCTCGTTTTTATTACCCGAAGATTGCCAGATGCCGCCCAGTTTCTTTCCGCCTTTGATTATGAGTTTTGCCATGTTCAATTGAAAAATGCCACAAAAATGGTAGAATAGCAATATTAGTAAGGCCCCTGTAGTTCAATGGACAGAACGGCTCACTCCTAACGAGCTGATCCAGGTTCGATTCCTGGTGGGGGTGCAAAAAATGTCAAACTTGCTCAAAAATAACAAAGTGTTACTGATTGGCCTCGGAATCTTAGGCGGCGGAGTAAACACCGCCAAATGGCTGTTGAAACAGGGCGCAAAATTAACCATAACCGACCTAAAAGATCGGAAAGAATTGGCGTCATCGTTAAAGGCGCTGGAGGCCTATGCCGGGGAGATCAAATATACTCTTGGCCGACACGACAAATCGGATATTTTGGAAAACGAGATTATTGTTTTGAACCCAGACGTACCATTGTCAAGCCCCTTTGTGAAGTTGGCGAAAGATTTAAACAAACGAATAGAAAACGAGCTAACGCTTTTCTGCCAATCGGCGCCGACAAAAGATATCATTGCCGTGACCGGCACGCGGGGTAAAACAACGACAGCAAATTGGATCGGCCACTTGCTGAGAGCAAAATATCCGACAGCCAAGGTGATTGGCAACTCGCCGGACAATCCGTTGCTGAACGCTTCAGGGAAAATTGGCGCAGATGCGCCGGTTGTAGTAGAAACCCCATCCTTTTTGCTTGAACATGTTGCGGGATCGGCTTTCAAACCTAAAGTCGCGATTTTCACGAATATTTATCCGGATCACCTCAACCGCTACGATAATATTGAACACTATGCCAGGATCAAAGCCAATATTTTTTCCAATCAGACGGCGGAAGATGTTTTAATTTTAGGTTGTGAAAAGAAATGGCGTCAGTTTCTCCGGGGTCTGAAACCACTCTCGCACGTTATCTACCCGCCGGCCGTCAGCGATATTTCAAAATATGTCAGACCGGAGGCATTTGTTAAAAAGTGGGGCGAGCATAATTTAACCAACCTGAGAATTGCCATAGCTGCGGCCAAATCATTCGGGTTGTCCGACGGCCTGATAAAAAAAGCAATCGCCACCTTGCCTCAGATAAAATTCAGACAAGAGCTGGTCTATGACAAACGAGGGCTGGAAATATACAACGATACTTGCGCTACCTCACCCGAAGCGGCGGTGGCGGCGGTGGAAAGATTCGGCGGCAATGGCAAAAATCTGGTTTTAATCACCGGTGGGACTGACAGAAAACTAAAATTCAAACCTTTGGCCGGAGTCATTAAAAGGAAGATAAAAAAGGGAAATCTGGTATTGCTGGAAGGCAGCGCCACAGCAAAAATTGCGGAAGAGTTAAAAAATGGCGGGCTGAAAACGACACCGACTTTGAAATTATGTTTTCAACAGGCGATGGCGATTGTTCAAACAACTGGCGATCCGTCAATAATCTTGTTTTCCCCGGGGTCCAAAAGTTTCGAGAAGTTCAGGAACGAATACGATCGCGGCGAACAATTTAACAAACTAGTCAGAGATTCATTAAAATGAACATATTGATAAAAGGATATAAAGCAATATTCGGGAAAGAACCGGAAAAGATGGAATCCTGGGAATTGGCCAGGGAGATAATCAACAATTTTGATGTCTCCAAAATGGGGGAAGAACTCGCCAGAGAGGTAATTTTTGAGGTGGCTAACCGGGTGAATTTTCCGACGACAGAAATGACCCGGGAGATTGTGGGCCATGCAGAAAATTTAGCCACGGAACTTTTTGATGAGTTGAACAAATCCGGTAAAGAACCGCATATGGCCGAAATCGAACACTTGGAATTCAAAAAAAATAACAAAAAAATGTAACATGAAAATTCCGGAGACGATCGGTCAAATCCTGGAAAAAATCAGCGATGCCGATTTTGAAGCGTTTATCGTGGGCGGATGCGTGCGGGATTTGCTAATGGGCAAGGAACCCAAAGATTGGGATATTACGACAAATGCCAAACCTGAAGAAATCCAGAAAATCTTCCCCGACTCATTTTATGAAAATGAATTCGGGACGGTGGGAGTGAAAATCAGAAAAGATGAGGAGGAGACAGAGGTCGTCGAGGTTACAACTTATCGAACCGAATCGAAATATTCCGACAAACGCCATCCGGACGAAGTTAAGTTTGCCAAAAAACTTGAAGATGATTTGAAACGGCGTGATTTCACGATTAACGCTTTGGCCATGAACGGCGAGGGAGAAATTACAGAT